>Ga0307379_10010356_pt1 | contig 12342 bp, 10 predicted proteins | sample UN2MG_FD_202237 | JGI IMG/M metagenome (GOLD analysis project Ga0307379, IMG submission 202237) | Soil microbial communities from Risofladan, Vaasa, Finland - UN-2 | ecosystem: Environmental > Terrestrial > Soil > Coastal area > Acid sulfate soil | place: Finland: Risofladan, Vaasa | collected... | reverse complement strand
CGGGAGCCTGAGGGCGGGATTGAACCGCCGACCTCGTCTTTACCAAAGACGTGCTCTACCAACTGAGCTACCCAGGCATTTGGTGGGTAGGGAGGGATTTGCACCCCCGAAGCCCGAAGGCATCTGATTTACAGTCAGACCCGTTTGACTACTCCGGCACCTACCCGATGCTAATATTCCACTTTATCAGAAAATCTATTTTCTGCCAATTTCTTTTGCCCGCTTTTTCCGCCAATCCTCTATTTTTTTATGGCTGCCGGAAAGCAAAACCTTGGGAGTCCCCCACTTTGTTCCTTTTCCAGGAGAAAAAACTTCGGGCCTGGTATATTGAGGATACTCGATAAACCCTTTTTCTTTGGTGATTCTTTCTTTCAATAACTCCGGCTTGCCCAAAACTCCGGAAAGCAATCTGGCTGTTGTTTCCATAACCACCATGGCCGGCAATTCCCCGCCCATTAAATCGTAATCGCCGATGGAAAGCTCCAGATCAGCCAAATGTTTGGCTACTCTTTCGTCCACCCCTTCATACCGGCCGCAAATCATTATAATCCGGTCCAGTTTTGACAATTTATAAGCGATTTTTTGGTCAAATCGCTTTCCCCTGGGGGTGAACAGGATAACTTTGGCTTTTTTGCCTTTTCTGTTTTTTTTAATGTTTTTAACTGCCTTATAAATAGGCTCAATCTTCAACACCATGCCCAAACCGCCGCCAAACGGCCTTTCATCAACCGTTCTGCGTTTGTCATTGGTGAAATCTCTCAAATTGCGGATGTTAATTTCAATCAAACCCTTTTCCCGGGCTTTTTTAATAAAAGATTCTTTCAGATAAGAATCGAAAATTCCCGGAAAAATGGTGATAATATCGAACTTCAGCATGCAGTTTTTTAAAACAAAAACGGGCTATTATTCTTGACAATAGCACCGTTTTTGCTTCTTGTAAACTTTTTCAGCTTACAGTTTTAAATCTTCAATAGATTCGGCTTTTCTCGGCCGATCCTGCCTGCTGCCTTCCGGCTCTTCGATCTTCAAATTCACTCTGGCGTGATTCTTGAGACCGACGATGCGGACCAAGCTTCTGATGGATCTGGCAGTGGAACCGGCCTTGCCGATAATCTGACCCATATCTTCGGGATTCACCTTCAAAGAAAGTAGAACTCCCATTTCATCGACCTTGCGGTCGATTTTGACATCGTCCGGATTATCAACTAAAGCTTTCACTAAATATTCAAGAAATTCTTTGTCGTTTCCTTTTGCTTCGGTCATGATTCTTTCTTGGTTGATAATTACTGATAATTAATCTTTACTAGTAGCTCCGACCTTTCAGTGATTCTGAAATATAGCTACTACGCCAAATTCTAATTTACTTTGGAAATTTGTCAAGATCGTCAGACAAACATCCTGAGCAGCCAAGTGGGAAGAATATCGCTTATCAGAGGAATGCGTTCGATAAGAAAAGGAATGGCGCACGATTTGAACGACACTTTGGTTATAGAAAGGAAAAGAACGATAAAAAGTATTTCCAAAGGCAGTTCTATTATTTGCTCGACAAGGGGAAAAGGAATAATCAAATCGATGATTTCAATCAAAAGAGCCAGGAAAAGCAGTATCATCCCTCCGGGCGATAAAAGGATATCGCGGGGAATCTTTTGAAACCAGCCGCCTTTTTTCTTGGGAACAGCTGGTTTAACGGCTTCCTTGCCTTTTTCCGCTTTTCCTTCAATATCTTCTGCGCCTTTTTCTCTTTTTTCTTCGGTTTCTTCCGCCATAATTTTATGTTTTCGCTGTTTTATTCAACCGGTTCTTTATAAATGTCTTTTCTGGGCGATTCTTCTCTGATTCTCTCAACCGGTTTTTCAACAGCCCCTTCGGCAAGTTCGGCTTCCTTTTTATAAAGCTGTTGCAGGACCGGCTTTACCGGATAAAAAATTAATTGATTGATTTCCGCCGCTATATTCTCTGCCGCTTCTTTCTCTATTTTCAGCTCCTTTTCTAAAGTTTCTTGAAAGTTTTGCGCCAGTAAAATACCGAACAAGACGAAACCGACGTATTTGGCAATTTCGGAGATTTTATCTTCTCCAATCTTGTTCTTGGTACAGATATTGTAAATATTATCGGCAGTTTCAACGGAAAAAATCGCCTCTTTCAGCTCCTCCGGAAGTCCTGCATAAAGTTTCTGCAATTCTTCTTTAGTATATTCCTCTGACATATTTCTTCACTTTTTATTTGATTATTTTATTGCTTCTTTTATTTTATCACAAAAGAAATCAATTAAAAGGCAATGTCAATGAAATTGACAAAAATAATTTAATATGATATAATCATAACATAAGAAATTTACGAAACAGGACATTAAAAATTAAATAGGAGATGTGAAAATGACAAAGTTCTGGCGAATTATCTGCGGTATTGCCGCTGCCCTATTCTGCTTGTGCCTTTGTTACGCCATAACTGAAAAAGGATTAGTTATGCCGTTTATAGGCAAACTGGAATTCAAGTGTTTCGGTAACGCCATAACAGGCAACCAGGTTATCTGTGCCTTATGTGCCATTGCTTTCTGGCTAGCCCTACTGGCAATTTTCTCCAGAAAACCTCTATATCTTTTGCCGGCTTCCGCCTTGTTCTTAGCAGGTGCTTTCATTATCTTTTATCTTGTTCCTATTGTAGAATCCCAGCTTCCGGCAAAGGTCCTGTTTAGCGGCCAGGCAAGCCTCAATAATATCTTTGCAACGATCGGCATTACCCTGATTATGCTCATTCTCGGCATAGCAGGCCTAGCTATAGGAATCTTAATGCCGTTAACGTTGATAATCACCAGTTTTCAAAAATAAAAAAAGAGGGGTGTGTGAAATTCTCAAGCACACCCTTTTATATTTGACAAAAATGCTATATTATGATATAAATTAACCATCAAGAAAACAGAAGAGTTTTCTTAATAGAAAGCTCTTTCAAAACTTAACAGGAGGTAGAAAGAAATGAAATCCCTGATATTCCAGGTTATTCGTCTGCTTGTATTAATCGGAGTAGCGATATTCTTACTGCTCAAATTTTGGATTTTTACCGCGGTGATCATCTGTTTAGGATTAACTATTCTTTTGTTAATCTGGAAATGGTTAGCGCCAACGAACCGCTGGTTTACCTTTATCAAAGAAGGTACGGCCAAGGTTATAGTCAAAGGAGACGCTTTTAAAAAAGTTCTCATTCAATGGACGGACTATACTATTGACGACGAACAAAATGTCGTTGAAGGAAAAGAACCCTGGCATCCCTTTGGCGGATTCAGATTCTACGGTTTTTGGCCTCTTTTGAATGTCTACACCTATTATTTCAAATGGTCTGGAGTGACCGAAGACGGAGAAGTAGTCAAACATCCCAAAGAGCTGATAGATTTCATTTTATTGAAAGATGACGTTTATTGGACAAAAGTGGAAAAGGCAGAAGATAAAAATCTACTGCCTTTGGATATTGAACTTTTCTTGACCATCAGCGTCATAAATCCTCGAAAAGCTCTTTTCAGCGTTCAAAATTGGCTGGAAACGGTCATTAACCAGATCAAACCCACTGTTCGGGACATTATCACCAACGATGAGTATGAAAATTGGATAAAAAACTCGGACGGCATAGGTGAAAAAATCTATAAAAAAGCAAAAAAGAAAGGATTACTAGTTGAGTTTGAAGAAAAATACGGGGTAAGAATCAAAAAAATTCAGGTCAAGAAGATTGACCCCCCGGAAGAGTACAGAGAAAGAACCTTGGCACCATATCTCGCCGAGCTCGAAAGAAAAAAAACAGTTATCCAGGCTCAAGGAGAACAAGACCGAATTGCTCTGGTTTTTACCAAAATCCAGGAATTCGGGGATCTGGGAAAACTGTTAAAAACCCTTGAAGCGGTTGAAAAAAGTCCTCTGGCCGCCAGTTTGACGGTTCAGGCTGTTCCCGGACTACAGGAAGTTCTTAAGGGAATTTTCGGAAAACCGACGGAAGCGGTTACTTCTGAAGAATTCCGAGAACTCCGAGAAACGGTTGAACGTTTGTCAGAAGGAGGAAAAGCAACTTAATATCAGAAGAGGTTGGAGAAATCCAGCCTCTTTTTACATTTATGAGCCGCCTACTCCCGGCCTCCCTTTGGGCGGTCGTGGTGGTTTACCAGTGGGTGAAGTACCGCCTACTCCAGGTCTCCCTTTGGGCGGTGTTTTTTTAGACGGAATATCTTCATACTCTGCATCTTCAACACCCCATGGAGCAGAAATATCTGGCCCTTTACCGGAACTACCGGCACCTGGCTGGCGTGGTGGTTTAGTTCCAGTTCCAGGCGGTTCCATTCCGAGCGCCTCTCCAGGAGAAGAAGTATATTTTGACGTGAAAATTTTCGGCGTCATAAGATCGGTTGTCCAACCTTGTTCTTTGGCTCTATCACTTTCAAGGTAAGAGAAGAATCCTTCTTTGCCTTGATGTTTTTCTTTGAAATCTTTTTTATATGCCTGCCAAACATCCATTGGTTTACCTTCAAGGTCCGGTCGCTCTTTTACGAAATCTTTCAAGATTTTATCAATTGTTTGCAGAGCAGTTTCTTGGCCTTTTTTCACCGACTTATTGACGCTTTCCCAGAAATCACGACCTCTTTCCATTCCTGCTTCAACAACTAACTTATCGTCAAGCACTTCTTTTTCCCAATTGGCAATATGCTGGCCTCTGGCTTCGCCAACTGCTTTAGACACCGCTCCTTTTTCATCCAAATTTTCATAACCTGGTATTATCCCGGCTGCTGCCCGGGCTAAACGCGGATCCCCTCTTAATAAAGTGCTATGCGCGCCGCCGCTCAGAGCAATTTGGAGAAGTCGTCCTGTTTTGTCTTTAAATTCCGGTATCTTAAAGAGGTCTGCATCATTTTTCACTTTATATTTTTTCTTATAAGCATTGAAAAAGTCCTGGAAATCCCCTCTACTCGCCAATTCCATCATCCCGCCAACTGCTTTTACTCCGTAATCTGCGCCGGTAGCCATACGGTAAGCAATCTCTTGAGATGAATAATTACCGGCATCTTTTTTCGCTGTCTCTATGGCCGGTCTAAACTCTGCATATTTTCTGGCTGGTTCCGGAATAAACCACCTGCCGAAAGGAACTTTCTCCGCGACCCGCACCGCTTTACCGGCTGCCTCTCTGAACCTGGTCTTTTCTTCTATAGAGGTTTTAGCTCCCCTCCATGTCTTTTTACCTAACCATTTCCCGCCTGTTAGACCCGCGCCTTTAGCCAAGCCGATGGCTGCACTGGCTCCCATTGCTCCGGTTTGCAAGCCGACCGTAAAGCCCAGAAAAAGAAAAACAATAATGACGAAGAAAGGAAAAACCTGATCAAGCCAGCCGACGGTTGTCGCTTCAATACCAGGCATATTCAACTTGCCGACAAACGTCTGTTGAAGAACGCTGAAGCTGTTCATGGCCAGATAAAGGAAAAAGGCGATGGGAATGCCGACAATCGACCACTGAATCAGCTGCTGCCACCACATATCCCAGAATTTCTTGGTGGCCGGCAGAATCCAGAAAACAAAAGCTAAAGGAGATAAAATGGTCAAAACCCAAATAACAACGTATCGTATCAGGAAAATGGCGGCGAAAAGAAAAAAAGCGAGGCCCATGGCAAGGTTGACCACGATTTGAGTCACTGCCTGCATAAGCAGTCCCGCTCTTTCAGATAAATTGCCGCTAAAGCTGAATAAAATTTTAATCACCCCCTGACCGAAACTGGTCACACCAGTACCGATTTCGCTAACTGATTCTCCGATTCCTTCTAAAAAGAAATTCATAACGATATTGGCGGCGTCGACGATCAAACCGACGAAAACAGGGGCGAAATTGACCAGTAAGGCGATAAGAATCAATTTGGCAAAAACTTTCTTGCCGGCATAATCCCCCACTTTCAAAGCAATGGAAAGAGCGATGAAAACCAAGAAAATAACCAAAAGCAAATTAACAAAGTCCTTGGTGATATCCAGCCCCATGGCGACTATTTCATTGGTAGTATAGCTCAAACTCATAAAGCCGGGGCTGATAATCCAGTCCAAAACAGCTCCCGATATCTGACAGAACAAGCCGGAAATTAAAACAATAATGCCTATAATGAGAGCGATGAGAAGCGTGGGAAGGAATAAGAAAACACTGGTCATATTTTTTAAATTAAATTCATAAAACCTGGCCTTTAATGACAATTATTGATTTGGGACAAGGATAACAATCTCCGACCCAATTGCGGGGATTTACATAACTCCAGACAGATACGAAACAGCTTCCGCAGCGGCCGATGGGATTATCAAGAAGATTATTGTCGTTGGCGGCAATCACTTCGCATTTGTCGCCGTTAAAATTATCTCCGCTGAATAAAACAGCGAAAAAGCTTCCCTTGGGATCGATTTGTATTGACCTGACATTTTCATCTAAATCTCCCAGATTGTTAATTTTTCTTATTTCAGCGTCACCACCGGGTCTTATAGAATCGATTGATGTCGTGGCAACGCCTTCCGGACAAAGACCTCCTTCGTTGTAATTAGGACAGGAATATAAAACCGCTCCTTTGGCTTCGCCTGAAACAGCTGTCGTGACTTTCTTGAAAAGAGTGAACGACCTGGCCGTAAAATCGAAATTGGGCAGATAGTCAATGGCATTATAAGGCGGATCTGTAACAAGTTTGCCCTCGCCACCGAAATTGTCTTTTTCATGCAAAATCAAGCCGTATTCGTAAACATCGTAGACCAATTCTCCGTCTTGCGTTCTGGCGCCGGGTATGCTGAAAAAAGTGTTGTCATCTTCTTTAACCGCAAAATTTTCGAATTTTCCCGAGAAAGTCATTTTCACACAGGAATCATTTCCTCCCGGAGCCATTATTTCTTTCAACTTTTTAGCTGCTTCAGTCTGTTTTTCCCGGTCATTACTTTTATAATCATCAATACAGTCCTGAATATCACTGCTATCCACCTCGTAACTGCAAACGTAAATTCCCGACGATATCATCGGCCTTAAGGGATCCAATTTCGTTATCTCCAATTTGAGCAGTTGAGGGTTAATGGTGTTGAAAATAAAATAAGCGGAAAGTAAAATAATTGCGCCCAAGAAACCGGAAAAAATTCCGCTTTTTGCCGCGCCGAGTTTGGCCGGTTCGCCGACTGAAGTCAAATAATTAATGCCGTGATAAACCACCACGCCGAAAATTACCAGGCCGATGAGGAAAACTGCCAAACGGAAAATATAATTAACGTATTCCGGCAGACCCGTGCTGATAGTTTCGGGCGTAATTTCTTCCATTCCGGGAATGTTCGGATAAGTAAGTTCTAATGAGCTTGTTTCGGCAGCCGAAAGAAAACCAAAAGGCGAAAGAAGAAGATAAAGAATCAAAGCTGAAAAAATAATTGTTTTTCCCATAAGAAAACTCTCTAAATTCATTCTAATATATTAATTATGTTTTTGGAAGCTTCTTCTATATTGGCTTTGATTTGCTGAATTCTCGCCAGATTTCCTTCAAGCTGGCCTATACAAGGATTGCCGCCGGTCGGCTTCTGGCTTACGCAAGAAGGAAAATTCAGCAAAGCGGTCAAGTTCGCTCTGGAAAGCGATTGAAAACCGGGAATCTTAATCGAAACTTCTTTACTATAACTGAGATTGGAAAGAGGAATGGCCGGCAATTCATATCTTATTTCTTCTGCCAGTATAATTTTCTTCACGCTGTCGGGCCAAGGAATGGAAATATAGTCCGGCAAGCCGACAAATTCGTTTAAACTAATCGAAGGAATATTAATCGACCCTAAAGAAATGACCAGTGACGGAATCTGAAGGCATTGTTTTGTTTCGTCTAGCGGCTGAACCGGAATCAGTTCCTCCCACTCTTGCCTTAATCTTTCTCTTTCTTCGTCAGTCAAAGGCTCTCCCGGAATCTCTCCCGGAATTTCTCCCTCTTCAACACCTGGCCCTGGTCCTCTTTCCGGAAATAAAAGCCAGCCGATAATGACGATAAAAATCAAAACCGCTATGATTGAAGCCGCTATAATGTCTCTTTTTCTATTCCTCAATAGTGCCATAACTTTAGATTATTGTATCACGATTAGTCCGCTACTTCTTCTCTAAAAGGCAGGAAATCGCCGATGCAGATACCTAGCTGGTAGTTGGCATTTATATGATCTTCGATCTCTTTTATTATTTCCTGAACGCGCTGATTAATTTGACCTTTAATAATACTGGCCAATTCTTGATTTATTTCCAAAGCCGCCGCATCAAGCTTCATCTGAATTTCTTTTTGAAGAGTCAGATTGACCGTTTCTTCTATTTTTTCAATCTGATTGCTCACCTGCTGGAGGTTGTTTTTCATATTTCCGCAGAATTGATTGAGGTCCTTGCAAGCGCCAATTTCCGGCAGTTTAGGAAATTCAGGCCAGGAAAAAACGAAATCCTCGATAACAAAACTGATACTGGGAAGGTCAAGATGCTTGCTGAATTCGATGCAGCCCGAAACATCAAATTTAAGCCAGGCAAGTATCATATCAAGCAAAGTTCCCAAAAAATTTCCCCAGCCGTAATTAAAATCAACGCCCGAAAACCTGAAAGTGGTTTTCAACCGAGGCATTCCCGGCCAATTATATTCCACTTTCGGAGTGATAAGATTGCCCAAATTGGGCAATTTGGAAAGTTTGAAAGGAGTAACACTGTATTGGATTCCGCTCAGTTCAACGTCCGGCAGAGGCACGACGACCGTCACTCCCCCGCCGATGTCAATATTCAATTCGCCCAAATCCACGGGAGGAATTTTTATTTCCGGTATATCAAGATAAGGCAGTTGGAATTTGAAATCCGGAAACATATTGGCGCAGTTATTCAAATTGCAAAGCTCCCAATCCGGCAAAACCAAATCTTCAAATTTGAAACTGGGAAATCTGATGTCAACTATAGACCAAGAGCCGATTCTAAGAGTAATTTTTGGCAGATTAATATCGCGGATTTTCACTTTGGGAAAAGATATTTTGAGAACGGTCGGGTAAGAAGAGGAACAGCCCGGCAAGCTGGCCGGATAATTAAACATTTTTTGGGAAATTGGCAGAGAGGGTACGGAATATTCGGGAGATTCATATTCTTCGGGAATAGAAAATTCTCCGGTAAAAAGAGGCAAAAACTTGCACGGTTCCGGCACTGCGGGCAGATTTTCCACTTCTACCCCTGTTTCTATCAATTCGACATATTCTTCTTTTAATTGATCGCATCTGTCCTGCAGAAGAGCCAGATTGCAATTCGCGGGAACCGTTTCTCCTTGTTCTTGGAATAATTTTTCGCATTGCGCTTTTTGAGAGGCCTCTCTTTGCGCCGGACTGCCCAAAGATTGGCAGATAGCGGGCAAAGTGCAGGCATTGGTATTGTGATAAATAATCCTATATATGGAAGTGCAAATTGGATATTGTTGCCAAAGAGCGTCGCATTTATTGACGACCGCCGTATAAGCTGTTACCGCATCGTAACATTTAGCATCAGGCACCCCCAATAATAAATCCCGGGACATGGCCAAACATTGGTTTTTCGCTTTTTTACAGGGATCGCCCGTGAAAAAACCTATAACGTCATCGGCCCAACTCTGATCTTTGTCGCACTTTTTTTTGGCATCATTGCAGTCCTTTTTCATTTGCGCGCACGGGTCTGTCAGGCAAATTTCTTCTGCAATTTCTTGCCCTTCGGTTCCTGCTGCTGCTTCGGCGGCTGCTTCAACTGCTGTTTCCGCAGCTGCCGCCGCTACTTCCGCTGCATCTGCCGCTGCTTCCGCTGCTGCTACTGCGGCAGCAGCAGCTTCTGCCGCAGCTGCTTCGGCTGCAGCTTTTTCTTCCTCGGGTGCTGCTTCTGCCGCGGCTGCTAATTCTTCTGCTCTTGCGGCTGCTTCTGCCGCGGCAACGGCTGCTTCTTCCGCGGCAACGGCTGCTTCTGCCGCGGCAACGGCTGCTTCTTCCGCGGCTGCCGCCAATTCTTCTGCCGATGCTTCCGTTGTTTCTCCTCCTTCTGGCAATGTCGATTCATCTCTCCCATCGCAGGGATAAGACAAATCAGCGCATATCAGAGGCAGCAATGCCTGTTCGTAGAATATCACGTTATTCTTGCTGATTTCTGCCGGTATTTCCTGGCATTTTTCCATCAGCCAGGAAAACGTTTCAAAAAACCAGTTGTTCTCGATAGATTCTGCTTTTTCGAATTCCCCTTCCAAAAAATCCAAGTCTATTTTAGGAGGCAAATAATCGGGAAAATTAAAATCCGGGCAGGTCAATTCCAGTAAAGGAGCTTTGGGAACCATTGGCGGAGAAGGCGTATTAAAAACAATGGGCTGATGGGAAATATCAACGGTTGTTCTTGCTCCGACAGAGGCCACCTCGACTTGGGGAAAATTGATCGTCAACTCCGGCAAATCAATCCTGAAAGAAGGAAGTTCGCCGAGCTGCGGCGTTTCAATTGTTGCCGGCAAGCCTAAATTAATGTCTCTGATGATAACGTCTCCGAGTTTCAAATCGGCTAAACTGACTCCTCCTTTGAATTTGATTTCTATCGGTTTTTGTACACCGGGGTTCAAACAAGCCATAAAATCGAAACCGAATCCCTGGCTGCAATCGGCATGGCATTGATTAAGGTTGCAATACAGATTACTGGCATTTTCGCCGAACTCGATGATTTTTCGGCTTTCTTCAAGAAGCGTTTCCAAATTTTCTCTTAATTCCTCATCTGCCTCCGGCTTGAGAATTTTCGTTTCCTCTATTAAAAGCTGCCTCAAACGGGATATCTGCGCCGCTTTGCTTTTGATTTCTGACTGCTTTTCCTCAATTTTTTTTCTGACTTCTTCAGGGCAGGGATTGCCGAAAACCCCTCCCGCAGTACAATAAGTGACACCGACTTCTTCAACGCCAACGCTGCCCTGCCGGCATTGAGATTGCATATTTCTGCAATTGCAGCCCTCGGTTGACAGTTTAGCAAATTCCTGGTTGGAAAAATCCAATTCCTGCACGGCCAAGGCCAGTTCCGAAGACAGATAGATCACCCTCTGGGAAAAACTAGGCATAAAATAAAGCGGCAGCTGCTGGGCGAAGATTTCTATTTTGTTTTTAACGGCTGATTCGTTGAATTTCAAATCATACCACATCAAACAGGAACCGCTTAAAAACAAAACCAATAAAAAGCAGAGAATGATTTTATTTTTATTCAATTGTTGTTTTAAATCCGACATGACAAATATTTAGTTGCTGCCGCAGTAATAAGCGGCGCCGATGCCGATATGGATATGATCGTAATGGCCCGGCACCAGATAAAGAATAAAAGCCGAAGGAAAGCATTTTTTGGCTGCCGCGATTATTTCATAAGCGTATTTCTTTTCATAAGGATCACTTATTCCTATATCAAGGGCGTAAGAAGCCCTTTGATAGCGGCAAGTCGGCCCGCCGTAATGGGCGGAAACCGTTTCTTTGCCGTCTTTGACCGTATAAGTATGACTGCAGCCCCCGATTGTTTGAGGACCGGATTCCCAACTACAGGTTCCCAGATAAAGTTTGCTGTCGGAAATGCTGGTGATTCTGCCCAAGGTTTCTTTTATGCCTTTTTCTTCCTGAACCTTGTCCAATTCTTCCCGCATGCAGGCAAGAAGCTCTTTCAAGGGCTCGGAAGCATCCTTGTATTGATTATGTATTTTTACGTCGGGATTACAAAGCCAGCCCTTGGGACAATTGTCTTCCGAAGGCAAGACCGCGTATTTCTCCGGGAAAAGGACGAAAATCGGCCTTTCCTTAAAAACCGAGGGGAAAGCCGGAGGTTCCGCTCCGGAAGAACTGCAGCAAAAGAAATTCCTCGGGTGGCAGGTATTGATTACCAAGTTGTCCGGCCCGTAACTGCCCACGACTGCCTGGCAGTTTAACAATTGCCAGTCCGGCGTTGATTCCAAGTCGCTGATAGAACCGTAGCAAAGGCCGAGAGACGACCCTAAATTCCGCAGATTAAGGTTATTGTCTTCGCCCTGCAAAAGATAATCGATTTTGGGAAATATCTGCTTGGTTTCCTTGAAAACAGCCAGAATTTCATCTTCGTTCTTTTTAATGTTTTCCGCGGTTTTTTTCATTTCTTCCCGGACTTCATTGCTCTCACAGGCGTAACCGACGCAAACTCCAACCCCCTGAAGGCATTTCGATTTGGCAAAAGGGCAGCAAAACCAGGTAAAAGGATTGATGCTGCATACTTTATAACAAGGATTGGGAATGCAGGAACATATTACCGAACAATTCTTTTCATTGCATTTGGAAACCAAGTCCGCCATATCCCTGATTTCTTTCATTGTTTCTTCAATCAAATAGC
>Ga0307379_10010353_pt1 | contig 12343 bp, 9 predicted proteins | sample UN2MG_FD_202237 | JGI IMG/M metagenome (GOLD analysis project Ga0307379, IMG submission 202237) | Soil microbial communities from Risofladan, Vaasa, Finland - UN-2 | ecosystem: Environmental > Terrestrial > Soil > Coastal area > Acid sulfate soil | place: Finland: Risofladan, Vaasa | collected... | reverse complement strand
GCCCCGAAAGGCGCGAGTCACGGGCACCAAAGCTCCTGCCTCCGGGCCAAAACAGGCTAGAAAGTCGCTCCAACTGCCTTCACGACCAAACCTTAAATTCCTCTTGCCCGTTTTTCCACACTCTCCCGGTGCACGGTTGACGTCCTCGTGGAGATGTGTTAGGCTTAGGTCGAATCGTCATCGTTATGAGGATGCCAACGTGTATCCACCTCTTCGTCTGATCAGAAGACTCGGCCTCGTCTGCGCCATGGGTGTGATAGCCGTATCCTGGCTCCTTCCGGCGCGACCCGCCCCGGTTCAGGCGGCGGTGCACTTGGCATACTTCGAGGCCACTGGGCGCGAGGACCACGTGCTGATCGAGTGGGGCACAGGTATGGAAGTGACCACGTACGGCTTCAGACTTTACCGAGCCGAAGCGAACGTTTTTGGGCAGGCAATCGTGATACACACCGCAGACGCTCAGAACTTTGGGGACTTCGTAGGTGCTGAGTACGATTACACGGACGCCGATATCGAGATTGGCGTCACCTACTACTACTGGCTAGAGGTTCTCGATGTGGGACGAGACCTGGTTGCGGGTCCTGAGGCGGCCACCCCTGGTCCGCCACCCGCGTCCACTCCGACACCGACAGCCACGAGAACCCCAACCGCTACTCCGACGCTCACACCGACCCGACTTCCCACGGCCACGCCTACCCTCGCCCCCACAGCCACACCGTCGCCCACGCCGACTTGGTTGCCCACGTCCACTCCTACGACCTTGCCGTCCGCAACCTCCCTGCCGACGAGCACTCTTGAAGCCAGCCCTACACCCATCGTGGAGCAGGCGGCTTCTCCCACCGTGACCGCCGACAGGGCGCCCCTTGCAACCATGACGCCCAGCGCTAGGCCCGGGCAGTTGACCCCTACGCCAACCGTCACAAGCATGGCGGGGAGTTCCGATAGCCCGCCGGGAGCTGTGGGCGTGGCGAGCGGCGACTCTCAGCCTGGGGCCCCTGGCTGGTCCTCCTTCCGTGTCCACTTGCCCACGATCCAACCCAGTACCATCTTGCTGTTCATTTCCCTGATGTTCGTGATCGGAGCGCTGCTGGTCTCTCTGGCTCTGGCGCTGGTCCGCAAGCCTAGCCTCTGAAGATGCATCCTCCGGACGCATCTTCACAACTGGTTAGGTTGAGCGTGCTGCCAGGGCCGAGACCTCACCCATGGCCCGTACTCCTCCTGGCATTCGTAGGGTTGCTGGTTGCCTGCTCCTCGGCGGTGCCGCCTGCGTCCACCCCTTCGCCACCCCCCACGATGGCCAGGATCGCTGTCGACGAGGGCGGAATCTACGTCCTCTCCTTCGCAGATCTGGTGGCGGCAGGGCTCGACCCGCTAAGCGTGGATCCAGAACGGATCGGCTTGTCCAACCAGGGCGAGGAGGTTCCCATCCTGGTGTCAGGGGAGGGGACGGAGTTGACCATCATCTTCCAAGACACAGGAAAGACCAGCCTCTATGATCGAGAGAATGTCTACTGGCTCGATCTGCGGGGGGCTGGGGAGAAGAGGATCGTCGAGAGATCCCTATCTTCCGCGGCGTGTGGAGCACCTGTCGTTTCCTTTCTCCACACCGTTCGCGGGGAAGAAGACCAAATCTACGCCGGCATGGCTCCTGCGGGTGAAGATCACTGGTACTGGCAGAAACTCCTCGCTCCAGAGACGACGGATCTTCCCGTGGATTTGCTGGACCTGGCCCCTGGCGATGGCCTGCTGCGATTGGCGCTACTGGGATACACGAGCGATGAGGTGAGTCCCGACCACCACGTGCGCATCCATCTCAACGGTTGCACGGTGGCAGAACCGAGCTGGGATGGGCAAGAACGTCACGTGGTCGAGTCCACCGTACCCCTCTCCTGTATGCAGGAGGGGCGGAATATCCTTGGTCTGGAGGCGCCGGGTGACACGGGCGCCCGAGTGGACATCGTGCTCGTCGATTGGTTTGAGCTCGATTATCAGCGCTACTTCAGGGCGACGGACGATAGTCTGGAGTTCACCGGGCAGGGCGGATTCCACATGGTGACAGGGTTCAGCAGTGAGCAGCTGCGGCTCTTTGACGTGACCGATCGGCTAGACGTGGTGCAACTCACCGGGGCACACGTGGAGGCCAAAGGATCACAGTATGTGCTTTCTTTCTGCGACGGCGAGCCAGCTGGGCACAGCTACCTGGCAGTGGGACAGGCTGGGCTGCGGAGACCTGCTAGCCTCGCTGCCGTCACACCATCCGTCGACCTGCGGAGCGCCGGGAACCAGGCTGACTATATCGTGATCACTCACGATAGCTTCCTGGAGGCTGTGCAGCCCCTCGCGGAGTGGCGCAGGGATCAGGGGCTCAGTGTGCAGGTGGTCACCATCAGCGAGGTGTACGACCAGTTCAGCCACGGGCTGACGGACCCCGCTGCCATTCGCGAGCTGCTGCGATATGCGCACGCGAACTGGGCAGAGCCTGCGCCCCAGTACGTCTTGCTGGTGGGGGATGCCAGCTACGACTACCGGGATGACTTGCGGGGGCCCAACCAGAGTCTCGTGCCCACCTTTCTTGTGGAAACGGCCTTCACTGGCCAGACATTAAGCGACAATTGGTTCGTCTGCCTGGATGACGACGACGTTTTGCCAGACATGGCCATCGGCCGCCTGCCGGTAGGCACCCTGGACGAGGCCAGAGCGGCGGTGGAAAAGATCATCGGATACGAACGAGGTGTGCCGCCGGGTGACTGGCGGCAGAGGATAGTTCTGGTGGCCGATGGAAAAGAGGCCAGCTTTGCCGCGCAGTCGGACCTGCTGGCCGAGCAGTCCGTCCCCTCAAGCTACGAGGTGTCCAAGGTCTATGCTGGCTCTGTCGAGGACCCACAGTCCGCCGTGGTGCAGGAACTCGCCGATGGCAGCCTGATCGTCAACTACGTTGGCCACGGCAGCATTGACCTCTGGTCGGAGGACAGGCTCTTTTCGTCAGAGCAAATCAGCTCATTGGGCAATGACGGGCGGCAACCGATGATGATCTTGATGTCCTGTCTCCTGGGGTTCTTCGGCCATCCTGAGCGCCAGTCGATGGCTGAGGAGTTGCTGCTGATAGAGGACGGCGGGGCTGTGGCGGTGTTCGCTCCCAGCAGCCTGACTTTTTCCTCGGATCAGGGACCCTTGAACCGGGCACTACTGAAGATCTTGCTCGAGGAAGAAGCGCCCTATATCGGGCTGGCGATTCTGGAGGCCAAGCGCTCCGTGACCGCCGAGACCCGGGGCCAGCGGGACGTGATCGAGACCTTCACCCTCCTCGGGGATCCCGCCTTGCGGCTGGCGGGCGCAGAGTGATCTCCCACGGCGCAAGAAGATGCTGTACATAGGCAGCCAGATTTCTGATGGAGCGACGAAAAGGGGCTCGGTAAAGATTTGTAGACGGACCTACTTGGATCCCGAGAGGGAGGATGTTGAGAAGGCCCAACAGCTACAGGGCGGTAGGCCGATCGCCACTCGGTTGAGCGAAGACTGACATGCCATCCCTAGCAGTGGCTTATTGGGGTTCAAACAGAACCCGATGTGGCACGTCGGTCGCTTGCATCCGAGTTTGGGGCACGTTTTCCAGACCCTCGAGAGGGGGTGCTTGAAAGTTCATGAACTTTTAGGTATAGTAGGCCAGGCACAAATTCCAAGGGAAGCGAAGGAGATGAAGCCTTGAGTTTCTCGGAGGAGATCTACCGCCACCATGATTCTATCGTCTCCCGAAGAATCGAGGACGAAGTCATCCTGGTACCGATTCGCCAGAACGTGGCGGATCTGGAGAGCATCTACACCCTCAGCGAGGTAGGTGCCCGTATCTGGGAGCAGATAGATGGCCGGAGAACAAATGCTGAGATACTGCCTTTGATAGTCGGGGAGTTCGAGGTTAGCGAGGAAGAGGCGCAGAAGGACCTGAAGGGGTTCCTGCAGCAGCTAAGTGCGATAGGGGCGATAACAGAGGTGTAGGATGGACTGCCCCCACATCCCCAAGATAGGCTATGGCGAGTTCGGAAAGCGACTGCGGGAGAAGATAGCCGACAAGAGGCTCCCGCTTGCCGGATCTTTCGAGTTGACCTTCCGCTGCAATCTGAGGTGCGTTCATTGCTATCTCGGCGATGCCCGGCATGGCAGTCCGGAGAAGGAAGAGCTCAGCTATCCCGAGATCTGTGACCTGTTGGATCAGATCGTTGAAGAAGGCTGTCTGTGGTTCTTGCTTACGGGCGGCGAGCCTTTATTGCGCCCCGATTTCCTCGACGTCTACACCTATGCCAAGAGGAAGGGTTTGCTAATCACCCTCTTCACCAACGGTACTCTCATTACCCGAGAGATAGCCGACTATCTTCAGGAATGGCGACCCTTCAAGGTGGAGATTAGCCTCTATGGTGGTACGAAAGAGACCTACGAGAAGGTAACTGGCGTTCCCGGTTCCTACGAGCGTTGCCTGCGGGGCATTGAGCTTCTGTTGGAACGGGACCTTCCCCTCAGATTGAAGACGATGGCCTTGACCTCGAACAAACACGAGATCCTGGCTATGAAGGAGTACGCCAAAGGGCTGGGGGTGAGCTTCCGCTTTGATCCGATGGTCAATGCGGGGCTTGATGGTGCGGGGGAGCCAGCCAACTTCAGACTGACCCCAGAGGAGGTGCTGGAACTGGACCGGGCGGACCACGAACGTGCGGGTGGAATTCGTGATTTCTGTCAGAGGGCCTTGAGGCCGGCTTCGAAGCTGGACTACGCATATGTCTGTGGCGCCGGCGTCCGGCACTTCCACATTGATCCCTATGGCATGCTCTCGGTGTGCATCATCTCTCGCAGTCGGAGCTATGATCTGCGTCGGGGTTCCTTTCACGAGGGTTGGCAGGAGTTCCTTCCTGAGGTCCGATATCAGCGAGCAAGTGACGATTATAGGTGCAATCAGTGCGAGTTGATTTCCCTGTGCGGCCAATGTCCCGGCTGGGCGCAGTTGGAGCACGGCGATCAGGAGACTAGGGTGGAGTTTCTCTGTCGGGTTGCCCACCTGCGAGCCGAGGCTTTTGGGTCCGATAGTCTGGGAGCGTAGGGAAGCAGTTGTTCGGCCAATTCTCGGCGGGTGTTCACAAACACGTTGAGGGAGGGAAAGAAGTGATGAAGCAAGAAGAGAGACGCCAGGAAGAAAGAAGGCCCTATCAGAAACCTCAGGTGGAGCAGGTGGACCTGGCTGCCGAAGAACAGGTGCTGGGCGGATGCAAGACGCCGAATAACGGAGAGGGGATTGATACGGTCGCTGGCGAAAGCTGCAATCTTGATGGACGGCCCTCCTCCTGCGTCCTGGATGGTACCTAGGTTGGACAATCGTTGCAGAGGGCAGCTACCCAGCAGCGGTCTCTGTTCAGCCTGAGGTGCGACACGGGTGGTAGCTGCCCGCCGCTACCCCCTACAGGTAGAGGGCAAACACAGATCCCGAGTGTTTGCTGCTGTCCTGGGAAAGATGTTTCCTTATGTCTGGAGAGCAGCTCACTGAGATGAAGCTGGAGATCGGAGGCATCGTCTTGGCCCTCGAGCTGCATGGCGACGGTGGCAGCTTCGAGATGGCCGATGTCTATCGAGCTTTCCTGTCCGATAGGCGTTCCGAGGCAATCTTTGCCCTCCGGTACGGCTCTCTTCCTGACCTGAAGTCCGCGGAGGAGGTTTTCGATTCGGGTGGGTCTTGGAAGTTGTATCGTGATCATGGAAGATGGTGTTTTGCTCTCCAATCGCCTGCGCTCGGGCCTGAGCCCTATCAAATTGCCATCATTGATAGTGATTTCAGCAAAGGCGATATATACACCAGGGCCCGAAAAACTGGCCGCAGTCCCAGCTCATTCCCACTGGGATATCCCTTGGGAGAGCTATTGATTGTGAATCTGCTCTCCCAGGGACGAGGAGTGCTACTGCATTCCTGCGCGGTGAGCGACAACGGCCACGGGTTGGTTTTCGTCGGCACCTCAGGAGCTGGCAAGAGCACCATGGCCGACTTGTGGAAGAACCACGAGGGAGTCACCATCCTGAGCGACGACCGGATTATTGTGCGTAAGATGGAGGGGCGTTTCTGGGCTTATGGCACACCCTGGCATGGGGATGTCAAGCTCAGTTCCCCAGAGAGGGTGCCCGTGGATGGCATATTCGTCCTCCGGCATGGCGAAGAGAACAGTGCCGCGCCGCTAGGAGCGCGGACAGCCCTCACCAGCTTGTTTGTCAGATCCTTCCCTCCCTACTGGAACCGAGAGGGTATGGCCTTCAACCTGGAGTTCCTGGGCCGGATGAGTAGGGCAGTTCCTTGCCATGACCTGGGATTCGTGGCTGATGGAAGTGTCGTAGACTATGTCCGCCGCACGGTAGGCGACGCCTAGACCGCATAACTCCCCTAGTTATCTCCAGTGTCAGACCTTTGTGCCCTTGCATTGTGCGGACAGTACCATCATGCCATTCATGGGCCTCGCTATTTGTGCTATTATGGATTGTGAAGTCATAGATTGCAGACGGGCCGATGTCTTGGACTTCGCCGCTCAGATTCTGGCCCAGGGCGGAGAGGTGCGTATTAGGGCCCGCGGATCGAGCATGTATCCCTGCATCAGGCACGGCGATGCCATCGAGGTTGAGCCGGTTGAGGTCTCGGCTGTGACGGTCGGCGATGTGGTCTTGTATCGCGATGAGAATGATCGGCTCGTCGGGCACCGGGTGGTCAAGATGGGTGGTGAAGACCTTCAAGGCACGTTGGTGACCAAGGGGGATTGGACGCCTCGTGCGGACCCGCCGATCTATGCCGGGCAGGTTTTGGGGCGTGTAGTGGCCATCGAGCGGGGGGGGAGACGAACCGAGCTGAACACCGGTAGGAAGCGGCTGATCCAGGTGTTGTGGGGCAGGATGTCACCTCACAGCCATTGGCTGTACCTTCCGGTGAAGAAAGGCGTGCGCGCTGTCCGTCGAGTAATGAACAAGGTACGGCGCTCCGTATCCTGAGTCAGAGGGTTGGTTGATGAGTGGTGCTGCTGAGAAGGAGAAGAGTTGGTGAGAAGACGAGACCTGTTGGTCAAGTTGGTCATATCCTGTGTGGGCGCATATCTGTGCCTGCTGGGGCTGAGTTCCGTGGTGGCGAAGGGTGCTGAAGCGATCGAGGCTTCTACGGATCAGGGTTTGCACCTCATCAAGTCCGATGCGCAGAGCGTTGTGCTGGAGCTTCGCACCTCCAGTTACGATATGGAAGAGGTGAGGGTCGAAGGGACCACTTATCATCTCTTGAGGGTGGCGGGCTACGCGCAGAACGACGACGTGGGCCACCCTCAGCTACCCCTGGAGGGGGCCTTGTTGGGGATACCTCCGGGTGCCGAGGCGGAGGTGCGGGTCGTGGAAGCCGAAGGGGAGCTTATCGGTGGGAGGTATAACCTCTCTCCTGTGCCGCGGCCGATAATCAGATATGGCTACTCTTCCGAGTTAGCAGAGGTCGAGGGCACAGAGCTGGTGGAGGACGCGAGTGTATATGCGGTGAACGGTTTCTACCCGGCGGAGCTGGCTCGGATAACCTCGTCGGGGATGATGCGGGATCAGCGTTTCGTGCGATTGCAGGTATATCCTTTTCAATACAACCCTGTGACTGGAGAGCTGAGGTTGTACGAGAGGGTTCGGGTGGAGGTCAGCTTTTCCTACCCTGAGGGTGGGGCTTCGGTGAGTGGAAGCGGGGAGATGGGAGGAGCTTTCGAGCCGGTGCTGAGTAATACGATTCTGAACTACGAGTCGGCGAGGGGTTGGCGTGAGAGCTCAAGGGGAGCAGGGTTGCTAGAGGCTGGAGAACTGGGTTCATGTGAGGACTGTTTCAAGATCTCGATCGGAGAGGGGGGGATCTACGAGTTGAGGTACTCTGAGTTGAAGGGGGCGGGCGTGCCCGTGGATCCTCCCACAGATCCGCACAATTTCCACATGTACAACAGGGGAGAGGAGATAGCGATCTATGTAGAGGGTGAAGAGGATGGGGAGTTTGAAGAGGGGGAGTACATCCTTTTCTACGGTGAAGGGGTGAACAGCAAGTACACGGACAGGAATGTGTATTGGCTGACGGTGGAGGACCTCCCTGGCTTACGAATGGTGACGAAGCCGGAGGGAGAGAGTGGGAGCACCCCAACCTGGTTTGAGGCGACGGCGCGGGTGGAGGAAGAGTTGAAGTACTACGCCTGGCTGCCCAACGAGTATAGCACATGGGTGCCCGGGGTGGAGACAGAGCACTGGTACTGGGAATATCTTCGCCCTCTTGGCAATCCTATGACGCGCACGTATTCGATCAACTTGACCAACCTATACGTTGGGGAGGCGTATAGCGCCACGTTGCGGTCTGACATCTGGGGAGGGTCAACGGATCTGAATCCAGTGACGAAGGATCACCATGTTCTGGTCTACATCAATGACTATCCGGTGTACGAAGCGAGTTGGGATGGGATCAGTGTGCATGAGGTGGAAGTAGAGATTGCGGACTCGATGTTGGTGGGCGAGAATGAGATCAAGGTGGTGAACCCTGGGGATACGGGGGTAGCGGGCGAGCTTATAGTGACGGACTGGTTCGAGATCACCTACCGGGATACTCACGTTGCTGAGGGGGACAGCCTGCTCTTCACTGAGGATCAGGCGGGCGTGCGGGAGTATGAGATCAGCAACTTCTCTGAGCCGGCGGTGGAGGCTTATGATGTAACGGATCCCCTCTCTGTGAGTCAGATAATCACCAATGTCACAAAGATCGCCTCTACCTGGACCGTGACCTTCACGCAGGAGATCGTGTCGCCGGCTCGATACCTGGTGCAGGGGGAGTCAGAGAGGAAGAGCGCTGTTGAGATCGAGGAGGACGTTCCTTCCGATCTGAGGGGTTCGAATGGGGCAGAGTATCTGATCATCACGCACTCTGATTTCTTGGATAACGCAGGTGCGTTGGCTGACCACCGGGCAGGGCAAGGGTATGTTACGATGGTGGTGGATGTGGAGGATATCTACGATGAGTTCAGCTACGGGCTGTTCGGTGCGCAGGCGATCAGGGAGTTTCTGGCCTGGGCTTATGACCATTGGGATCCCCGACCGAGCTACGTGTTGTTGGTAGGTGATGGCAATTATGACCCTAAGGACAATTTGGGGCTAGGCGAGGCGAACTATGTGCCGCCCTATCTGGCATGTGTGGATCCGTTTGTGTGCGAGATACCGAGTGACAACCAGTATGTTTGTGTTAGCGATGGCGACAACTTGCCGGAGATGTACATTGGGCGTCTTCCGGTGAAGACGGCTGCTGAGCTTGATGGGGTGATAGACAAGATTCTGGCCTACGAGGGGTCAGCCTTGAGCGGCTGGAGGCAGCAGACGCTTTTCGTGGCTGACGATCCTGACGGTGCCGGTGATTTTCGTCTCCTGTCTGACTACGTCGCCGACAATTACCTCCCTTCCTACTATCTCGCGGAGAAGGTGTACTACAAAATACCTCCGTACACCACCGCAGGCGCAGTGACTGATGCCATCATTGACGGCATCAACGAGGGGCGTCTGTTCATCAACTACTTCGGGCACGGGGGCCCTCAGGTCTGGGGCGACCGCTTTCTTGAGGAGAGCCCAACTCGTCATGATCTCGAATTGCTGACCAACAGCGAGAGGTTTCCTATGGTGATATCCATGAGTTGTTACGTGGCCTACTTCGTCCATCCCAGCTCTCCCACAACGCAGCCTTCGTGTCTCGCGGAGAGTCTACTGCGCGCTGAGGGGAAGGGGGCGGTGGCCACCTGGGCGAGCGCCGGCGAGGGCGGAGCCGACGGGCACAAGTTGCTGGACTCAGGCTTCTTCAGCGCGGTGTTCAGTGATGGTGTGGTCGAGGTTGGCGCCGCGACCACGCAAGCGGCGTCGGGCATGACTTCGTACCAATATCTCATTGATCAATATGTTCTCTTTGGCGATCCGGCCACGAGGTTGGCCGTCCAGTACGATTCCTTCCTGCCGTTGGCCGCCAAGCAGTACTGATCATAGTCTCGCCACTGAGGCTGGGGCTCGGCAGGGACCTTCCAGGCTAGCTGCTATCGGGATGGAGAATCTCCCCAAGGGAAGCGCAGGCGTGTGAAGAGAACAGGATCTTTGTGCTGCATAGCGTTTGTTGCCCTGCTAGTCTCATCCGGGGCGTCGCTGGGGCAGCACGTTGTGCCGACCCCCGTCACGGCGACGGTGATCGTGGAGTGGACCACCGAGAGCGAGTTCAATCTGGCCGGCTTCAACGTCTATCGAAGCGATGACCCTGAGGGCTCATTTCTGAAGTTAAATCACGTCCTCATCCCGGCCTCGTCTGATCCTGTTGCCCGAGGGAGCTACGTTTACACCGATACCGCTGTGACCGCCGGAGTGACCTACTACTACAAGCTGGAGGATGTGGAACTGGACGGGAGCAGCACCATGCACGGCCCGATAGAGGTCGTAGCTGAGGCTGAGACGATCTCCCTTCTTGATGTCGCCAAGAGCGTGGCGCTAGCTGTGCTAATGGGGCTGCTGCTGACCGCAGGCCTCATGGTCATGGGCATCGGAAGAAGGACCAGCTGACCCGTCTCTGCCGGCTGGCTGGTTCATTGCGGGCAGACAATGCCCGGCGGAAAGGGCGATTTCTCGAGAACGGGGCTGAACCCCATCTCAACTTGACAAGAAACGGCAAATGGGATACAATATGAGTGTGGCGGACTCTGCAAGAGCACATTCACAAACCCGTGGTGGGTGCTGTGCAGCCATGTAAGGGCCTCAGTAGGTCGTCTGGCTCCACTAGTGGTCATCTGACAGGGGGCCTCTCGCTGCCCGAGAGGTCGCTCAAGAAGGATGGCTTGGGGCCGGAGAAGGTGTGCCTGCTAGATGAGGCAACGGTCATGAGGAGGTGAGTGCAGATGACGAAGAAAAGGCTCGGCATCCCTTTGCTCATCGCGATTGGCTTGCTACTGACGGCAGTTGTGGTCTACGCCGACATGTTTACGACTGAGGTGGTGGATGCGTGGGATATTGGAGCAAATCCGCCCCAGTACGCTCACTCCTTGGTGGCGATGGTGCTCGACGAATCGTGGATCCCGTTCTGGCACAAGCTTCGCTTCGACAATGACCTATACGACTACACCGTCGACTTTCCATACCTCGATCAGCTAGGCAACACCATTTACTACACGGACGTGGGCGGTTGTGTAGCTCCGGCCCAGACGGCATGGGAGGGCATGATGGACTACGCCCAGTACCACGAGGACAACTCTCCCGCAGGCGCCCATGCATTTATGGCTACGCGCAACTGGGAACTGGTTGACTGCGACCGCGACTTTGACGGCGATTTTGACGGCGGGGACCTTAAGGTCACCCCGGCGTATTCACGGACCACACTCGCCGCAACAACCGGTAGCGACTGGATCTACCTGGTGGAGCAGGACCGGGAGGACACGGGAGAGTGCGGCGGCAACTGCCTGACTGAGATTATCACCACTCTTTTCGTTACCCTTGACCACGACTGTGACGGCCAGATAGACTCACTGTACGATCCCATAACAGTGACTGCGGGGGTATGCTTCTACGCCGAAGCTCAAACCGCTAACTCGGATCTGCCCATATGGAAGGGTAATCCGCAAGCGCGTATTACGGCCGGCGGCGGTCAGAAAACCGTGAACTTTCATGTAGAGACAGGCACTACAGACATAACCTTGGGTTCCCTCACCGCGACGTGGGTTGAGGAGCGCTCACAATCGGTGATTCTGGGGGCAGCGATAGCCGTGGTGGCAGCCGGGACGCTCGGTGCGCTGATCTGGCGGCTGCGCCCGGTACGACGGTAGACATCAGGAGCAGTTTGGCTAGCCCGGTCACCCGTGGTGGCCGGAATGTTGGTAAGTAGTCGCTTTCTCTGAAGCTCCGTGCTTTGAGCACGGAGCTTCTTGTGTTGACGTGCCCTCGCAGCAGGTGTTGTGGCTCTATCTGCACACGATTGGCCCAGAACGATGCGCTTTTCCTTCCTCGGCGCTGGTGGTATGATCTCATGGGCAATTGAACGCTCGCGGAGGTGAATTGGTGGATAGTAGGGTCAGTCACACTGTTCTGAAAGAATTCGTGGCCGGGGTACTGGCCAAGATGGGCGTGCCCGTGGAGGATGCCGTGGTGTCGGCCGACGTTCTGGTCTCAGCCGATCTGCGAGGGATTGACTCCCACGGCGTGGCCCGCAGCAGGAGGTACGTGCAGGGTCTCCGAGACGGAGTGATGGTGGCTGGGGCGGATATCCGCGTCGTGCACGAGACACCGGTCACCGCTCTCCTGGATGGAGGTGCCGGGCTGGGACAGG
>Ga0307379_10010351_pt1 | contig 12345 bp, 18 predicted proteins | sample UN2MG_FD_202237 | JGI IMG/M metagenome (GOLD analysis project Ga0307379, IMG submission 202237) | Soil microbial communities from Risofladan, Vaasa, Finland - UN-2 | ecosystem: Environmental > Terrestrial > Soil > Coastal area > Acid sulfate soil | place: Finland: Risofladan, Vaasa | collected... | reverse complement strand
CGGCCGATGGGTAGCAGATGTGAAGGATAGGGTTACGTTAGAGTCTTTGCATGATGCTTTATTATCGGGAGGGCATGCTCGGCGTTATAAGTAAAAAGATTTGAACACAAAGGTAAATAAAATGGCGTTAGAGACTTTAAAAGGTGGCCAAGCCCTTCATATTGACGCTATTTGGACGGAACAGGCAAATATAACACTTCGAATTGATAAGACGGTTGATGGCATGTTGAATGTTGGTATCTATGAAGGTTTTGATAAAGAAATCAAGTCAGTCACGTTAACAAATTGGCGTGCGAAAAGGCTAGCGGAAAACATACTGAAAAACTTTTAAAACTCCTAGGATAGAATTAAAAACATAAATAAAAGGATGATGAAATGGCATTAGAAACTTTAAAGGGTGTTGAGAAAATTGGTGGGTTTGAGGTTGGTCATGCAGAAAAAGCTTGGGAAGATGAAGATGGCAATTCAGGAATGGAGGATATTGCTAACTTCTATAATAAGTTTGTCACTGTCAATCATTCTACCAATCAAATTGGCTTTCGAATCCAAGACGGGCCAATAAAAGAGAATGGTGTTAACGGCTGTCAGGTAGATACGTTGATAGAGGCGGCTAAGCTTATCATAGATGGCCTTGATCTTAAGTTTCCTTGCATAGAAAATAAGATGGCCTCACATGGTTTACAAGCTGCCTTGTGGGCATTAGAAAGTCGTAAGGCTAATCGAGAGGCGAGAGGCGTAGAGGGGACTAGCAAAGCATGAAAAAAGAAATAAAGATTGTAAGAAACGAATACATTGATAGCAGCTATTGGGCTAATTATAGATTGGCATTATTAACCACTGATGAGATGAGCAAGTTAGATCCTGACGATACTGTTGTTTGCATCGATGGCCAGCTAACAAAGGTGAAGGACGCCGACGGTGATACTAGAGGTGGAAGAACTGCCTATGGTTATTTTGTCGAAAATGCTTACAAGAGAAAGAATTAGGCAATAGGAAATTCTTTGATGGATTTTTTCGGCGACGGTTTTCTTTTAGAGCCCTTGAACCGCCGTGACATGATTAAGCAAATGGCCGCGAATGCCATAGGGTCTTTGATAGCTCCAGGGGTTGCTATGGCTTTGATCGACCAAGCCGAATTCACCGATAGCAAAATAGTCATCCCTAAAGGCACGGTGTACGAAACGACCTTTAACGGGTCTGGGATGCAAATCTTTATGAAGAACAAACATTTCAAAGCTGAAATTGACGGCCAAGTTTGGTATCCAAGCCCTGTGGCAGATCACGGGTTCGGAGCTAGGCAAGAACAATATCTAAAGGTGGAAGGGCTGCCTTACGGTGTCCATACCGTGAAGATCACCCCCAGGGAAACGATAGTGCTAAATTACAAAGGTGAATGGGTAGAATAAGGAAATTTAAGGAGTTTGCAATGTCTAGTAAGAAATCGAAAAGTTACACTATCAGCATTTTCGAACCCGATCATGTTATAGAATATCAAAACGCAACAGGTCTTTCGATCTTCAATCGTTATATAAAGTTTTGTGATGACGATGGTTTGGAAGTCATCACGAATTTGGCCTTTCACGCTTGTGAAAAAGACGAAGAAGACGAAAAAGAAAAAGAAAAAGAAAACGACGACGACGAAGACGAAGAAGAAGAAGAAGAAGACTAAGACGAAAAAGGAAAGAAGAAAAGTGATCAACTAAAATAGGAGCTGTTATGTACACCATCGTTCTTTTTCATTCATCGGGCACAGTGTCTTACAAAGCTACCAAGATAAGTTCTTATGGTAAAAGCAGCATAGACTTTATTACCAATGAAAATCGTAGAGTCCGATCCAATTGCCCTTACGTAATAGAAGACCTGGAGGAACCATCTAATCCATTTGTTGATTCTAGGAAAAAATAAAAGAAAGGGTGGTGCCTTTTTAAGGGCACCACCAACTTAAAAGCCTGCGATGATGGCTTTTTGTGCTGCGCTGAGCACTCGCCCCCTAGGCATGTTACCGGAAGCTACGCGAGCTTTAGAGGCACTCGCTAGGAAAGCTGCGGGTGACTTTACAAAAGCGGCGGTGGCGTGACAGCCAGCCAAAGCACAATTGGCGGTTACGATAGGCTTAACGTTGTTGTCCCATTTTGCTTGCTGTTCCGACGGAGGTGCTCCGCCCCCACCCCCAGGCTTCACGTCCTCTTTATAGGTGCCACCACCGCACCCAAACAAAAACATTCCCATAATGAGAATTACCGAATAATTCATTTTTACACCCCCTCAGATGATCTGTTCTCTTTAAGATAACCTTAAAAAGGATAGGTCAACAAAAGAATACGATCTTTTTCTGGTAATTTGGTTTCCGACAATCCTGGAGGCATTGTCTTGTTGGAGACTCGGACTTTGACAGAACTTCGTTTTAATGAAAGTTCGGTATCCATCCACGGACTATTAGCGTGACATTCGCTGCAATAATTATTTAAGATTCCTACTGCTTCTGTAAAGCCAATCGCCCCTGTTGACGGCGGCGGTGGAGGCTCAACAACAGGGGGTGTTGTACCGCCCGTACCTTGAACCTCCACCAAGGGGCCGCAAGAAAGAGGAAACATCAGCAGAAGCAAAACAGATGCTTTTGCTAATAAATTCATAGTTCATCGTCCTTATATGCCCCGACATCTTCGACTAGTTGGTTGAAGTTAGCACTTAGCACCGCTAAGCTGACAGTCCCACCGCTGATCAAGTTTCCAAAGATCTGGCTGGACTGACCTGAACCGGCTAGTCGTTGCAGAAAGATATCTTTAGGCAACGTTAAGTAACCTGCTACTTGTACCGCGTTTTGTTCTTTCCTTAAGGGATAGATCAAATTTTGGTGGATACCATCACGACTTTCAGAAACGCCAATCTTAGACAAGGACTCTTTGTGGACGGTATCTGAAACTCTCAACCGAGCTTCCATAACGGAGTCTTTAAAGAAAACCCTACCCAGATCTTTTTCTAAAGCATCGAAATTTGCAGTACTCGCAATGTGGTTAGCCAACTGATCTCGGAACTTTAATAACGGCTCACCGCTGTGGCAAGCGTAACAAGAACCGACATAAATTGTAGGATCTAACTGCTGGCCTGTAGCGTCCAGGTTGATTACTACATCCACCGGGGCGGCTAGTTGAGCATCGCCGTTCGCGCCGTTCAAACGAAAACCAAGCATACCGTTTGGAAGATGAAAGATGTGCTCTTGGGCATTAAAATTGAAAATTTTGTTCGAACGATTTACACCCTTAGCCCTAGCAGATTCAAGAGTAAAAGGGTTTTGGAAATGCGAATCTTGAGCCGCCAAACCAGAATCAAAACTAGTCATAACAAACCCGAAATCAGTTTCCAATGCTTGTATGCCTCGGGTCTTGCCAAGCGCAATTTGACTTTGCGAAAAAGCACCGAGCACAGCTTCTTCATCGTCAAATTCTCTTTGGACGTTAACGCCTAACGAAGCAAAGAAGTCTGCAAGCTTAATTGGCTGATCTATCAAATCATAGTACAAACCATTTTGAGCTAGGATATCCGCACCCAAAGATGTGACAGCACTATCCGATCCAAAAACATAGGGCTTGTTCGTATTTGTTAAGAAACGAATTTGCTGGCCTCGGGTACTTTGATCCACGAAATCGATAAGCAACAGCCTTTCAAGCTTGCGCCACTCATCGAAAGTAATCGCATAATCCCGTAGGTCTACCCGGAATAAACACTCCGCAATCCCCACAGGAATAACCGGCTGCAACGTAGCCTCAGTGGAAATGGAATTCATGAACTTGCTAGTAGCTGCAAGGTAAGGAGCCATGTCCTTAACACCGGCATTGTACTCGTTACAAGAAACCATGTACCTAGTGTTGATGCGTTCAACATCATTCAAGGTATTCAAGTCAAGCAAAATCATATCATCTAAAAGTTCCAAATCCACAAAATTAGGCTTCGTATTTGGAATGTTCGGCGGTGGTACTGGTACCGGTTGTGTAGGTACCCCTGGCGTCCGTGACTCGTATATCTTGGTTCCGTCCGGGCCACACCCGGTAACGAGCAACGCAAGAAAAAGCGTGAACACGCTTAGTGCATTGCCAAAAGTTTTCATAACAACCCCCTTGGTTAAATAAATCAATCTTGTTTGTGCTAAATTGGAGTTTGGAGCTTCAGCCCGGAAAGAAAAAGGAGTTCAAAAGCGAGTAAACAAAACTTTGCTTGCTACTTCTAATGTAATAGGAAAATGCAAAATTCAAAATGTCTGGCCAGTAGAATATTTTGTGGGTATGTTACGCATTGATTTGGTTATATTTTAGAAAGAAAAATAATGGCGCTGTTACACCTTCGTTCGACGAACCCCAAAATGTCCTATGCTATAGCTAAAAACCCACTAACAGGCTTAGCCGTGAAAACTATGGGCTACGGGCATACCTTTGGTTTCTACCCTGAATGCGATGAGCAAACCTATTCGATTTACTTCAAGGACGATCCAAGCAGAGTTTCGTTCAAGAAATCGAAGGACGAAACTCTCGAATTCATGAACGTATCCCGCTACAACAGCGCTGTATTCGTCCCGGCTGCTATCGGGAGTTATTTCAGCAGCCTTTACAAAGGTGGGATCGAAGACGACGTGCCGGGGTTTCACCACGAGTTTCATGTACCTTTGGTGCATCTCGACCAAAAAAGATACATGGATATTTTCCCTAAATATTTCCCTGATTTTTGTCTTGAAGCAGATATGTTGTTCGACAAAAATTATAGCATCAAGATCAGCACCAAAAGGTCTTTGTCAGATTTGGTGAATTACGCAGCTTTGTTTTTTGTGTTGAATATCTTACATAACAAAAATGATTATTTCGAAGGCAACGAAAGCCAGCTAACCAAGTACATCCATTCGATGGGCCGGTTGAATGCTCCGTATTTTATGCGCTATATCTTCAGGGTGAATCTCGTAAGATCCGAAAAGAAGTTTAAAGAGCATAAGGAGTTATTAGAAGCCGTTGAAGGTAAAAAGATCGAAATGGTCTTCGGCAACACCAACGAACAAAGATTGAACGCGGTAAAAGATAAGATCAATAAAGACCAAGTTATTCTGGAAATTGGTTGCGGGGAAGGTAACACCACCTTGGCTTTGGCTAAAAAAGCGATACAGAATGATCTCCCTTACTACGCTATCGACATCGACGAGGCCGTTAGGGAAATCGTCGCCAACCGGGCGGGAAGAAAGAAGCTGACCAATGTTGTTCTCCTAGAATCTTTTGAAGCCTTTACCGAGCTTGACGATCGTCCTGTACCAGGGATGTTGGACGTGCTGTTGGTAGAAGTGATCGAACATATGGAAAAAGAAGCTGCTACGGAATTCGTCAAAAAAGTCTTAGACTTTTGCAAGACCGATGCTAGGACATTGATCGTAACGACACCTAACATAGATTTCAACGTGAACTATGCCTTAGAAGGGTACCGGCACGACGACCACAAATTCGAATTCACCCAAGCAGAGTTCGACGTGTGGGTAGAGGATCTCACCGAAGAAGGTATACAAGCTTACCCATTCGGGATCGGGGATACCGTAGACGGGGTCGTCACCACACTAGGCGTACAATTCATGTTCAAAAAAGAAGAGGTGGCGTTATGCTAAGGCGACTAGGGTATTATTTGAACCTGCTTTATGAGGCTGTCCTAGCTTTCTTCCCTAGGCGATACGTCTCTGTAGCGATACGTGAAACTGAAAAAGAACCCGAAAAAGAACCTGAAAAGGTTCCGGCGAAGAAAACCCTTGATTTCAAACTAAACACTTTGATCTTTATAGCAGGGCCTAGCGGAGCGGGTAAATCTACTTTGGCCAAGCTCTTACAAGCCAAGCTACAAGCTGCTTTGGTGTCAGGGTTTAAAAGTCAATACCGGCATTTCCTCAACGATCACATCGAGCCTAACGTAGCAATCCTTTCTTCGGATGACATGCGCCACGAGCTTTTAGGGTACCCGTACCACAAACACGCACCAATTATGTTGCAGCCGTCGAGAAGCGCTTTCGAACTATTGCACTTTAAGTGCGCCAAGTTGATGCAATGGCCGGTGACAGCACAATTCATTATAGTGGACGCTACAAATTTGGCTGAAGGCAACCGAAAGGCTTTTTTGGCCGCAGCCAAAGCCAATCACTATTCTTCAAGCTTAGTGGTCTTGGACTACAAAGATATGGACGAATTCGAAAAGCACCTCGACTTCAGCTTGTATTCCAGAAAAGTTATCCACAACCAAATTAGAAAACTCCACAAGGATTTCTACCCCGGAGTCAAACGAAAAGATTACACCGACATTTACAAGCTACGAAGAAAAGACTTCAGCAACATAGAGGTCAATATCCCTCATGTGGATGTTTGGCAAAAGACTTGGTTCCCTGACAACGTCGGCTTGATCATCCCCGACATCCACGGGTGTTTTACCGAGTTCAAACAAGTATTGAAAAACAGCGGCTACGAGATCGAAAACGGTAAGCTGATCGTCCCGGAAGATAAGAAGCATGACCTACGCATCTTATTGGGGGATTTGATTGATAAAGGACCTGAGACCCCAGAGCTTTTAGACTTTTTGTATGAAAACCTGGAACACTTCATCGTGGTGGAAGGCAACCACGAAAACTTTATCGACAGGTGGTTCAAAGGCAAAGTCGATGACGGTTCGATCCCACAAGAAATCCTAGACAAGTACTTTACTTGTACCCACGAGCTAAAAGACGATCCCGATAGGTTAGCTAAATTTTCGGCGATCCTAAAGACTGCCGTACCGTTTGTACGCACCAAGTCCTTTTTTGCTTGCCACGCCCCTTGTGAAGACAAGTACCTGGGTAAAATAGATCTCAAATCTATAGGTAAACAACGTAACTTTCGCATCCCTAGGCAAAAAGAAACCTATGACGAAACCCGAAAATTCTGGGAATCGGAGCTAGGGTTTTGGTTCGGGACCGCCGAGTCTTGTCACCCTTGGCAATTCGCGGGGCATATCCCTTTAGGCCGGATTCACCGCGAAAAGAATAAGTTTTTGCTCGACGGGGGTTGCCCCAACGGCGGTACTTTGAACCACGCTAAAGTTGTGCCTGGTTACCGGTGTTTTGTAAATAGGGTGCCGAAGCAAACCCCTACCCCGGATAAAGAAAAGCTGATCGTGTTGTTCCCGGAACCCAAGCGCCTACGTTTGAAAAGTGCCGATATGGACGATGACGGATTGCGACGGCTGCGGTGGGCTGCTACCCACAAGATCAATTTCATTTCAGGGACGATGTCGCCAGCAGAAAAAGATGAGTCTAAAAATGAATTAGAATCCTTAGAACAAGGCTTGCTTTACTACAAAAGCAAAGGAATCAAATCCGTGATATTGCAGCACAAATACATGGGGTCGAGAGCCAATTTATACCTGAATCAAAAGACCCCGGAAGAAAGCTTCGCCGTTTCTAGGGGTGGCTTCAAAATCCGAAATGCTGGGCTATTACCAGACTTAGAAAAACTATTTGCTACGGAGATCAAAAGGATCGAAGGGCTTCACCCCGTAGCGGAATGGGTGATCCTAGACGGGGAGCTTTTACCTTGGTTTGCTTTAGGCCGAGGTTTGATCGAGCAAACTTTCAAGCCGATCGGTCATGCGCTACAAACAGAACACGATTACTTGGTGAACTCCGGGTTTGAAAAGCTTTTAGGGCATTTGGAAAAAGAGATCACCGAATCGGGTTTCAAAAAAGAAGTCTCGGTCTTGAAAAAGGCTGACATGATTGAAAAATATGGGCAAAACATCCATTCTAAATACAAAGGGTTCGCTAACTATAACCACACCCCTTTAGAAGAATTGAAAGACAAGATCGATGTATACAAAAAGCAAATAGAACTTTACGGCCTAGACACCCCTATGCACTTCAAAGGGTTCGCCGCTTTGAAGTCGATCTCGGAAACTGGGGAAGAAAAGTTGTTCTTCGACTGCACTAACGAAGAAGCCTACAAACTTACAGGCAACCAAGACCCTTATCTCATAGTGGATTTAGACGGGTCTTGGGAGGAAGCTGAAGCCTTTTACCGTGACGCTACTGTAGAAAAACGCATGGAAGGGGTCGTGATCAAACCGGAAAAAGTCTACACCGAAAACGTGGCCCCTTATTTGAAGGTGCGTAATCACGATTACTTAACGATCATCTACGGCTACGACTTTAAGCAACCAGCGAAATACGATAAGCTGTTACGCCAAAAGTCTACCCACCGTAAGATCCAAACCTCGATCACCGAGTTCCTTATCGGTAAGAAGATGCTGGAAATCCCTAGGGCGGAAATTTCTTTGGACAACGAAGCCTATGGTAATTTAGTAGCCCAAATGATAAACGAAGAAAAGAACGAAGCTTCTTTAGATCCCAGGTTATAAATATAAATATAAATATAGGGAGCGCACAAATGCAAAAAGAAAAACCGGATCAGATAGGTGATCGTCTGACTGGACAAGCTCTAGTGGCTGGCAAATGGGCCACTGTAAAATACCCTGATCTAGCAGCCGTGCAGGTCGCTGTCAAAAAGGACTGGGCTTCTGATCCTGTGGGGTTTCCTGCCCGTTGCATTGGTCAGGTGAGTGGGTTTTTGTGCAGCGACCAGGGTTATCATAACGCATGGTGTAAGATTGTGTTGATGACAGCAGATGACCTGCTAAACGGAGACCACCCGCCATGAAACAGGTACCCCCTGCCACATTTCCTGGCCTACAGAAGCTCACCTGTGATGAAATTAATGAAGCTCTGAACGTGGCATTGCAGGGTAGCGGTGCCCGACATGATGGGTGCGCGGGGGTGTGGGGTGCCGAGTTAGAGGAGTATGTTACCGACCGATTTGAGTAAGGGAGTTAGTAATTGAAATTACTTAATTGCAAATATTGCGGCCACAAGCCCGTCTTAGACGAAGGTTTGGCCTCGAACGAATATCGCATCGAGTGTTCGAATGTTAACGGCTGCCCAGCTTGGATCAGAATCTATTCCATTTTCAAAAGATATGCCGTGGAAGCTTGGAACAACGCTAACAAGGATCAATAATGGCCCCACAAGAGATCAAAGTTTTCAAAGTCGAAATTTTTGTCAGGGGGTTATTCCCTAATATGGAAATGGTTGGCTCGGAAGCTGGGGTAGCCCTGGTGTACGAAATCCCTACAAAGCAGGGGCTGACGGACGCTGTAGCGCGAGCTAAGATGATACAAGAAAAGCTTGAGTTATGTATGGCTGATCTGGGGTGGGTTACACCAAAATCAGATATGGAAACCCCTAGGGTCTTCGAAAAACACTACGACTGAATATCTTCTTTCAAAGTTATCTTTAACCTTATTAAGTTAAAGTCTTTGAAGGAACTACTATGGCGATCACCAAGTCAGCGTTGAAAAAAGAGCTAAGGGCTTTAGGGTTAAAAACCTATCTAAATAAGCGCAACGAGTCCTTTGTGAAGAAGGGTGATGTCAAACGAGTCTTGGCGGGCTACCAAACAAAAGCCACAAAGGCTACCAAGGCTACCAAGGCTACCAAGGCTACCAAGGCTAAGGAACAAGCCCAGGCCCAAGCGCTAGCACTCCTTATGGGCCGAAATCCTAACCTAGTCACCGCAGACTTAAAAGGTAAACTAAAAGAGTTTCTGAAGAAAGCGGTTGTGCCTGCTTTGATGATGTTGGGGCCGGTGGCTTGCGGGGTGCAAGAAGGCGAAGGTCCGTCTAAGGCGGAAATCAATAGCATCGAAAAGGACATCAACGTCGGGTTGGAAAAGAAAGTTGAGAATTTGCAGTGTTCGGTCAAGGTCCACGACGACGGTAGCTCAACGGTGACGTTCACCGGGCGGATCAAAACCGACAAAGGGTACACCAAAGATTCTCTCGTTTTTGAATTCGGAGGGGTCGCGGACAACGAAACCGAATTGGATATTACGCAACACCCCGAAACTGAGGCTATGGAAGTATTCCAAGAGATTTTGCTCGACAGCATTTCTGAAGTCGGCAAAACCCAAATGGAAAAAGACTATAGTTGCAGTTTGAACTACGGGAAATCTATCGACGAAAGTTTGTGAGATTAATCTGAGCTGATCTCCTTAGAAAACCGATCTAACAAGGCCGTAGCCGGGTGGTCTTTCCGCCATTCGATGATAGCCGACACGGGCTCCGGTAGAAAGTTACTACAAGCCCGTTCGTATTTCAAAAGCTCACGGATCAAAGTGGACGATACGTGGGACAGCCAAGGATCGGTTAAGATAAACACCGTCTCGTTATGGTTGCTAGCGATGTCCCGGTTGGCGAAAGCCATCTTACTTTCGTTTTGGAAATCGGCTTCGCCACGCAAACCCCGCACCAAAAAGAATTGATCTTCTTGGTCAAGCTCTTCTAATTCTTCTACGTAATTTACCAACAAAGAATCAAAAGTTTCAACGGTGACATTAGAACAATTTTCAAAAGTTCTTTCGATCATCACCCTACGGTCTTGCAAGTCGAACACCGTCTTTTTAGTAGGGTGAATTCCTATCTCTATGATCAGTTCGTCAAAAAGACTCGTCGCCCTAAGAGCAATGTTTTCGTGCCCTACGTGAAAAGGGTCGAAAGAACCAGCATAAATCCCTACCCGCATAAATTCTCCTTAAACTGTTACAACTGCTGACCGGCCAAATCCATATGTAAACGATTTGCCTTGTTATAATTTGGCTTCTTCGGCAAAGGTGACCTAGGTTCCACCTTTTCTTTTAGGTAGCGGATCTTACCCGCAATCTCTTCCCGGAAATCTGCTTGGTACCTACCGCTACGGATCTCCTTCAAAAAAGTAGCATCAGGCCGAGGAAAAGTGATCGTCCCGTGTAACAGGTATTCTTCAGCTTCGGATATCAACCTATAAGCATGACTTAAAGACTTGGTGTCTACACCCAACACCGCAGCCGTTTCAGATCTTTGTCCATATTTTTCTTCCATCTTTTTCAACCCGATAAGGAAATTCTTAACCGTCGCCCCAAAGTTAAACATCCTGCCAGCGATTTCCAACACCGGGGTACCGTCTTCAGCTTTCCAGTGCCTTATTTCAACCCCACCTTTTAGCAAAGCATAATTTTCCCCGTAGATGTCTATTACGTCTTCTAGCTTGGTAGCCCCGGTGGCATAAGGAGCCAAATTTTCTAAAAGCTTTCGGATCAAATTAAGGTTAGCACCTTTGATCGAAGACTTGTGACTTTGGCTGGCGGCGAATCCGATCATCGGAGCCACCCCCCGCCGGGACAAAAAAGTATCACGACTCTTTTGAATCAATTCCCATTCCCAAGTGTAGTCTAGGACCTTAGCTTCGGGGACAAACAAAAGCTCGGTAGCTCCGCTTTGCCCTTCTAATAACATCTTAAAAAAATGTTTAAGCGACAGATACTTACAGTCCACATCACCCTTTGTATTCTTTTCTGTAACCGACATTTTTACATTGTCAGTTATCTCTGATGGTGGGGTAGCCATACCCAATAGATCTTCCCGGTTGGGTAAGAACACCCCTAAGAAGTCGTCATCTGATTGCGAGAGGTCGGTGCCGTAAAGCTTAGACCCCACCACCGCCTTGAAGATAATTTTCCTGTCTGCTAACATGATAAAATCCTTTACGCTGATGGTATCTTATAACTTTTAAAGGGGACACCAATGTTTCGTGCTGCTTTCGTTCACAAAGAAAAAAATCCTAAATGGTGCGGTTCGGAAAGGTCTACTCGTGGTGATCAATATCCTTGGGAACAAAGAAACCACGCACTTTGGGAATCGTTCGAAGATTTCGATAGCTTGCTAAACTCAAATTACTGGACCGAAAAATGTGACCTGGGAAAACCTGTGTACGCCGACAGCCACGGGGACTATTGTCCGCTGTGTAGCCGATCCGGCGATCTAAAAGAAATCACAAGGGTTATGTATTGGGGCCAATGCAAAGAATGCACCGAATCGGATTGGCTTCGAAATTGGGACGACCCCGACGAACCGTCCCCTAAAAATGTTATTGCTGAAATCCACGGTAGGCCTGTAGTCTTCTTTTATCTTTCAGATTTGGACAAAGATGCGTTGGTGGCGAAAACTGAAAAGTTTGTTCGTGAAATTCAAGAATATTGGTCTCTATAGGATATTCGCTCGGGGCTTTCACAAAGCCCCTATAGACCATGAATCTTTTTGAGAGGACAAAAATGTCTACAGTGGTAATAAACGGCAAAACCTATATTGGCGACCATATCAAAGTCGAAAATGGCTCCGTTTATATAAACGGTGCTAAAGTAGGCCTTAAGTTTGTCGATAAAGACAAGGATGCTGATGAGCCAAAAGAAAAAAAGACCAACTTCAGTGGGAGAATGT
>Ga0307379_10010350_pt1 | contig 12345 bp, 22 predicted proteins | sample UN2MG_FD_202237 | JGI IMG/M metagenome (GOLD analysis project Ga0307379, IMG submission 202237) | Soil microbial communities from Risofladan, Vaasa, Finland - UN-2 | ecosystem: Environmental > Terrestrial > Soil > Coastal area > Acid sulfate soil | place: Finland: Risofladan, Vaasa | collected... | reverse complement strand
GACAGAACTACTTGATTTTAATCTGAACTTCGAAGCAGTTATTTTCCCAAGTGAAAGTGGCTGGAAGAAGATTGTATCTGATTTGATGTCTGAATACAAGCTGACAGAGGAAGAAGCTATTGCATGGACAGAGAAGCGCAAAACCACTGATGGTGGGTATAAAGAACAACTTCATTCAATTATAAGTATTCATCATAACATGTTTTTTAATGGTTCGAACTATTTCAAAACAACTAAAATGATTCTCTATAATGAAAAATAATGTCACTAAAGACCCTGCGTTAAGACTTGCAGAAATCGAAATTGAAATCGAACTGGTACGCACTGCAGCTTCAATTAAGGAAGAAAATGACCCATGCAATGGATGGGATGAATTCTGTGAATACATGAAACCTGAATGGGATGCCTTGGCTAAACTCGATAGAGAGAGGCGCATGATTATGACACCAGAGTTTGATGAACTTTCAACCTATGGTGATGTGATGAGTCTTAAACATTTCATTGGGAACGTTAAATGTGGTGGCTTTATTGATTATGACGGGAGTGGTAATTATGTCCGAGACGGCAAGGAATCCAACATTACAATTCATCCCAGCGATGTAAAGCACAAAGCCGTGCGTAAAGATTTTGATACTATAATTTGGTTTAATAGGTAATCTTTGTAACAAATCCAAAATATTCTTCGTATAATTGTATCATGAATGAGATATTATTAGATAGAGACACCTTTCGTGAGTCGGTCTTCGTAAGAGACGGACATAAATGCGTTATATGTGGAGACCCTGCAAAGGATGCCCATCATATCATCGAAAGACGCTTATTTAAGAGTGGTGGATACTTTATGGCTAATGGTGCGTCTCTATGTGAGAAACATCATCTACAGGCAGAAATGACGGTTCTAAGCTGTGATGCTATACGTGCTGCTGCTGGTATTACTATTGTCGTATTGCCAGAGCATTTCTATGAAGACGTGGAGTATGACAAGTGGGGAAATGAAATTCTGAAAAATGGTACGAGAATTAAAGGTGAACTCTTTGAAGACGAAAGTGTACAGAAAATATTGAAAGCTGGAAATGTTCTTGGTGAATTCACCAACAGAGTGAAATATGCCAGAACCTACCACCTGCCTTGGTCACCGGGGATGAACCGTGATGACCGCATGATGACAGATGCAAACATTTTTCAAGGTCAGCGTGTGATGATTATGGAAAAAATGGATGGTGAGAACACCACGATGATGCAAGATATTATACATGCACGTTCGCTTGATACCGACAGTCACCCATCAAGGAATTGGGTTAAGAATTTCTGGGCACAGATAGGTTATCAGCTTCCAGAAGATTGGAGACTTTGTGGTGAGAACCTATATCAAAAACACGCCATCCATTATACTAAAGCAAATGGGAATGCCTTGAAATCTATATTCCTTGCATTTAGTATGTGGAATGAGAAAAATATATGCTTGGATTGGGATGAAACACAGGAATGGTTTGAGTTGCTGGGGTTAGAAACTCCAACGATTTTCTATGACGGCATCTATGACATTGATTTTATTACAGACCTTAATAAGAAAATGGAAGTCAATCCAAATACTGTTGAAGGTTATGTGATTAGGCTTACCAGAGAATATCACTACTCTGAATTCCGAGACGTATGTGGGAAATATGTACGGAAGAATCACGTACAGAATAATCACGGACACTGGAAAGTACAGAAGGTAATTAAAAACGAATTAAAATTGTAACAAATTTAAATGCTTTTCGTATAAATGTTAAATATAATATTAGAATTATGAAAAAAATAATGATAATGCTTAGTGTTTTCTTTATGCTTGCCATCACAGTGAGCGCACAAGAAAAGGGTCATTTTCAAGTCTTAACAGGTTATGAAGCCGACATTTATAATGACCCAAACTACCGAAATTTCCAAGTGGGTCATGTGGGATTTGGATACAAAGGAAATCTAACATCGATTTACGGGAAAGTTAACTTGGGTTATCTCTATAAAGAAGCTGATGGGATTCAACTCGACAGAATTAATAACCAAACCCAATTCGAAATCGATTATTGGCAAATTTTAAGCAAAAGTAAATCGACATCGTTTTGGTTGAATTACGCATATAGTCAACAACAATTATTTCCAAATCATCGTATTGTTTTCGAGGTTTGGCAGAAGTTGTTTTCAGGTTTCGTGGTATCAAGCGGTGTGAATCATTACAGGTTTACTGATGGAAGTGATGCAACTTTCGTTAATCTTGGTCTCGAAAATTATTTCGGTAGATGGTGGGTCGAAGGTAAAGGCTATATTTATCTAAAACAACCAAAAATTACAACATCCTACTCATTAACAGGTAGGGTATTCTTTAAGGATGTGAATTTCCTTCAATTGGGATTCAGTGCGGGGTCTGCCCAAGATGAACCCTTCCTTATTCAATCAGATTTACAAAGTCTATTTGCTTATAGTGGAAACATTAAATATACAACAAATATTTTTAACGAAAGAATGCGAGTCGCTACGGGTTTCACATATATGTATGAGGAACATAAAGATGGTATGTGGAGAAGTAGGTATGCATTCGGTGTAGGACTAATCATTAACATAACGAAGTAATGAAAAACAGGATAAAAATATTGATACCGATAATCGTTTTATTGGTATTGTTCTTTGGTAGTTTTGTGATGCAGACCAAATATAACGCTGTTATCATGAATGCCTTGACAGGACACGGTGCTGAAACATTATTTCTTAAACAACTTTCAGTGCTTGGGACTTCCTTTGCATTTATGAATCTATTGATTGGTTCGATTGTTCTTTGTTTCGGCATAATGGTATCTATATTAGTTTTCGTTTTATTTAATCGAAACCGAATGGAAAAACGAGCAAAACTAAAAGAAGAGCTATTGGTTATATACCAAGAATTGATTCTAAAATCTCTTGAAGGTGAAGTCGTCACTGAAGAAAAATTTAAGAAAATTAGAAAAATTTGTAATAATCGTTTCAAACGAAACATACTAATTGACCAGATTATTGACGTTGCATTGATGATGCCAGAAGATGCTTTAAGCAAATTAAGAAAACTCTATTTCGATTTGAAACTTATCAACGATACCAAGCGAAAACTTCGTAGTTTAAAATGGCATAACAAAATCAAGGCAATGAAGGAACTTGCCCATCTCGACATCGGAGAATATAATCAGAAGATAATGAAACACATTAATTCCAAAAATGATATTCTTAGAATGGAAGCTCAAATTGCGATGGTGAGATTATCCAATGAAAGTAATGCCTTTTCCTTCTTAGAGAATCTCATCCATCCTTTTTCGGTATGGGAACAAATTACACTTCACGAATTAATGGTGGAAGCCAATATAACACCACCGTATTTTGGTAGGTGGTTGGTTTCAGATAATCATAGCGTTGGAATGTTTTGTTTGAGAATGATGCGAGAATATCAACAACTCAAAAACGTTGAAGACCTCAATAACATGCTTTATCATCCCAATAATGAAGTGGTTAAACTTGCAATTGAAGTTGTTGGTGACCTGAAAATTGAATCGCTTACCCATACACTCAAAAAAATATATAAGGAAATGCCTTATAGTCATAAACTTGAAATCGTTAAAAGTTTGAGAAAAATTGGAAGTCCCAATACGATTCGCTTTCTTCAAAATGTTGTGGATGTTGAAAACGATACTGACCTTCAAATCGAAGGTGTTAAGGCAATAAATGGAATGGGTGAAAAAGGACAGACCCAACTAAAAAAGATGATGAACTCAGATTACAAGAATTACAAAATCATCATTAAACATGTTCTCGATAAAAAAATTAACTAAAAATTAAATATCATGTGGTTTTTTATAAATTTCGTATTTTTATTCACATTAGTATTATTCATTTCATATTTCGGATTAGGTTATTTCTCCGTTAAGAAACTAAGGAAATATCTGAGAAAGAATAGCTATGTGGATTATAACAGCGTGGCAACATCTCCCTTGTCTCCATCGGTATCAATAATTGCTCCTGCATATAATGAAAGTGCAAATGTTATTGATAGTGTTAAAACGCTTATGAAATTGCATTATCGTAATTTCGAAGTAATAATTGTTAATGATGGTTCAACAGATAATACATTCGAACTTCTGAAAGATACTTTTAAATTAAAAAAGTGTAATTACTTCTTTGAATATAAAATTCCTTGTGAGAGAATCAAAGGAATTTATAAATCAAGTAGTCAGGAGTTTTCGAAACTAACTGTTGTGGATAAAATTAATGGTGGGTGTAAGGCAGATGCCAGTAATGCTGGTCTAAATGTCTGTAAGAATGAACTTGTTCTTATTATGGATGCGGATTCTGTTATCGAACCAGATTCGATTTCGAAACTCGTTAAACCATTTCTTGAAGAAAAGAAGAAAAAGGTGATTGGTACTGGTGGTGTTGTGAGAATCATGAATTCCTGTAACGTGGAAGACGGTAAGATTAAGAAAATTAACCTACCATCAAAGTTTTTACCAAGATGGCAAGCATTGGAATATACCCGTGCATTCTTGCTTGGACGTATGGCGTGGTCACAACTCGATGGTCTGCTTCTCATATCAGGGGCGATGGGATTATTCAATAAAGAAATTCTTATTAATTCTGGTGGGTATGACCCCAAGGCAATTGGTGAGGATATGGAAATGGTGATTCGAATGAGAAGATATATGGCAGAAAGGAATGAGAAATATGAAGTCACCTATATTCCAGACCCATTGTGTTGGACTGAAGTTCCTTCTGATTATAAATCACTGGAAAGTCAGAGAGCAAGATGGGCACGTGGTTTAGTATATGCGTTAAGAAAACATAAAGTCATGTTTTTAAATAAGAAGTACGGTATGTTGGGTTTATTGGGATATCCATTCTGGTTATTTTTTGAATGGTTAGCACCACTTCTCGCATTTATTGGATTCGGATTCACTATTTATTTGGCAATAAGTGGTTCAATAAATTGGGAATTCTTCGGATTATTGTATCTCTTCATTTATGCCTTTGCTATATTTATGTCATCGTGGTCAGTATTATTTGAAGAACTAACATTCCATAAGTACGAGAGAAAAAGGGATGTGCTTAGATTATTAGCTACGGCATTTATCGAACCACTTATATATCCAATGATTGCTTGGTTTTCAGTGAAAGGAAATTGGGAGTATATTCGTGGTGTTGAAGGTTGGGGTAAAATTGTGAAAAAGGGTGCTAATTAAGAGAACTGGCATATAATTGTAACATAATCATTTTAATTTCCGTATAACAAGAAAAATTTATGGAATTCCAAGTAATACCAGACGAACAGACACCTAACGTTCCAGAGATTGAAGATATCGAATCATTCTTTACTGAGAATACCGAGAAACTCTGGGCATTCAGAGAATATGCTGAAAGTCTGGAAAACGCTGCAGGACTTGCAGCTAATCAATGTAGTGTTGATGGCGAAAGATTAATGCTTAGAGTATTTGCATTGAGAGAAGACGGTGTGGTTCGATTAATTATAGACCCACATATTACAGAATATGTGGGGATTAAAGAACTTAAAGCCGAGGGTTGTCTAACATGGAGAGGTAAAAAGGTTATAGCTGAACGCAGTCGTAGTGTCCGAGTAGCGTATTATGGTGAAACTGGAAAATTGTATCATCTCACATATAAAGGTTTTCTGGCACAGGTCTGGCAACATGAAATCAATCATCTTAATGGTGTTCCAGAACAAATTGAAGACTATGATTATCAAGTACCGAAGCCAATTGAGGCTGGTCGAAACGAGAAATGTCCCTGTGGTTCAGGGTTGAAATATAAACACTGTTGTATAATTTAAAATTAAAGCTATGTCAAGACATTATTTTAGTTACGATGAAGACGAAGCCTATAAAGAAGGCAAGCGTGATGAATCACACCGTAGAAGTGATTTTACCCACAACAGCTTTGCATTTGATGGTGCAGACCGTGCATACTTCGATGGTCGTGAAGACCAGAAGCGTGAAGAACGTGAAGAAGAAAGACGAGAAGAGGAACGTCAGGAAGAAAGACGTGAGGAAGAACGTCAGGAAAGGCGTGCATACGAGAGAGAGCAGGAACGCCAGCGTGAAGAAGAACATGAAATTTATCTTAATGACCAAATCCAACAGCAAAGGGAAGCCGAACGCAAGTATTTTGATTCACTCCCTATGCAACCCGATGAAATGTCACCAGAGGAATATGATGAAGCAAATACAGTTCCTTCCAGTGAAGAAGAATTGTTTCGTCAGATATTGGAAGACGAAAGAGAATCCGAAAACACCTTGGAATTATAATTAGTGTTATGACAACACGTGAGATATATTATAAAGTCTATATGCTAACAGAATTACCTGTTGCTATGGTAGGTTTTGTTATCAAAGACAAAGATGATGTAATTCAGCTTGGTTCAACTCTCTGGCTTCAATTCCATGACGGACATGAAGTCAACATAAAGAAGATGCAGAAGATTGAGAAACGCAAGGGATTCATGTTCTGGGTTCATTCTCCAGAAGGTGAGGAATTCTTCAAGACCAATGCAAAAGAAATTGGTGGCTTCTTCGCACGCATGATTTTAAATCAGAAATAGCTGATAATTTGTAACAAATTCTTTTTTATATCCGTATAATTATAAAAATTAGAAAATTTATGGAAAATTATAAACTTGAAACAGGCGCAGGTGACCATTTCACCAAGGTTTCTGAAAGAGCATTGTATCTGGCTAAGAATATTGTCAGGGGAGACCAGAAGACTATCGTTGAATTTGATTTTAACGGTGTGAAATGTCTGGTTGACAAAGATACCAATCTTGATTGGTTTTACAGAGATTACTGTAATGCTCATACAATGACATGGAAACAGGTCGGTCCTGACTGCCTTGAGGCATATGAATCCGAAGTTCAAGCTGAACTCGAAAGGCGTAACAAAGCCGAAGAACTGCGTCAGGAAGAACAGCGTGCAATCTGGAAAGCCAAGGAAGATGCAGAACGCAAGCTTTTCGAGGAAAAGGTCAGGGGTATCAAAATGAGAATCCGTGACAGGAAGGGTTTCAATGAATGGAGAGCCAATCAGAAATCTGACAGTGGTTATGGCAATGCTATCTTTGAATATGCCGAGAATTGGGCGAAACTCATGCAAAAGGAATTTACTGAAAGGAATATTGAAAAACCTGATGTTGCTTGCATGATAGCACATGCTGACAATTGTTCCAAAGAACTTAATTTCCTTGGCATCACTGGTTTCATGTATGGTGCTGCAGTAGCAATACTTGCAAGTCATTGGAAGTACGGTGAAGCACTCCGCAAGTGGCACAACAAAGAATATGGTCAGGAAAGCTCTGATGGAGTTGTTAATCCTGCAATGTTAACTATTAATCTATAATAATCATGGCATATACACAGGAACTAATTGACGAAGTTAAGGAATTATATCCTGACTCAGCAGAAATGCACAAACTTGCAGAAAGTGGTGGAGTATTTCTTGGAAGATATCTTGATGACAGTTCACCAACAGGATTTCCTATTGATGAAATACTCCTTGCAACCAGTCTGGAAGAAATACAGAAAAAAGCCAGACTGATGAAAAGAAAAGTTCAGTTATATAAGAAATGGTGTCAGCAAGACCCAAGACCTAAAATGTATTAAAAACTTAAAATAATGACAGCACTACTTGGAATTTTCGCATCATTTATTAAGAACCTGATTTGGATTGGGTTCTCACTTATCGAAGCAGTAATGCTTACACTCGCATTCAACTTCTTAGCACCAAAGATTAATGCTATTTATCTGGCGAATGTAAGCTGGAAACTACCATTCGAACACGTACAGTATTGGCATGTATTTGCATTTATTATCTTGCTGCACTACGTTGGTCAGTTCATACAGACGGTGACACCTAAATTCGTTAACATCAATAATACCAAAGAAGGTGAAACAAAAAAATAGGATAGTGTATTTATAAGAAAAGACTATTATGCCACAATTTAACGATGTCTATACAGTAGACTATACAGCAGAAGAACTTCAGTATTTCGAAAAGGAAATGAAGAAGTATAAACTTCCTTGGATAACAAAAACATGGAAGAAAGTCGGAGTACCTTTCATAAGATACAGTATTCTTCCTGCAATTATCCTTATAGCTATTTTTGGTGCTATCTATAATGGTAGTGCTTATGGTCAGAATGAATGGATGTGGACAGTCGATAAAGCAATCGGGTTGTTTTATATTCTTGGCTTCGGACTCTTCACGCTCATTTCTCACGTAGCTGAACTCATAACAGCCAACAAACTCAGACGAAGATTAGGTCTGAGTCAAAGAGATTTTAAGATAATGGTTGTTGTGTTCCAGATAACAGGTATGTAATTTTGTAACAAATCTACTTTTATTTCCGTATAAGTACAAAATACTTATTATGAGAAAAGCACGATTACTTTTTACGAATGATTGCAACAGACGATGCAAAGGTTGTTGCAACAAAAACTGGACTGGCGAACCTGCCATACCAAAGACAATCGAAGAACTTCATGAGTACGATGAAATCTACATCACTGGTGGTGAGCCAATGCTTTATCCCGATGTGCTTAAAGTTTTAATTAAAATCCTGCGCACAGAGACTAATAAAATATTTCTATATACTGCATCACCATATCCAAAAAAAGATTTTATGAAAATTATGGAAACATTGGATGGTTGCACTATCACACTTCACAGCTATGCAGACCGTAAGAAATTTATGGAAAACCTATACCATATGACACCGTTTCCCAAAAAGTCCATGAGACTTAATGCTTTTGCTGGTCAACAGATGCCATTCAGAAACGGCAGTAAATGGGATTTCAGACCAAAAGTTTGGATAACTGACGCTCCACTTCCTGAAGGCGAAGAATTTATTTGTATTAAATCTACATAAATTGTAACATATTTGAAAATTTATTCGTATAATTGTAAAAATATTGTTATGGAACTCACACGAGAACAAATAAAAGAAGGTAATGATTCTATTGCCGATTTCCTTGGCTGGTTCAAAGAAGATGGACATGAAGGTTCATGGTTTATCAACTCTGAGTTCGCTAAATATGTTGTGTATTCCATACATAACAACTATCCACACCAAGACCTGCCGTTTCACCGTGATTGGAATTACCTGATGAAAGTCGTTGATAAATTAGGTGTTTTGATATATGGAGAAGATTGGAAGAAACATTATAGTTATTCCGAACTCTTTAGTAAAATCTGGCAGAAATGGATACGATTGCGTTTCGAAACAAAAGACGATAGCTTCAATTTAATGAATGATATTGAATCTATTTGGAATGCAGTGGTCACTTCAATTAATAATTTGAAATTATGAGTGCATATACCGAATATTATACTGGTAGTAAGAAAACAGCTAAAATTCTTAAAGACCCTACCAAGCATTATCCTAATGGTGATGAAGCTAAAGCATTACGTCATATAATGAGTTCTACTGGACTTTCAGAGGAAGAGGTACGCCAAGATAAGACGCATCGTAAAACTCTTGCAGCAGCACAGAAACAAGGTCAGAAACGCAAGCGCAGTAATGTCGAGAAGTTCTATCAAGACCTTATTAAAAGAGCATGTAAAAAAACTGGCTTAGTCCCACAACATCCCGATACAATTAAGGCATTGGATGAAATAATAAAGGATAGAAGTAATAACTGGTTCTATTCCAGTAGATATTTCCTACGTGGAACACCAAAAGCCGAAACAGTCGTTAAACAATACGCAAAGTAATGAAAAGTTCAGAAATTCATAATGGTTTACCTGAAAAGGAACTCAGAGATTTCTTCGCTAAAACACAGTCAGAAATCTACGACAAAGAGATTGCCAACAAGAAAGTTGAAATTCACTATAATCGAAGGGGTGATGTTCTTGAATGGTCTATCAAAGATGCTGAAGCACAAATCACCGTATTAAAAAGAACCATCGAACTTCTACATCAGAAAATTGCTGTTCGCAGTTTGATTAAGGAAAAGGGATGGGAAGAGCATGATATAAGTGATTCAACCGCCAATGATACTGAATATACACTTTGGCTTAACTTCATTGGAACTAAGGAAGAACATGCACATCTGCTTGATATTATAAATAAAGAAGAGGAATAATGGAAAATCAAGAAACTTGTAAATTTCAAATGGCATGGGTTGGTAAATGCAAAGAACCTGCAGTCAAAAATGGTATGTGTGAAAAGCATTCTAAATTAATATGTGTAAGCTGTGGTGCACAAGCAACCCACGACTGCCAAGAAACTGGACAGTTTGTTTGTGGTGCTGACCTTTGTGATGACTGTGAACACACAATCGCAATGGAAGGCACTAATGGCAACATTGGATTTTTCAGAACATCACCACTTCCAGAGGGAATGAAAGAGCATTGCAAAAAATGTGAGCAGAAAGTATTTCCTTGGTATGTTACTTCGTTGAAAAAAGATTATCCATATTTCGTGGAAGTATTGGATAAATTTGACAAAGGTGAGTTAACCTATGTGGAAGCTGACAATCTTCTGAATGATTTCATTGTTCAGAAAAACAAAGAGGAAGAAGAAGCAAGAAAAGATATTAACTAAAAACATATAATTATGTTAGCAGGTTGGATAACATTCGATAACAGGCACGTGACTATGGAAGAAATGTCACATCAGCACATGAGTAATATCTATTACTTTATTACTCTAATTGTGCCACAACTCTATTGCAACACAACCAGAACTGATGTTCTGATGTGGTTGAATAAAAGATTCAAAGGAGTTATATTACCATATCGTCCAGTTCCTGAGTTCAAAGAAGAAAAACAATTTCTTCAACTCAAAGGATATATCCAAGAGAATAATGAAATTGTTGTTGAAAACCAAACAATTGGAAGCTATGCGTAAAACAACTTACACCATCAACGTGGTGACAGAAGCTGAACTCAATAATGAGCAAAAGACTGAACTGCTTGCAGATTTCCGTAACAGGTTACAGGGTTTTACCACACACTCGCCTGAATATCTACATGGTGCAAAGATTACCATAACCAGACAATTAAGTAATGATGATATAATGCAATCAATCAGAAATAATGAGTAACGAGATAACTGAAATATATGATACCGAGAATAAAGTCATGAGACTTCCTACGTTTATTCGTAAGTGGTTTTTGAAATACTATCAACAACAAGGTCTGGTTTATTTCGAAAGTGATGAACCCACATATGTTGGAGATATGGTCAAGTGGCTTGACGAATTGTGTGTCAGAACCACAAGCGAAAAGCGTGCAGATAAATTGATGTTTGAATTCTTAAATAAAAAGTATCCACAATATAAACCTTACATACAATTATTTTAATGAACTGGAAGCAGGAGAAATTAGGAAAGGGTGAGACGTTCATTACAAGCGAAAAGGGAAACTCAATGTCACCGATTATAAAATCAGGTCAAGACCATAGGCTTGCACCAGTTAAACTGGAAGATTGTAAGATGGGTGATGTTGTTTTCTGTAAAGTCAAAGGGCATTACTATACTCACCTTGTTAAAGGCAAAGGAGAAAGAGGATTGCTTATTGGTAACAACAGAGGTGGAGTTAATGGCTGGACTAAACAAGTATATGGAAAAGTAATTGAAATACTATAATATGAAAAAAGAATATTTTATAATAAGATGGGTCAATTGTGGCAATGGTGGCACAGATATCATCGGTGTAACTGATGATGAAGAATTTGCTAAAACTGTTTGCAGTGAGCAACCTGTGTTTCGCAAATACGAAAAGGTCAAATTTCTGGAAAGAGATTTAACCACAAAAATAAAAGAAATTGCAGAAACTTATCATGACAGAGAGGTTATGACAAGTATGAGTGGTGGTGATAATAAGTGTGAATGTTGTGGTAAAACAACAATAACCAGAACATGTATCGAGCACGATTCTCAAGACTATTCAAAAGACTTGTGGGTTTGCGGTGATTGTTATACTGCAATCGCAACATACTGGAAAGAAAATCATCCGAAGAAAATCTGTCCAGTATAATATTAGAAATAACATTTAATAAATTAAATAAAAACAAATGGAGAAGAAACAAATTTACATTATTGGTAGCTTGAGAAATGAAAAGATTCCACACATTGCAAAGGAATTAAGAAAATTAGGATTCAAGGTTTTTGATGACTGGTTTTCACCCGGACCTGAAGCTGATGAATTCTGGCGCAAATACGAAAAGGTGAGAGGCAGTACCTATAAAGAGGCACTTAGAAATGCTGCAGGTACACATGTTTTCAATTTTGATGTAGAACATATTGATGAATCACAAATTGGTGTGTTGATTATGCCAGC
>Ga0307379_10010349_pt1 | contig 12346 bp, 4 predicted proteins | sample UN2MG_FD_202237 | JGI IMG/M metagenome (GOLD analysis project Ga0307379, IMG submission 202237) | Soil microbial communities from Risofladan, Vaasa, Finland - UN-2 | ecosystem: Environmental > Terrestrial > Soil > Coastal area > Acid sulfate soil | place: Finland: Risofladan, Vaasa | collected... | reverse complement strand
GCAAAAAGCCAGGAAACAAGATGCATTTTCACCTGAACAGAAAGAGAAGCTTAAAGATCCTAAAAATGAATTTCATCTCGAAAAGTTGAGCGAGAATAGCTGGAACCTTTATCCTGTAAACCTCAGTCAGGGATACAAACACAAATATAGACTGGTTCAGGATGGAGAACCGGTAATCAGCGAGTTTACCATTGACAATCCTTACCCCTCACAACCCATCCAGTTTTATGTAACGGTAAATGCTGCATCTGATAATGAATCAGCAAGATTATCGCATATCGCCTTTGATGTGAATAATTACCAGACTCTTGAGGTCAATGAGTCTTTTAAGGCTGGTGACCGGATCTATTGTGACGGTAAGGCCATATACCTTTGTGACGTAAACTGGAACAGATTGAAAGTAATCAAACCAGACAGAATACCGCAGTGGGAAAACGGCAATAATGAAATCACGGTTGGATGTGTATTTTCCGCAGGTGCAAATTCACCTGTGCTGGAAATCGATTTCAAATCTGTAGGCACGCCTGAAAGGATTGGCTCGGTACAATGATTTCCCGGTGATTTTTCTACAGTCAGTTGGCTTTACCATGAAATTGCAAAAGTCCAGTTAGTAATTAACAATACATCTATTTCATCGCTATAGAATCGACATAATAAGGGAAATTTATACGTTTCAATTATCGGCAAAGGAATGGTTATGAAGAATTACCTCTTAATAAGTGTTTTACTGTTATTAATCATTATCTCTACTGGTACGCTTTTCTTAAGTGGATGCACGGCAGAAAAGGATGTTAGGCCAAACTTTATTGTCTTTCTGGTCGATGATTTGGGATGGATAGATACAGGTTGTTACGGCAGTGCTTATTACGAAACACCAGTCATCGATATGTTGGCTTCGCAGGGCATGAGATTTACCAATGCCTATTCGGCCCATCCCGTTTGTGGACCATCCCGAGCAGCACTGCTTTCCGGGAAAACTCCTGCAAGACTGGGTAACTTGAACGTCGGAGGAAATCTAAAACCCGAAGAAAAAACCATTGCCGAAGTGATGAAAGAAGCCGGCTATGTCACTTTTTTTGCAGGTAAATGGCATTTGGGCATGAAAACAGGGCAGAAACCAGGAGACCAGGGATTCGATTATGCTGTTGGATTCAACCATGGAGGACAACCTGGCTCTTACTTCTATCCTTATAGAGACAATCCGGGAGCTCGCGGACTCGACCGGAAAGCAATTCCTGCATTCGATGTACTGGGTTTTGAAAATGGAGCCCCGGGAGAATTCCTTACAGATCGATTAACCAGCGAAACGATCGACTTTATCAATCAGCATAAGGATAATCCTTTTTTCGTCTACCTTTCACATTATGATGTGCACTCACCTCTTGAAGGAAACCTGGAATATATTCAGTATTTTGAAAAAAAGAATGATTCAATCGGCCAGCAAAGTCAGGCTGAACTCATACAAATAGAAGACAGGGCATACTGCCGTGTCAATCAGTCAAATCCGATCCAGGCAGCAAAAATAAAAAGCGTGGACCAAAGCCTGGGGAAAATAATGCACGTACTTGAGAAATTAAACCTGGAGAAAAATACCGTTATCATATTTACCTCCGATAATGGAGGATCTTCGTGCCTAACTCATAAAAATCTTAATATGCAAACTTCAAATAGTCCTCTGCGGTATGGAAAAGGGTGGCTGTATGAAGGCGGTATCAGGGTTCCGGCCCTTATAAAATGGCCTGGAAAGATTATTCCCGGATCAGTATCCGATCTGCCAATTTGTTTGTATGATTTTTACCCCACTATTCTGGATATGGCCGGGTTACCATTAATCCCCTCTCAACATCAGGATGGAGAAAGCATACTAGCTTTTCTAAATGGTAATTCTTCCAGTGAACGAACAATGTTCTGGTATTACCCTTTTAAACATGGGACTGGTCATTTGCCTTCTGCAGCGGTGCGAAAAGGTGATCTGAAATTAATCTGGCACAAAAAAGAAGATAGAGCTGAACTCTATAATTTAAAAAACGACATTTCGGAACAGAATGAATTATCGGAAGAGCAACCAGAGGTTAAAAAAGAGCTCAGGCTTTTATTGGACAGCTGGATTGCTGAAATGAAACAATATTCTGAAAATTGAATTCAGAATATTCAGATGGATAAACCCTATAAATAAACCGAAATGAAAATGCATAAGATTTACATTGCTGCAATTCCTCTGGCATTTATTCTCTTCTCCTGTTCAAATTGCTTGAAAATGTTAAGAATATTAAACTGATGGTCCACAAGGATCAGAGCCCGTTATCTGTAAGAGAAGTAGTAACTGGGAAGGAATTATCTTATTCCTTTGAATCCGGACGCCTTATTGTTGAGGTGCCTGAATTTAGATTTAATCCTTATTGAGCTTACATACCTCAAGAAATGATGTGTGTGATTCGTATGGGTAACTTTCTGTATCACAGGTAAAACTAAATTGGAGCTTATATGAATGAAATAAACAAACCCATGAGAACAAGACAGATATTCTTAATCATGCTGTGTCTGGCGATGAATATTGCCCATGCCCAAAACGGGGAAACATATGTATTTAAACCTGTTATAGAATTGAAAAGAAATATAGGATTGCAGGATCCTTTTCTAAAACCTGATGGTAGCAGGGTTAAGACAAAACCAGAGTGGGCAGAGCAGAGGAAGTACATTATAGCGATGCTTAAACATTATCAGTATGGGGAAATGCCTCCTACCCCTGAAGATGCTGCAATTCAAGAAACTTTATCAGAAGATATATATAATGGCACGGCAACCAGAAAACTTTACACATTAACCATGAAACGAAATGGAAAATCTCTTGACTTTCATTTTGGATTGATCAAACCAAAGGGGAATGGGCCATTTCCGGTGATTATCAAAAATGACAGATCGATCAATAATATACCTGACGAAATTAACCTGGAAGCAATTAAAAGAGGTTATATCATGTGCCAATATGTAAGAACTGACCTGGGTTCTGATTATGTTAAGAAATTTGATGAGAACAGGAACAATGGAGTTTTCTTGTTGTATCCTGAATACAACTGGGGCACAGTAACGGCCTGGGCCTGGGGGTACAAGTTGATAATAGACTACTTTGAAAAATTGGATTTTGTTGACATAAATAAGACTGTTGTCACTGGGCATTCAAGAGGTGGGAAAACAGCTCTTTGCGGTGGGATCTTTGATGAAAGAATAGCCATAACCGTTCCCAATGCTTCTGGTTTAGGCGGAACGGCAAGTCATAGATATTTTGAACTTGGGCTGGATGACCAGACAATTTCAAACCATATTAAAAGTGTTCCCTATTGGTTTACTGCAGAATATTATAAGTTGGCTGGTTTTGAGACTCAGATACCCTTTGATGCACATTTTAACAAGGTTGTAATTGCACCAAGGGCATTATTGAATACAAATGCTTTACAAGATTATTGGGCCAATCCATTTGGTACACACCTGACCCATGAAGCTGCAAAAAAAGTATATAAATGGCTGGGGGTGGAAGATAATATAGCAGAGCATTGGAGAACAGGGGGACATGCCCAGGGAATAATCGATTGGATGGCTTTACTGGATTTTGCCGATGAATATTTTTATGGCAAGGAGGTTGAAAGCAGGTTTGATATTGACCCCTACCGGACAATCAGGCTACCAATTTTCTGGGATGTTCCGGAAGAATAGATGGATGTATTAATCCCGGTCTCTATGTTGTGAATTAGCAAAAAACCAAATAGGATTAAATTGATATGGATAGATACCTAACCCGGACGAGCCGGAACCAAAGAGGGTTTGATAAAAGGCTGACGCCTCAACGAAGACAGCCTATGCTCATAAGGAGCCATCGTCTTGGCACGACCGCAATCTCCCTCCCCACCCTCTTTCGAGGGAGGGAGATTGCTTGTTCTGAAGCCAAAAAGCTTCGTTGCCACCGGGCCGATCAAAGCTGTTGCCAAATACAAGACGATTTGGCACCATCTTTGAAGCGGCCCTACACCTTACTTATGCTATGATCCTAACCCGGACGAATCGCAACCTAAAAGGCTGTTGAAGTCATTATTTCGATGATACCTTGATTTATGGAGATATACACAACGCGGATAGTATCGCTAATGCAGATTAGGTTTAGCGGCGTAACTTCAGACCTCCTGACAAAGGGTCGCTGGAATGTGACCGGTTCTGTTCGGATGAGTCGGCGACGATTGAGCCGAAAACACGAGAAAACGCCGAGTTTTGGCTCTCGCCAGACCAGTCACGGACGAAAAAGCCGCTCATTACTTTCGCCGCACCATCCTTTGGAGAAACTGGCAAAAACGCCGCAGATCGAAGGGGTATGTCAGGAGGTCTGAACTTGATCGTGTAGGAGCGTGACAGTTTGGGTAATTGGGCGAAAACGGGATGCCTTTTTAAGCCCCGGGCGAAGCCCGGACAAGTTCAGCAAGGATACACAATGTTATGTTGGAAATCCGAGCTGATGAAAGGGGTTATAATGACTATTAGAAAGCGATGGATTGTCGTAGCACTTTTAGCTGTGTGCTCGATGTGTCTTGATCGTCGACCGAAGTTGTGTTTGGCCGAAAGCGTCGGTTCACCCAGTCTGGCAATCACCTTTCAAGATGGATGTGGGAATGACTTTTGCTATGAACGTGCTGTTGACGGATATATTTTGAACAAAGAGCAGTGGTTGTTTAATGACAGTGATAGCTTCAAGTTCGCCGATGCTCCTGCCGAATCCGGCTGGATATCCCTTGGAGAAGCCATTAGTCGCGATTACAAAATGAGCGGGCGTCGCCAGCGAGGCGGCAACGTCTGGTATAAAATCACCACTGGCGCTGTGCCTGAAGAATATGAAGGAAAAGACGTCGTCCTTGTTTTTCAGACGCGTTTTAACGTATTAGGCTGTAGTTATAGAGGCCAGCGTTGTCCCAACGTCAGTGAAAGCAATGATTACGCAAAGGGCACCAATAAATATTTTCTCATTGAAGACTTCAAAAAGGGCGGATCAATCCTGGTTAAAATCGCCGATTTTGATTATAGATTCCCCAACCACGTTGGCAAAGTGGTCCTCAAAGAAGCTGCCGCTTGTGATATTTTTGAGTGTCAGTTAAGGGAGATGCTCTCTAAAGACAATCAGCAGAATTTTATTATTACAACTGTTGCCAATCGCGGCACAAAAGCTAGAACAGTTGAACTGATAACGGAGGTCCAGGACTTTTTTGGTACGCCTTTACGCAGTGAATCCAAAACCTTGGGGTTGACAGGCGGTAGTTCAGATAGTTCTGTGAAGCTAAATCGTGAAAACTTCAGAGAATATAAGGTGGTTGCAAAGCTCAATTATAAGGGTAAAGCGTCGCCGGAGTTTTGGGGTTATTTCGCCTATGCCCACATGCAATCGAGGGATAATCAATTCCGTAACAACAAGCTGCTTATGGGCGGTTGGAGCTATCATTGGGTAAAGTCTTCAGAATCGTTCGAAAACGAATTCACCGACGGCTGGGAAACAGTGCCTGGTGGCGACTACCCGATCCATACAAAGGACGGTACGTTATACATCTTCGGTGCTGACCACATGAAGACGCACAAGGTTCTGTTCAAGCGGAACCTGCAAATCGATAAGAATGCATATCCCGGCAGGCGAATATATGTTCACATTCAAAGAGTCGAATACCAGGCCGACGTATACGTAGATGGGAAATTAGTTGAATCCAGAGCCAATCTGACTCTGCCGGGGAAGGTAGATATTACCGATTTTCTCAATGATGGCACCGGGCATGAGTTAGCGGTCGGAGTTACTGATTATATAGTCTGCCTGGACCCGGAAGGTAAAATCCCTCCTGACGGCGAACATGTAGGCACAGGTTATATTCGTCCTGCTCCTCCGCTGACTCGAAGCCATGGCGTGGGCATGAGATACCCGCCGTTTATAGTGATAGAGCCGGAAGTTGCCAGCAAAGACATTGCCATAGTCACCCTTTGCGATAAGCAAAAGACTATCGAGGTTAGCTGTGATATAGTTAACAAGACTGCTGCCAATGCCAAGATTAATGCACAGGTCGAAGTTTACCACAAGGGCAAACTCGTTAAAAAGCTGGAGGAACAGACGCTTACGCTCCCGGCCGGTGAGACAACTGCTGCCAAGTGGCAAGGTAGCTGGCCTGATGTGATCCTGTGGTCGCCGGAGAACCCCCATCTCTATGAACTGAGGGTAATTGTAAGCAAGAACGACAAAGCAATCGACATAAACAGCGAGCGTTTCGGCTTCAAGGAGTATCGCATTGTCGGCAAGAGGTTTTATCTCAACAATAAACCCTTCCAGCCACTTGGAATTAACAATGCCTGGAAGGGGCGATGGCCTCAACCTGCGATCAAAACTACTCTGATCATAGATCGAATTGCCCCTTACAGGAGCATTGATCTTCAAGCCGTTCTCATTGCGGACGAGATAGGATATGTTTGCACGTTTAATATTTTTGCGGTGGATAATGCCGACTATGGCTGGAAGTATCACAAGTGGTGGGACAAGCGATTATATGTGAATCTGAAAAAGTCTGTGGTGCCTAAAGTAAAATCCGTGCGCAACATGCCCTCTATTTTTGCTTATTCTTTAGCGAATGAGACCCCCTGGTATGATAAGGAAGCGGCCAAGATGATGTGGGATTTTATTGAGTATACCATGGAACTCGATCCGACGCGGTTCTCATATTATTCTCGCCAATGCAATTTACACGACATGGCCAATGTCAACGCTCCCCACTACTTCATGCATCGTCGTCAAACCATTTATCCAATTGACACTTTATGGTTCCCCAAATCGTCCGATCAGCGGCCCGATTGGGTAACCCAACGCTTTGATGCAAGAGACACCATCCAGGGTCGAAAATATGAATATGAGGGCCTCAGGTGGGACTGGTGGAAAAAGGATATCCCACTGTTTGAGACGGAAGGGATGCTGGTTTTGGATCGAAAGGCACGGTGGGAAAGCTTTTTGACTTGGCTTTATGGAGACGGCGTCTACGTGAAACGCCCGGATTGGCGAGGCAAAGATAGCCAGGCTGCGATAAATGCCCTTGATGCTTTCAAAGGCTGGGCCCGAGTCATTTATCGCCAGATGGGCATGAGTGCAGCTGTCGGTCAGCAGGGAGCCCAGGGCGGATGCAATATAATCGGCGACTGGGGCGCAGAGCCGCTGGCGATTTTTGCCAAAGACACCAATCTGCGTTTCACCGCGGGCAGTAACTTTAAAAAAACATATACACTGTTCAACAGCAGCGAACAAACTCAGGATTGCCTGATTAATTACACCCTCTTAGATGAGCGGGGCGGAGTTATCAGTTCAGGCGCCACTACGACGCCTGTGTCTGTTGAGCCCGGTGACAGGAAGGACTTTGTCTTATCGTGTCCGCTGGCCATAAGTAACAGCACAGGCTATGCGGATATGTACCTCAATGTATACAGCAAGCAGAGTCGAAAGCACTCACAGTTTTACAGGTACACGGTGTTTCCCATCGCTCAATTCAAGTCGGATTACAAGCATACAGCTGTATTTGACCCGGAAGGTTCTTTGACAAATGTTATCGATTCAATTGGCATTAAAGTTGGCAAGATAACTTCTCTTACGCCTGATAATTTGCGTGATGTATGGCTTCTGATACTTGGCCGAGATTCAATTACCAAGGCATCCGAGCAGGCAGACTTGATCAAGGAGCTTGTACAGGGTGGTATGTGCGTATTTTCTGTTCGACAGGATGTTATTGATTCGTCTATCCTGCCTGTTCATGTCGAAGACGGCTACAACCACTCCACTGGCGCGGGAGCTGTTATAAGCGATTCTGTTCACTTCCTGTTTGAGGGATTACTGAGCGAAGACTTTACACTGTTGCAAAACCGCACTGGTATAGGCTGCACATTTGCCAATGCCCCGACTATACCTGAGACATCGATGGGCAAGCCGCTGCTTGCTGTAGGGCATTCGCAAGAGTTTGGGCGATTGGATTTTGCTGCTTTGCTGGAACTAAAATACGGCACGGGCAGTTATTATCTTAGTCAGCTTTATCTGATTGAAAGTCTTGGCTACGACCCAGCTGTTAAGCAGATGTTTGCAAATCTGTTGAATCATTTTGAAAGCGAAGCTCCTGCCGGCTCTGACGCTAAAAAGTTGGCTATATTTGCAAATGATAACAAGATAAAAGACTTGATCATCAGGAGCAATCTTGCAGTAGCGACTGGAGAAGCGAAACTCGATGAATCCAAGGTTGTTCTCATCAATGGTGACTATGATCTTAGCGTAATTGCCTTGTCAGATCTGCCGCAGTGGATTCGTTCGGGTGGTACAGCGATCTTTCACCAGCCATCTCAATCGCAACTGCAATATTTGAAAGACCAGTTCGGTTTGGACGTAGCAACAGAGCCTTTCCCGTTCGCCGAAAGCTATCTGATCGCGGATAGTCGTATATTTGATGGTCTGACCAGCTACAACCTGCAGTTTGATCGGAGCATGAAGGACATAGGCAGAGATGTCGAGCAAACCGAATTTGATGTTGGCAGAGAGCGTTTCCTGTTCAAGGCAGCCGGAGCAGATGTCTCGGCTCGGTCTTTGACTTATCCTGAATACCTGGGCGAGGTCAACGTCGGTCAAGGCAGGATACTGTTGGATAATATTCGTTGGGACACTGTCCCCAAGCAAGCAGGGCCGGCCTTTATATATCGAGTTCTTAATAACCTTGGTGTTGGATACGAGAAGTTCTATGACAATGTCGGCGATCCGTACACTGATTATTCCTTTAGCCCAGTGGATCTTGCCGCGTATGTCAATTGGTCTATCACTGATGACGCCGATGCGGGCAATGGCAAAGGTGGCTGGACCGATCATGGACGAAACGAAGACCTCAGACGCCTCGGTGTCGGTAAAATGCAGTTACGGGGCGTACCCATTTGGATCTCTGACGCCAAGCCACTTGATAAATCTGCTATAGCTTACAAAGGAGCTGTTGTTTCAGAGCCGGTGGATACCGGGGAAATCAAAATCAATAAAAAGGCAAATGCGATTTTATTCGTACATGCAGCAACCATTAAGGATGGCATTGGAGCGGAAATTGCCGAGATCAAGGTTTGGTATAAAGAGCGTCACCAATGGATTCCCGGTGATCCTGACCCGTTCCAGGTCATTAAAGTGCGAAATGGTACCAACATTTGTGGCTGGACCCAGGTTGGCTCGGTCAAATCCGGCCGAGTTGTCTTGCAAGATGCTACCTGGGCCTGGACAGACAGCGGTAGAGGTGGAGCTGATCAGCGTGGCGTAATTATGTTCAAGTGGAATAACCCCAATCCAGAAAAGTATATCGATGCTATCGAGGTGACAAGGACCGGGACTGATAGCCAGTATTACCTATTGGCGATTTCTTTGGGTAACAAGAATTAGTGGACGCTGGCCGATCAATAAGGACAGTTTATCTGACTGGAAACAGCCTGCCTTATGAGTTTCCGGCCGCGCTGTTGCGAGAGACCGATGCGGATTACAACCTGTACTTCTGTACGGAGGAAAGAGATTGGGGAGCCCGCCATTTCCCAAAAGAGCGGCCAAACGACATTGAAGAGCACAGTATTTCGGCTGATCCTCTGTTCAACGATGTGGATAAGGGAGACTTCCGTTTCAGGTCTGGCTCGTCGGCTCTCAAGCTCGGTATCAAGCAACCCGTATCGATTGACGAGGTTGGGCTGCAAATTCCGTATCGCGAGCGATGGAATCACAAGTGAATGTCCGCACGGATCCGTCCGTTGCGAGGTGACCCGAGGGATAATGAGGGCATGGACGGTTTTTTCGTCCATGCTGATGAATTACATGCAAACTGAACCTTAATGAGGCGACCTTATGATGGTTACTCGACAAACAAAGAATTGGTTCATCGTAAAGATTGTGTTTCTTCTTTCCGTGTTATGTGTCTTGTCGGCTGCAGGAGCTCAGCAGATTGCACAAGAGCAAGAAGCTGCAGAGATATTTGACGCCACGGGTGTTAAAGGTGGTCTCGTCGTCCATGTAGGTTGCGGCGACGGCAAACTCACGACTGCCCTGCGTACGACCGAAAGCTTTTTGGTGCATGGCCTGGACATAGATCCGCGGAAGATTGAACAAGCGCGCGACTACATCCGCTCCCGCGGCCTCTACGGCAACGTCTCTGTAGAACTCTTTGACGGCAAGTACCTACCGTATATCGAAAACATGGTCAACCTCCTGGTTTGCGAAGATCTTGGTACGATCTCGAAGGCCGAACTGATGCGGGTGCTGTGCCCCAACGGGATTGCCTACGTCAAAGAGAACGGTAGCTGGACCAAGTTAGTTAAGGCGCGGCCGGATGACATCGATGAATGGACGCACTACCTGCACGACGCGAGCAACAACGCCGTGGCACATGACACCGTGGTGGGCCCGCCGCGGCATATGCAGTGGGTTGGCAGCCCGAAATGGGCTAGGCACCACGACCATATGTCCAGCTTCAATGCCATGGTATCAGCGAATGGCCGGATCTTCTACATTATCGATGAGGGACCAACGGCAGATATCCAGTGGCCGTCAGAGTGGTCGCTCATTGCGCGGGATGCTTTCAACGGCGTTGTTCTATGGAAGCGGCGAATCGACGATTGGCACACACAACTCTGGCCAAACAAGGGTGGGCCGGCCCAATTGCCGCGTCGGCTGGTTGCGATAGGTGACAAGGTTTACGTGACGCTCAGCCTGGATACCCCACTAACCGCGCTGGACGCGGCAACGGGCAAGACCATCCGAACCTACGAGCAGACTAAGGCGGCCGAGGAAGTGATCTACTCCAGCGGCGTGCTGTTCACGCTTGTCAACGAAAACGCTCCATCGAGACCCTGGTCGACAAGACGCCGTTACGCAAGTTACAACGAACTCCAGGCGGAGCCGGAAACTTGGGCGTGGGATGCCGGACCACGCTCGATCTTGGCAGTCGATGCGACCACTGGAGAAACGCTGTGGAAGGTGAGGTCACCGATTGCGCCACTGACGCTGGCAGCCGACGACACACGCGTGTTCTTTCACGACGGGACGAAGGTCGTCTCTCTATACCGAACCAATGGCAAGCAATCATGGGCATCCAAATCGATCTCTCGGGCCGAGAATATCCGTTCCTGTTTTGCCCCGACACTAGTTGCCTATAAAGATGTCGTCCTGTTTGCTGGCGGCGAGAAGATCCGCCCCCACGGAGGCGGCACGGACACGATGACCGCCCTATCTGCGGAGACTGGCGAGATCTTATGGACCGCTCAGCATCCACCATCCGGGTACGATTCGCCTGAAGACCTGTGGGTCATTGACGATCTTGTGTGGAGTGCCCCGACCACGAACAAGGGGAACACGGGCGAATTTACCGGCCGAGACCTGCGCACCGGCGAGGTCAAGCGCAGCTTCCCGGCCGATGACGGCGTACACATGCCTCACCACCGGTGCCACCGGGCCAAGGCCACAGATCGCTACATACTCACCTCGCGAACCGGAATCGAGTACGTCGACCTCCGCGCCCAACACTGGAACCGACATGACTGGGTACGTGGCGCCTGCTTATACGGTATCGTTCCCGCTAACGGTCTAACCTACGCACCACCGCATCCCTGCGCTTGCTATATCGTCGCTAAATTGAATGGATTGAATGCTCTGGCACCTGAGTCGCCGACTCGACAAGTACGAAGGGATATACCCGATGCAGGCAGGCTGGAATGTGGGCCAGCCTACTCAGAAGTCAAAGGTCAGAAGTCTGAGATTAAGGACCCGGGCGATTGGCCAACGTATCGTCATGATGCAGCGAGAAGCGGCAGAACAAGAGCACCTGTTCCTGTGGAGTTGAACCAAGCGTGGCAGACCATCTTGAGTGGTCGGTTGACAAGTCCGGTGGTCGCGGAGGGTAAGGTTTTCGTGGCGTCCATCGACACACACACCGTGCACGCGATCGATGAGCTTACCGGTACGTCGCTCTGGAGCTTTACGGCCGGCTGCCGTGTCGACTCGCCGCCGACGATCTGGCAAGGCCGAGTGCTATTCGGCTCGGCTGACGGTTATGTCTATTGTCTTCGTGCCGATGATGGTGTACTCGCATGGCGGTTCCGCGCTGCGCCGGTGGACCGGCGTTTGATGTCATTCGAGCAGATCGAGTCGGCCTGGCCCGTACACGGTAGCGTCCTCGTGTTTGATCCCTCGCCCGGTTCAGGACGGGCTACGGTGCATTGCGTAGCGGGCCGGTCGATGTTCTTGGATGGCGGCATGCGGTACTTGCGCCTGGAAGCAGAAACAGGAAAGAAGATCTCCGAG
>Ga0307379_10010347_pt1 | contig 12346 bp, 8 predicted proteins | sample UN2MG_FD_202237 | JGI IMG/M metagenome (GOLD analysis project Ga0307379, IMG submission 202237) | Soil microbial communities from Risofladan, Vaasa, Finland - UN-2 | ecosystem: Environmental > Terrestrial > Soil > Coastal area > Acid sulfate soil | place: Finland: Risofladan, Vaasa | collected... | reverse complement strand
CGCAGGTCGCCATGAAGATCGCCCAGCCGGCCGAGCCGCCGAGCTTGCCCATCATGATCGCCGCCCTGCCGTAAATCGTCACCGAGAACATCAGCAGGCAGCCCGATATCGCGACCATGAGCCAGTAAGTGCCGGTGCCCTCCGCGCGATACGCCGGCCAGGTCCGGTTCTGCTGCAGCTTGACGGCGGAGTAAGCTGCATTCGCGATGAAGCCTCCGAGCATCACCAGCGCCCAGATTGCATCAGACGCCGCTCCCGCGCTCGCGCCTATCCCGACTGCCGCGTTCTTCACGCCGGTGCCGAAGTTAAAAGCAAGATTGATCATCGAGGTGAAGATGCCCGCGAGGATGCAGAGCAGCAGTCCCCTGGCAAAGGAAGGTTTCCCGGTCGCTTCCGCCTTCTTGCCCTCGACTTTAGCCAGGCGCGCTTCCTTGGCGCCGCCGGCTTTGGCGCACGTCGCAATCCCTACGAGCAACACCATCACGCCGGCCGTCACCGTGAGGCCGCCGGGCGTCCTGAAGACATACGGCTTGCTCAGCATGGGTATCAGCGAGCCGAGGCCTATCGAAAGCCCCATTCCGATGGCGAAGGCTAAGCTGATGCCGACTGCATAGATCGCCTGGCCGATCGCCACTATGCCGTATCCCCACAGGAGTCCGAAAATGAACACCAGAGCCACCGACCGTGGTCCGGCATTCGCATATGCCGACATGAGATCCGGCACAGTCGTCAATGCGATTGCCCAGGGGAGTATCAACAAGGTGATAAACGACCACACAAACCATGTGTTCTCCCACGACCACTTGCTCGCGCGCTTGAAAGGCAGAGCATAGCTGCCATTCAAGACGCCCGCAAGCAAACCCAATAGAATTCCAGCTACCGCTGTGGGCATAACCCGACCTCCATTTGAGTGTGATGCATGGCTGCCAGAAACGGTGCGTTGCACACGCTACACGTAGATTCTCCGGATTGGCAGTAATCTCCTTTGTCCTCGAACGGAGCCCAAGCGTTGACGCCTTGGGCGCGGTCTCAGCTGCCATAAGCGGGGATTCGGAGTCCGGGCCTGGAGCGCTGAAGGGCCAGCCTGGTAATAATACTAGTTCTTGAGCGTCTGCACGCTCAGCCTTAAAGAGTTGTGTGTATTGCAACTTGACAAATTTAGCTGGATGGCAGATTATGTTATAGATGTCAAAGTTCACAACATGTCTAGATATAGTGGGCTAAAAGCGGGCATTCGCCGTCGCTGCGCAGCTATGGCGAACAAGTGTAGACGCCGCATGGCCTAACTGGAAGTCTTTGGAGGAGAAAAGGATGAAGAGGGTCTTTGCAGTAACGGCTGCGCTTGCGCTGCTGGGTTTAGGTATTGCCGCTCATGCGGCCATCACCATCGACACCGTCGCGGTGGGCGATCCGGGGAACGCCGGCGAGTTGTCGGGCGAAGGCGCGGGTGGTTCCGGGCCTGATCGGATATGCGGCTCCGTAGGCTACACCTACAACATCGGCAAGTATGAAGTGACCGCCGCGCAGTATACGGACTTCCTGAACAAGGTCGCGAGGACCGACGCCTACGGGCTGTATAATACAAACATGGACACGGCGATCTACGACTTCGGCTGCAACATCAAGCGCACCGGCAGTTCAGGCAGCTACACGTACAGCGTGGCCTCCGACTGGGCGAACAGGCCGGTGAACCTCGTAACCTACTGGGACTCCTGCCGGTTCGCGAACTGGCTGCACAACGGCCAGCCGACGGGCCTGCAGACCGCCGCCACCACCGAGCGCGGGGTATACACTCTGGACGGCTACAACGGCGGTGATGGCCGCACCATCCAGCGCAACGCGAACTGGAAGTGGGCAGTGACCAGCGAGGACGAGTGGCATAAGGCTGCTTATTACAAGGGCAGCGGAACCGATGCCGGATACTGGCTGTACCCCACGAGCAGCGACACGGCCCCGGGTCGGGACATGGCCGACGCCTCCGGCAACAACGCTAACTATTACGCTGATGGCTACTCGATCGGCAGTCCGTACTACCGGACCGAGGTCGGCGAGTTCCAGAACTCCGACAGCCCTTACGGCACGTTCGATCAGGGCGGAAACGTCTGGGAGTGGCACGAGGCCATTGTATATGAAGGCTCGGATTACGCCTATCGCGGCCTGCGCGGCGGTTCGTTCGTCGACAACGACTACAACCTCCAGGCATCGTACCGCAACTACTACTTCGACTCGACGTGCGAGTACTACATGTTCGGGTTCCGTGTTTCCGAAGTTGTTCCTGAGCCGTCATCGTTTATCGCATTGGCTGCTGGTTTGATATCACTTCTGGGCATAAGACGTCGCAGGGCATAGCACCCGACCCGTATGGAGTGCGCAGGCTTGACTGCGCTTTTCGCTCGTTCGTGTGCTCAGCGATGGCAAAGCGGCGTCCAGCCGCCGCACTCCACATTGACATCGGGTTCCACGTGTCCGCAGTTCCTGAGCCGTCATCGTTTATCATCCTGGGAAGCAGCATCCTGGCGTTGGCAGGGATGATTCGGAGAAGGCGCTGACCCGTATGGAGTGCGCAGGCTTGACTGCGCTTTTCGCTCGTTCGTGTGCTCAGCGATGGCAAAGCGGCGTCCAGCCGCCGCACTCCACATTGGCTGGCTGCAATCCTTATGCCCAGTGCGTAACACCGCTTTTCCATCGAAGAAGGAAACAGCCTGTCTTGAAGAGTAGCATATATGCGATTGCTCTCTATGGAAAAAGCGGGTAAGCCGGATGGTGGATTGGCCTCATGCGCCTGCTCATCGGTTGGGTGAAGCCGGCGCATATATAGTGACAGCGGGGACCTACCGCAAACAGCATTTCTTCAACGAGCCTCAACGCCTGGCGCTTCTCCATAACAGCCTTCTTGCCATCGCACGGGAATATGAGTGGCGGCTGCAGGCATGGGCGGTGTTCAGCAATCACTACCATTTCGTCGCACTCTCGCCGGGCAATCCGTCGTCCCTGAAGTCACTCGTCGGCAAGCTTCATACATTGACGGCCGCTGAACTAAACACCCTGGACGGATGTGAGGGGCGAAAGGTTTGGTATCAGTACTGGGACAGTCACCTTACCTACGAGAAGTCGTACCTTGCCAGGCTGAACTACGTGCACAACAACCCTGTCCATCACGGCATTGTGCCGGTAGCCAGGCAGTACCCCTGGTGCTCCGCCTCATGGTTCGAGAACAGTGCAGACAGGGCTTTTTTCAACGTGGTGACCGGCTTCCCGAGTGACAAGGTAAAGGTGTTCGACGAGTTTTGAACTCACACAATGGCAAAGCGGCGTGCCGCGCGCTAAACATAGTTTCGCCGGCTCAGCAGGAGCTTCGCCCTCCCGCTCCGTGCCTTCTGTGCCTCCGTGGTGTAAATCCGCTCGGACAAGCGTTGACGCCTTGGACGAAATATCGCATAATGTACACACCGTTGGCCCGAGTCGCAAAAGAACACGTGGGCGATACGGCGTAAGGGCCAAGGCAGCGGAAGCGACAGGTCATGAAGGTTTTCGGCAACTACATAAACGGCAAATGGGTCGAGTCGGCGTCGGGGAAAACGACGCCGAATATCAACCCGGCCGATAAAGAAGAGATAATCTGCGAAGTGCAAGCCTCCGTGCCTGAGGATGTGGACAAGGCGATGGAGGCGGCATCCGAGGCATTCCCCGCCTGGCGGAAGACCCCGGTTCCAAGGCGGGCGGCGCTGCTCCAGGAAGTCCTGCACCTCATGAGAGAGCGCGAGGACGAGCTTGCTCGCGCCATAACCTTCGAAAACGGCAAGACCCTGCGGGAGTCGCGCACCGAGTTCGAGGCGGCAGCTAAGGAGGCCGACTTCCAGATCGGGCAAGGAAGAAGGCTCGGCGGCGAGCATGTACCTTCAGAGCAGCCCGGCGTGACCTGCTACCTGACGCGCCAGCCGCTCGGCGTGGTGAGCCTGATAACCCCGTGGAACTTCCCCCTGAACGTGATCTGCCGGAAGATGTTCCCCGCGCTCGTTGCCGGGAACTGCTGCGTTCTGAAACCGGCTGACTTCACCCCGATGACCGCCGCGCTCCTCATCGAAGCCGTTGACAAGGCCGGCTTCCCTCCGGGAGTGGTCAATTTCGTCACCGGCCGAGGCTCGGCGATAGGCGATGTCCTCGTTTGCCATCCAGCCGTAAAAGCGATTTCCTTCACCGGCTCGACGGAAGTAGGCCTAGAAATCGCCAGAAAAGTCGCCGGCAGCGGCACGAAGGTTCAACTCGAGATGGGCGGCAAGAATCCGCTGGTCGTCCTTGCCGACGCCGATCTGGAGGCCGCCGTGGACAGCGCCGTCCTGGGTGCATTCAGTTGCAGCGGACAATGGTGCACCTCGACCAGCAGGGCCATTGTGGAAGCACCGGTGTACGAAGCCTTTATCGAGATGGTGTGCCGCAAGGCCGGGGAAATCAGGGTCGGAAACGGCATGGACGAAGCTGTCCAAATGGGACCGGTAGCCGGGCCGAAGCAGTACGAGAGTATCCTGAATTACATCGCCATCGGGAAACAAGAGGGCGCCCGCCTGTGCGCGGGCGGCAATGCCTTATGCCAAGGCAAATACGCGAAGGGTTACTTCATTGAGCCGACGGTGTTTGCGGATGTAGCCTCCGACATGCGAATCGCCCGGGAGGAGATATTCGGGCCGGTGCTGTCGGTGGTGAAGGCGGAAGACTTCGAATCCGCTATCCGCATTGCGAATGATACTATCTACGGCCTTTCCGCCTCGATTTACACCAACGATCTCGCGAAGGCCCAGCGTTTCATAGAGGAGAGCGAGGTCGGGCTGTGCCATGTGAACATGTCCACCGCCTGGAAGGAACCGCAGCTCGAGTTTGGCGGCACTAAGCAATCCGGCAGGGGCCTGCCGGAAGCAGGCGTGAGCGGCGCGCAATTCTTCACGGAGCACAAGGCCGTATACATCAAGCCCCAGCCCTGAGTATGGGAGAAATCGAGGATGGCGAAACCCAAGGGCGCAGATAAGGTAAGCTTGCTGCAGATGTACCGGCAGTTGGTGCGCCTGCGCACGTTCGAGGAGCGGGTCAAGGAAATCTATATGAACGCCCTGATGCCCGGTCTGGCGCATCTCTACATCGGCCAGGAAGCTGTGGCGGTCGGCGTCTGCGCCTCACTGCGCGAGGATGACTACATCACCAGCACACACCGGGGCCACGGCCATCTCCTGGCGAAGGGATGCGATCCCAAGCTGATGATGGCCGAAATCATGGGGCGGGAGACCGGTTACTGCCGGGGCAAGGGCGGATCCATGCACATTGCCGACACCTCCAGAGGCATTATCGGGGCGAACGGCATCGTGGGCGCAGGCATTCCAATTGCTACAGGCGCCGCGCTCTGGTGCAAGATGAGCGGCGAGGGCCGAGTGGTGGCCTGCTTTTTCGGCGACGGGGCTTCGAATCAGGGCGCCTTCCACGAGGCACTAAACCTCGCCGCGCTGTGGCAGTTGCCGGTAGTCTTCGCCTGCGAGAATAACCTCTACGGGCTCTCCGTGCGCCAGGATCGCCATCAGAGGATAACGAATATCGCCGATAGAGCCTCCGCCTACGGAATGCCCGGCGAGACGCTTGACGGCTGCGATGTGGCGGCTGTTTGCGAAGCAGCACAGCGTGCCGTGGAGCGTGCGAGAGATGGCGGCGGCCCGACGCTGATCGAGTGCAAAGTCTACCGCTGGCTCGGTCACCATGCTGGCGATCCGGCGCGATATCGGCCGGAAGGTGAACTCCAGGCATGGAAGGAACGCTGCCCCCTCAAGCTCTGCCGCGAGCGCTTAATGAAAGAAGGGCTTCTGACGCCGGAGGAGGATCGCCGCATCCTGCAAAAGGCGGAGGCAGAGATGATGTCAGCTCAGGAATGGGCGGCCCGGCAGCCCTTCCCGGAGCCCGAAACGGCCCTGGAGGATGTTTATGCCTAGGGAGGTGACACAGGCGGAGGCGATACAGGAAGCGCTGCGCGAGGAGATGCTTCGCGATCCCCGGGTGTTCGTCATGGGCGAGGATGTCGGCCCTTACGGAGGAATCTACACAGCAACTAAGGGCCTATGGGAAGAGTTCGGAGATGAGCGGGTGCGGGATACCCCCATCTCCGAGGCAGGATTCACTGGAGCGGGCCTTGGCGCTGCGCTCGTCGGCGGCCGGCCCGTCGTGGAGCTGATGTTCGGCGATTTCGTCGCCGTCGCAATGGACCAGTTGGCAAACCAGGTTGCAAAGGCCAGATACATGTCGGGCGGCCAGGCTCGTGTGCCTCTGGTCGTCCGCACAACGATCGGCGCGCGCGGCTCCACGGCAGCCCAGCACTCCCAAAGCCCGCACGCGTGGTTCGTGCATACTCCAGGCATCTATGTTGTCGCTCCATCAACCCCTGCCGACTGCAAGGGTCTGCTGAAGAGCGCGATACGGGACGACAACCCGGTTATCTTCTGGGAGCACAAGAAGCTCTATTTCATCAAAGGCGAAGTGCCCGACGGCGAATTCCTCGTGCCCCTGGGCGCGGCCGACGTTAAGCGAACCGGCGCGGATGTCACTGTAGTAGCGATTTCGCTAATGGTGCATAAGGCCCTGGCGGTGGCGGAAAAGCTCGCCCAGGAGGGCATCGAGGTCGAAGTAGTTGATCCGCGTACGCTGGTGCCGATGGACTGGGAAGCCATTTACGCCTCGGCGCGCAAGACCGGCAGAGCGGTAGTGGTGGATGAGGGGCCATTCACCTGCGGAGTGGCAGCCGAAATCGCCGCCAGGATCGGAAAGGAATGCTTCGACTGTCTGGATGGGCCTGTGGAAAGAGTCTGCGCCTGCGATACGCCGATTCCATTCAGCCCCCCCTTGGAGGATTTCGTCATACCCCAGGAGGCGGATATCGAACGGGGCATTAGGCGCGCATTGTAAACCAGGCCCATCTTAACGGCACCCAGGAATAGATTCCTGGGCTGATCTTGGGCAAAACCCGCCGCAGCGGATTGGGCTAACCTGAGAGCGGTGCATGTGCCAATCACCCTCTCCCGCGTGGCGGGAGAGGGAAAGGGTGAGGGGACAAACCCTTGGGAAGGCAAGCCAGGAAAGGTGGAGATTGAAGGTGGATACCAAGAGAATACGACGTGTCAAGGAGGCCATGCAATCGGAGGGGCTTGATGCCCTCGTCTGCAGGCTGCCGGAAAACGTGCTCACGCTGAGCGGCTACTGGCCGCTCGTCGGCTGGTCCTTTCTGCTCTTCCCCAGAGACGGAGAGCCGACATGCATCATCCCCCACACCGAGGAGCAGGAAGCCCGCGAGGAGCTATGGGGCGGCGAGTGCGTCTCGTTCCTCTTCGGCGTTCTCGGCGCGGGAAATCCCTACGAGGATATTGCAAGGGCACTGAAGGCCGCAAGCGCCGGCAAGGGCTGGCGGCGAGTCGGCTACGAGGGGAGCTTCGAATGCATCGCGCCTCCGTGGAATGCCGCTGAGACCGCAATTCCGGCCAATATCACCCGCGGGGTCCTCTGCGAGGTATTCGGCGAGGCATTGATTGACGCGACCGACCTCCTGACATCCCAACACGCCTGTAAGACAGCCGCCGAAGCGGACAAACTCCGGATCGTTAACGAGATATCCAACTTCGGCCTGCGCACATTTTCCGAAATGGTGGCTGCCGGCGTCACCGGCGTCGAGCTTGTCGCGGCGGTCGAGCACGCCATTATGACGCAGGGGACGGGCTACAAAGGCGCCAAACGAGTCCGCTCATTTGCCCAGGTTGCGACCGGCCCGGCGGAGACTCTCATAGGCTTCCGTCCGATGGAGATTTCCACGCTCCGCAAGATTGAGCCGGGAGACCTGGCGCTGCTGGAGCTTGGCGTCGTGGCGGACGGCTTCTGGAGCGATCGCACGCGAGTGCGCGTCGCCGGGAAGCCGACTCCCCAGCAAACGGCGGTTCTCGAGGTCGTGAAGGCGGCCCAAGCCGCCGCGATCAAGAAGGTCCGTGCAGGAGTCACCGCAGGCGAGGTGGACGAAGCCGCGCGGGCCGTCATTCGCGATGCCGGCTACGAGAAGGAGTTTGTGCACGTCACCGGGCATGGAGTCGGCCTCCGCTACCACGAGCCTATTCCGATAATCTGCCCAGGCAGCGATCTGGTCCTCGAGCCGGGCATGGTACATTCGGTGGAGCCGGGAATCTACATCCCGGAGATGGGCGGCATACGCCTGGAGGACGACGTTCTCGTAACCCAAACGGGCGCTGAGGTGCTTGGCGCTTTCGGCGGTGACCTGGCATGAAGTACAACCTCGATGGGAAAGTTGTGGTAGTCACGGGCGCCGGCGGCGTGATCTGCGGTGAGATTGCGGCCGCGCTCGCCGCAGAAGACGCGAAGGTAGCGCTGTGGGATATATCCGCCGAGGCAGCCGAGCGGAAAGCGAAGGAGATATGCACTGCGGGCGGATGCGCGAAAGCGTTCCAGTGCGATGTCACAGACCGAGCCGCCGTGACCGCGGCGACTGAAGCCGTTCTTGCCGAGTATGGCACAATTGACATCCTCATCAACGGCGCGGGAGGAAGCCGAAAGGAGACGACGACCTCGCGGGACTTGACGTTCTTCGACATAGACCCGCAGGCGCTCATGGATACGCTCGCCCTGAACTACATGAGCGCGGTTGTCCCCTCGCAGGTTGTCGGGCGCATCTTCGCGGAGAAGCGATCCGGAGTGATTGTGAATATCTCCTCGATCGCCAGCTTCCGCCCGCTGACCCGCGCGATCGGCTACTCGAACGCCAAGGCCGCGCTGAGCAGCTTCACCCAATGGCTGGCGGTGCACATGGCGCAGGACTACTCGCCGGAAATCCGGGTGAACGCCGTCGCTCCGGGCTTCGTGCTGACCCAGCAGAACAGGTTCCTGCTGGTGGACGAAAAGACCGGCGAGATGACGGAGCGCGGCCGCCGGATACTGGAGCACACGCCGATGAAACGCTATGCGCGCCCGGAGGAAGTCGTCGGCGCGGTCCTCTGGCTGGTTTCCGACGCGGCGAGCTTCGTCACCGGCGCCGTCATCCCCATTGACGGCGGCTTCACGAGCTTCTCCGGCGTGTGACGAACCAGCAGACCCTAAACCCCCAAGACGCCCCATAAGCCCGGTAAATTTACCGGTTTTTCGCCCTTCGTGCAGGAAATTCGCGGCGGATCCTTGACGAAGCGTATAATTGCATGCTATAGTCATATGTGAACCTGCCAGCCCATGCCGGGAGGGTATGGGTTATGGGCTCGTGACGGCGAGAACGCCAGTCTGCAAGAGAGGCCCATTGGCAGGGAGAAAAAGATGAAAACAAGGTTTATTCTCCATATCATTGTGGCGATGGCTGTGACCGCGGCGTTTTCCAGCCCGCTTTTCGCTGAATGGACGGTGACCTATCTCCACCCCGCCGGGTGCAACTCGTCCTATCCCAATGGTGTCTCCGGCGGGCAGCAGGTCGGCTGCGCTGCGGGTCCGGCAACCGGTAACCAGAACCATGCGAGCCTGTGGAGCGGCACGGCGGCGAGTTGGGTGGACCTCAACCCCGCCGGGTGCAACTCGTCCTATGCCAGTGGTGTCTCCGGCGGGCAGCAGGTCGGCTGGGCTTGGGGTTCGGCGACCGGCGGCAACTACCATGCGAGCCTGTGGAGCAGCACGGCGGCGAGCTGGCTGGACCTCAACCCCACCGGGTATGACCATTCCGAGGCCCTTGGCATCTCCGGCGGGCAGCAGGTCGGCCACGTTGCGGGTCCGGCGACCGGTAGCAACGCGCATGCGAGCGTGTGGAACGGTACAGCGGCGAGCTGGCTGGACCTCAACCCCACCGGGTTCACCGAGTCCTATGCCAATGGTGTCTCCGGCGGGCAGCAGGTCGGCTACGCCAAAGGTCCGGCAACCGGTAACCAGAACCATGCGAGCCTGTGGAGCAGCACGGCGGCGAGCTGGCTGGACCTCAACCCCACCGGGTATGACCATTCCGAGGCCTATGGCATCTCCGGCGGGCAGCAGGTCGGCCGCGCTTATGGTTCGGCGACCGGCGGCTACCAGCATGCGAGCCTGTGGAACGGTACAGCGGCGAGCTGGCTGGACCTCAACCCCACCGGGTTCACCGAGTCCTTTGCCCGGGGCATCTCCGGCGGGCGGCAGGTCGGCTGGGCCAAAGGTTCGGCAACCGGTAACCAGAACCATGCGAGCCTGTGGAGCGGCACGGCAGCGAGCTGGGTGAACCTCCACACCTTCCTGGATTCACGTTACGCAGTTTCGTACGCAACGGGTATCGAGGTGTCAGGAAACGATATCTGGGTCGCCGGCTACGCTTTTGATGACGTAAGAGGCTACAACGAAGCTGTGCTGTGGCATAACGTTATCCCCGAACCGTCCAGCTTCCTCGCGCTGGTGTGCGGCTTGGCCGGTCTCACCGGCACGCTGAGGCGCAGGGGGAAGTAGCTTTGGATCCCCTAGGTTGTATGGGAGGGCGAAGCTCCTCCCGGATGCCCTTCTTAACAGTCCCACATCAAACATCCAGCCGTCACCAGCTAGCGGCCAGCAGTTAGCGTCGAGCATCCAGCATCGAGCATCCAGTATCTGAAATCACCCCTCACGATTCACGAGTAACAGTAGGAGTAAGAGGCGGGAGACTCGCCCTCCCGGATGCCCTTTTTTCAACAGTCCCACATCAAACATCCAGCCGTCAGCAGCTAGCGGCCAGCAGTTAGCGTCGAGCATCCAGCATCGAGCATCCAGTATCTGAAATCACCCCTCACGATTCACGAGTACGAGTACGAGTAAGAATAGGAGTGATATTGGATATTGGATGTTGGATGTTCTCTCCCATTCCCCCACTCTCCCTTTCTCCGCCTCGCCCCGTCGTCCCTTGACACCCCTACGGGCCATTGGTATATTGGAAGCCGAACGCTCATTCCGCGCTGCCAGGGGAAGGGATTGGACAAGTCCGCACCCACAGTCTCCGGGATCAGATTCCGCGCGCTGCTCACAGGACTGATCCTGATACCGTTCAACTGCTATTGGGTCACCATCACGGAGATCAAGTGGAGCAGCAACGACAGCACGTGCGTCTCGCTCTTCATGACGGTCGTCACCATCATCTTCTTCCTCGCCCTCTTCAACCTTCTGCTTGCCAAGCGCTTCCCAAAGCTGGCGCTCAACCAGGGCGAGCTGATGGTGGTCTACATCATGCTCGCCATATCCACCGCCATGGCCGGCCACGACATGATGGGCAATCTCCTGCCGAACCTGGCTAATGTCTTCTGGTTCGCAAACCCGGTAAACAAGTGGGCGAAGTTCCACCGGTACATACCGAGGTGGTTCTCGCCCAGCGACAGAGAGGTGCTCCGCGGCTTCTACGAGGGCAACTCGACCCTCTACACGAAGGAGCATTTGCTCGCATGGGCCGTTCCCGTAGCGGTCTGGGGCACCTTCATGATGATTCTTGCCTTCATAATGCTGTGCACCAACGTGCTGATCCGGAAGCAGTGGGCGGACCGCGAAAGGCTCTCCTTCCCGATAATCCAGTTGCCGCTCGAGATGACCAAGGGCGGCGGAGAATCCGGATTCTACGGCAACAGACTGCTCTGGCTGGGATTTGCTATTCCGGCCATCCTGGAAACGCTGAATGAGCTGAACTTCCTCTACCCATCTCTTCCCAGGGTGCAGATCAAGATATTCGACCTCGGGCCATACATTCAAAATCGCCCGTGGAACGGCGTCGGCTGGTTTCCTATATCGTTCTACCCCTTCGCAATCGGGCTGATGTTCTTCCTGCCGGCTGACCTGTCGTTTAGCTGCTGGTTCTTCTACGTACTGCGCAAGATGCTCGACGTATTCTCGGTGGCGATGGGCTGGCGCGACCCAGGGGTAACTCCGGCGCTCCAAAAGGTGCCCTACTTCGCCGAACAAGCAGATGGCGCCTGGATCGCCCTCGCGCTGATAATGCTCTTCGCGAGCCGCAAGTATCTCCTGCAGGTACTCAGACGCGCGATGGGAAAGGAATCGGAGCTGGACGACTCGACCGAACCGATGTCGTATCGAACGGCGTTCATCGGGATCGCCATCGGACTCGCGTTCCTGTACGCATTCAGCGTCGAGGCTGGAGCGTCGCCATACGTGCCGATAGTCTTCTTCGCGCTGTACTTCATAGTGGCCATTGCGATCACGAGGATTCGAGCGGAACTCGGGCCTCCCGCGCACGAGCTTCATTTCTTCCGGCCGGAGGAGATAATGACCACCGCCTTCGGGACCCAGGCGCTCGGCACCCAGAACCTCACGATCATCACCTATTTCTACTGGTTCAACCGGGGATACCGCA
>Ga0307379_10010345_pt1 | contig 12349 bp, 8 predicted proteins | sample UN2MG_FD_202237 | JGI IMG/M metagenome (GOLD analysis project Ga0307379, IMG submission 202237) | Soil microbial communities from Risofladan, Vaasa, Finland - UN-2 | ecosystem: Environmental > Terrestrial > Soil > Coastal area > Acid sulfate soil | place: Finland: Risofladan, Vaasa | collected... | reverse complement strand
GGAACTGGCCGCGGTGATCGAGGATTTGCTATTAACTCCGCCCGCCCCGTGAGTAATAACTTCTTTCGTGAAAATCAGGAGATTGGCTAATGCCTATGATCTGGATGAAACCGATAAACGGCAGAGGACACTGGGCTGACAGGAGAGCGTCTGAGCAGAGGATTCAATCATGCAATATCTACATCATATGTGTTTCTTACGATGTTGGCTGGTAGTACTCATAACGATAAGCATCGCTGCGAAGGGGAATGATCCCAATAGCCATGGAGAGGTTAGCGGCTTTGGAATTGTCCAGTCTGACATAGGATTGCAGGTGATAGACGGCTGGTACGTTCATAACGGTTCAGTCGTGTGGGGCAACGCACAGCATAATGGCTGGTGGCGTGCGGGGCAGCGGCCCAACCTGACGCGAAACGCTCCAGGACAAATTAATCCCAACCGTACGGAAGACCTCGAAAAGCTTACCGATAACATGCTGCATTACGGCTATCCCGGATTTGAGCACAACTTCGGACTCTGGTACGAGCGTCGGCGCGACTCTCACGACACGAGCCGGCGCGAAGATGGCAAAGTCGTGCCGCCATTTTTGGAACAGCCGTGGTTACGCAGCGGCAATGGAAAATCTTGGGATGGGCTGTCAAAATACGATCTTACGAAATTCAATCCTTGGTACTTTGATCGCCTGAAGAGATTCGCCGAACTCTGTGACCAGAAAGGGGCCATTTTATTATTCAACTTCTACATGCAGCATGCCCTGCTGGAAACCGATGCGCATTACGTGGATTTCCCTTGGCGACCGACCAATTGTATTCAGGACACCGGTATGCCGGATCGTAATCCCGCGGCTAACATTTTCTATGATGTTACCCACCCGACAAGGCATAGTCTACATGAACTATACATCCGAAAGTGCCTTGTCGAGTTGTGTAACTACAAGAATATAATCTTCTTAATCAGTGAAGAATTCACCGGACCGGCATCTTTTGTGGAATTCTGGCTGGATACGATAATGCAATGGGAAAACCAGAACCACAAAAACGTACATATCGCCCTTAGTGGCTGCAAAAATGTGATCGACACCATCCTGGCCGAGCCGAAATACCGCGATGCCACCTCCTCGATCGATCTGCGTTACTGGTGGTATCAACCGGACGGTTCATTGTTTGCTCCCAAAGGCGGCAACCAAGTGCCAGGGCGCTATATAACGATAGGGGCTGCCCAGACCACGCCACAACAGAATTATAAGCAGATTAAAGAATATCGCCTGAAATATCCAGAGAAGGGGATTTTGCAGCAGATGGAAGCTTCACGACAGCAGACTTGGGCTTTCCTGATGGGCGGCGGTTCTCTATTGATCCGCTACCTCAGTTATCCCGGCCAACAGGATCCGCCTACGTATATTGCCCCGGCGGATTCGATGATTATCTTGCCCTTATACAAATTCATTCGAGAGTATTTGGTCGACAGTTTGTACCACACTCGGCCTCTGGATGTGGTTCTCGATCATCCCGAACACAACTGGTGTCTCGCCTGCAAGAACAACCTATATCTGATCTATGCCTTGAAAGGTGGCAGCTTTCGGCTGGACCTAACCGAGGCTAATGGGACATTCAAAGCCAAATGGCTCGATCCGCGGACAGGAAAACTGCAAACCGCCGACAACGGTAAGATCAAAGCTGGCCGTATTGTCACCTTCACCGCGCCAAACGAAAACGATTGGGCACTTTGGCTTACGAAGTAATCACCAGCTTACAGCGTGCAAACCACTCTCAAAACAAAAGCTGTCGGATAGTGGCAGAAAACATTCAAAGTGGCCTTTTTCAGGAGCTAAAAAACATCACCAAGACCAGGATTGAGTAGGCCGAGTGAATTTCATCCTCAACCCCTCCGAGAACCGTACTTGAGTGGCGAGCAAAACTACCACAAACAGAAGCAGTGGACGAGTGACAAAGTAATGCTTAAACTGCCCAAATTTTGTCTGTCGGCGACTACAACCGTTATACAACTCGAAACCCCGTTATCTACCTATTCCCAGAAAGTTACAAACCCATATATTCTTATATATAAAGGAGTTATGCAATTGCCAAAAAAACGCCAACGTATTCAATGAACGTGTTCAAAAAGACGAAGGGCGTACAACTCTCTCAATCTACAAGCCATTGAAATAAGAAGTGTTGCCCAAGTGTACTAAATGGGATAAGCTATCTTGATGTGTTAATAGACTCAGTCGCTTAATTTTTAGCGTGAGAAAGTGGGAGGCATGAGTATGGCAAGTTTACAGATGTTGGTGTTCCGCTCGGCCACACTTAGTTATTTTGATCTGACCGGAACCAGCCGTACTGAAAACTACGGCAGCATCCGACCGGGGGACTGATATTGATGGCCGATGCCGCCAGTTGGTGCACTTGCAGCTATCTGAACCAGGCGACATGCGTATTGGAGTCAGTCGAATGAAGGCTTGATTGGGATTTCAAATTTAAGGACATCATCATGTATCGAGAAGTGAATCAACTCAAGTTCTCAAAAGCGACGTTGGCAAGACTGGGTTCCGTTATGCTTCTGGTGGTTTTCGCAGCACCCCATTTAACGGCAGTCGCCGAGGAGGTGACGTATTCCAAACTGTGGGGACGCAACGGCGAACTCTGGTCGCCGACCAGCCGTCTGCCCGATTTTTCCTATGCCGGTTATAGCCGGGGTGAACACCCCCTTCGGGAGCTCAAAGCCGATGTCAGTGTTAAACAATTCGGTGCCATCGGCGATGGCGAAACGGACGATACGCATGCCTTCAAGAAAGCCATCGATCAATCACCGGGCAAGACGATCCACGTTCCGGCCGGCCGATATCGCATCACCGATTTTCTCTACATCCGCCACAATGGCACGTCTCTGCTAGGCGAAAGCCCTGTGAGTTCCATTCTGTTCTTCCCCACGCCTCTGCACACGATCAAGCCTGACATGGGAGCCACTACCTCCGGCCAGCCTACGTCCAATTACTCGTGGTCCGGCGGGTTCGTCTACGTTACGGGCTCATCATCGCGAGATGTGTTGGCCGAAGTGACCTCCCAGACCAAGCGAGGGCAGCGGTCGCTGTCCGTCTCGAAGCCCGAGGCATTTACAGTTGGGCAAGACGTTCGATTGAGTTTGCGGGATACCGAGCGGCAGAGTCTGGCGAAGTATCTCTACGCCGACGATCCGGGTTCGATCACGAACCTCAAGTCGCGTGCCCAGGTATCGTTCCTGTGTCGTATCACGAAAATAGATACGGCAGGCAAGCACATAGAATTCGATCGCCCCCTGCGGTCGGACGTTCGGCTGGAGTGGAGGCCCCGTTTGTACGATGCATCCTGCAGCGTCGAGGACGTCGGCATCCAGAACCTCTGCTTCGAGTTCCCGGTCACACCGTACAAAGGGCACTTTACGGAACTCGGTTACAACGCCATTGCGATGCGCAGCGTTAGGAACTGCTGGGTCCGGAACATCAGGATTCACAACGCCGACAGCGGTATGTTTATCTCGGGCAACAACATTACCCTTCGCGAGATATCACTGACGTCCGAGCGCCCCCGGGAACAGCAGCGCAAAGCGACGGGTCATCACGGTATCACAATCGGAGGCCAGGACAACCTGCTCGACAACTTTCAATTCGAAACCCGCTTCATGCACGATATCACCGTTACCAGCGGATCGGCGGGCAACGTCGCCGCTTCCGGCCGCGGTGTCGACATCTGTTTCGACCATCACTGCTATGCTCCTCACGCAAACCTTTTCACCGACATCGACCTCGGCGAAGGCTCACGCATGTTCCAATCAGGCGGCGGTGCAGCACTCGGTCGCCACTCAGCCGGCTGGGAAACGTTCTGGTGCATTCGGGCCCAGCGCGCCCAGAAATGGCCCGACGGATGGGGGCCGGATCTGATGAATTTCGTTGCCGTTCAGCCAGGACAAGAGTCCGTCACCGATGCCGACGGACGGTGGTTTGAGGCCATTGAACCGGCGCTTTTGCACCCGCGCAATCTCTATGAATCCCAGATTCGGCGCCGCCTCCAGAGTAGGGTTTTATCTCAGCGAAATCGTTAAGAAAGAAAGGAAACTGAATGATGCGTGGAATTATGGCCCTGCCTCTTGCAGTACTCATGGCTTCTGTGCCGCTTGCTTCGACATCCCTGCGAGCCTCGGCGGCGCCGCAGACAGCCATCCGCCTTGCGCCGAAGCCCGTTGACCACACCACGGATCGCCGCGCGCGACGTCAGCCCACTGTGCCGTCGACCTACAAGGAAATGCCATTCGTTGAAACAGCAGCCGAGCCAGAGTTGACATCTGTGGAGAAGCAGCGCGGGTACTTGCTGTTCCACCGTCCCATCACCGAGCCAGTGCATCCGAATTCCAAGCCTCGCGCCCATGAGCGTCTGGAACAACTCGTTGCTTTCGCCACACCCGGAGAGTTCGAGCCGCTAACGTTCAGCATCTATCCCATCAGAAAACTGCAGAACCTCAAAGTGCGTTGCTCGTCGTTGACATGCGATGCCGGCGAGATTCCTGCCGGCGAGATCACTGTTCGCCTGGTTACCTATTGGAACGTCGGATATCCGCGCTATACCTCTCGGTCGACATACCGGCATACGCCCGAACTCTTGGAGCACGTCAGCATTCACTCGTCTCCGCCGGGTGAGTGCCAGCGCTATTGGATCCAGGTTCATGTACCCAGCGATGCGAAACCGGCTTTATACCAAGCAACCGTGTCCGTATGGGACGACGGCTTTGAAAAGGCAATTGAGATCCCCATATCACTACGAGTTCTGGCGTTCAAGCTTCACCAGGATCCCGCCAAGCATTACTCGGCCTACTACTACGTACGGAACCGAACCCAGTACGCGAACAAACCCGAGTCGTTCGTTCGGAAAGCGGCCGCCAACGAGTATCGGGCGATGGTCGCGTACGGCCTGAATATGACGCCGACCCTGTATCTTGGCTGCGATGACGGCAAGACGATCCATCTACCTTACCCTGACGAACTCGACCGGATGCTAAAGGCAGGTCTGACCGGACCGGTCCCCGTCACGGCTGGCAACGTCATCTCACGTTTCTACCGCGACACGACTCCCGGCGGTGAGCGGGGCTCGCATTGGAACATCAGCAAGCTGCCGCCACCGGAGTTCTACGAGAGAATCACAGCGGCGTTCAAAGCTTTCGAGATAGAACGCAAGGCGAAAGGATGGCCTGAATTCATTTGCTGTCCTATTGACGAGGTGGCTGCGGCGCGAAAGGAATTCGGCGCGAAGGTTTATGCGGCGGTGAAAGCGGCCGGGATTCGTACGTACGCTACCAAAGATCCTACGGGTGCCGATGCCGCCCCGTATCGTCCCAACATCGATATCTGGTGTTCACAGCCGTATTCGGTTCCCTATGAGAAGATCGTTGGTCAAGACCGATACGAGTACTGGTGCTACCCGAACCACAACGCCGGCGAGATCAAGGATCGCCGTGTGATGTGTAAGGGCGGGCGTATGACGTACGGGTTCGGCTTCTGGCGCAGCGGCTACACAACACTGATTCCGTGGAATTGGAACTGGACGCCGGGCGACGATCAGTTCGACTACCTGCGCGGCTCGAGTTCGGGGTGCGGCCAGAGGATCGACGAGGACGGCGAAGTGATCCCGGCCATCTACTGGGAGTGTTTTCGGGAAGGTGCAGACGACGCCCGATATATTTACACCTTGCAGCAAGCCATCTTCCAACGCGAGGGCTCGCCAAATGCGGAATGCCGCCGCATCGTCGCCGGAGCAAGGAAGCTTCTCCATGACATGTGGGACGCCATCAACGTACAGCAGAAATACCTGGCCGACGGCATGTGGCCATCAGAGGAATTCAACACCCGCCGCTGGCTGCTGGCCCAGGCAACCAGCGAACTGCTACTGCATCCAGCGGTCAAGACGGGCAGCGCTCCGTCCGTTCTGGTGACGAACACCTCGCCACGACCGGCCAAGACAGAAACGTCGATCATTGACAAAGTCATGGAGGCAGGGAATACTCAGTCGACGGATCTGGGCGGGGACTTCGCCGCGTGGTCAAACGGCACTAAAGAAGGCACAATCGAGATCACCGCTGTGGCTGGCCACAAGGAGCGGAAGGAGCTATGCTGGCGGGTCAGTATCGACCATAAGATGGACGGTGGCGAAGGCGGTCAATATCCAGTCGGATGGCCTCGTATCGCCCGACCATTCCGAGACGGAGAGTTGGACTTCAGCACCTACGACTATCTATCGCTGTTGATAAGCGTCGATTCCAATCGCGACGAGGTGGCCGACGACTCGACGCGACTCGGGTTGTCTCTCCGCTCGCACGGCATCCCCCAGCGTCTCTTTGAAACGCGAGTCGACCTGGGAGACCGTCAACGCCAGTGGATTCCCCTGCGCTTCTCGCTCGGCGAACTGATCGACCAGGCAGGCGTTGGCCGGGACCCGTGGCGTTCGGTCTCCAACGTCCAATTGTTTCTTGCCGAGAGCGATTATGCCCACGGCACGAATCTCACCTTCCAGGTCAGGGATATCAAGCTGCTGCGATTCACATCACCGACGATCCAGCGTGTTTATACCCCAGCGTACTTCACGCTACCGCGCAATCGTCTTGCGGTTTTGTTCGGCATCCTGGGAACTCGAACCGTTCGGAAAGGCAGCCACACCATTACGGTATCGCTTACATCAACCAACGACCGCACGCGCACGGAGCAACAACAGGACCTTGCCGACGGACGCGTTGCCATTCTCGATACATCGATTCTCGTTCCCGGACGCTACTGCCTGAATCTGACGATCGCCGCTGCCGACGGTACGACGTGCGCGCACGAAATGCAACCAATCGAAGCCGTCGACGGCCCACTGACCCTTTGAGTGAGCCCTTAGCTACAGGCAATGAGAAACGGACCGCAATGGCGGCCCCTAAACTGTTTTATCTCAGGCATTTCTCTTGTGTCGGAATACCCCACTCCATCATCATGCATTATCTATAACACCAACCTTTTAAGAGAAGTGTAGGCTGTTTTCTTAGCTGTTCTATGCTGCTATCGCAGCCAGGTCTGAATAGAGAAAGCTCCTGTTTTTCTACTTAAGTTACCATACCCTATAGTGGTAGAATCACTCATGTTAGTGAAAAATCATATTTCCTATCAGTACCCTACCCTGGATTGGCTTTTGCACATTATAAACAGCGCAATTCTTGCCATCTCATCAACATCTTGCTACAATTTCTGTCATGAAAATGCCTCTTAAGGTGTTCTCAGCGGGTCCATTTTTGTACCGCCCAAAAAGAGATCACTCATCAGGTATTCTCAAACGAATGGCAATAGTCAGCTTAATAGAAAGGAGCCTATCTATGAAACTGGACAAAGATACAATGACTCGTCGTCGTTTTCTTAAGACCAGCACCAAAGTCACAGTGTTGACAGGATTTTCCATTGCCACGCAAGTATACGGGGCAGGCAACAACCGAATTCGCATTGGTCTTGTGGGCTGCGGGGGGCGTGGTTCTGGTGCGGCCGCCCAAGCCCTGTCAACCGGTGAAAACGTGGTCCTGACCGCCATGGGCGACGTTTTTGAGGATCGCTTGCAGAGTAGCCGTAAGAACCTCGGGAGCAACGAGCAATTCGGGCAACGCGTCAAGGTCCCCGAAAATGCGTGCTTCGTGGGCCTGGATGCTTACCAGAAAGTGATCGATAGTGGCGTTGATGTGGTTCTCCTGGCCACACCCCCTGGTTTCCGACCGCAGCATCTCCGGGCAGCAGTCGAGGCCGGCAAACATGTCTTCTGCGAGAAACCCATGGCCACCGATGTCCCGGGCGTACGTTCCGTGCTGAAGTCCGCAGCCATAGCAAAGGAGAAAAACCTGGCCCTGGTGGCCGGCTTCTGTTGGCGATACCACTTGGCGCGCCGCGCCTTCTACGAGCAGGTACACCAGGGCGCCATCGGATCCATTCGTGCCATCTACGCAACTTATCTGACCGGACCGGTCAAACCCATGCCCCCGGCCGGCAGTCGCCCCGCCGGCATGAGTGACGTAGAATGGCAACTCCACAACTGGTATAACTTCGTCTGGTTATCCGGGGATGGGCTGGTGGAACAAGCCTGTCACAGCGTGGACAAGATTGCCTGGGCGATGAACGGGATCCTGCCTCTCAAAGCAGTAGCAACCGGCGGCCGCCAATTCCCAAACAACGAGGGCAATATTTTCGACCACATCGACGTTTTCTACGAATTCCCGGACGGAGTTCGCGCGTTCATGGCCCAACGTCAGATCAGCAATTGCTACGGTGACAACTCGGACTACCTTATGGGCTCAGACGGCCTGGGTACTATCAAGGGCTGGAGTGATCCGGTCATCACCGGCAAGGAGTCCTGGCGCTATCGCGGTCCCAAATCCGACATGTACCAGGTCGAGCACGACGAATTGTTCAAATCTATCCGCAACGGCCAACCGATCAATGACGGCATTTGGATGGCCCACAGCTCGCTCATGGCCATCATGGGACGCATGGCCGCCTACACCGGAAAAGAGATCTCCTGGACCGAAGCAATGAATTCCGAGGAACAACTCGTCCCCGACAACTTAACATGGGACATGGACTTGCCTATCAGGCCCATGGCCATGCCGGGAAAAACGAAGTTTGTCTGACTATTCCGCGGGCAGGTCTTGCCCGACACTGAAACTCTTAGTGTATTAATGACTCGCGCCAATTAGTGAGTTAAGAGCGCGCCGGTGTGATAGAAATGTGGTGAGAGTAGCTTCGGGAATTTAGCTTTTGATTGGTTGACATTAGTGGAACGTCATGATACAGATATTCGGACAAATATCTACAGTTTTTTTTTGGAGAGACATTATGAAAATACAACCAGCTTTTAGTCGTTGCTTAGTGACAAAAATACTGATTTTTACTGTGTTGCAGATGTTGTCGCACGTCGCTGCAACGGTCTGTGTTGGCCGGGAAACCGTGGCTATATCAGTTTCGTTATCAGTATTTACATCTGCAGAAGACTCTACCGCAAACTCGAATGCTTCAAATCCCGTGAAACCCGCCAACCGAGCGGATTCCGTTCGCGCTTTGGTTTCCCATCTTGGCCTGGGTGAGGGATCGGTTATTGCCGATATCGGAGCTGGGAACGGGAAGGACACATGGGTGTTTGCCGAGATCGTAGGTGAAACGGGCAAAGTTTATGCCGAGGAGATCGACGAAAATAAGGTTAAATCATTGAATGATTCAGCTGAAAAGAAAAATCTATCTCAGGTTACCGCCATGCTCGGCAGCAGTAGTAGTCCTTGCTTGCCTTCTGATTCTGTTGACTTGATCTATATGAATCGTGTCTACCACCATTTTGCGAAACCCAGAGAGATGCTGCGAGGGATATGGCGATCGTTGAGGCCAGGTGGCTATCTGGTAGTTGTTGACCAACGACGTGGTACATTACGCGACTGGGTCCCGCGGCATGAACGTGAGAAGAAGCACTACTGGATTGCCGAGACAACTGTAGTCAGGGAGGCAAGAGAAGAGGGCTTTATTTTTACAGCTTGTGCAGAAGAATTATGGCACGAAAAAGAACCTTTTGTCCTTGTTTTTCAGCGCCCTGAGAAGCTAAGACATCCCGGTGTTGATCCAGACCGATTTAGATCCTTCTCAACCGAAGATTATTGCCATCTGTTTCTTCCCTCTACAGGCCGTTATGAGAATCCGGTATTTATCGCACTCGGAGAGGCCAGGAAACTAATGGTCCCAATTCTTGAGCATTCCAATGGCGAAGGACTTGACATTGTATTGGAAGAATGGGCGACACAGAAAGACGAAAGACCTCCTCTGCCTCCAGGCGTTTTACTGCCGTCTTTGCTAACAAATAACGGAGATCCCAATTTGCCAGATGAGCCGATTGATGTGGTTTTCTTTCTGGACAGCTATCATCTGCTGTTTCATAGTAAAAATTTACTTGATAAAATTCACCAGAACTTGGCTCCGAATGGACTTGTTTATATTCTGGACCGTAAAGCCAATATGCAACTATCTCGCAGACAAGCAAGCCATCGCAGGAAGATACTGCCTAAATTGGTAGAGCAGGAAATGACAGAGGCAGGCTTTACTCTGCGGTTTCGTGGTCCAAGGCTTGCGCGGGACCGTTTCCTTTTAGTTTTTGGTAAAAAACCATGATATATTAAATCGGTCCTGACTGCAGATATGACGAAGCGGGTGAGGCGGCATCTGGCAGTAGTGCCGTATACTTCAAGGTCGTCAAGACTCGGCCGTTGGTAGGAGAATAGGCCTGCTTCCGATAGAGTATCGATGGATGATCTGATATGAAAGTGATAGCCACGCTAATCTGTTCCATAGCCATGCTCGCCACGATTGTTGCCTTCTGGAGGATATCAAAGCCAGCGACCTATCTCCTAATACCCTATATACTGTGGGTTAGCTTTGCGATCGCCTTGAATGCCGTAGTAGGCAAAAACTCATCAGAAGGTTAAGTCTGTTGAATTAATAAGCTTAGCTCTGGAAATTAGGCTGAGTTTTGTCTGAGATCCGGGCTCTGTGTGGTTTGAGGATATTAAAATCTGCTGTTTGACATATGAAGATGCCGATTTTCCGGTACTATTTGCGTAAAGGTTCTTTAAACGCTATGAGCATTGGTAGGGGGGAGGATCAAGTTTGAAGCCTTACGCAGCTTTACGATGATAGGATTTCAGCAAACCGCCAAGTCGTTCAATACAAAAGATTTCGCCGGTGTTGTTTTTGTATTTTGGCTCGATGATTCTGCCCAATCCTTGATGAACTCGGCCAGTATGATAATATTCAAGAAACTCAGAAAGAACATATCGAAACTGTTCTTCAGAAAATAGTATCAGATGGCTAAGGCACTCTTCTTTTACCGACCTGACGAAACGTTCAGCGTAAGCATTCAAATTAGGACTTTTGGGTGGCAGCTTGACAGTCTCGACACCTTCAGATTTTAAGATAGCATAAAACTTATTCGTATAAAGCGGGTCTCTGTCGTGAATGAGATACTTCTTATCTTTCAGGAAGCCGTCCTCGAAATCTGTGGTATTGCGGGCGATTTGCTCCGTCCATTCGCCATTTGGATTTGGCTTAATGCCGAGGATTTCGACCTTGCGTGTTGAAAGTTCGATAGCAAACAGAACCATATATCTTACGAGTTTGCCTTTGATCAACAATTCAATCGAAAAGAAATCACAGGCAGCCAGAACATCCCAGTGAGCCTTGAGGAATTGTTTCCATGTGGTTTTGATATCCGGATCCGGGTCGTAGCCGTTGGCGATGAGTATATTCCTAACAGTGGTTCTGCAAACCTCAAAACCAAGCGATTCCAGACAATCACAAATTTTCTGACTGCCCCATTGCATGTTTTCAGATTTGATCTTGAGAACCCAATGAAGGATCTCTCTGTTAACCTTTGGCCTTCCAACCGTTTTTCGATTTTTACTTCCATCGTACTTTTCAGCAATGAGTTTGCGATACCAGCCAATGACTGTATCCGCAGTGAAGAGTACGGAAGTCTCCTCCAATAGCTTTCGTGTAAGCTTTTTGGCTTTTGCAGCCAGCTTTCTTCTCTGTGTATTATTAAGCAGTATCCTTTTATCCTTTTCCTGCTGCTCAATGAGAACACAGACCTGTTCTTTGAGGTAATCTATAGCTTTGTAGAGTTCTTTGTCTATGCAATACGCAAGATAAGTGACAAGTGTGATCCATAATTTCTGTTCCATAGTCCACAGATGGTAAAGAATCGAAGGCAAAACTTCAAACACTTTCGTCCGGAAGGAGTTCAAGCCTATGTTTTGAAGACAGTTACAACAAGATAATATTTGCACATTACGGGCAAGAGCACAGTTGCTTGACTGCCTGAAACGAAAAGGGGTTGTTATGGAGGTAAATACATGACAACTGAACCTAATGAATCCGAGAACGATCCTGTTGACCGACTTAGCAATCACTGGTTGGATGCAGAGCCCGACGACTCTGAATTTGGTGAGTCTGCAATAGATACGTCGGAGTCACTGGATAGTGAGCAGCTTTGTCGTGTAGCGGATGTCCAGCTCTTACATGCTATGCTTACAGGTCTTGCCGAAAACAGTCAGGATGCCAGGCAACGCCGTGTCAATAAGCTCATGCAATCTATAAGAGCTGATAAAGAGAAGATTGCCGGGGAAAAAGCGACAAGCACCCAGAAGCCGCGTCGGAAGTTGTCAAGTCAAATGAGACAGTTCCTTCTTTAAATTAAGCTCTAATGAATCACTTGCTTCTCCGGGTCCTTGGGCGGATTAATCCACACGGCCTGAGGCGGCAATCCTGCCTCAGGGGGTT
>Ga0307379_10010342_pt1 | contig 12350 bp, 8 predicted proteins | sample UN2MG_FD_202237 | JGI IMG/M metagenome (GOLD analysis project Ga0307379, IMG submission 202237) | Soil microbial communities from Risofladan, Vaasa, Finland - UN-2 | ecosystem: Environmental > Terrestrial > Soil > Coastal area > Acid sulfate soil | place: Finland: Risofladan, Vaasa | collected... | reverse complement strand
TTTGGAAAAGTAGATGTGGACGAGACGAAGATCATCACCTTCAACGACGGGATCTTGGGGTTTCCCGCACAGCGACGCTACGCGCTGATCCAGACGTCGCCGGACCCGATCTTCTTCTGGCTGCAGGCGCTGGAGGATGCGGCCCTGGCGTTCGTGGTCTGCGATCCGCTGGCCTTTGTAGCGGACTACCGGGCCCCGGTTCGCCAAGACGACGTGGAGGCCCTTGGGCTGCGTGACCTGAGCGACGCCCAGGTATTGGTGATCTGCAACAAGGTGGACGGGCACGTGACCGCCAACCTGCTTGGTCCGATCGTAGTGGGGGTGCATTCCCTGCGGGCCAAGCAGCTCGTGCTGTCGGACAAGCGCTACAGCACGCGTCAGCGCCTGATGCGGCTGGAGGCCGCCGCCCCAATCTCGAAGACCGCCTAGGACGCCGCGGTCGTGGTAGAGTTGCGGAAGGAAGGTCGGCTATAATGCATACTTGGGTACAGCGGCGCCCGGGCTCGACGGACGGCTGGCTGGTGGGTGAACCGAGCCAAGGTCCCCAGCAGGCAGGCTTCCCCGGTCGAGTGCCTTCCGAAGGAAGGGCAACAGTTTCCGGCGCGCTGCGCATCGGCACGACCCAGGAAGGAGCCGCGGATGTTGGTGCTGTCAAGACAACGAGACGAATCGATCATGATCGGCGACAACGTGCAGGTCACGATCGTGGATATCCGGGGGGACAAAGTGCGGCTAGGTATTGTAGCTCCGCCCGAGATTGCCGTGCACCGCAAAGAGGTGTTCGACGCGATCCAGGAGGAGAACCGCAAGGCCGCCGGGGCCGCCCCGGAAGACCTGGCCGAAGTCACTACCCAACCACGCCAAACCGGGAAGCGCCCTCGGCGCTAACCCTCGGCAGGACGAGAATCTGTCAAAGGCTAACCCTTGGCAGCACGAAGATCTGTCAAGGGCAAACCGGCGATCACTGCGATACTCAGTTTCCACTACAGCACGTTTCAGCCACGAACCGTTCAGGGAGGATGGCCAATGGCTCGAATCAACACGAACGTTGGGGCGATTACGACCCAAAGACATCTGAACAAGGCTTACGCATCGCTGGGCGAGACCATTCAACGTCTGGCCAGCGGTCTGCGGATCAACCGCGGGGCCGATGATCCCGCGGGACTCATCGTATCCGAACGACTGCGCACCGAGGTCGAAGCGGTCAATCAGGCGATCCTCAACACGCAGCGCGCCAGCAACATCATCGCCACGACCGAAGGCGCGCTGAATGAGGTGGCCCGCCTGCTGACCGACATCCAGGATCTCATCGTCGGCGCGGCCAACGAAGGCGCGTTCTCCGATGACGAGATCCGGGCCAACCAGTTGCAGGTCGACTCGGCCATCGCCAGCATCACGCGGATTGCCAACACGACGACGTTCGCCGGTCGGCACTTGCTCAACGGGTCGCTGGATTACATCACCAGCGGCGTGAACAATGCGCAGATCGACGCTCTGGCAATCCACGGCGTGCAGTTCGGGACCCAGCCCTACATCCCGGTCAACATCGAGGTGACCACCTCGGCCCAACTGGCACAACTGTTCTTTACCAACGGTACGGTCGCCGCGGATGTGACGATCGAGGTTGCCGGCAATCTCGGCGTGACCACGCTGAATTTCGCCGCCACCACCGCTGCCTCACAGATGGTCCAGGCGATCAACCTGGTCAGTGACGCCACGGGGGTCTCGGCGACGCTGTCGTCGAGTCCGACCTCGGGCTTCACCATGAGCAGTCAGTTCCTGGGCAGCAAGCAGTTCGTCTCGATCCAGGCGCTGCCGGGTGGCGGCTTGTTCGACGTCCAGGACGCCGACGGGATTACCACCAAGCGCGACATCGGGCGCGACGCGGTGGGCCTGGTCAACGGGGCTCAGAGCATGGGCGACGGAAACAGTCTGACGTTCAAGACCGCCGTGCTCGACATGCAGGTTACGCTAAACAGATCCTTTGGTCTGGGATCGACCTCTTTCGCCATCACCGAGGGCGGGGCCCTGTTCCAGGTGGGGCCGGAGGTCAATACCAACCTGCAAGTCAACATCGGTGTCCAATCGATGGCCGCGTCCCGGCTTGGCAACACCGACCTCGGCTTTCTGTCGCAGGTTCAGTCCGACGGCGACTACTCGCTGATCAAGGGCGAATACGGACAGGCGCAAAAAATCGTCAAAGAGGCGATCCGCCAGGTCAGTGTGCTCCGGGGTCGCTTGGGTGCGTTCGAGCGGAACACGCTCGACGCCAACGTGAGCCAGCTCGGCATCACCATGGAGAACCTGATGGCGGCCGAATCGTCGATTCGGGATGCGGATTTTGCGGTCGAGACGGCCAACTTGACCCGCAGCCAGGTCCTGGTCGCTTCCGGAGGCGCCGTGCTGGCGATTGCCAATCAGACGCCGCAGATGGTCTTGCAGTTGTTGGGCTAGCGGCGTAGGCGGGCCGGTCTAACGGTCGGCCGATAAATACTGCGTGTCTTGGGTCACACCTGCCGGCGGGACTCTGCACCCACCGTCTGCCGTGCAGCGGTGGTGGTGTTTGTGCCCCGTTGCGGCTGCTAATTAAAGTCCCCCCATTCACAAGTCGATCCCCCTCCCGAGCGTCGCGAGAGGTGAACCGGTCAGAGAGGCCGGTACCCAAAGCATGACTTGGGAATGGGTCGCGCGCCTCGCAGCAGAACCGGCGAGGCCTTAACTTGGTTGCCCTTGGAGGCTACTGCCCATGAGCCGCATCAACACCAACATCCCGTCAATGGTCGCCGCGCGTATCCTGGAGGGCCAGAACAACCGGCTCAACACGTCGTTGCACCGGTTGGCCACCGGCTTGCGGATCAACTCCGGGAAGGACGATCCGGCCGGCCTGATTGCCTCGGAGGCCCTGCGCGCCGAGCGGGCCGCGATCGGGGCCGCGATCACCAATGTCTCCCGGGCGACGAACATCGTCTCCGTCGCCGAAGGCGGGCTGGTCGAGATCAGCAAGCTCCTCACCGAGCTCGAGGATCTGATCGACCGCAGTGCCAACGAGGCCGGCATCAGCGTTGACGAGCGCAACGCCAACCAGTTGCAGATCGACGCCATCCTGGCCTCCATCAATCGGATCGCCAACTCGACCGAGTTCCAGGGACGCAAGCTGATCAGCGGAGAGTTGGCCTACACTACCTCCGGGGTGACCGGCAACGCCAACCTGGACAACGTCGCCATCAACGGTGCCAAAGTGCCCAGCGACGGGTATCGCACGGTCGTCGTCGAGGTGACGGGCTCGGCGCAACTGGCGCAGCTCAACTATTCCGGTGGAACCATTACCGGACCCTCCGTCACGATCGAGATCGCCGGCAACCTCGGCACCGAATCGCTCACCTTCGGCTCCGGAACCGCCATCGCGGCCATGCAGACTGCGGTCAACCAGAGCACAGAGGTCACCGGCGTGTCAGCCACGACCAGCGGGACCACGCTGATGTTCAACAGCATCGAGTACGGCTCTTCGCGGTTCGTCTCCGTCAGGGCGGTGGACGGGACGTTCACGGTGGCCGGCGGCGACGCGGGCGACGACAAGGACTTCGGGGACGACGCGACGGTCAGGATCAATGGCACCACGGCCATCACCGACGGCCTGACCGCCAGCGCGCGGAACACCTCGCTCAGTGCGGATATTGACCTGTCCGCGGCATTCGGGACGGCCATCGGCTCCACCACCTTCTACGTTACCGGCGGCGGAGCCGACTTCATGATCTCCCCGACGGTGTCGATGGGCGGTTTGGAGAGCCTCGGCATTCAGGCCGTCTCCACCGGCAGCCTGGGCAAGACCAGCATCGGGTACCTGTCCTCGGTGGCCACCGGTCAGACGAATGCGCTGTCCACCGGCAACTACGCCACCGCTCAGCGAGTCCTGCGAGAGTCACAGGATCAGGTTTCCATGCTGCGGGGTCGGCTCGGGGCTTTCCAGAAGGATACGCTGGAAACGACCGCCAACAGTCTGCAGATCACGCTCGAAAACACGACCGCGGCCGAGGCCGCCATCCGCGACACCGATTTCGCCACCGAGACCAGCAGCCTGACCAGGGCCCAGATCCTGGTACAGTCAGCCACCCAAGTGCTGCGTATGGCCAACGCCGCCCCGCAAAACGTCCTCGCGTTGCTGGGGTAAGGCGAGCCCTCACCGGAAACAGCAGGGGCGATCCGCACAGGACGGATCGCCCTTTCTCTTGCGCCTGCGCGCGGCAGTTCACAGCACCGGCGCGAACAACCGCGCGGCGCCCTCGATCAACTGCCGGTCCCAGCGCCGCTGCCAGACGCTGCGCAGCGTGATCCGCCGGCCGCCGGCGCAATGCCGCTCGATCGAGGCCGAAAGCTCGCGCGCGACACCCTCGTCATACACCAGGGCGGTGATCTCGAAACTGAGTCGGAAGCTGCGCACGTCCATGTTGGCCGAGCCGAGCATGCACCAGCGATCGTCCACCGTGACGATCTTGGAGTGCAGCACACCCAGGTCGTATTCGTAGATCTCCACGCCGGCCTGGATCAGCTCGGCGTAGAAGCTGCGCCCGGCCCAGAGCGCCAGCGTCGAATCGCTCCGGGTCGGCAGCACGAGCTGCACGCGCACCCCCCGATAGCACGCGTGAATCAACGCCATCCGCAAACCCGGATCGGGCACGAAGTAGGGCGTCTCGAAGCGAATCGATTCGCGCGCGGACGATACCGCGGCGAAGAGCAGTTGCCCCAGGGCGCTGACGTCCTGATCCGGGCCGGTCGGCAGGACCTGCACGACCGAATTGCCCGGGCGCAGCGGCTCGGGGAAATAGGCGTCGCCGCCCAGGTCCTCGCGCGCGGCGAAGAACCAGTCCTCGGCGAAGGTCTGTTGGACAAACAACGCGGCCGGCCCGTCGACGCGCATATGGGTGTCATACCAGGGGCTGAGGCGCTTCAAGCGGCCGCGGTACTCGTCACCGATGTTCTGGCTGCCGAGAAACGCCACCTGCCCGTCCATCACCGCTATCTTGCGATGGTTCCGCAGGTGCAGGCTCCAGCGCTTGCGAAACGGATACAGCGGCAGGAAGAAAGCCACCTTGGCGCCGGCGTCCACGAGCGGCCGCGTGAAACGGCGGCTGATCCGCCAGCACCCGACCGAATCGAGCAACACCCGGCACTGCACGCCGCTGCGGGCCTTCTCGACCAGCAGGTCCCGAAAGTCGCGGCCGGTTTCGTCGGGCTGCCAAACATAGTACTCCAGGTGGACGTGATGTCGGGCGGAGCGGATGGCCTCTTCCAATGCTGCATAGGTAGCGTTGGCTTCGTCGCAGATGCGGACCGAGTTGCCGGCCGTGGCCGGCATCTGCGACAGACGCCGTCCCAGTTGCTCGATCGCCGCCAATTCCTCGGGCAGTTGCCCCTCGGTCCGGGTTTCTCCCGCTTGGGCATGCTGCTCGGCCCAGTGTTTGAATTGGGTGATCAGGTGGGCGATGCGCCGCCGGCGCCGACCAGCCTTGCGCCGGATCCGATTCGACCCGACCAGCCCATAGAGCAGGCTGCCCAACACCGGCAGCGACAGGATCGCGAAAATCCACAGCAGCATCGCCATCGGGTCTTTGCGCCGCCGAAGAACCGACGTGATGACCAACGCGGCAATCAGATAGTTGACCGCAAGCGCCAGGCCCCAGTACTGCGCCATGTCGGCAGTGTTGGCGGCATTATAAGACCTGTCAACGCCCCGCCGGACCTGCTTGGTAACATCAAGCTCGACACCTCGTGTAGAATGTGGCCATGACCAGGAGACGGCGGACGGGTCGCAAGGTGCGTGTTGGCTTTCGGCCGAACCGCCAACAGCCGGGGCGGACCGCCGACTGGACCCGCCGCTACCACCAGAACCAGGACGAGCTGGTCGATACGCGGCTGAGTGAATCGGTCCGCGCCAAGGGGGAGCTGTCGCGCAAGCGGACGGTCATCGTCGGCGACGACGATGTCCCCGTGGTGGACGAATCGCTGTGGGAAGCCGGGACCGTCACCAGCGTGCACGGGCTGGTCTGCCGGGTGGACGACAGCGGCGGCCGGGCGTGGGATTGCACGACCCGGCGCGTGTTGCGAACCGTGCTGATCGAGCAGCGCTCGCCGATCACCGTCGGCGACCGGGTCTGGTTCTCCGACCAGTCGGCGTACCACGATGGGGAACGCGTGGGCGTGATCGAGCGGGTCGCGGAGCGCAAGACGATTCTCTCGCGCCGCGACCGCCGCAGCCGCGAACACACCATGGCCGTCAACGCCGACCAGTTGCTAATCGTCGCCAGCATCGCGCAACCCAAGCTCAAGCCCCATCTGATCGACCGCTACATCGTGGCCGCGGTCAAGGGCGACCTGCGCCCGGTAGTGTGCTTCAACAAGATGGACCTGCACGCGGCGACGCCCGACCTGGAGGACGAAGAGCTCGATGCCTCGGCGTCGTCGGTCGAGCAGGTGATCGAGGAGTATCGCCGGCTGGGTTACTGCTGTCTCCGCACGAGCGCCATCGCCGGCACCGGGCTGGACGAGCTCCGCGACGAGTTGACCGGCCACATGACGGTTTTCTCGGGGCAGAGCGGCGTCGGAAAGAGCTCGCTGCTCAACGCCCTGCAACCCGGCCTGAACCTCACCGTGCAGACGGTGAGCGTCGAAAGCGAAAAGGGCCGGCACGTAACCGCCTACGCCCGCCTGCTGCCGCTCGATTTCGGCGGGTACGTGGTGGACACGCCCGGCATCCGCCAGTTCGACCTGTGGGCGGTTGACCCGGGCGAGCTCGAGGCGTGCTTCATCGAGTTCGTGCCCCACGTGCAGCACTGCCGCTTCAGCGATTGCACACACCGCGAGGAAGACGGTTGCGCGGTCATCGCCGCCGTCGAGTCGGGCGAAATCAGCCCCCGCCGCTACTACAGCTACCTGAAGATGCTCAGGGAAGTCTGACCGAAAAGAAGGACAAGAAGGGAAGGAAACAAGAAAAAGGCGATAAGTCCCAATTGTTGCGCCCCGCCAGGGCGCGGCCTCCGCGATGTCGGCACCCTCAGCCCAATCGTGGTAACTCGACATCCAGTGAATGATACCAATCCCGATTAGTACGTGCGCTTTTGAAATGTAGCGTTGGGGCCCCGTACCCAACGCCGAGGCGCGGCTTGCCAGCGACGGCCGGTACGGGGCCCGGCCGCTACGTCTCCATGCCGTGCACGTTTTACGCCGAACGCGTACAGTTGGACCTATCCCCTTTTTCTTCCGCCTTTTTCTTCTATGCCTCACGCCCCCGCGGGTGACAGGCCTGCGGGGCTCGTGAAACGTTGCGCGTCGACCGGCGGCGCGCTATTCGGCGACAATGAGCGCCAAAACGTTCGTGTGCGTCCCGCTCTTCTTCGCGCTCATCAACATCTTGCGGTAAGGACCACTGGTCAGGTAATCCTTTTGCAGGTCGGACGGGTAATCGCCGCCGACGCTAATGGGGTACAGCTTGGCGTTGATCTGGTCCTCACGGAACCTGAGGGACTTGATCGCGGAGCTGCGGCCTCGTCCGCTGCGCAGAAAGCCGATGCCCGGGCGGCCGCCCTGCATGCCGGACCTGATGGTAAAGGGAAACCTCGCCCGTATCGAACCCGATGGCCAACTCGTCAAACGTGTCTCCCCCGTTCCCACAACGGCTACCCACGCCCAGCCTGCCGCCTCGGGCCGGCCCGAATTGTCCGCGATCGGCGTGCAGGCGTCCACGCGCCTGCCGCCCCGGTGGTTGCGGCACACCCTCCGCGCTGGTAGACAAACCGATAGCCGGCACGGTCGCGGCGGCGGAGCGCGAAGCGTCGGCCGCGGCGACCACCCACCATCACCAGAGAGGAGCCTGCCATGCATCGTTCAGCATGCCACGCTTTCGCCACACGGACGCTGGCGACTGTCGCATTGTTCGCTCTCGCGGCAGGTAATTCCGCCAGGGCCCAAGAACCCGCTGCGGCACCGCCGGGGGAGATCGTCCTCCGCGACGCGCTGGTGGTCGGGCGGGTCGGTCAGTACGGCCGCGCGCCCGTTCACCATGATGCGCTCGAGGCTCAAATCGTTTCCGGTCGGTGGTCCCCGCCGAAAGCTGGCGACACGGTATCCCTGCCCAACGGCTCCACGCGGACGTGGGAGACGGCAACCGCGGCGGAGAACGGCTGGATCACGCACGAGGCGCTGCGTGGCGGCTACGCATACGTCTCGGTCGAGGCTGACGCCGAGCGCGTGATGATCCTCGAAGCCGCGGCGCACAGCCTGGTTTACGTCAACGGTCGGCCGCGGGCGGGCGATCCCTACCGCACCAACAAGGTCCGGTTACCGGTGTTGCTGCGCGCGGGGAGCAACGGTTTTCTCTTTGCTTGCAGACGTGGGCGGTTGCGGGCCAAGCTGACGACGCCCGATTCGGCCGCCCTGCTCGACACACGCGACGCCACCCTGCCCGACCTGATCATCGGTGAGAAGGCCCAAACGCGCGGCGCCGTCGTGGTCATCAACGCTTCCACCGAGGTTCTGGACAACCTGCAAATCGAGGCCATCGACGGCGACGCCCAGCCCACACGAACTTCGCTTTCGCCGATCCCGCCACTGAGCGTGCGAAAGATCGGTTTTCAACTGAACGGTCCCGCCCCAACGGAGTCGGGAGAGCGCGAGATCGAACTCCGCCTCGTGCGGACGGCCGGCGAGGAACGTGAAACGTTAGACACGGCCGAAATCAAGCTGAACGTGCGAGATCCCGAGCAGACGCACAAGCGCACCTTCGTCAGCGGGATCGACGGGAGTGTGCAGTATTACGCGGTGACGCCCGCCCAGCCGGCCAAAGGCGACGACGAGCCGCCGGCACTCTTCCTCACGTTGCACGGGGCGGGCGTCGAGGCGACCGGGCAGGCCAACGCCTACTCGCCCAAGACGTGGGGCCACATCGTCGCGCCGACTAACCGCCGACACTTCGGCTTCGACTGGGAGGACTGGGGTCGGCTCGACGCGCTGGAGGTGCTCGAACACGCCGCCGAACAGTTCAACACTGACCCGCGACGGACATACTTGACGGGGCACTCGATGGGCGGGCACGGGGTTTGGCACGTGGGCGTGACGTTTCCCGACCGCTTCGCCGCCATCGGCCCCAGCGCGGGCTGGATCAGCTTCTGGTCTTACGCCGGTGCGGCCCGCTACGAGGACGCGACGCCGATGGAGCAGATGCTGATGCGCGCCACCGCGCCGAGCGACACGCTCAGCCTGTCCCGCAACTACCTCCATCACGGCGTGTATATCCTGCACGGCGAGAAGGATGACAACGTGCCGGTGGAGCAGGCGCGCACCATGCGCGCGCACCTGGCGGAGTTCCATGCTGACTTCGCCTATTACGAACGGCCGGGCGCCGGGCACTGGTGGGGTAGCGCCTGCGTGGATTGGGAGCCCCTGTTCGCGTTCTTCAAGCAACACACGCGCCCGGAGGCCGACAGCGTCCGCCACGTCGAGTTCGTCACGGCCAGCCCGGGCGTCTCGGCGTCCGCGCACTGGGTGACGATCGAAGCCCAGATCGAGCAGCTCAAGCCCAGCAAGGTAGACATTCGCTTCGACCCCGGCGCCCGCCGCTTTGTCGGTTCGACCGAAAACGTTGCCCGCCTGTCGATTGATCTCGAACACGTCGAGGCCGGAACGGCGATTCGGCTCGAGCTCGACGGTCAGAAGATCGAGGACGTGGTCTCCCCCGCGGGCACAGGCCGCGTGTGGCTGGCACGCGACGACGACCAGTGGAGCAACGTGGGCATCCCCGCGGCCGAGCTGAAGGGGCCGCAGCGCTACGGCCCGTTCAAGGAGGCGTTCCGCAACCGCGTCATGTTCGTCTACGGAACGGCCGGCACGCCCGAAGAAAACGCCTGGGCGTTCGCCAAGGCGCGCTACGACGCCGAGACCTTCTGGTACCGCGGCAACGCCTCGATCGACGTGGTTCCCGACACGGCGTTCGACGCCACGGCCGAGCCCGACCGCAACGTGATCCTCTACGGCAACGCCGAGACCAACGCCGCCTGGGAAACCCTGCTGGCCGACAGTCCGGTGCAGGTGCGCCGCGGCTTGATCCGTATCGGCGAGCGCGAACTGGCCGGCGACGATCTGGGGTGCCTGTTCATCCGTCCGCGTCCCGACAGCGAGCGGGCCCTCATCGGCGTCGTTACCGGGTCAGGTCTGCCGGGAATGCGCCTGACCGAGCGGCTGCCCTATTTCGTCTCCGGCGTGGCCTACCCCGACTGCATCGTGCTCGGGCCGGCGGTACTGACTGAGGGGACCGCCGGTGTTCGTGCCGCCGGCTTCTTCGGCCTCGACTGGACCGTCACCAGCGGCGAATTCGTCTGGCAAGCGCCGCCGGCCCCGACCGACGAGGGCACTTCTGAGTCATCGCCCAGCGACAATTGACCCAAGCCCGGCGGCCGGAACCGCGCGTGTAGCCGGGGCAGAGGGGCGCGCAAGAGAGAGCAGGGCCGCCCGAGATCGGGCGGCCCCATCGTTTTCCGCTTTCATGCCGAAACCTGGGAATGCAGGAACCTTACTTCCCGCACGCCCCGCGCGTGGGGTGGGCACCGCCCACCGTCTCGTCTTAGCACCCCCAGTTGGAGAGCAGGATACCCAGGTCGCCGTGACCAACGTGGCCATCGCCATCTAGGTCGGCTCGCTCATTCCAGTTAGGGTCGCCCTCATGCGAGCACCAGGCCGCCAGCACGACGCCCAGGTCGGCTTGATCCCAGTCGCCGTCGCCGTCCGGGTCCCAGGGCCAGTCGTCGCCCACATAGGCGCACCACATGGCGCCGAGCGGATCGGGGCAAACGCCATAGGTGTAGACGTAGCACTCATCCGGTGCTGTGTGCCAGGCGTCGGCCGGGTCATCGTCGTCCCACTGGATGATACCCTGATGCGACGTTGTGCCGTCCGGCGGAAAGCCGCCGTCGGGGCAAGGACCCTGACCCCGCCCGATGCAGTCGATGTTCGGCCACTCATTGGTACCGGTGCCCCACAACATCGGCCCGGCACAAGTGGCCAGGTAGAGCGTGTTCGGATCAGCGTCGTCGTACGACATGATCCAGAAGTTGTACGAGCCGGCACCGTCGAGCGGTAGCTGGACCCAGTCGAGCCCCCACAGCATATCCTCGCTGTCACTCCACAAGTAGTAATTGGGCTCGCTGTTGGTGTGCCCATAGTAGAAGACCACGCCGCCCAGCCATTCACCCTGCCCGTTGGGGTCACCGGTCTGGCAGGTCTCGTCGAAGTCCTCGAAAGTCTCGAAGACCAGGGCCATGTTCTCGCCGGTGCCCGGGCCGTTCACGTGCCAGCCCCAGGCCCACATCATCCGCTCGACATACCTGCCGCCATATGCCGGATCGAACTCCATGTCGTTCGACACATACGAGTTGCAGGCGTCGGAGTACCAGCGGGAACCACCGGACTCGTTATTGCTGCCGTCTTCCATGCCGCAGGTGTCGAACCCGGTTGGCCCGTCCGGGCCCGGCTCGAAGCAGTCGAACACGAGGCAGTATTCGTAGCCTCTTTGTTGGCCGCCGAAGGGAATCCGGTCAGTGATCGTCCCGTCAGCATTGAGTCGGGCCATCTCGAGCGGGACGATCTTCTTGCCGTCCGCCGATTTCTGGAGCGTGGGCCCATCGCCAAGCCCTGCCGACACGCAGAACCCGACCACACTCAGACAAACCAATAGTACTCTCATGTCGCGCCTCCCTTCGAGAAAAGAAATGCCGTCTGGAAGTGGCGCCCGTGGCCACCTCCCTACCAGTAGCATAGCACATATTTGATGTCGGTCAAGTAAGTTTGGAGCGTGCCGGCGGTGTGGCGCTATGAGCCAGAGCGAACCTCCGTCGCGCCTGCCGCAGAGACGGGCTCCAGCAGGAGCAGAGAAGGGCCGCCCGAGATCGGGCGGCCCCGTTGGTTGCCATCTATATGGCGCCCGCTGGGAATGCGGGGACGTTACGGGTTGGGGCAATCCCAGTCGGAGAGCAGGATGCCCAGGTCGCCGTAGCCGACATGGCCGTCGCCATCGAGGTCAGCCCGCTCATCCCAGGTGGGGTCGCCCTCATGCGAGCACCAAGCCGCAAGCAGGCAGCCAAGGTCCTGCTGGTCAAAGCCGGGCCCGCCGCAGATGTCATGCGGCCAGCCGTTGGCCACGTAGGCGCACCACATGGCTCCGAGCGGGTCGGGGCAAACGCCATAGCCGTAGTCGTAGCACTCATTCGGTGCTGTGTGCCAGGCGTCGGCCGGGTCATCGTCGTCCCACTGGATGATACCCTGATGCGACGTTGTGCCGTCCGGCGGAAAGCCGCCGTCAGGGCAAG
>Ga0307379_10010339_pt1 | contig 12351 bp, 12 predicted proteins | sample UN2MG_FD_202237 | JGI IMG/M metagenome (GOLD analysis project Ga0307379, IMG submission 202237) | Soil microbial communities from Risofladan, Vaasa, Finland - UN-2 | ecosystem: Environmental > Terrestrial > Soil > Coastal area > Acid sulfate soil | place: Finland: Risofladan, Vaasa | collected... | reverse complement strand
CTGCTGGGTCCCAAGCTGCGGGTATGCAACACCCCGCTACAGACGAACCCGCGTCTGTGGAACGCACTGCTGTGACCCGTGCAGCAAAGTTAGCAAAGTAGGTAACTACTGCTTTTACGTCTTGTCGAAGACCCACTGTCTTGTCCAAAGAAAACGTGTTCAGAACCGAGACAGCTGAGTCTGGGCCGAAATCGAAGTCTGCCACTAGTGTGGTGTCTGGGTTTATGCCAGCAGGGATTGTTGCAAGGTAGTTGGGGTTGGTGTTGATCGTGTCCTGTAGCTGACGCAAGGTCTGCCCAGCAGCGAACGTTAGCGCAAGGTCGTCACCCACCACACCCGTCAGCGTAACCGACAACGCCGAAGCCACGCCTGCTGCGCCGACAACTTCCATCGAGCCCCCCGCCAAGGAGGTGATGGTGACAGCAGTTCCAGCAGAGGGTGCTGCGGTAAGCGCAGGAGAAACAGTCAGCACAGTAGCGGTGTTGGCAGTGATCGTGGTGAACTCAGAGCCTACAAGAACCTGCTGCCCAACGTGTGCAGACGGTGTCAAAGTGCCAGTGACTAGGGTAAAGATGGAGGCTGTAGGTGCAGGGGTTGCGTTCACAGTGTCTGCAGCTACTGCAGCTCCAGCTCCCTTGTACAGAACGTGTAGTTGGTTCTTTCCACCGAGCGAGGGGGAAACTTCCGAAACACCCTCAAAATCCACAGTCATCACACGAAGGTCAGGTGTAGCACCTTCTGCAGAGTCTACTGCGATACCGTTGGTGTGTAGGCCCCAATCCTTTGACGTGAGGTCCACCGAATTCGGCAGAATCTGCATGTACGCCCCGGCTGTGGGTGTGGCTGGAAGTGCGGGTGTGATAGTCACAGTTGTAGCGCTGTTGGCTGTGATTCTTCGAAGAAAGACACTGGTGGCGGTGTCTTGAATGTACGCCCAGCGACCTACGTGCTCGCTTACCACCATAGTCAAATCGGTGGCATCTGGGGTCAGTACTGTAGTACTTCCGGAGGCTAGAACTACTGAAAGTTCAATCTCATCCTCTAGGATGATGTAGGGATCAGTCGCAGTGACCAAAACGTTGAGTGCGGTCGTCCAACTGATCGTGCTGGTTGAATCCACGTAATCCGCGATCTGTCGAATCTCAGCGGTTGCCGTGAAGGGACGAACAACCACCCACATACCGTTCAACTCGTCATCTGCGAAGATGCCTGTGGCTAGACCAACGGTGTCTATAAGCGCCGTTGTGGAACCACCAGTTGAAAGAATAGGGGTACCTGGTGTACCTACAATGTTGTCTGCATTTGCTGCGGGCAGACTGAGAGACGCCTTAGTCGAGTTGTTGGTCTTCCAGATCAATACCCGAGAAGCGCCGCCAAGAATGTCGGGGTCTGCGGATGATTGGAAAGCTGTGCGGCCAGCGTCTGCTAGCGCACCACTTCGAAACAATGAACGTGCCTTGGTAGGGTCATCTAGAGTTACAAGACCACTAGAAGCACCAGGAGCACCACCATCAGCCTCACCGATCAAGGCTACAATGCTGTTAGCGGACAGCAGTACCTGGTTCAACGCGTCTGCGTTGATTTTCGTGATACCACCCGGCTTGAAGCGAGTGATTCCATTGAAAGTTACTGAGCGACTCATGGTTATACTCCTGAGGTACTAAAGCTTTGTTTCAGTACGCCTGAAAACACGCGTCCCACGCTTCTAACGTGCGGGGCATATCTGCATTTGAAACGAACGCACGCATGCCACCTCGGTGACGCAGCGCTATGCCTTTTCTAGAGGCCCATTGTTCAAAGCGATAAACTCGTTGGTGTGTGATCGGGGTCACTGGGGTTGGGGCTGTTACTAACTCGACCGGATCTTTTCTGGAAACGGTCTTTCTCTTAGGCTCTTCTGCGTCACTCATTGTTTCGTCCCGTGTTAGAGTGAAATAGTGGTAGTGAAGTCTATGTCGCAGGGTCCTTCATCAGGGCTGTCTGGCGACAGTACTACTCTTATTGTGGTTGCTACCTCTTGCTCCTGAAGGAAACTGAAGGGGTATGTGAAGGTTAGAACCATCATTCGTTGAAATACTGTGCTTGGGAGGTACTCCGTTTTAGGAGCAAAGTCAGAACCACTGATCTTCAGTGCGATGATTCCTTGTGCCTCTAGCAAGCGTCGTTGTGATAGAAACAGGGCCTTGATAACTGAGTAGAGGAAGATTACTTCATCTTGCTGTCCTGCTATGATATGCAGGTGGTATGTGACCTCATACTGCGAGCCTATCCGTCTCAGGTTTGTCGCCTGTGCGTCATAGACCCTGCTAGGTTCACCCAAAGCTAACCGAGGATCACTTGGTGCACGAATGTCTACAACACTAGTACCATCTAATGATGACTCAAAGTCACCCTGTATGTCAAGTGAATCTGACCTAATACGCAAAATAGGGAATATCTGCCCAGCACCAGTGCCCTTCACAACGTACAAAAAAGCACAACCAACTGGGTTTTCTAGTAGTTCTTCTACCAAAGTCTCAGCAGACTCGGCTAGGTTGACACGAATACCAACACTGTTTAGCACTGCCAGAGGCCCTGCCAGTTTCATGGGAAGCCCAGATGAACCGGAGATTGAGGCTCCGTGGCCACCCAAAGTGTCGTGTGACAGGTCTACATCAGGTACAGGTGTGCCCACGCCCAGAGTATTCATACTATCCCCAATGAACGGTATGCTCTCTGTCTCGTTCTTCAACACCAGCACCAGAGAGGGAATCTTCAAATCCTGCCTGGGGTAGTTCACACTGAAGTCAATAGCAGTGTCTAGTACGAACGCTTTGACGTTCTGAAGCTGCTCTTGTGTCAAGTTCTTGAACAACGCGTCCAAAACGCGCGGGTCTTTGCGCAGTGTACGAAAACCGTTCACCACAACGCGCTGCAACAAGATCTCAGGTATCACTGACATGCTTACTTCCTGGTGGGCGGCTTACGACCATTCATCTGCACAATAGAGAATGTGTCTCCGCTACCCGGTCCGACCATCAAACCGTGCATGTAGGAGTTCTTTTGCCTCTCACGACCGACAGAGAACTTGGTGCCCGCATCACTGTTCCAAAAGTTTTCGTTACCCTCTACTGGAGGCAGATCCATGACCAGCTCTTCCTTCCAGTGGTCTTTCTCCAGGAAGTCCCCAAGCTTGCTCCAATTTATGCTGAAGTTCAGCGCGTCTGTGGGGTTCATTAGATTTCTACCTTGGTGTTGAACGCGCGCTGCGCTTCTTGCCTCTTGGCAGGTGTGTCGGCCTTGGATCCGGTCTGGTAAGCCACGTGCTTCTTGCGCAACAAAACGCGCGAGCCTAACCCACGGCCACGGTCGTATCGCTGTAGCGGCTGATTTGGGACAATCCACTCAGGGAAACCAAAGTACTTAATCGTATACAACTTACCTACCAAAGGTCTGTTGCCTATCCAACGCAACTTCCTGTCCTCGAACTCAAAGTCAGCGTCTTGTGTGTAAACACTGCCGTCTTCATCTTCGCACCAGATGTTACAATCAGCCATGTACCACAGTCGGTCCTCGTCTGTAGCCAGGTCTGTGTTGATGTGCGCATTCTCCTCTAAGTGTGCAGCACCCCGCATAACAACCTGCCCGTCGTTCAAGGGCAACGCGAACAGAAGTGTAATCTTGTCAAAGTCTGCAATGGTAGACTCTTCTAGGGACGGAGAAAAAACAGCATCTCCTGGGATCGCGTACCCGCCCTCTATCAAAGCCTTATCCTTGCCTGGATCCACACCAGTAACCAAGCCGAGCACGAGTCGCGCGTTCCTATAAATCCACCCGTCTCCCTGGCATTTTGAGCAGTTGAACCTTCGATAGGACGCAGGAGACCCTTCGCGTTCGATCATCGACGCGTACAGATCTCCGTTCCGGCACGTACAAGACACTGCCGTTTCCACGATGACTTCTTCGCCACGTGCTTCTATCAGCTCTTCTAGTTTGCCGAAATCCCAGTCTATATTACGAAAAGACATCAAACACACCTGTGCCGTACGAGAGGGCACGTTTGTCAAGCGTCATACAATGATCATTGTGGCGCCGCGGTATTTCGCTCTCAGCCGCTTACCTTCTTCTGCGATCCAGTCCTTGTACCCCTGTATAGTGGCGCTGAACACACCATACTGTGAGCTGGTGGTGTAGGAAACTGACTGTGAAATGCCGTCGCGGGACAAAGAAGTAGACCCAACACCTGGGCGAAGAGCCATACCTGCTACGATAAGAGCATTCATCGCAGCTTTCTTTGCAATCAGTTCTTGGACTTCCCAAGGAGCATCTCGCAAACCTACTATGGCGTTGTAGTGCCAAAAGTTGGGTAGTTCGGTAGCGCCGCGGATGGCGTTTACCCACAACAAGCCAACGAAATCAAATGCAATCTCTTGGTTGAAGGGCACTAGTTGTACCAGACCACCCTGCTCAGAGTGTTCAATCCACTCTAGGTCTATATCGATCACGCGGGTGTTTGCGATCGCCCCGTACAGCGAGTCTATGCGCAGCAGCTGAGGCCACGGCATCTGAATCTGTACCCAAGCTCCTTGAGACCTCGGTACAAAGTACGTCAGTGGGCTTGCTATAATGTCGTAGTCTGTATCCGTAAAGATCGGTGTAGGCGCGTTGATACCTGCAGCAAACTGAACAGTTGTTGGATCTCGCTCTGTCACCACGTTGGTGGGCTCAACTGGTGTGGCCAGAAAGTCTTTCTCCACCCAGTCAATCGCCTCACACAAGTAGCGTCTGAGCGTGTCGTCGTCCAATTTCTTAGTGTCTATAAGGATTTTTTCAGACCTGATTTCGGTGGGGAACAACGACAAGCTTCGAACCTTCACACAAATGTAGTCTCTACCAGTTCCGTTGTCTAGTTTAGCTGCGGGACCAGTAACCCCTGCAGGAAGAATGATAGTTCCTGGTGCTGTGACAGGTATTGATGCGCCGCCGCGCCAAGACAACAGGCGTATATACGTACTAGATCCACCACTGAACTGCGTGGGTCCAGACGCTGAGGCTACAGCCGTAGCTCCGGTACCGGAAGCGGAGGCAGAAAAACCAGCCACTGCTGTGATGGCTGCTGCTATGAGAGTTGCCGTGTTCGCAGCGCCATCTGGTGCACCTGATATGACAGCCAGGTTCACAGTAAGGACTGCAGAGACCAACGATACAGTAAGCCCAGATGTCCCAACAGGTACAACTACAGACACACCAAGAGCGTTTCCGCTCTCCCCGGCGTTTCCTTCGTCTGCGGTTATTGTCACGGTCCCGTCAACACCAGACCCTATAGACGCCGTAGCATTAGTGAGGACGTTCTCCGAGTAGTTGAACGTCAGCGTAGTGAATCCCATGGGGTGTGTCTTAGACACTTCCACAATAGTTACAGGTAGTGTCTGTGGCTGGAACTTAGGGCCTTTCTGCTCTGTTGCTTGTAGGTCCAGCCCATACAAGTAGTCGCTTTTGAGACGCGCTACCGTGATGATGGAGATATAGAAATCACCTGAATCCACTGTAACCGCGGGCGTAGTAAGGCTAGTTGCTCTTACGAAGTACTTCCCTTGTCGCACCAAGTGTATTAGATCTTGGTCCACCAAATCAGGTAGGAAGAAGGTGGTTGTCAGTTCCTGCGGGTCTACAGACGCTGTTATGGAAAGAGTGTTCGAAGCTACGACAGCGTCCCGCGAGCGTCTAGACTTGATCAACTCCACCAGTATCTCAGAGGCTACGTACGGAGACCCGCCACTGGCCACAACAGATACCGTTATGGTTTCTCTACCAGTTTCGTACCGACTGTACTCTGTGTCGCAAATGGTTACTTCAAGACTTGTGGGCGCTGCCATCTACATTGTTTCCTTTGCGTTGGTTATCCTTACTGCAAGTCTTCTGATTCACGCTATGTCAAAAAGGTTTGTGGAAACGGATGGTACGGTAAGTGTTCTACGAAACCCAGAGGCCGGGATGAACACATCCACCTGTGCACCAGAAACAAGAGATATTGAGAAAAAGCCATCAGCATCAGTACGCGCAGTAACTAGCCCAATACCCAGCACCATCCCCTCAGTAAGGGGGTGCAGTATTGTTGGTTGTGACAGGATTTTGGCGCTGACCGAGATGTTCTGCGCGGGAGATCCGTCAGCCTGGTACACGAACCCAAACAGGGATGTGCGTGGTGGCGGTTGCGACGCTACAGGGTTAGTAGGCGCAACCACAGCTATGAACGCGCTTACTAGTTGTGTCCTAATGGTAGGCCCAGTAACTCTAACGTCTAAGGAACCTGCTGTGCTAGTGTTTGCTGCGCTGAGATCTATCTCGTAGAAACCTAGGCTGAACTCACGAAGGTTGCCGTCTACACCACCAGTAAAGGCTGTAGGACCTTCTGCACCACTGATCGCGTCTGCGCCAGTGCCTGAGGCCACAGCGGAGATGTCCAACTCTGCTTCGATAGCAGCGGCGATCAAGGTAGCAGTGTTTGCTGCCCCGTTAGGTGTACCAGAGGTCACGTCTAGAGAAACAGTTATCACCTGGGCCGTAACATCAACGCTCAGCGCGGACGTACCCCCCGGTACGACAACTTCAATGGTGTACGCGTTCCCGCCTACACCTGGAGTGTCCACCGTCGTAGTCACAGTGCCGTTGGCGCCTGCACCTATGTCTGCGGTAGCCGAGACGGGGTCAATCAATGACTTGACAGAGAAGGAGGTAGCGCCCGCTTTCTTGATGTCCACCTGAATATCAGCTGCAACCAGACCCGTAGCAGGGCTACCGTCTGACGCGCGTTCCAAGAACACAGTCACACTTCCAGCAGTATCTTTCAGCAATATGGGGGTTGGCATCTGCTACTCCGTATGCAACAAAGCCTAGTATAGCACACCCACTTTCGAGGCGCTAGACCAGGCTTTGTTTGTCTGTGTGCTATGCTGCTCAGCAGCGAGCGGTTAGAAGTCTTCGGTGCCGTCCATAGCTACCGTTGCTACAGCGCCGCGACGTCGCGGGTGGAGAGGAGTAGGCTTTACACCCACCAACTCTAGTCCACTTGCTGCACCGCTTGCTAGTGTAGTCTCTGGGTCAGTATCTGCACCTGCGGCGATACCTTCTCCAATCGACTGAATTACAGCCTCTGCAGTATCACCAGCAACAATGTTAGCCCCTGCAGTCTCTAGTACCCGCAGGAGATTGTTGAGTGTGCGACGCATCTGGTCAATCTCTTCGCTGCTTGTGTCAGCGACTACCTTTCTTGCACGTGCCATCAGGATTCCTCACTCTTCATCGAAGACTTCTTCGAAGACTTCTTCTTTGCTGGAGCTTCATCAGCTTCAAGCGTTGTCATTGGTTCGAGCATTTGTACAGGTGCCGCAGGAGGCGCTGAGGGAGCTTCTACTACAACAGGCACTTCTCGGGCTGCTTGTAGTGCTGCTCTTGCCTTATCCAAGGCCATTTGAGCCTCCTTAGGGTCCTTTTTTGGTGCGTCCACAACAGCGGGTACTTCTTCTTTCACCAAGCTGAAACGGTTTGGTCGAAGCCTCATATGCTTCTGAACTACAGGTAGTTGTGCCGCGGGAAACTCTGCTACACCGTGTCGGTCAAAGTGTAGATGTATACCTTCTACGATGTGCACTCTATCTCGGAGCTGGTTGCTCTTCAGTTTCATCTTCATTGGTGCCTCCGCTATTTTGGGAGTAGGTAGTTGCATCGAAAGTTTGCGCACACCCATCTGCACCGCACCCTGGCTTTTAGCCTTGGGTCTCTGCCTCTCGTTCTCGCGGTTCTTATCGTCTAAGAAACTCAAGTCTAGACGACCGTCGACACTTTTGTCTAGGTCTTCCATTGATGGAGACGGCAGAGGGGACCTTATACAGGACCCACAGATGGTGACACCCTCCTGCAGCGAAACTGCACCAGGCATCTCTTTAGCACAAATTCCGCACTGCATGAGAGAGCACAAGGGGCTAGGTATTTACCCTAGCCCCTAGTGTGCTTAGCTGCGCGTCTCTAGCTGACCGATGTTGATCATTCGCATCCACTTCAGTGGGGCAAAGAGGATCGGGGTCCCGTAGAGCAGGATCATCCAGCGGTACGCAGGAGAGAGAACAGCTAGGTCCATCTTCATCATCGGCATGAGCTGACGGAAGGTGAGGACGCTAGGAGTAAGTTCTCCAAGGTACGCGGTGGACGTGAAGGGGAGCTGGAGGTTCAGATCGTCAAAGACGGTCGTGCCTGAAGCTGCCTGCGACAGAGAAGGAACCTGAGCCACAAGAGCGTAACTCGCAAGAGACGCCGGGACACCCGATGCGAGACTCGCAACTGAGCGGTAGATCCGGTAGTACTCTGGCGGGAAAGCGCCAATGGTTGCAGGGTTGGTGATGGTCAAATCGACCGAGTCACCAGCGTCCTTCTGTCCCTGTGTCATCGCACGGATGGAACCGAACGCTGTAGGTGCAGACTCGCCGAAGCGGTTGGCTGCGGTCACAACGTACGCGAAGTTGGACGTACCTGCCGGAGCACCCTTGTTGTGGTCACCAACAGTACCACCGGACAAAGCGTGTCCTGCGGAAGCTGGGGTAGCCGGAGCATTTGCCGAGGTGGCAGCTGCAGGAGGCGTTGGGGTGCGACGAATGAACAAGTCTGGGTTGAACTCAATCACACCAGCCTGAGTGGCGATGGTCTGAATGGCCTGTCCAACCTGTCCGTTCATAGGCGCAGGGAGCTGGATACGCTCACGTGGGTAGAACGTCTTCACAAGATCCGACATCGTGCGGGTGCCCAGATAGATATCCGTTGGGAAACCGTAGTTCTCGATGATGGTGTTAGCCGCTTCCTCGATGTCCGCTTCCTGGATGCTCTGACCTTCAAGGTCGATCACCGAAGTCGGGTCAATGAGAGCGTCCATGCCGTCCCACTGTTCTGCTTCTCCGTCGAACGACAGCGAACTGTCACCCTGGAAAAGGTTTCTCTCTACCTGTTCAAGCAGCCATAGGATGCCAGACTGGTTCTCTAGAGCGATCAGGTCGCCGTGTGCAGGGTGCACTAACGAAGCCTGGTGGGTAACCTCTCGGGTGGTGCCGAGGAACTTTACGAGCTGGACACGACGTGCGTACGACGTATCAGTAGCTTGTGGAAGCTCGCCTTCACCTACGAACGGACTCTGCGTGCTGCCGTAAGCTGAAAGCTGGTTGTATTCTTCTACAGTCGAGTAAGCAGGACTCTTTGGAATTTTCTTCCAAAACTTGATGTGAGAAGAAGTATACGTGAGTACCTTCAAGCTCGCTTCTAGCGACTCGACACGAAGTGCCGAACCACCAGTCTTACCTGCTCCCTGTTGGAAGCCTGCTTCAAGAGCCTTAGAAAGCTCCTGGATGTCCATCTCATTACCGGCGCCGAAGCCGCTGAGGCCGGTCTGGGAGGACTGGAATGCGCGAAGACCTACAGTCATTTCTTACTCCTTTACCTTAGCGTCCGGAACGGTGCGCAAGGATTGCATGTTGAAGATCGGGGCGAAGCTCATTTGTTGATTCGAACTTGACGACTTCCTGCGAGTGGAGTTTACCCTTCTGCACCATGTCGATCATCGTATCGAGAACCAAAGCCTTGCTCATTTCCTCGTTGTTGGTTTGTGGGGGGCCACCTGCTCCGAAGCTCTTCTCAATAGGCTGAACCTGAGTAGACCTTGGACCACGTGCTGGAGACGTCTCCAGACTTTCCACACGCTGTGCCTGGGCTACCAGGACCTCTGCGAGTGCTGCTACTGACTTGGCCAGCTCAGCTTGGAACATTGCGTTGCCTGAATCGATTTCCATCAGAGACTTGCTCAGTCGGGAAACGATACGAGCTTCTGAAGACGAAGCAGCGTCTGCCTGGACCTGCGCCCAACCAGCAAGAAACGGAGACATCTCAAGTCCCTTCTGGACCTGGTCATTAGAAGACGCGTGATCCGCAAGGCCCTTGGAGACCTTCTTGTCGGCTTCCTCGTCGTCCTCGTCCTGTGCCTTCTTCATGAACGGTGGCTTCTTCTTCTTGCCCTTCTTGTCGTCGTCCTCGTCGTCCTCGTCCTCGTCGTCCTCCCCAAAAGGCTTTCCAGCCTTAGAGATAACCGACTTCAGTACGTACGCTTCAGCTGCCGTCAAGGCTAGCCCTTTCTCGACCTTTTCCATGATTGACTTCATGAGACCACCAGAAACACCCTTGAGGTCCGTTCCGTCAGCTTCAATAGAGTCAGTCGCGCCGTTCTCCGGTACATCGCGCCCAGTAGAACCAGCCCAGCCACCTGGGTCAGAGTTCGAGGACGTGTGGAAGATCTGCGTGGAACCACCTTGCCCGGACATGCTTTCTACCGCTGTAGAAGCCGTTCCGCGGGACTGGTGACCCTTTGACAGATCCTGGAGCATTGCCAGCGCCTTGGAGATGGTCTCCTCGGTGTGCTTTCTATCAGTCATGTATTATCTCCTGGAATTACTAGATAAATGGCGTTTGCCACATTCTCTGCTGCAACCCTAGGAAGACCATGCTGAGTCTCCAAAAATGTTACAGCTTCAGTTATTGTGAGGGACTTCGCAACATGCGTGTCCTTCTCTTCACCATCCAAACTTTCAGTGCTCAGTACACTGTGTGCCCCATGAATGGGCACGTTTTGGGTGAGCATACTCTGTGATTTTTCAGTCGCGTCTTTCGAGAGGTCCCACTTTTGTGCGGAAAGTGACTTTGCAATCTCGGCCCAGGTGGTCGTGTTTACGGGAGCGGGTGTTACAGCAATGTCTTGAATCCAACACTCCGCTATTTTGGTACCCTGGCGTCTCTTCACTTTGCCCTGGATGCTGAAACCCAGGCGTCGGTCAGCTTGTGTCGTGTCTAGGGCGTGCATCAGCTCCCAGATTTCATCCGACACTTCGTGGTTCTCGAACAAGAAACCTTTCACCCACAAGCCGTTTTTGGTAATACGCGCTTCCGTAGGCTGACCTACTTTGTTCTTGAAGCCTTGTTTGTGGTCGTTGTTGAAGTACCCGTACTTTAGGAAGTATGAAAAGTCGATACCGTTTTGGTCAACTACCTCACCCTGCAAGTCCTTGTCATCTGTTGACGCAACACCCTGAATCCAACGCTTCGCCGCCTTCCCATCCTTTCCGGGCTTTCCACCCTTCTCTACGATGATTTGGGCAGGAACAAAGAACTGGAATGTATCTGCGTCAATCCAAGCCATGCGTCCTCAAAATGAAAAAGGGAGCACCGAACGCAATTGTGCGCTGGGTAGCTCCCTTTCTGGAGTTCATCAACTTGTGCACAGTGTAGAGTACTGCCTATCCTGTGTCAAGCTTTGTTTTACTTCTTCAAATAAAGTCTAGGACCAGTCGTCATTGGAAGAGATTTAGCCATGTCCTGATCGTACTTCAAAGGCACCTGCAGCTCGTCACCGCACCCTTTACAAACAGCAAACGTCTTGCCACCGCGTATGAGAATTACCTTGGCTCGGACCTTTACTTCGTTGCCTAAACCCTTCACAACAACTTCGTGGCAGTTTCCACAAGCAAGAAAGCTACTCACGCGAAATCACCAATCTGTACGTCCCATCTTCTAGACGCTCAACAGACTTTCTAAGGTCCTCAGAGTACTCAGCCGACACGTCATCAAAACCTGGTGTGGGCTCACCCTTAACTACCGCGGAGAAAGGAAACGAGCTGTCTGGTTCTGTGTCCAACAAAGTGCTATCTAAGTTCAGGTACCCTTTTCCAAAGTTGTACACTAGGCTAGCGTGAGAGTTGCCCCCCTTAGTTAGATCGATAGTTGTGTGAGGCCTATCCCAGGCTTCTACAGAGATGGGAAATCCGCTGCGGTCTAGGAAATCCACCGAAGCCTTCTTCACGACACCGTAGACTACCTCTCCTGTATAGGTATCCAGAGGGATGATAGACCCTGGGACAGGGAACATGGACTTCACAAAAGGGTAAACATTGTCGTCAAAGCAGTCAGCTGTATTGGCGTGGTGCTTTACCATATCTGGTACCAAGAACACTGCCTTGCTTGTGTCTTCCGGCTCTTCCAACGCACTATCCATGGCTTCTACCAAGGACGGGTTCATAGCTGCCATGAACGAGTTCCGCAGCAAGTCCCACTTGTATACATGCCCGTTGTGCTCTCCGTACACCAAACCTTCAGAAGGGACAGCCAGGTAGGTTCCGCTGCCTACAACAACACGGATACCTTCTGCAGATCTCTTCGCACGCTCCTGCGCCACAATGGCTGATGGGTGGGGCATCCCTAGGACGAAATCCCCTTCCGGCATGTCCTCCAACTCTGCAGCACGCCACAACTCTGGTCTAGAAGGATGCCCGCGTAGCTTGTGTAGTT
>Ga0307379_10010337_pt1 | contig 12353 bp, 10 predicted proteins | sample UN2MG_FD_202237 | JGI IMG/M metagenome (GOLD analysis project Ga0307379, IMG submission 202237) | Soil microbial communities from Risofladan, Vaasa, Finland - UN-2 | ecosystem: Environmental > Terrestrial > Soil > Coastal area > Acid sulfate soil | place: Finland: Risofladan, Vaasa | collected... | reverse complement strand
TATTGCGTCTATAACTGTACGAGATGACATTGAGTAAGTTCTATCACTTGCCTCGTTTCCTATATCAAACCCTGGGTTAAAAACAACACTAATGTTTGCTATAGAATTTAGTAACACAGCTCCAACTCCAGTCATAGAACTGGTTATTGCCGATGTCGAAATCAATGCCTCTATAACGCCTCTTGAAAGTGAACCTGTTATGGAACTTGTAATAGCCGATGTTGAATTTAAAAGTACTCCAAGTTTTGATAATATACTTGTTATTGAACTTACAATATTTGCAGTCGATGTTAATGCCTCTTTTACGCCTCTTGATAAGGCACTGGCTGTTGATATTACTATGGCTGCTGTCGAAATAAGATATTGAGTTTCGCCGCCTGCCGCCTCTGTTTCCGGGAATACCGCTGTTACTACTCCTGAATTAATCGGATTTGTTGCTATTGCTCCATCTACGGTAAAGAAATTCTCAGCCACCCCTGTTAAAGTAAACCCTGCTTTTGGTGTGAGTGTAATCGTTGCTGTATAGACTGTGCTTGCCTGGAAGGGATTATGTGCAGGATCCCAGGTAACCGTGCCTGTATATTGGTCTGTTTCAGTTATTACTGTTACTGGAGTTGCATCCGTTTCTGGTGCTGTTACCCCAGGTATTGCTGCGATGTTAATTACTGTGTCTGCCGCAACTCCCCAAAAATCTGCTTCATACCAACCTGCTGTCCGTACTGTACTATAAGTATTATAAAATTTAGCCCTCATTGCTGTTACTGTTTGGATTGAACCAATGGCTTTTTCATTCCAAAGATTATTAACAAAAACCCCTTCATAAATATTATGCCAAGCTCCACTGTAATAAACATCTAAACTTATGGAGTTTATATATGCAACATTATAATATGCACTAAATCTTACTTTAGAACAAGTCATAATAGGACAGGTAAGTTCTAAGTATGATGACCATGAAGTAATTGCTACCGAAGTAGCAGCGTATGTAGAGTTATTTTCATCGTAAGCAAGTTCTTCATTGTCCCAAACATTATCACCATCCTCATGTCCAGTCGGAGATAACCAAGTGCCAGTAATATCTGTTGTAATTTGAACGGTAGTTCCATAACCCGTCCCTACTGAGTTAATTGCATAAGCCCTGACTCGATAATTTGTTTCTGCTGTCAGTCCTGTTATGCTTTTTGTATATGCACCTGTGTCAAATGACCCTGTGTCAAATACAGTGCTATTGGCAGTGGTAGGGTCGCCAGAAGTCCCTGCCATATAACAGAAGCCTCTGGTAGTACAGTTCGCTCCGCCTGTAGCAGTGATATTTCCGTTACCCGTAGCAGTATTATAAGATACGTCGGTACACGCCTGAGTTGTTACAGTGGGAGCTTCAACTCCTAACTTCAAAATCTTTATTTTTTTTATCGCTATTTTATTTTCAAAGGGCAGAAAATCAATAAAATGTTTCAGGTCGCAATGCGGACAGACGAGGACAGGACGTTCCTCACCTTTTACCTCAAAAATATTATCTAAATCATATTCGTTTCCACATTTGCAACATATTACAATCATTTCAATCCTTTACTTCTTCAAACTTGACTGTACAATAATCTGTCGGGTCAGACTGGTCAGAAGCAACGCACCCAAATGGCCGCCACCATTCACCTAAACCGCAAACCCATTTATCACCAACATTTTTAATATAAACACACTTTCCATCTTTCACAGCAGGAAAATCATCAGCTATATTATCCATAGGCAAATTCATACAGCACTTGCCACACATAGAACAAGCCTTTGTCTTTACCTTCCAATTCCAACCCATATACTTGTAGGCAATCATATCTGTTTCTGCGAATATTCTGATAGTTCATTTTGCTAAATCCTCAAATATATTATCGGGAATTTCTAATTCTATTTTCATTTTATTACCTCACTTAATCTGGAATAGTTGCTGTAAAGTCAAGATATCCCATAGACTCGATTTGCTGTCTGATAAGGTTATCCCTTGCGATTTGGTTTTTGATTATGACCAATCTTGCCTTGATAGCGTTAAGTACTTTAGTCTGGTCAATGGGATAATTCACCCGCATACCATAGGTAGGTAAACTGGTATATTCAGGACATCGCATACCAAACTCCAATGTTTCGGTTAAATCCTCATTGACCCAGTGGTGTATCTGGTCTCTTTGTATATGAACTAATATATTCATAAATACCTCCTTAATCTAATGTAATATCTAACTTTTACTTCTCTAAATCTAATAATATATTTTTAATTTCTTCATATTTTAATTGATATTCTTTATGATTGACTTCCCATTCTGTTGTACCTCGATATTCATCTTCTATTATGTATTGAAGTTTATCAAGATATTCAATTAATTCAGAAATCTTAAATTTATTATTCATTAAATTTTCCTCCTTTTATTTATTAAGTTAAAGTTATATCTAAAGCGCCCGCAGCATATTCAGCTACGTCATCAATACCGATTACTCTATTGGGGTCTACTGTTCCCCAGATTAAAGTGTTAGCTGCACCTGCTGCATCTGTTAAATGGTTTAAGATTAGAAAATGCGTTACTGTTCCCCATGAAGCAGTTGCGGTATCGAAAGTCACAGCACCAGTGTTTTCACTTGCACCAGCCGAAGCTACGTCCCAAGCATTACAAACTTCACGAGCATAAGCACCATCCACACATTCTGTACCTGCTTGACCTGTATCGGTTGGACTTGTGGTAAATAAAGCTACATATAAGTTGGTTTCTACAGTATATTCAGTAGTCTTGAAAACGTGGTCTAATAACTTATTTGCTAAATTATCAGTCACTCCACCAGCACTGAAAACAACGTCTATATCGCCTGCTGCAATGTATAAGTTGGTTCCTGTAGGACACGTCTTACTTGCTTCAAAACTTCCATGAGCCAAAAAGTTACCTTCTGTTATTGCGTCAAAGATAGCCCAATGGGTAATTGTTCCCCAGTCACCAGTCGCTTGTGCAAAAGTTATGATATTGGTATTTTCCGTTGCCCTTGCATCGGCTGCATCCCAAGCGTTCATAACTACTCTTGCATAACTACCCCCTGATGGTTCGGCTACTCCTGCACCTGTGTCTAATGGGTCAGCAGTAGATAAAGCTACGTAGATGTTCGCTGGGACTGAATAAGCTCCTGTCTTTAATACGTGGTCTAATAATTCAAGTTCTAACCAATCACTTAATGAACCTGCCATTTAAAATCACTCCTTTCTTTTTTTTATCACCCCCTTTATCTTTTTTTTACTTATAAATATACTTGCTAATAGCAACTAAACTTGATATCCAAAATCTTTTGTGCTACCCTCTTTGTTATTGGGGGTAGGGGGGTGAAAAACTCTTCAGAACCCCATACACTCTTCTTTATGATAAAGACTAAGCCTCATTAGTAGCCTTTATGTTCTTAAAAAATGGCAAATTTGACTTTTCCGTCATTTTGTGATATTATTTTTAAGGGTGAAAACAATGTTAGAAGAACCGACTATATTAAACAAATTAATAATATTTTTAGCTGGTTGTGGTATTGCCGGCATCATATTTTTAATTACTCACATAATTGACGAAGAAAGAGAAAGAAAATTTAAAAGTAAAATCTAAAAAGAATAATATGATTAATCACCAAATCCTTTAGGTTTTTTAGTAGTTCCAGTTCCTCCAAATCCCTTCGGTTTAGAAATAATTTTTTTACCGAAACCTTCTGGAGCTACAGATTTTTTCTTAATAACTTCCTTTTTCTTCCCTTCCTCTAACACATATTCAGTCCAAATTAAACGCCTTGCATCTTCGGTTTCTCCATGAATCCAATCGTCTATTCCCTCAATAGTTCGATAAGGTTGATTATAAGGCATTCCAATTACTTTACAAATACCGCTAATTGCGTGCTTAAACCTTGACTCCCATGTTTTATAAGTTGCAGCCTTAACAAATTCTTCTCCAAAAGATAACGGTGCGGGCATCCACCCTTCATAACCTTGCATCATATTAACCACTATCGAACCCACAAAAAACCATCCACCGATGTAGTAAGTTCCTATATCTCTGGCAATTTCTTTCCAATCTTCAGGAGGTCTACCTCTTGTGATAGTTCCTATTAAAATAGCAGGAGTAATCCATCCCCAAAGTACCCTATGAGCAAAAGTTCCCGGAGAAATTTGTCCTGCTTTCAACTTACCAAACATATCATGTCGGATATAGTTCTGATTTTTGTTAATTTGGTTTTGAAATAAACTAAACAGATTAGCTACTGTACCATCCCTAAACCATTGCGGAAGGTCTTTGGTTAATGCAGCAGGTTGGGTCTTTCTCATTACTTCACCTGCACGCTTTATAGCTTCTTTTTCTGATTTTCCCTGATTTATTGCTTGATCATAAGTACCTTTCCAAACTGACAAAACAGCAAATTCATCTAATGTCCTGATTAAAAATAAACTCTTCATTCTTATGTCTTTAGTTTTTCCAGTAAGCATTTGTTTAGCGTCAGTAGTTTCCATCCACTCCCTCATTATCTTATCAATCTGTCCTTTTCTGGCTCTCATTTGAGGGTCTCTCTGAAAAACAAATTGTTTGGTTTCGTTGTAATGAAGAGCTACCTGTTCTATCCCACTCAAGATAGTCGTTAAGTTTGTTTCCGCTACAGCGTTGCACAGCGAAACAAGTTGTTTTGTACCCGATATAACATTGACTCCTAACATAGAAATAAAAGCACTTGTTCTAAGAAACATTAAAGTCTTATCCGAAGTGCTAAGAATTTTACTTTGTTTGGCTTTTACAGAATCCTTAAACCATTGCATAATATTGTCATAAGCGATTCTTCCATATTTAGGATGATTTATAATTGCTTGTCTAAGATCTTCGTTGGTCAATAAGTTATTCAAATCCATTACAGTTTCTTCGTATGCTTTATAATGTCCAACCTTTGACATATCACGCAGCATATTAGACACGGAATCTATGTTAATAACATTTTCAGCACGATGTGTTCTTTCCTCTCGGAATCCTTGTTCTAAATAGGCTCGTCTCGTGGTTGGGTTGCGTTCCAGATTTATTGCTTCACTATTTTCCAATTCTTCATTTAAAACTTGAATGGCATAACGATTCTCAACTTTTTTTAGATGTACTCCTCGCACTCTTACATCAAATTCATCAAGGTCTTTTCCTTGTGTTAGTTGGTATTCCTGATAGTGTTTAGCCATAGCCTTTTCTTCTTTGGTCAAATTGTCAACGACATTATTGATGTCCTTATCTGTGAATTTATAAGGTTCTTTCATTCCCTTCATCAAATATACACCGGCATTTTGTATGTGTCTTTTAGCATCTTCATCTAAAGAACATAAGTAAATTCCAACTCTTTGGGAAGGCGTGAGCATTAAATCTCCCGTTCTTTCCTGTAAAAACTTAACGATATCTACTTTATTATCTGCTATAAAATTCTGGGAATCTTCTATCTTTTTAAAGGTATCTATTAACTCATCATTTTTACATTTGTTTATTACATCGTAGAAAGTCTCACACCATAAACCTCTTTCTCCACCGTCCATTCTTTCAAATAATGCTTCATCTAAAGTAGTGTTTATCCAGAAATGACTCCAGGTATCTTTGACTTTTTTCTTTAAACTTTCCGCTTCTTTCATTTCTTGTTTGATATTTCTGGTTATATCAGGTTTCTTGCCCTTATAAAGTTTATCAACGAGTTCCGTTACAAGCTCGTCCAGCCTTCTCCCTTTTTGTATTTTAAGTAATTTACCTTTAGTCTTTCCTATATGAGCAAGATGTATAAGGTCATCATGAACAGTCTCTAACTGTGCTATAGTCATGTCATTTAAGGGTATCTTTTTTATAATATCGATAGTTTTCTGAGGAATCTTTAGGTTAGTGTCACCTTTAGCCATTTCTCTTTCGATAAACTTTGCTGTTTCTTCTCTTGCGTGTAAAGTCTTTTGTTGTCTCTTTTTTAAATCAAATGTTTCCTTAATCGCTTCGATTTTATCTCTGTAATCTACAGCGATGTTTTGAGTGGGAAGTTTATTGATATCATTGATTAATTTATTAACATATTTCTTTTGTGCTTCTCTTACCTTCGCCTTTAACTTAACTTCTTTCTGATGTTCTTTTATTTTTTCTATCTTTTCTTCAAATTTTTCTTTGGTGGCAAAGATTCCTTCTTTCTTACCTGCCTTAAATACTTCTCTGGCTGTTCTCTCTTCACCCTTTAAGACATACTTCAACATATCACTTTCGTAAAGTTCTATCTTCTCGCCTTTGGTCTGTCCTGTAACTTCTCTGACTTTACCCTTTACTTGTTTAGGAGTTAATTCTTCTCCTTCGGTGTAGACATCTTTAATCTTCACATCTTTGGGAAATTCTGGTTCTTCTTCTAATGCCACTTCTTTGGGTGGTTCTTCTACTTGTTTCGCAGGAGAAACCTTTTCAACTTCCGCTTTTTTCTCGGTAGTTACCTTAAAATCTTCTCTTGCATTGTTGACTTGTGCTTTTAAATTTGGTATATTTTTTTCAATAAATTCTACAAGTTTTGGGTGTTGTTTTATTACAGTTTTATTATCATCAACAATTTGGTGTATAGCTTCGGCAACAGCTTCTTCCCTATTCATTTCTTTTGCTTCTACATCAGCTTCCATATCAAATTCTGCAATAATTTTTTTATCGTTTTTAAGGTCAAATTGTTTTTCTACTTCATGTCCTACTTCATGTCCTATTGCATTTAAGTTATGTTCCACACTTTTTCTTTCATTTAAACCAATTCTTCCCCCTTTTTCCGAAGCTATCCCCGCTAACTGCCCCAAGTCCATTATATCTATTTCAGGAAATATGAATGTGGGTTCTTTAACTTCTACCTTAGGAGGTTTTTCTACCTTCTCTAATACTTCTTTCTTGGTCAGTTTAACTTCCTTGCCCCATTTTTCCTCTAAATCCTCAATTAACTCTTTACTTACAGTTTCTAATGTAACATCAGCTTTGGGGAGTTCAGTAATCTTGGCTATCTTAACAAATTCATCAGTAAGTAATTCCTCTTTTACTCCATGTTCACGTAGAACCTCACGTTTAGCTTCGAGTTCTTCGGGTGTGGTAGGGGGTTTGGGTTCTACTTTTAATTTAGGATATTCTTTTAAAACTTCCTTTGGAACTTCTTTGCCTTCTTTGAGGGCTTCTTCTACTTTTTCTTTATGTATTTCATAATATTCTTGTTTGCTTTTTTCATATAAGTCAAATGCTTTTGGTGCAATTTTTTTATTCGCCCAGTTCATTGCAGCTTTTTCAGTATTAAATATTGCCTTTTTTGTTACTGAAATATTTTCGGTTAACCAACCTTTCATTCCTAATGCTTCACCATTTTGTTGAACTTCCCAACCATTAACAGTTTTTTGTACTCTGTATCTATCTTGTAATTTCATTAAATTTTCATCAGTGTATTCTTTTTTTGTCATTTGCCATGGTTCTTTGGGTTCTACTTTGGGTGTAGGTTCTTCTTCTGCTTTATAAGCGAAGACTTCCTGTTCTTTCTCAAAGACTCCCAATATTGCTTTCTGGATATCTGGGTCAGTCTTAACCTTTTCCATAATTGTCTTTGGGTTTAAGTTAGGTAATATTTTAGCTATTTCTTCTAACTGTTTATTAACAATAGTCTCGATTAATCCTTTTTTCTGTTTATCTGTAAGTCCTTCGATGTCTGTGTTATCCTCAATATTTGCTGTTATTGCGGAAGCTCCACCACCAAGAACTGCACCGATTGAAGTAGATTCGGCAGTGCCTTCAAATAAACTTCTTGTTCTTTCCCAACCAACTTTGGCAACGACATTTTCTCCTATCTGTTGGGAAAATTCCTGGAAGCCTTCGAGTCCTGCATGTAAGAGACGGTCAACCCAGAAATTTCCACCAAATTTAGTAAATAACCATTGTAATCCTATATACTCCAAAGCACCTTCTATTACGCCACCAGCAACTGCAAGTCCTGTAGCTTTACCAACTTTTGTTTTTGCCTCTCGTGCTTCTTGATATAATGAACCAGTTTGATACATTCCAAAAGCAACAGCAGCAGCATGTGGACTACCAGTCAAAAGTGATATACCTAATGCACCAGCTAACGATGTAGCGCCACTACCTAACTGAAACAACCATGTAGCGGTCTTATTGTCTAAATCAGGATGTAATCCTTCTTTTAATAAATATGCTCGATTGTCTTTTATTATTTCTTGTGATTTATCGACCAAGAGTTTATCTAAACGTGTTTCGGGTTTCTGATTTTTTTTAGCTACCAAGTCTTGATACTTCTTGTCATCTCCAGTAAATATGTTAGGAGTTCCTTCTGTCTCCTGCATATTTTCACCCAAGAGACGCATTAATCCACCAACAGCTTGAGGGGTAGAGTAAATACCATGTTTAACACCTTTTAATGGTGCAGCTATGTATTTGTTAATCTTATCTAAATCTAATGGTTGGGAAATTCCTAAAGCTCCACCCATAACGGATGGTTTATCGAGGATACTTGAAAATTGTAAACGGGGATCACGAGTCGTTTTTTGTGTACTTACTTCTTGACCACCAAGCATTTTTTGTTGTATAAATTCTTGTTTTTTTTGAGTCGATTCCTGAACGGACATGATTTCGTCTCTCTTGGCGATATCAGTTTGTAATGTACCAATTAAAGTATTAAACTTATTAACCCCTTTATTATAATTAGCGATGATAGTAGGTTTCATAGCGTCTGGTATTTCAGATAAAGTAGTATCAAATTCACCTAAAGTTTTTTGAAGTTTTAGATATTCCTTGTAGTTCTTTTCGATAGATTCATTCAAGACATCTAATGGGTTTTCTTCTTCTTTCTCTTCGGTTAATGCTCCTGCACTACCACCCCCACCTGAGACAGACTTACCTGTTTTAGTATTAATTCCATCAACTATTAAGTTTTTATGTCCTTCCTCTTTATACTTAGAAGGGAAGTGTCCAGTTGGGTCTGCTTTTAATTCTTTAGTATCTCTATATAATGCTCTCCAATCATATTGGTGTCTTGGGTCATCTGGGTCTAATGATAAACCTTGTTTGGTAGCCATTTCTTTGTAGACTTTTTGAAACTTTTCTTCTTCTTTTTTAACATCTAAAAATTCCCAAATATTCATTTATTCCCCCGTCAGTAAATGTTTGCCGGTTACATTGAAATATTGCTGGTCGTAATTATTGGCTTGTTCCCAATATTTTTTATATAATTCTCTATATTGTTCGTATGTATAATCTTCTCCTGCCTGTTCTTTTTCACTTAAACTATCCCAATTTTTAACTTTGTCAAAAGCATATTTAACATATTCTTTTACTTCTTTGTATTTTTTCTCCATTAATCCAGCAAAATATTCTGTGGTCTCAAATGTTTTAGTGTCAATACCTAATCCTTGTAGTCTCTTTAATTCACTTCCAAAGTCTTGTACGTTTTCTACCTTTTCCATAAATCCTTTTTCTATACTTTCAGCAGTAGAGTAAGTAGGTGTCGTTAATCCTCCAGTGGGTTTTGGTTCGGCAGTATAATTTGCATACCAACCTTTATCTTTGTCTAAAGTGGGGTCAATCCTGTATCCTGGTATTTTATCTGAATTTTTTATAACTTCATCAGCAGTTTTAAAATATTGATTTGCCATTAAACTTGGTTTTTCATATTTTTGTCCATAAGTATCAAAAGTAGTAGGTATTCCTAATTTTTTAGCTTCTTCATTAAATAATTCTGCATTACCTGTTTTATATATAGAGTCTAAATAATCTGTAACATCTTTTAGTATCTGTGCAGGAGTTTCAGGTTCTTTTTTAGCTTCCCAATATTGTTCAACACCTTCTCCTGGATGTTCTTGTAACCAATGTTCTAATTCTGAACTTGGTTTTTCTGTTCCTGTAAAATAATCGGAATATGATTTAGCCAAAGCCAAATCTTTAGATAATTTTTCCTTTGGAGATTCTTGTCCTAAAGCTTGATTCATAACCCATTCTTCCATAGGTGAAAAAGTTCCCATCATACTGGGTCTATGTTCTTTCATATAATTTAAAATAGGTGCAAAATCCATCTGACCTTCAGGCATATTCTGTATTGCATTTAAGAGTTGGGCTTTATCTCCTTTAGGTAACATTACTTCTGAAGTTGGAGGCATACCTTGAGTAGGAGGAATACCCTGCATAGAACGCATACCTCCCATTGTTGACTCTTTTTGTGCTAACTTTCCCATTACATTAAACGTATCTACAAATTTACCTGCCATCTCTTCAATACCACCAGGATAGATATCTTCTCCTGGGTCTGCATTTAATAAACTAATGGTTTCGGTCGCTTGGTCTTGAGTAAGTGATTTATTAAGTTGGTCTATAGTTGTGTCAAGTAAACCTTTATTATATTTATTTAAAATCCTTCCTTTTATTCCCTGTACTATCGTTGTGATAGCTGCCATTCTGTCCTTAAAAATATCATAGGGAGCTTCTCCTTGACGATATGGACTCGGAAAGTTTAAAACTTGCATATCAAAATCATCTCCTCTTATTTACCTATACCTGCTCCTGCAATCGGTAGAGCATAATCAAGTAATCCAGGTTGATAATGACTCGTTGGTTGACTCCAAGTTCCCCAATTAGCAAGAGATTGCATAATCGGAGCTTGAGCTGTATAAGGTAACATTGCCTGTTGAGTTCCAATTTGCTGATTACCAATCGCCTGTTGAATACCTGTTTGATAATTGAGCATTGATTCCTGTCTACCTATGTCTCCCGATTTTCCTGCCAATGGTGCTAAACCAGTTATTCCTGACATAGCCATTCCTTCTCTGCCGATTTGCTGTCCAGAATAGCCTAACAATTGAGGTATCATACCTGCTTCTCTGTTGATGTTTGATTCAAATAATCGACCCAATTCTTTAGTTAGACCAGTCCCTATCTGACCACGCAATCTACTCTCTTCGCCTATTCTGGGTTCGGAGTAGAGCATTCCACCTAATTGACCTGCTTGCCTGATTCCACTTATTCCTTCTTCTGTTAGAACTCCAGCTTCTTCTTTTAATCCCTTATAATAATCACCTTTTGTGGGGTCATATTCTCCAGCTAATACACTCTTGATTTTATCCATTCCCAAAGTGAAGGCTTCTGGCATCTGTCCACTCATCATATTCTCGATTAAACCCATTCCCCAATTTAATAATGAACTTTCCTGTCCCGATATTCCCGGTAGACTAATTGAGGGTAAATCTAAAGTAGGTAGGGTTGGTAGTTCACCATAAGCTAACTCTTCTAAACCCTGCATCGCCTCATCAGTATATTCAGTTGTAAGTAATTCTGGTTCTGGGTCTCTCACCTGTTTTCCTGGCATCTAATTCACTTCCTTTTTATTTTTATGATATGGCATTAATTAATATCCTTTTCTATTATGTTATAAGTTACCTTATAACCATATTTCTCTAATTTTCTATCAACAACTTCGGCATTTCTTTTGGTACTGCCGATTATTTTTTTCGCTTTGAATGCTCTCGCAACGTCTTCTACAAATTTCATATATTTTAACCATAATTTAGGATAGTGTTTGTCTATCCAAATGAAAATCACATATATAGCTAAATCATCGATTAAGTTCTTTCCTACTGAAAGTACAAGACAACCATTCATTTCACCATCATAACTGGCAAAAGAAAAAGTTCTTTTGGTTTGCAATCCTGCATACATATAATTAAATAATTTCTCTTCTGTTAATTCACAATCTTTTACTTCCTTTAACTTACTGCATATTTCCATAAACTCTTCGTAAGTAGAAGTAGAGTAAATTTCATTAATTATTCTTTCCATTTTTTACCTCCTCTAATTCACACCATAATGGAAATGGCTTATTATCTTTTTCAATTTTGCGTTTTGATTTTAGACAAAACATTTCTTGAGTCCAGGTTGTTCTATCATCAACCCAGAGGGGACAACGATAATTACAACATTTTAGTTCTCTTTGATATAGTCTATTCAAGTGCTTCCACTCTTTCTTCCATAATCTCCTCCTATGGTTCTAGAGTTTCCACTCTCTGATGTAATCTTGTGATATCCGAATATACAGCAGTTACAAATTCTTCTATAGCTTTGTTATATTCCTCAAATATTCTTTTTATTTTTTCGTCTTCTACATTTTCTATATCCGGTAGAAATAAACTCGGTGGTGTTTTTAATTGTTCTGCCATTATCTCACTCCTATCGGAACAGCCTCAGTTATAAGTCCTATAAAACTGAAATCATTTTCAAATTCAAATCTTATAAGAAAATGCTTCGCTAACCAATCCACATCTCCGCTACTATCCTGATTTTCACTTGGAAGATGAG
>Ga0307379_10010334_pt1 | contig 12357 bp, 10 predicted proteins | sample UN2MG_FD_202237 | JGI IMG/M metagenome (GOLD analysis project Ga0307379, IMG submission 202237) | Soil microbial communities from Risofladan, Vaasa, Finland - UN-2 | ecosystem: Environmental > Terrestrial > Soil > Coastal area > Acid sulfate soil | place: Finland: Risofladan, Vaasa | collected... | reverse complement strand
GCCCCGGCGGGGCTGCCGTGCCACCCAGCCCCGGAGCGTTTTACGGCAGCCGCCCTTCGCGGGGCGCCTGGCCGACCGTCCGGTACGTGGTGAACGTTTCGGGGCCGGTGCGGATGACGACGAAGGCCTCGCGGCAGCCGTCGCCCAGGTCGCGGACCAGGTCCAGCCGGTACCGCATCCGATAGTTCTTGCGGACAGGCCCGAGCCATGCGGCCCGCGCCTCCAGGCCATCGGGCGTATCTTGCCAGAACTGCATCGCGTCGGTGAGCACCTCGCCGGAGCCTCGTCCGGCGGCGACGCCGGCGGCGCCCGCCGGCCCGTGGTCCTGATCGGGGTCCCACCGTTCGACGCGTTTCACGAGGTCGGGACCGACGACGGGCAGTTCCTCCAGGACCTCGGCCATGCGGCTGCGCGACACCAGGTTCGTGCCGACGACGATGCCGTCCACGTACGGCAGGCCGGCGTGGTCGCCGCACAGGTAGAACGTGCCCCGGCGGACGGGCCGACCTGCGGCGTCGATCCACTTGCTCTGCGGATGCCAGGCCACGTCGGTTTCGGCCGTGCCGCACGCCAGGCACACCTTGCGGACGACCGGCTCGTCGTTCTCGAACACGTCGGGCGCGAGCAGGGCCAGCCGCTCGCGGAAATCCCGGTCGTGGCCCGTCACGCAGTCGTCACAGACCTTGATGGCGACCCACGGCCAGAACCCGATCATCGAGCGGTACTCCGGAATGGCCAGCCGCCGATGCAGCGGCTTGAGGCCCTGCCGCCCTTTGCAGACGTCGCACACTGCCATCCGCCGTTCCTCCTATGCCTTGACCAGGAGCAGCCACACGCCGATGCCGATGAATCCGACCGCCGCCACGTAATGGAGCAACTTTTCCGGGATCACCGCCTTGCCCAGGTATCCCAGCGCCGTCGCGATGACGGTCGTGGCGATGAGCGCAAGGCACGCCCCCAGGCACACGTCCCAGGGAAAGCCGCTGCGGCCGCGCTTCGCGGCGAACAGCAGGACGCTCAACTGCGTCTTGTCGCCGAGTTCAGCCAGGAAAACGATGCCGAACGTGGCAAGAACGGTTTTCAGGTCCATGGCATGGCTCCCCGGCCGGACAAGCGAGCGTTCAGGATAGTGACGGACCAGGCCCGCCTCAATCAGAAAGTGGCCGGATGCCATGGCCTTGACTAGCCGCGACCGTGAGGGAGCGGCAGCGAGAAACCTGGAACTGCCGGCCTGCCGAAGCGTCCAAATCGCCAGCAGTTCGGCCGGCCGAACTGCCGATACTGTTTGGTGAGGCGGTCCCCTGCGCGGATAGTATCTTCGTTCTGCCCCTACCACGGGTACCTCTGTCGTGCCGACACACACCGACGACGACGGTTCGCGCCTCCTGTTACGTCTCATCCACTCGCTCCAGTCGGTCCTTCGCCGCCGTGCGGCCGCCGTGGCTGCCGTGTGGGCGACGGCAGGCGCGCTGGCGGCCCTGGCCGCACTCCTGGCGATCGACTGGTCCGGGGAACTGCCGCCGTCGGCCCGGTCCGCCGTCTACGGCGCCACCGGCGCAGCCGCCGTCGCGGTTGTGGCCGGTGCGGCCTTCGCGGCATGGCGGCGGAAGCCGTCGTCGCTGTACGTGGCGCGGCTGATCGAGACCGAGCGGCCGCAACTCAAGAACGCGCTGCTCACGTTTGTGGAACTGGTGGCCGACCCGTCTGCCGACCCGTCGATGACATCGGCCGTCGGCCGCCGCGCTGCCGCGGTCCTGGCGCGCGACGTTCCCGGCCGGTTCCTTCCGCCGTGGGAGATCCGCCGTCCGGTGATCGCCGTCCTCGGCGCCGCGGCACTGGTCGGCGGCATGCTGTGGCTCGCCCAAGGCACGCGGATTCGGCCGTGGGTCGCGTCGGCCGAGGGAGGCCTCATGGGCGTGGCCCTTGAGCCCGACCGCCCAAGCACGCCGACGCCGCGACTTGCGCCACCCGCCGCGCCGAAAGCAAGTCCGTCCGACGCCACCCGGAGCATGACGAAAGAGACCGCCGAGCGCGGTCCGGCCGACGCGGGCGGCGCGGGCGGCGCGACGAAGGCACCGGCGGCGAAGGCTTCGCCCACCCAGGGCAAGGCCGAAGCAGCCACGGCCCAGGCGCTGGCGGGGGCACTCCAGGCCGACGCCAAAGCATTCGAGCGGTTGGCCGCTGCCCTTGCCGACGACGGCGCGACCGACGCCCAGGGCGGCGACGCAGGCGGCGGCCGCACTTCCGGCACGGGCGCCGCCGATGGGCCAAACGGTCCGCAGCGCAGCAGCCCCGTTAGCCGCCAGGCTCGTCGGAGACCCGACGAAGCGGGCCGAAGGGCTGCGAAGGCGGGCCCGGCGCGCGCCGTTAATGACGCCGACACGTCGCGCGCCGTTGATAACGCCGACCCATCGCCCCGCCCGGACGGCACCGGCGCGGCCGAGCCATCGCCGGACGCAGGCGGGGAGGCCGGGTCGGAGACGGTCGGCCCCCGCGCAGGGGGCGGCGCGGCGGGAACGAAGCCGCGCAAGGCGGCCGGCGATTCGCCCCTGCCCGACCGGGAACCGAGCGACCGGTTTCCCAAGAACGCCCTTGACGCGATGCGTCGAGCGAAGCGATTAATAGAGGAAGCCGACCGGCGGCTGCGCGACGGCGAGGTCACGGACACCTTCCTCGGCCGCATGGGCGTCGGAAACGCCGAGTTCCGGCGATTCGTCGTCGCATGGCAGCGGCGGCTCGAGGCGGCCGGCAACACAGGTGCGGCCGGGCACCCGCCGCGCGAGGTGCGAACCGACCCCGGCAAGCAGGAGACCGAGGTGCTCCGGCCGGCCGGCGGCACCGAGGCGACGCCGATCGTCGGCCCGGTGAACGCGGGGCCCGACGGCCGCAAGGGATCGGTCCAGGGCGCATCGCCGCAGGTCAGTCCACGGCTGCAGCCGGCCGTGAAGGCGTACTTCGAGACGGTTGACCAGTTGACCGCCGAACCCGGCGAGAAGGAACCGTCGCCGTGAAACCCGATGCGCAGCAACGCGAAGGCCTCGAAGCCCTGGCCCGCGAAGCGGACCGCATCGTCAACCTCATCCTCCACACCAGCCTGCCGCGCGTGGACATCGAGGTTCAGATCGAGAACTTCCGCGCCGAGTGCCTGCGCCGCTATCCGGACGGCGAGGAACTGTTCGAGATGGTTTACGCGAGCCGGTTCCGCCGGATCCTGGAGCAGTGGGGCAACGACCGGCCCGACGCCGACGATACGATAGCGCAGTCGGCGTGGGAGGAGTAGCGCGACGCAGGCAAGCGCATGCTTTCGCGAGCGAAAGCATGGCACCCGCCTGCGAACGCGCCGGGCAAGCCCGGCGGCTAACTCGGCGCGTGCCGTTGCGAGGCTACAGCCCCTGCCGCCTGCTTCATCGCTTCGACAAACGTTGACGGCTCGGGCGGGTCGCGATACGCCTTGACGACCTTGCCGTCGCGTGCGAAGACGATGACGGCCGGCGGATTCGTGCCGCGATACCTGTCGCTGAACCGGCGCTTCGCGCCCTCGGGCGCTTGGGTCACGTCCACGACGATCCGCGTGAGGCCCTCGCCGGCCTCGATGACCCGTGGGTCCGAGAAGACCCTGGCCTTCCACACCCGGCACTCGGCGCACCAATCGGCGCCGAAGTAGAGGAGGACGGGCTCGCGGGCGGCCGTTGCCCGCTCAAGCAAGCCCTCTTGCCACGGTGTCCACTCGATGTGCGGCCCCGTGGCCACGGCGGTCGGTTTGGCTTCGACGTCTTCTGCAGCGGGGGCATAGCGGGCATATGTCCAGAGCCCGCCAACCAGCAGCGCCGCGGCCGCGACGAGCCGGACGGCCCAGAACGGTTTTGAGAACGGCCGCCGCGACAGGCCTTCGAGAAGCCCCAGGTACACCGCCGCAAAGATGAACAGGCCCAGCACAAGCGGCCAGAAGAACCCCGGCGAGATGTACTGCTGGATGAAGTAGAGGATCAGCCCCGCCAAGCCCATGCCAAGCAGCCGCTTCGTCCAGACAAGCCACCCGCCTCCGCGGGGGAACCGGTTGATCAAACTCGTGAAGGCCCCCAGAAAGACGTAGGGCATCCCCAGGCCGAGCCCCACCGTGAAGAACGCCCCGGCGCCGAGCGGTACGGCCTTGCCCACCGAGTGGTCCGTCGCGACCGTGGCGACCGCCGTGATGAGCGAGATGAGGAACGGCCCGACGCACGGAGCGGCAATCGCCCCCATGACCATCCCCATGAATGCCGCGCCGAGGAGGCCGCGGCGTCCGCCGAGTTTGCCCATCGCGCCGGAGGGCAACTGGATCTCGAACGCGCCGAACGAACCGGCCATCATCACCGCCAGGACCGTCACGACGCCAAGCACACCCCACGGGCTCTGGAGCACCAGTCCCAGGCTCTTGCCCGCCAGCGCCGCCACGACGCCGACCACCGAAAACGCGGTCGCCAGACCCAGCACGTACAGGACGGCCAGCGGCAGGACCTTCGCCGGCCGGCTCTCGCCCTGGGCCGCGAAGAAGTTCATGGTCACCGGGATCAGGGGAAACACGCACGGCGTCAGGTTCAGGGCCAGACCGGCGGCGAAGAGCAGAGGCAGGGCGTACAGGATCCCTTCGCGGAACCATTCGCCGACGTCCTCTTCGCCCTCGAACCGGATCTCTTGCGCCGGTGCTTCGGGGCCGGTGGAGGACTGCCCTGCGGCGGCGGCGAAGAGTTCGGCGTTGACCGGCGCTGCGGCCGCGCCCGCTTCGACGATCCTGGCCGCGACCTCGACCGTCCGCTCGCCGGGCTGGTAGCACGTGTCCTCGTCGCAGCCCTGGTAACGGAGTTTGAGGCGGAGCGTGGCGGCGCCGAGCGGGGCGTCGTCGGCCACCGCGGCGTGGACCACGACGATGCTGCGGCCGCCGTAGACCCGGATGGCCTTGCCGTCGGCCCAGTCGGCGATGAAGGGTTCGCCCTTCGGGTAGACGACCTCGCCCCACCGGACGGCGGCCGCGGGTTCGGGCGCGAGGACGGTGGGGATCTGGAAATCGAGCGTCGGCGGGTTGGCGTTGACGTGGTACCCGGCGTCGATGTCCAGGACGAAGGCGACTCGGAAATCGCTGCCGCGCGCAAGGGCGTCGCGGTCGAGGTGCGCCTGGGTTCGGAGCCACGGATCCCGGGGCGCTTCGGCGGCGAAGACGGCGACAGCCGCCAGCACCACGAGTGTCAACGGCAGGTATCGGTTCATGGCTGTCTCCCTTCCCGGTTGCATTCACCTATTATTCGGTGAAGTCGGGGGCGGAGACAAGGGCTACTTGTGGCTGGTGGTGTGCCGCGTGCGGCAGGCGGCTCTACGAAAGGCGTTCGGCGAGGAGTTGCTCCTCAGCCTCTTTGGTCCATCGACCGTCGGGCGTTACCTGCTCCACGGGCGTAAGCGGCATCTCGATCTGCGGGTACACCACGATGCGCCCCGGGTAGGTGCCCGCGTGGGTGTGGTGGATGGCCTCGTTCACAGCGTCGATGCCGCCGACACACGCGACGGAGTTGTTGGGGTCGATCCTGCCGGCGGCCGCGTCGTCGAGGGCGCGGCGGAGGGCGGCGATCGGCGACCCGCTCGTCGCCACGAACGTCCACTGGCCGTAGTGCATGTCGTTCAGGTTGAACCGCATCCAGGCCTTGTCGCGGCTCTCGAAGCCGGCGAACATGTTGAGGTAACCGTGATTGGCGAGGTACTCCAGGGCGGCCTCAGCGGCCTTCGCGACGGGCGCGAGGACCAGGATGTCGTCGGCGCCGCCCTTCTCGAGATGATTGTCGATGGAGTCGTTCGTGAGGTCCACGACGTCCAGTTCGACGCCCTTCTGTTTGGCGAGCGGGCCGAGACTGCGCTCGACCTTCTCGATGCGGTCGGCCCGCATCTCACTGACGATGACGCGTGCGGCCCCGTCCTGGATGCCCTTCTCGATGTGCATGAGGCCGAGCGGCCCGGCCCCGACGTACCACGTCGTGCCGCCCGGTTTGACGCTCTGCGTCTCGCGGTGGTGGCTGTAAGCGTGGTAGACGCAGGCCCACGGTTCGGCCAGGGCGGCCTGGGCGTACCCCAGGCCGGGATCGACCGGGAGCAGGTAGCCCCCGCCGTAGATTTCGGGGCCGATGGTCTGGATCTGCTGGTCGGCGCCGCGGAGTTTGTAGCCGTAAGCGAGGTTCTCGCCGTCGATGTAGATTTCGGCCTGGACGGCGTACCGCTCGCCCACGTGGTACGTCCCGGCAAGGGCGCTGCCGACCTTGACGACGGTCATCGAGACCTCGTGGCCCGGGACGGTGGGTTCGGCGGCCAGGTCGCGTCCCTGCATGCGGGCGTGATTGGCGCCCTGGGAGATCATCTTCCAGTCGCTGGCGCAGATGCCGACGGCGTCGATGCGGACGAGCAACTCCTCGTCGGCCGGTTCGGGCACCGGCACGCCCTCGAGCCGCAGGTTCTCCAGGCCCGCGCCGTAGAGGTTCCACGCGCGGCCGGTCTCGGGGATCCGGTACGAGCCGGCGACGTTGCGGTAGTCATCCAAGAGAGTCATGGCGGCAGTCCTTTGTGTGTCTGCACGCGAACAACGGCACGCGAACGACGGCACGCCGGGCCCGCCTTCGCAGCCCTTCGGCCCGCTTCGTCGGGTCTCCGACAATCCCGGCGGCTAACTCACAGGGCTCGGCGGGGGCTGGTCCGGCCCGCCGTCAGTCACGGGCTCGGCCGTATCGGTGTCGGCCGCATCGGTGTCGGCCGGTTCATCCTCGAGGACCTCGTCCTCCCACTCGTCCTCGACGGGGTCGCTGTCGTAGTGGGCCCATCGGATTTTCGGTCGGCCCTTGGCGTCGGGCTCACGGTCGTCGGGCGCATCCTTGGCCTTGGAGACGATGACCCGGGGCGGGCCGGTCCGGGGTCGGCGGTCACTTCGTCCGCGCGGCGGTCGGTCGGAGCGCGGTCTGGCCGGGCGGTCGGACCGAGGCGGCCCCGCCGCTTGCCGGCGCCCGCGGTCGGTGCGTCGGTCGCCCCCGTGGGGGGTCCGGCGTTCGGTCGCGGCCGTGCGTGGCGTCTCGCCGTCGGCGGCGCGCGCCCGAGCAGGCTCGGCCTTGCGGCGAGGTTCGGCAGCGGGCCCGGCGGGTGCGGCTCCGGGCGGCGCCGGGCGGGATCGGGCTTTCGGCTCGCGTCGTGCAGGCGGGCGGTCGGGGATGAGGGTCAGGGCGATACGGTGCTTGTCGGCCTCGACGGCGACGATCCGCACGTCCACGACGTCGCCGACGTGGAGGAACTTCATGGGGTTGCGGACGTAGCGCCGCGAGAACTGGCTGATGTGGATGAGCCCTTCCTCCTTCAGGCCGATATCGACAAACGCCCCGAAGTCCACGACGTTGCGGACGGTCCCCTTGACCCACATGCCGGGCTGCAGGTCCTGGAGCCGGCGCATCGCCCGGCGGAAGATCGGCCCGTGATGCCGGCGGCGCGGATCGGAGCCGGGTTGCTGGAGCGCCCCGACGATGTCGAGCAGCGTCGGCAGAGGAATCGCCAGTTCCTCGGCCACCGGCTCGATCGAGAGCGTCGGCAACGCCTGGCGCAGGGCCCGCGTCTTCTCGCCGCCTTTCAGGTCGTCCAACGAGTTGCCGAGGTGCGCCAGCAGCCGCTCGGCATCGGCATACCACTGCGGGTGAATGCGCGTGGCGTCGAGGGGGTTGGAACCGCGGACGCGGAGGAATCCGGCCGCCAGCAGAAACACCTTCTCATTCCAGTTGGGGAGGGTCTTGAGTTCGTCGCGGCCGGCGATGGGCGTCTCGGCCCGGCGTGCAAGGAGGGCGGCCAGGTGCTCGTCGCCCAGGCCGGGGATCCGCCGCAGCATCGGCGCCGACGCCGTATTGGCGTCGGCCCCGACGGCCGCCACGCACGACTCGATGGTTTCATCGAGCGCCCGCTGAAGGTGCTGCTGGTTCACGTCGTGCTGGTACAGGCCGACGCCGATGGCGCGGGGATCGATCTTGACGAGTTCCGCCAGGGGGTCCTGGAGCCGGCGTCCGATGCTGACGGTCGCGCGGATGGCGGCGTCGAGGTGGCCGAACTCCTGCTTCGCCAGGTCCGAGTCGGCGTAGGCCGCCGCGCCCGCTTCGCTGATAATCGCGTACCGGGCGTCGAGCGAGTGCTCGCCGATGAGTTCCGAGACGAGGGCCTCGACCTCGCGGCACCCGGTGCCGTTGCCGATGGCGATGGTCTCGATCTGGTGTTGCTGGAGGGCCTGGAGGACGGCGGTTTTCCCTTCGTCCCATTTTGCCTGGGGTTCGAGCGGGTAGATGATGGTCTCGCCCAACAGGGCGCCGTCCGGGCCGAGCATGGCCATCTTGCAGCCGGTCCGGTAGCCCGGCTGGACGGCCAGGACGCGGCGTCCGCGGACGGGGCGGGTCATCAGGAGGCTTCGCAGATTGGCGACGAAGACCTCGATGGCGTGGCGTTCGGCCCGTTCGGTCAGGCGCCGGCGGATGGCGCGCTCGGCGGCGGGCAGGACAAGCCGGCGCAGGGCATCGGCCAGGACGTTCTTCAGAAACGCCGCGAAGCGATGCCCGGCGGGCATGACGATCCCGAGGACGTGGTCCATGAGCGGCTCGGCAGGCACGTCGATCGTGACCTTGAGGGCCTTGCTCCTCTCGCCGCGGTTGATGGCAAGGATGCGGTGCGGGGGGATGCGGCTGAGGGCCTCGGCGAACTGAAAGTAACTGCGGAATTCGGCGGCCTCCTTGGCCCGGGGACCGGCCTGCTGCGATCGCAGCGTGCCCTTCTCCCAGGCGAAGCGGCGGACCATGCCGCGAAGCCGTGGATCGTCGGCCACGCGCTCGGCCAGGATGTGGCCCGCGCCGGCCATCGCCTCTTCGGGCGAGCGGACCTCGCGGTCGGGGGCGACAAACTGGGCCGCCTTCTCCGCCAGGTCGGGCCCGTCCGCCGCGCCCGCCGAGGCGTAATCGGCCAGCGGCTCCAGGCCCCGCTCCCGTGCGACCGACCCGGCCGTCCGACGCCTGGGCTGAAGCGGACGCATGAGGTCCTCGAGAATATCCGGATCGTCGGCGTCGGCGATGGCGGCGGCCAGGCCCTCGGTCAAGGCACCGGCGTGCTCGGCGACGGCCCGTGCCTTGCGGCGAAGGCTTTCGATGGCGGCAAGGTCGCGTCGGGCCCGCTCGATGCGGCGAATGGTTTCCTCGTCGGTCCCGCGGGTCTCGGTCTTTCGGTAGTGGGCGATGAAGACGGGGCTGAGCCCGGCGTCGAGCAGTTCAAGAACAGGGGAAATGCGCTCGCGGCTGACTTTGAGGCGCTGAGCGAGAGCGTCAGAGGTGTCGGCTGACATGTCCAAAACAACCTTTTGGCAGTGGGCAACGTCCGCCCAGGAAACGGTCGGGTGAGTATACGGTCTGCGGCGGCGATGCCAAAGGGTTTTCCTCGCCGGCGGCAAGGATGAGGCCCGCTTGCGGTGGCCATGACGGTGGCCTACAATGCGCACGCGCCAGCGGAGGCGAACGCGATGGCTTCAGAACCGGCACGCGGGCTCGTGATCGTCAACACGGGCGACGGCAAGGGAAAGACGACGGCGGCGCTCGGCATGGCCATGCGCGCCGTCGGCCACGGCATGCACGTGGCCTTCGTCCAGTTCGTCAAGGCGGCCGCCGTGGGCGAACACGAGGCCGCGGTGCGGCTGGCGCCGGAACTGGAAATCTTCCAGATGGGGTGCGGCTGCGTGACGGGCGAGCCAACGGACGAAGACCTCCGGGCCGCTCGCGAAGCCCTCGAGACGACGCGGGCCTGCCTGACCAGAGGGCGGTACGCGATGGTCGTGGCCGACGAGGCGATCACGGCCGTCGGCCTGAACCTCCTCGACCGCGACGCAGTGGAATCGCTCCTGGCGGACCGTCCGGCCGACGTGCACCTCGTCCTGACGGGACGCGGCGCGTGGCCGAGCCTGACGGACCGGGCCGACCTCGTGACCGAGATGCACAGCGTCAAGCACCCGCACGAGACCGGCGGCGGCGCCCTGGAAGGCATCGAGTTCTGAAGCCGTGGCAAGCCGGGCGTCCGCTGTTGCGTCGCATCCACCCTCGATGATTCTCACTGTCGGAAAGGCCTTTCCCTGCCACCCCGATGCGTATACGATGGTCGGTGTTCCCGGGGTTGGGCGCCATGGGCACGTTCAGCGTCTTCGATCACACGGCCGACATCGGGCTCGAGGTGCGCGGTGGCGACCTGTCGGACCTCTTGGAAACGGCGGCCCGCGCCACCTTCGACCAGATGCTCGAGGACCTTCCCGGCGCCGTGGAAGCGTTCGAGGAGGTCCGCGCCGCGCCCGCCGAGGACCTGGCGGACGACGCGGGAGAACTCCTGGTCGTCTGGCTCCAGGAACTGCTGTACCGGTTCGAGGTGGGCGGCCTCGTGCCGCTTGCGTTCGACTTTGTGGCGTGCGGGCCGCGCGAGGTCCGGGCGCAGGTCGGCTTCGGCCGCTTCGATCCCGACCGCCACCGCGCCCGCAGCGAGATCAAGGCCGTGACGTACCACGACCTGTGCGTGCGCCAGGAGGGGGACGGCTCCTGGTCGGCGCGGTTCATTCTGGACGTGTAGGCGCGGCGGTTAATCCTACAACGCTACTTCGCCTTTTTGTCCGCCTGGTGGCCTTCCCAGGCCACCAGGAACAGGCATAAACTGCGTTCGCGGCGGCCTGGGAAGGCCGCCGCGCGGAACGTAGCGTAGTAGTATTAAAGCGGCGCGCCCGCTATGGCACACGTGGAAGAAGAGGGGCAAAGGGAGCCGAAAGCGCATGCGCATCCTCGACCGCAAGTTCCACAAGCACGTCGGGCGATACCTCTTTCAGTGCGCGCTGGCCACCGGGGCCGTCCTGGTCATCCTGATGGTGCTTGACGTGATTACCCAGGCGGTCATCATCGCCTCGCTGGGCGCCAGTTCGTTCATCGCCTTCACCATGCCGCACGCCAACGTCTCCCGGCCGCGGTACCTCGTCGGCGGGTACGTGTGCGGGATGGCCGCCGGCATCGCGATGAACGCCGTCGGCGAGGCCGTGGGCGACCCGGTGGTGGGTGGGTGGACGTTGCGCGGCGACGTGGTGTTCGGGGCAGCCGCCGTCGGCCTGGCCATTTTTCTGATGGTGATCACCGACACCGAGCATCCGCCGGCCGCCGGGCTCGCCCTCGGCGTCGTCCTGGCCCAGTGGAACACGCTGGCCCTGGTCGTTTCCATCGTGGGCATCGTAGCCCTGTCGCTGGCGCGCCTGGCCATGAAACCGATCCTCATTAACCTCATCGACGTGCCGGAACAGGAGGCCAAGGATGAGTCCGGGTAAGGCGTTCCAGGGCCCTCTGGAACCGGCCGGCGAGTGCCGTTACCGCATCCCCAAGTCCTACAAGAGGGGCATGCGCGTTGACGGCCTCATCTACGCCGACGAGACGCTGATCGAGCAGATCCGCAGCGACAACGCCCCCGAGCAGGTGGCCAACGTCGCCACGCTGCCCGGCATCCAGAAGGCCAGCCTCGCCATGCCCGACATCCATTGGGGATACGGGTTCCCCATCGGGGGCGTGGCGGCCACCGATCCGGCTGAAGGCGGCGTGGTCTCGCCCGGCGGCGTGGGGTACGACATCAACTGCGGTGTCCGCATGGTCCGCTCCGACCTGACGCTCGACGACGTCGGGCCGCGCATCGAACAACTGGTGGCCACCATCTTCCAGACGGCGCCGTGCGGCGTGGGCGTGGGCGGCCGCAAGGCGTACGCGCCGTCCGAGATGCGAAAACTCCTCCGCGAAGGCGCCGCCTACGTCGTCCGGCAAGGCCAGGGTTGGGACGAGGACCTGGAGCACACCGAGGCCGGCGGCTGCATCGACGGCGCCGATCCGGACGCCGTCTCAAAGCGGGCGCTGGAGCGCGGCAAGAAACAGGTGGGGTCGCTGGGAGCGGGGAACCACTTCCTCGAGGTCCAGGTGGTGGACAAGGTGTTCGACGCGACGACGGCCGAGGTCTTCGGCGTTGCCGAGGGTTTGATCAGTTTCATGATCCACTGCGGCAGCCGCGGGTTCGGCCACCAGGTCTGCGACGATTTCCTGAAGACCATGCGCGGGGCCGCGCGCAAGTTCGGATTCGACCTGCCCGACCAGCAACTGTGCTGCGCGCCGGTCACGAGCGACGAAGGCCGCCGGTACCTGGGGGCCATGCGCGCCGCCGCCAACTACGCCTGGGCCAACCGGCAGGCCCTGATGGTTCTGGTGCGCGAGGCCGCCAGCCGCGTGTTCGGCAAGCCGGCCGAGCGGTTGGGCCTGCGGCTGGTGTACGACGTGGCACACA
>Ga0307379_10010332_pt1 | contig 12358 bp, 7 predicted proteins | sample UN2MG_FD_202237 | JGI IMG/M metagenome (GOLD analysis project Ga0307379, IMG submission 202237) | Soil microbial communities from Risofladan, Vaasa, Finland - UN-2 | ecosystem: Environmental > Terrestrial > Soil > Coastal area > Acid sulfate soil | place: Finland: Risofladan, Vaasa | collected... | reverse complement strand
AATGGCCGCTTATAAAAAGCGCCTGCCCTGGGGCAAGGTTCTGGCCATTTATTCGATCATCGCCTTGATTATCGGCGAGCTGACAGCCCTCGCCGGAATCATGGGGATTGTCACCGACCTAGTGCATGAATGGACACAGTTTGTTTTCGGCGGCCAGGGTGCGAACAAAGTCGTGGTGGCAATTGTGATCATTATCGGGTGTTTCATTCTCCTCTGGGTGGGTAAATACTCGCGGTTCGAGAAGTTTCTCGTGGTGCTGGTTATTATTATGGGCGTGAGTTTTATTCTCAGCATGATCTTAGTTATACCCCGGCCTGGAGAGCTGGTCAGGGGCCTGGTGCCGGGTATTCCGGATGAGCCGCAGGCTTTTCTCATTGTGGCGGGCATAGCGGGAACTACCTGTTCGGCCATGGTTTTTATCATGCGCAGCATTGTGGTGGCGGAAAAAGGGTGGGGTGATAAAGATCTCAAACAGAGCAAGGTGGATGCGCTTATTTCAAGCGGCATGATGCTTCTTCTTTCCGTTGCGGTGATGGCCTGCGCTGCCGGAACACTTTTCCGGATCGGACAGCCTGTGGAAGAAGCTGTGGACATGGTAAAAACCCTCGAGCCGCTTGCCGGCAGGTTCGCGATCAGCATTTTCGTGGTTGGAGTAATCGGAGCGGGAATCAGCACCATGTTCCCCATAATTCTGGTGGCTCCCTGGCTGATCTCGGACTATCGCGGCACGCCGCGTAATATCAGGAGCCCGATGTACCGGGTGCTTGGTGCAGTGGGACTTCTGATCGCTCTCTCAGTTCCGGTTTTCGGCGGCCGGCCGGTGTGGGTGATGGTCGGCTCCCAGGCTTTTCAGGCCATGCTGCTTCCGGTGATCACCCTGCCGATAATCGTCCTTCTCAACCGGAAAGAAATCATGGGCCAAAGAAAAGCCGGCCTCTGGCTCAATGCCGGGCTTTGGGCCACTTTTATCTTTGCGTTGATCACCACCTATGCGGCCATTCTTGGACTGCTGGAGACCTTGAAAGATCTGCTCGCTTGAGTGCCTTGAGCCCCAAACACGAGACCCGGTTTCCCGCACTCTTTCAATAAAGAACGGAGGATCGAATGAATGTATTTATCAATCGGGTGATCCGTGCCATGCGTCTTGAGGCCAATCTTTATGAGGAGGTCGAGGCGGACCGGGAGGCCATGAAACAGGCAGTGGCTGTAGTCATCCTGGCCAGTGTGGCTGGCGGTATCGGCGCAGAGGGAATGGGTGGGCTTCGTGGGATGGTTTTTGGTTCCCTGACAGCCCTGGCCGGCTGGGTGGTCTGGGCCTTCCTGATTTTCTTTGTCGGAACCAAGATTTTACCCGCCCCCGAGACCAGGTCGAATCCGGGTGAGCTGATGCGCACTCTGGGGTTCGCGTATTCCCCGGCGCTGCTCAATGTCTTCGGCATCATTCCGTTTCTAGGGTGGCTGGTCAGGCTGGCAGTTAATTTCTGGCTTCTTTTCGCCTGGGTTGTCGCTGTCCGTCAGGCTTTGGACTATAAAAGCACAGGGCGGGCGGTTGCTGTCTGTGTTATCGGCTGGCTGATTTCAGTAGTGTTCATGGGACTGATTTACATTCTTGTTAAGGGGATGCCTCATCTGCCAAAACCTCCCGTAATGTGATACACCGGTTATAACCAGTTTGATTTCAAAGCGTTATGCCCTGTCTTTTCATAGTTTTTCAGGTAATATAAAAAGCCGGTCGGCTTATCACTTAGCCGACCGGCTTTTTAACAGAATGGTTTAAAGCGGAAACCCGGGAAACAATGCTCGGTCTTTGTATATGGAGCGCGGCTTTAAAAGGATATTTTGGCTTAAACTAAAGATGATATAAACCGCCACCCAAACCCTTTGGATTCCTCCTGCCAAGACCATAGATGACCGGCGGTCTGGACACTACTAAAAGCCGAAAAACCTGATAGGAGAGAGGATTAATATTAAGAATCTCAGTTCAATATCTTGTTGAGCTCCTTGGAAACCTTGAACACCGCCTTTTTTCTTGCCGGTACGAACACCTCTACGTTGGTTCTCGGATTACGTGCTTTGCGCGATTTGTGGTGTTTTACCTTGAAAGTCCCGAAACCACGGATTTCCAAATGCTTGTTTTCAGTCAGGCAGCTCTTAATCTCATCCAGAAAATACTCGACCACAATCTTAACATCTTTGATAGTGAAACCGGTTTTTTCTGCGATAAGCTCGACAATGTCCGCTTTGGTCATAACTGCAAACTCCTCTTGGGAAATAAAACTTTATCTTGTAAATGAAAAATAAAATTGATTTATATACTGCAAATTAATTGTGAGGCAATAGTATAATAGAGAGAAGCGAGTTGGTCAAGATATTGTCAAAGTATATGAGGTTAAACATATCATTTAGATAAAAAACGGGATTGAACTTGCCATGCCGGGGGAGAGAATTCCCCGTGATGAAAATATCCAATAAGGCTGGTTAAAAAAGTTTTTCGTATTTGTCAAGAAAAAAATCGGCAGGATTTAACCAGATTCATTCATAAACTCTCATGCCGCTCTTTGCGGCCACAACGAAGCGTGAAAATCAAGAGGACAAATCCTGTCCGTTTCGCGTACACCCCTTTCAAGGGGGGATTTTCAGTTAAAAGATCTGGAAACTTTCAGCATTCCAGTTACACCGCCTTGAAATGATAGCCTCCTTTTATTTGCTTGCTGTAAACGGCAAAAAGAGTTAAAAATTCTTTAAGGAATAAACCTTGAATCTGCCTGGATTTTTTGACTGCAGTTGAAGTGTCAAACAGAGGCAGGGCTGAATTCCCGGGTTTCTGGAAATTATTTTATGGTCAACTTTTTCTCACCGTTCTGGAGAGGCGATCCGGATGAACCGGCTAACCGAGTGTCTGGCCCGCTTTTGCCGGGATAATATTTTACGGGAAAAATGGCTGATCGCCCCCTCGCTGCGTGTGGGCTACCAGTGGCTCGATAATGTGGCGCGCGGAGGTCAGCCGGTGGTTAATGTGCGGGTCAGGACCCTCCGGGCTTTGGCGTTCGAGCTTGCCCAGCCGGTCCTTCTGGAGCGAGGCCTGAGGTTCCTTTCCAACCGGGAGGGAGTATTATTGACCGGGATTATATTCAGCCGGCTGAGAGAGGGGGGCCGGGGCTACATCCTGTCGCTGGAGCCTGAAATCAGTTTGCTGCAAAAAATTTACAGTACCCTGAGCGATATGCGCCTGGCAGGGCTTGATCAGGAAAAATTGCCGCCGGAGCTTTTTGAAGTGGAGGCCAAGGGGCGGGAACTCTCAGTTATCCTGGGCGGGTATCTGGAAGAATTAAAAAAGCGGCGGCTGGCTGATTACACCGATATCCTGGAGCTGGGGGCTGGACAGGCAGCGAAAGGGCGGCTGGCTTCAGGCAGGGATTTCGTAGTGCTCCTGCCAGAAGATATGGAGTTCCGGGCAGTCGAAAAGGCGTTCCTTGATTCCCTCCCGGCCGACAGGGTGAAAGTCCTCGAGGTGGACAGGCCGGCGGTCGCTCAACCGGACACCTCAGGTGGACTCGATGACTCGAGGCTTCTCGCCTGGCTGCTTGAGCCTGGTAAAGCTCCAGCTCCGCGCGGCGACAGCACAGTACGAATTTTCCGCGCAGTGGGCGAGGCCAATGAAGTGCAGGAGGTTTTCCGCCGCTGCCTGGCTGAGAGCTACAGGCTGGATGAGGTGGAAATCCTGCACACTGATCAATCGACTTACGTGCCGCTGGTTTTCGAGACGGTCCAGGGCTTCCCCTCCCTGGTAGCGGAGCGGCCGGAGGGTCTGCCGGTGACTTTCGCCGAGGGTATCCCGGCCCGTTATTCGAGACCCGGAAGGGCGTTAAGCGGGTGGCTCGCCTGGGTCGGGCAGGGTTATCCACAGGCCGGACTCGCCAGGCTGATCCAGGATGGAGTCCTGACTGTTCCCGGGGCCGGGGCGCCGGGCACCGGTTTCTACGCCCTGGCCGGCCTGATGCGGCAGCCGGGAATAGTAAGCGGCAGGTCCCGTTACCTGGAGAAAATGGATCAGTGGATTTCGAGTCTGGAATTACGGCTTGCAAGACTCTCTGAATTGAGAGATGAGGAGGGGGAAGCCGGACCCGGGCAGGCAGAGAAACTGCGCGAGGACCTGGCCGGCGGCAGGCTCCTGCGCTCGATGGCAGAGGGCCTGCTCGATATCTCGCCCGGTGGGGAGGCAACGGATAAGGAAATCATTGACTGCGCGCAGAAATTTCTGGCCGGGTTTGCCCGGACAGTGAGCGAGCTTGATAATTTCGCTAAAAATGCCCTTTTGGAGCGCCTGGAAGAGTTGAAATCCTGGGTCACCGAACAAGCAGGCGGCTTGAGCTTTGATTTAAGGCGCTATCTTGCCCGGCTGCCAGTCGAGGTCCCGGTTTTGGGATCGGGTCCTCTTCCAGGGAAAATCCATGTGACGCACATCTCTTCCGGGGGGCATTCAGGCCGTCCGGTAAGCTTTATTATCGGGCTGGATGACAGGCGGTTCCCTGGAGGGCGGTTCGAGGACCCGATTCTTCTGGACAGCGAGCGAAAGAAGCTCTCGCCGGAACTTCCCACCTCCTCGCGGAGGATCGACCGGTCCCTGGAGGATTTCGCGCGCTGCCTGGCCAGGCTTCGCGGCACTGTGATCCTCGGTTTTTCCTGTTTCGACCCGCTGGATGAGCGGGAGATCTTTCCCAGCCCGGTGCTTCTTGCCGCCTGGCGCATCATTTCCGGAGAGCGGGATGCAGACCAGGGGCGGATGCTGGCAAGACTGCCTTCGGCTGTCTCTTTCGCGCCTGTCGATGAAAAAGGCGCCTGCGAGGAGAGCGACTGGTGGCTGTGGCGCCTTTGTGCCTGCAGGCAGCCTGAGGGCGCCCTGGAATCTGTAGGGCGCCGGTTCCCGCACCTGGCCCGAGGGGAGCAGGCCGAGATTTCGCGTGCCGGGGCGGACTTCACAGTTTACGATGGGCTGGTGCCTGAAGCCGGTGCCGACCTTGACCCAGCCAGGGCCCAGGGGCCGGTTATGTCTGTGAGCCGGCTTGAGACTTTAGGGCGCTGCCCGCTGGCCTACTTTTTCAGGTTTGGCCTGGAGCTCGAGCCCCCGGAGGAACCCATTGTCGACCCCTCTCTCTGGCTCGATCCTTTGACTGCAGGCTCGCTCCTGCACAAGGTGTTTCAGGAATTTATCGACGGGCTCCTGCGCAAACAACAACTCCCCGATAATTCACCAGGGCAGCATAAGCTGATCGCCGATCTACTAGACCGTGAGCTGGAACGCTGCAAAGATCTTTATCCACCAGCCAATGAAAGCTCTTATCGACGCAGGAGCGCTGAACTTCACCAGACCGCCGGGGTTTTCCTGGTCGAGGAAGCCCGGCACTGCCGCAGCAGCCGGCCTGCGTACCTGGAAGCAGCGATCGGTATTCCCCCCACAGGCGGGGGCACGCTACTCGACAGCCAATCAGCGGTCTCTTACTTTCTACCCGATGGAAGCGGGATAAAAGTCCGCGGCAGGATCGACCGGATCGACCGGCTTTCCGGCTCGGGCGAAGAGCGCTACGCAATCTGGGATTACAAGACCGGAAGCTCCAATCGATACAGCTTCTCCGACCCTTTCAAACAGGGCCGGGTTGTTCAGCATGAGATTTATCTCGCAATCGTAGCTGAGCGCCTGAAAGAAAAAGTGGGGCCGCATGCCCGATGCGTTAAATTCGGCTTTTTCTTTCCAGGCAGGCGCGACCGCGGCAGGCGCCTCTTTTGGAGTCCGGACAGGCTGACCGAGGGCGGCGGGATAATCTCCGGGCTCTGCCGGATCGCGGCTTCCGGGGCTTTCCCGGCCACTGATAAAGATACTGACTGCCAAATTTGCCAGTTTCAGGAGATTTGCGGCGATTTGAAAGCTGTCACCCAGCGAAGCAGGGAAAAGCTTGAAAATGCTGAAAACACTATTCTTGAGCCTTTTCGCAAGCTGAGATTAAATGGCTGATTCCCGATTAATAAGTCCTCCGGATTGGGAGGAGCGCAGGCTGATCGACAGCCTGCTTGAGACCAGCATGCTGGTCGAGGCTGCCGCCGGGACAGGTAAGACCACGAAAATGGTGGACCGCATGGTGGCCCTGGTGAGAAGCGGCAGGGCCAAGGTGGAGAACATGGCCGCTGTCACCTTTACCCGCAAGGCGGCATCAGAGCTGAGAGCCCGCTTCCAGGCCGGACTCGAGGCCGAGGCCCGCGTGAATCGCTCCGGTGTGGAGGGCCGGCACCTGGCCGAGGGGGTGGCCCAGCTCGACCGTTGTTTTATCGGTACGATTCATGCTTTTTGCGCCCGCATCTTGCGCGAAAGGCCGGTCGAGGCCGGGGTGAGCGTGGATTTCCAGGAAATAGACGAGGAGGCGGACAGCCGGATCAGGGAGCAGGCCTGGGAGGACTATGTGGCCGGGCTTTATGTCGATAGCGCCCCGATCCTCGATGAACTGAATGAATTGGGGATCGAGATCGGACCGATCAAGGCTGCATTCGATGTGCTTTGCAATTACCCGGATGTGGAAAACTGGCCGGCTCCGAAACTCGCCCCTCCGGATCCGGAACCCTTGAAAAGCGGGCTTCTCGGTTATGCGCATCACATGGAAGAGCTTGCCGAAAGCCTGCCCGCGGATCCGGGCAATGACAGGCTGATCCCTAAATACGAAATCATTCCGCGGATGGTGCGCCAGTCCGATCTGTCGAGCCTGCCCAGACTGGCCGAGGTGGCCCAGGCATTCAGGCCGCTGAAAGGAAGTGATCTGGTCCGGAGAAACTGGCCGGGCGGCAAAGACCAGGCCGAGGGGGAGTGGATGCGCTGGGAGACATTTTGTACAGAACGGGCCGGGCCGTTTCTGGCTGCGTGGCGGTCCTATTGTTACGAGCCGGTGATCCGCGCTTTGAGACCTGCTATGGAGGTGTACGACCGCCTGCGCGCTGGCTACGGCATGCTCAATTACCAGGACCTCCTGGTCAAAGCCAGGTTACTCCTTCAGCACCACCCCAATGTGAGGAGTTATTTCAGCCGCAGGGTAACCCATCTGCTGGTAGATGAATTCCAGGATACTGACCCGGTGCAGGCTGAGGTGATGCTCCTTTTGACCGCGGATGATCCCGGCCAACCCGATTGGACTAAATGCCGCCCGCGTCCTGGGGCGCTGTTCGTTGTCGGTGATCCCAAACAGTCGATCTATCGCTTCCGCCGCGCCGACATTGTCACCTACAACCAGGTCAAGGAGCTGATCCTCGCAGCCGGGGGCAGGGTTGTCAGGCTCTCGGCGAATTTCCGCGCGCAAAGCGGGCTTATCCAATGGGTCAACAACACATTCAGTGACAAGTTTCAAAATGACAGGTACTCTCCGGCCTACGTGGCCCTCGAGGCCGCAAGAACTGACTGCGGCCCGGTCGGGCCCGGCGGAGTCTACCGGCTGGATGTCCCGAAAGAGTATAAGAACAAGGACAATGTTGCAGAGTATGAGCCCGGTTTCGTGGCCTCCTGGATCAGGCAGGCGCTGGATGAGAAAACAAGGATCCCGCGACCGGCAGCCATAGAGCCTGCTGATCAATTGGAAAGAGAGCAGGCAGGCGCGGATGATTTCCTGATTATCACCTATAGAAAGAAAAATTTGGACCTTTACGCAGCGAAGCTCGAAGAACTGGGTATCCCGCACCAGGTAACCGGAAGCGGCGCCCTGGAAGGAGTGCGCGAGCTGCGGCTCCTTTATCTCTGGCTGGCGGCTGTTATCAGGCCTGATAACCCCCTTCCTCTGGTCGCCCTGTTGCGTAGCGCATCTTTCGGGGTGAGCGATATTGACCTCTACGCTTTCAAGAAGGCGGGCGGGACATTCTCCTACCGCTCCCCGGTTCCCCGGACTTTGAAACCCGGGCAGAAAAAGCTTTTTGAGGATGCTTTCAGCAGGCTCGCGGAATACTCGGCCTGGATCGCCAAGCTACCCCCGGTGACGGCAATTAGAAAAATAGCATCGGATGCAGGCCTTTTCGCTTCCGCTGCTGCAGGAAGCGGCGGCAACATGCGCGCAGGGACCCTGGCCAAGGCTCTCGAGCTGCTAAGGGCGTCACAATACGGGTCATTGACCATGTCGGATCTGGTGGATTATCTGGGCCGGCTGGCGTCCGGGGAAATCTCGAGTGACAGTTTGCCGGCTGCTCCAGGGCAGGGCCCGGCTGTGCGGCTGATGAACCTTCATAAGGTCAAGGGCCTCGAGGCTCCGGTCGTTTTCCTGGTGGACCCTTTCGGCAGGGGACGTCACGAGGTGAGACTTCACATAGACCGCTCGGGAGGGTGCACAGCCGGCTACCTGGCGATCTGCGCCGAGGGACCTGGCAGGTACAGCGAGCTGGTGGCGCACCATCCGGAGTGGCAGAAATGGGCCGGGGAAGAGGCGAAATTCCTGGAGGCGGAGGAGGTGCGGCTTTTCTATGTAGCCGCAACCCGCGCCGGAGCGCAGCTTGTGATTACCCAGCGGGAGACAGGCAAACAATATAACCCGTGGAATTTTTTCGAGGAGCACCTTAAAGAATGCCCAGCTCTCGAAAAACCTGTAAAGCGGGAGGTTCCCCTGAGCAGAGAAGAAACAGCGATACTGGAGAGCGAGCCGCAATCAGCGCTTGAGGCTGTTAGACAGAGATGGACCCGGGCGCTCGAGCCCGGTTACAGTATACTCAGGGCCAAAGAGGTTGCAGTCGGCGGAATCGGTCCGCAAGGCGCTACCGGTGAGCTCGGCCTGGAATGGGGAACCGTGATTCACAGGTTGCTCCAGGCTGCACTGGAGAGCACCGGCTCAGACCTCAAGGGGCTGGTCCGGGACGTTTTGAAAGAACAGGAGCTCGACCCGGAACTCGAAGCAGAAGCGCTGAAAGTGGTGGATGCTGTGACCCGGTCAGATATCTGGCGCCGGGCTTTATCGAGCGAAAAATATCTGACAGAGGTGCCATTCGAGCTGCTTGATCCCACCTCTTGCATCGAGAGCGGAAAAACGATCCTCCGCGGAGTGATAGACCTCGTGTTTCGCGAGCCTGGGGGCTGGGTGATAGTGGATTACAAGACAGACCGGCCCTCCGGGGATTTAACCCCGCTGGTCGGGCACTATGCGCCGCAGGTCCGCCTTTATGCTTCCGCCTGGGGAAAAGCCACCGGGGAGGCTGTCAAGGAGACCGGGCTTTATTTCACCGCTGCCGACCGGTATATTGAGGTGTGAGATACACTAAAAATATTGGATAACATACGAAAAGTTAATAATCGATCGGAAATGGCTGGTTAAAAATCTTCCCAGGCATAAAACCAATTTTGCTTTATTCCCCTAAGCTCGAATAGGCGCACAAAGGTTTCCTGAAAGCTGAGATCGGAATAGTGATATACAAATAAATACAAAACCTGATTTAATCAAAAATACTTGATTTTTAATTTGGGGAGGGCGATATTAAAAACCAGGGAGGAGAAAATGAGTCAGAAAAAGATAACTCAGGCGCAAAATAATAAAACTTCCTTGAAGGGATATTGCAAGACAAGGTCACAATCATCCGGCAAGCATTCCAAAAAATTAGTCAGCAATGCTAATCCGAAAGTTGTTGAAATTGTTAAAAAAAGCATGCGGGAAAATGAAACCGTATGGCGGGAGCTGGCAAAGTATTAAAAGCGACCTTAGGTCTAGATGACATAATAAAGATCCACCACGATATGGTTTTAGAATTTGGTGGTGGATTTTTTATTGCGAGTGAGAAAAATTTAATAAACCCTGGATCTTTGTATTATGTCTTAGAGGAGATTCAGGGTTTTGTTTTTGGTTATGACCGGTATCGGACTGTGATAGAAAAAGCTGCGATTTTGGCCTGGCGGATAATCCAAGAGCATGTGTTTTTCGATGGAAACAAACGAACTGGAATGGCGGCCTGCGAGGCCCTCCTCAAATTGAACCATTATGATATGCTGATTGATGAAGAGTTGATAACGATGGCCATAAGTATTGCAGAAAAAAAGGTTGAATATTCTGATTTTGTAAAGTGGCTTAGGGAAAAAACGACAAAAGCATAGCTTCTTTAGGCTTAAACGAGTAACCATCATGCTTGATAAATTTTTTTCGTTTTTTGTACTTCTAGAAATTCCAAGGAAGGCTTAGATGAGAGACATTTCGAGAAAAATCAACACTTTGAGGACTGCTCAAGCCGCAGCGACACTGGTTCTTAAACCTTCCACCCTGGAGCTTGTTCGCCAGGAGAAAATCCCGAAAGGCGATCCGCTCGAGGTGGCCCGGGTGGCCGCAATCCAGGCCGCAAAAGAGACCAGCCGCATAATTCCTTACTGCCACCCGGTTCCGGTCGATTTTGTCGGGGTCCACTTTGCTTTATCGGAGGACCGGATCGAGGTCAGGGTGGAGGTCAAGGCCCTTTACAGGACCGGGGTCGAGATGGAAGCCCTCACCGGGGTCTCAGTGGCGGCCCTGACCCTGTACGATATGCTGAAAATGCTCGATGACTCCATGGAGATAAAGGGAATACGCCTGCTGGAGAAAAAAGGGGGCAAATCCGATTTCGCGCAGGAGCTGGGCTGGGTTCCCAGGGCCGGGGTGCTCGTGACAAGCGATTCGGTTTCCCGGGGCGCTGCAGAGGACAGATCGGGCCGGCTGATCCAGGGGCGGCTAACAGAGGAAGGTTTCGAGGTGGCAGACCTCCGGGTTGTTCCTGATAATATCGAAGAGATAAAAAAGTGTCTCATCGACTACGCCGACCTCTCGGGACTGGACCTGGTGGTCACTAGCGGCGGGACCGGGCTCGGGCCCCGCGATGTCACCCCGGAGGCCACGCTCGAGGTCTGCGACCGTGAAGTCCCGGGAATCGAGGAAGCCGCCCGCTCTTTCGGCACGCTGCGCACTCCTTTCGCGGTGCTCTCCCGCGGCAGGGCCGGAATCAGGGGCAAGACCCTGATAATCAATCTCCCGGGCTCGACCAGAGGAGTGGAAGAGTCTCTGGATGCGCTTTCAGCCAGCCTCAAGCACGCTTTGAAAATAATCCGCGGCGGCGGACATTAGACCGCGCGCAAGGTTATCTTGTCCTCTCAATCCAGGAACAGGGGTGTATTTTTCGGGGAAACTTGCCGGAACACCGTAAAAATTATATCTTTACTCCCCAACCCGTTGTAGTTAAAAAAATCGAGTATTCCTAAAAAAGAGTTACCACACTTGATCAAATTATGCAGGAGGAATCGAATTGAACACTGTCAAAGTAAGGTCCACTGAAAGCTGCAAATACGATATTGTTTCCTGTGGCGAGATTATGCTCCGCCTGGACCCGGGCGATATACGGATCAGGACCACCAGGAGTTTCCGGGTCTGGGAAGGCGGGGGCGAGTATAACGTGGCGCGGGGCTTGCGCCGCTGTTTCGGCATGCGCGCCGGGGTGGTCACCGCAATCGTGGACAACGAGGTGGGACACCTGCTGGAAGACTTTATCCTGCAGGGCGGGGTGGACATGAGCTATGTCAGGTGGGTGCCATTCGACGGGATCGGGAGGAGCTCCAGGGTCGGACTCAACTTCACCGAGCGCGGTTTCGGCGTGCGCGCGGCTCTGGGCTGCTCGGACCGTGCCAACAGTGCGGCCTCACAGATGAAAGCCGGGATTGTCGACTGGGAGAAGCTGTTCGGACAGGATGGCGTGCGCTGGTTCCACACCGGCGGGATATTCGCGGCCCTCTCCCCCACCACGGGCGATGTGATAATCGAGGCCCTGGAATGCGCCAAGAAGCACGGCACCATGACCTCTTTCGACCTGAATTTCCGTCCCAGCCTCTGGAAGAGCTCGGGCGGCACCGAAAAAGCCCAGGCAGTCAACCGCAGGATAGCCCCCCTCCTTGATATAATGATCGGCAACGAGGAAGATTTCACCGCTGCTTTCGGCTACGAGGTGCCGGGGGTGGATAAGAGCCTGTCCAAGCTCGACCCTGAGGGTTTCAAGCAGATGATCACAGAGGTGGTCAAGGATTTCCCCAATTTCAAGGGCGTGGCTACCACCCTGCGTAATGCCAAAACCGCCTCGACCAATGACTGGGGTGCGATCCTCTGGATGGACGGCGAGTTCCACGAGGCGATCCTCAGGCCGGACCTCGAGATCTTCGACCGGGTGGGCGGCGGCGACAGTTTCGCCAGCGGCCTGATCTACGGCCTGATGACAGGCAAGACCCCTGAAGAAGCGGTAAACTACGGCGCAGCCCACGGCGCCCTAGCCATGACCACTCCGGGCGATACCACCATGGCCACCCTGAAAGAAGTGGAAAAAGTGATGAAAGGCGGAGGCGCACGCGTGG
>Ga0307379_10010331_pt1 | contig 12359 bp, 14 predicted proteins | sample UN2MG_FD_202237 | JGI IMG/M metagenome (GOLD analysis project Ga0307379, IMG submission 202237) | Soil microbial communities from Risofladan, Vaasa, Finland - UN-2 | ecosystem: Environmental > Terrestrial > Soil > Coastal area > Acid sulfate soil | place: Finland: Risofladan, Vaasa | collected... | reverse complement strand
GGCGGAATCGGCATGCCGCCCCCTGAGACATCCAAACCCGGACCAGTGTGTCAGAGGAGAACTTGACAAAAGGGGCCGCAATAGGCATAATATATACTGGTGAGAAGGAGCACGCTCTCATCTTGGACAAACCTGGGTGGTCCAGAAGCTTCTGGAGCCCATAGCCAACAGCATACAAGTGGCTCGTCCTCCGCAAGGATCCTGGGTGTGGGGATCCAACGGGGGGACAACATAGCGTAGGGAGAGGCTACTGAAACATGTCGAGGAAAAGGATTGTAGTGATCGCTGTTCTGCTGGGAGTGGTGGTGGTAGGCGGCGTAGGTGCATCGGGTTTCTGGCAGTACCACGAGCAGCCCCAGTTCTGCGCCACCTGTCACATCATGGATCCCTATCTGGAGTCGTGGCAGGACTCTGACCTTGGGGCCAAGGCCCATGCTGACGAGGGTGTTGCTTGCCTGGATTGCCATGAGCCCACAATACAGCAGCAGATGGACGAACTGGTGGTCTACATCAGCGGGGACTTCGATGTCCCTCTGAACCAGCGCAGGCTCCCCATGGCCGAGTGCCTGGAGTGCCATGATAGCTATGCGGCGTTGGCAGAGCTCACGGGAGACTTGGAGTTGAACCCGCACGACTCTCATTGGGGTGAACTGCAGTGCGGTGTTTGCCATCGCATGCATAGGGAGTCGGAAGACTACTGTGACCAGTGTCATCAAACGGACATGCAGGTCCCGTAAGGTCAGGATGAGGCTGGGGGAGTGAGTATTGCCCGCTGTCGGGCGCTGGGGTCGGAGGTTGAGGCTGTGTGTTGGGGGCACACTGGAGAGCACGGCGCGTTCTTACGCCGTCCGCTCGCTGCCAAATGTCTGTGACAGTAGCCAGACAACCCGAAACGCCTGATAGAGCGAGCCAGCTACATTGACAAAGGTACAGAAGAAAGGAGTACCCGAATTGCACAAGCATGGTGAAACAGAAGTATTAGAAACTAGTAACGAGGAGTCTAAAATGCCAAGCGAAAACGACAGGCCCAAGAAGATATCACGCAGGGAGTTCGTCAAGGGAGCGGCAGTTGGCGCAGGAGCACTGGCAGGCACGAGCGTGCTGGCCAGTTGTGCCCCAGCGGCGGCCCCTAGCGGATCCGCTGAGCTCCCAGCCAAGTGGGACAAAGAGGCCGACGTGGTGGTAGTCGGCGGCGGCGGGACGGGCTGCGCGGCTGCCATGAGTGCAGCGGAGGCCGGGGCGAAGGTTATCCTTCTGGAGACAGCGCCCGGTCTTGGCGGCGAGTCCTCCCTGTGCGTGGGATCGATCTCCGCACCCCTGAGCTCGCTTCAGAAAGAGCAGGGGATATCCGATACGGCCGAAGACTACGTGGAGGACGTGATTCACTCGGCGGGCGCGAACGGGTCGCGCAGTGACCGCACGCTCGTTCAATTCCTGGGAGAGAACGCCGGATCTACCATCGATTGGCTGGTCGGTCTGGGAGTTGAGATCCGCGGGCCCTTCGAATACCCCACGCACCACCGGGTAAACAGAATGCACATGCTCTATCCCAACGCCAGCGAGTGGCCGAAGGTCCTCGGCTCCGCCATGGAGGGGAAGGGCGTGGAGATCCTGCTGGAGACCAAGGGCGTGGAGCTGTACACCACCTGTGACAATAGAGTGGTCGGCGTCAAGGCGGTCGACCAGCTGTCGCAGGAAACCATTAACATCAAGGCCAACAAGGGCGTGGTTCTCGCTGCTGGTGACCTGACGGGCAACGAGGAATTCAAGAAGAGATTCACCAGCCCTGAGAACGCGGCTGTCCCAGCGGCGCACGCCTTCAACGATGGTAGTGGCCTTCAGATGGGGATGGCCGTCGGGGCCGACGTCACACGTCTGGATAGCTATGGCTCCCCAGGCCTGCGGGCCGGTGCCCCGGGCCCCAACGTCTCAGTCACAGGGAAACAGGCGTGGATGCCCTATGGCATGATGGACGCCGGTGCCATCCTGGTGAACAAGGATGGTGCACGGTTTGTCAACGAAAAGGGCAGCGGCACCGCCCTGGCGACCATGGAACAGCCGGATCGGAGCTGCTACATGATCTACGACGACGTCGTGGCCCAGATCTTCAACAAGTACCCGATGGTCGTGTCCTCCTATCCCGGGATCGGCGAGGTGTCCGGGCAAGGCGGATGGGGCATGGTCGACGACTTCATTTCTCGTAACGGAATCAAGACAGGGGAGACCATCGAAGCCCTCGCTGGTGAGATGGGCATAGACCCTGCGGGCCTGAAGGATGCCATCGAGAAGTGGAACGGATACGCTGAGGAGGGTGAGGACCCCGATTTTGGGCGGCCGACGTTCGGCCATCCAGATGCGGGAACCGTAGGTGCCGGCATCAAGGTCGGACCGTTCTACTGCCATGGTCCAATCAAGCCCATGATTCTGCTGGCTGACTGCAGCTTGGCGGTCAACACCAGTCTGCAGGTACTGGACCCCTATGGTGAGCCCATACCAGGGCTGTATGCCGGGGGCAACATGGGGCATGGGATGATGATCGCCGGCGGCCACGGCACCCATATGGCGTGGACATTCACCTCTGGTCGTCTTGCCGGGGAGAACGCCGCGGCGTTGGAGCCCTGGAGCTAGATACTGACTGTGTGATCGCTGCTAGCGTTGCATCTTACAAGGGGAGTCTGAGTCTCAGACTCCCCTTTCTTGTGTCCTCGGGTCTCGCCCCCCCAGTTCGACACCGCATAGCTCGCAAGATCGAGGAGTTGTGGGGTAATCCAGTCCATAGTGTAACAGCAGACAGGGGCAATAGGCATTATTGCCTACGCGGTTTGAGCCTTTTGGCCCTTCCTGGGATCGGGTTGGGTTGGTATGATAGTAGATGATCGAACGCACCTCACTCTGAGACGAGAGCCAGGGAGTGCGCCTATGGGATGAACTTGCGGGACAGGCAGCGAAGCGGCTGCCGCGGTGGAGCCACCGGGGCAGATCGCCAGGAGCGCGGTCACCAACCTGGCAAGCTACACGGATGGTTCGAGTCTCAGTTCCCCCCTCTTCTGTCCTCAGGTTGCACCTCGGATGTCGTGTCCTGTTCTCGGTCTGCCTTTGTGTAGCCCTGTCGCCATGGAGTTCCAGCAGGTTGGCCTGCTGGTGGGCATCGAGAAGTGAGGGTACTTGGAGCGGCGTCGTCCCGTTTGGACCTATTTAGGACAGGAGTTGGACCTGATTTGGACCTTGGGCTGGTATACTTTTCCATGGTTGAGTGGTGTACCTGTTGACGCGTCTATTCCGCGGTCGAGTTTCTGAGATGACGCACCCTATCGAGCTGATCGCGAGTCACAGCGAAGAGATAAGCAGCGGAGCGCCCTGCTGATGGACTGGCTTCCTTGGTCCAGAGCGGGGCGTTTTGTCGCAGCACAGAATTGTACAAAGGAGGGTCAAGGATGAGTAAAGAACAGGGAAGTGAAAGTGCGGTATCAGGTAGTCAGTTTATAAAGGAGGAGGAAATGGCAGAGGAAAAGGAAGCACCCAGGAAACTATCGCGAAAGGACTTTGTCAAGGGGGCGGCGGCGGTGGCTGGCGCGGGGGCGTTGGCCAGTTGTGCCCCAGCCGCTACCCCGGCCCCTACTTGTCCGCCTGCTGCAGAGTGTCCGCCGTGCCCGACCCCCTGGATCCCCGAGACGTGGGACGAAGAGGCAGATGTAGTGGTGTGTGGCTATGGAACAGGAGGAATGCCAGCCGCCATAGAGGCCTACGACGCCGGTGCCGAGGTTCTAATCATAGAGAAATTGGATTGGACAGGTGGCGCTGCTCGTAGGTGTGGTGGTCAGATATTCGGTGGGCCAACGATTGTTCAAAAGGCTTTAGGGATTGCGGATAGTGCGGATGCGATCTATGACTATCTGGTGGCCTGCGGACAAGGCTGGGCTGACCAAGCGCTGCTACGCGTACTAGCGGACAATTGTGGTCCGAATGTTGATTGGATAATACAAGACCTGGGCGGCGAAGAATGGTTGCCAGCTCAGTTTGGCGAAGGGGCCGAAGGCGGTTTGTTGCTTTCACACAACCACTATAAGGACTTTGGATTTGAAGAAGTTATGCGGTCTCACGCCTTCAATCCAGCAGGTCCGGGATGGAAAGATGGTTATCCTGGTGGAACAGGCATGTATAAGGTTTGGGATGATGCTGTCCAGGCGAGAGAAATCAGGACGATGCTTGAAACCGGTCTGGTAGAACTGGTAGCAACTCCCGACAGAGAGGTTCTAGGCATTAGAGCATCCAGCAAGGGTACGACGTTGTATATCAAGGCCAGAAAGGCTGTGGTCTTGACCACCGGTGGCTGGATAAACAACGCCAAGATGCTAAGGGACTACAATCCATTTCAACCCCTCTACCCTGGTGGGTTGGTAGACGTTACTACAGATCAATATGTACCCGTAATAGGAAGACTGAATGTTGAAGATCCTGATCAGTCCCATGGGGAAGGGATCGTAGCGGCTCAGGCAATTGGAGCTGATCTGACCAACATGTCAGTAGCATCCAATGTACCCTATAACATGCCAAATGCGAACGACTATACCGGTGGGTGGAACTCTGGGGGCTTAAGTATCAATACGCAAGCCCAGGTGATAGATGTATTTGGCGACCCCATCCCTCGGCTATATGCAGCACCCTTCGCAGCAGGAGGAACTTACGGTTACTATGACCCTGCAGGTGGCGTCCACATAGCAACGGCATTCTGCTTCGGTCGCATCAGTGGCCAGAACGCGGCCGCAGAGCAGCCCTGGGGCTAGCCTGACAGACGAATCGCCGCCGTCAGCCTAGTCACTTGTGAGGGAGAGCCCGGGTATTCGGGCTCCCCTCTTTTGTGTTCGGCGCGAGGCTCGTGGGGCGGGCCGGTTCCGCACAGCGGATCCGGATCGCGCGAATAGGCTTTCTTGCCTATGTGGATGGGGTGCTTTGGGGCTTCGTAGGATCAGGTTGGGTTGGTGTGATCATAGATGATCGAACGCACCTCACTCTGAGACGAGAGCCGGGCAGTGCGCGTATGGGCTGAAGACGCGGGATAGGCAGCGAAACGGCTGCTGCGGTGGGGCCAAAGGGCAGGTCGCCAAGAGCACTGTTGCCAGCCTAGTAGCCTACCCTGGACGGTTCGAGTCTCAGTCCCCCCCTCTTCTGTCCCCAGGTTGCACATCAGATGTCATGTCCTGTTCTCGGTCTGCCTTTGTGTTGCCCTGTCGCCATGGAGTCCCAGCAGGCTGACCTGCTGGAGCACATCCTCAGTGGCGGCCAATCAGACCGTTATTATCCCGTTTGGACCTATTTGGGACCGGATTAGGACGTGATTTTGACCTTGTAATGGTATACTACTCGGCAGTGGCCGGGTGGTAAGGGCGCGGCGGGGCCATTCTAGCGCGGGTCAGTGCTCCATGCCGTACGTCGGTCAAGTGATTGAAGTTATCAGCGAAGAGAACAAAGATGGGTTGCCCTGCAGATGGCCCGAGTTCACGGGTCAAGAAGACGGGCATCATGTCATAGAGGGGCTACTAGAGTATGTCGAGGAAAAGGCAGGAAAAGGACTCTAGTGATCGCCGTCCTGCCGGGTGTCGTGGTGATTGGCGGAGTAGGGGTCATTGGTCTTTGGCGGTACCACGAGCAACCCCAGTTCTGCGACACCTGTCACATCATGGATCCCTATCTGGAGTCGTAGCAACTCACTTCCTTTCTCGAATAACGCTATTCAACGGGCCCAGTGCCGCAGGAGCGAAGGCGAGACGAGGACCAAAATCAATCGGCGGGAGTTCGCTAAGCTAGACTCCGTGTCAAGTCAGTGCCAGGAGGATTACGTGGATCTGAAGGGGAAAGAGAGTCGCCCTATGGAGAAGACGGGACTTTCGCGACGAAGGTTCCTGGGCTTGGCGCTCGCCAGCGGAGCGGTAGCCTCGGTTGGGGCCGGGTTTCTGGAAAGAATCGGTGAACCGGGCACAGAAGAAGTGCGTTACTCTCCCTACGCTCTGGTCATTGACACCACCAAATGCACCGGCTGCCGGGCCTGCATCGAGGCCTGCAATCTGCGTAACAGCTTGGCCGAGGGTCAAAGCTACACCGATGTACTCGACAGAGGGGATGAGCATGCCCCCTGGTTTCTACCGGTCCAGTGCCAGCACTGCGCCGATCCCCCCTGTGCTGCTGTGTGTCCCACTGGTGCCACCTATAAGCACGAGTCTGGAGTGGTGCTCATCAACGAGAAGCTCTGCGTGGGCTGCAAGTACTGCATGGTCGCCTGCCCTTACCAGGCGCGCATCTTCGACGAGAAACGCGGAGTGGCGGACAAGTGCTGGCTGTGCCTGGAGTGGGTGCTGAAGGGCGATTTACCAGCGTGCGTGGAGGCCTGCATTCCTGGCGCTCGTATTTTCGGCCGTGCCGACGATCCCGACAGCGAGGTGGGTAAATTGATCGCTTCGGGGCGGGCCAAGCCATTACATCCCGAGTTCAATACTCACCCGGCTGTGTTGTCTTACATCATTACTGAAGGGTAAGTAGCTTTCCAAGGTTCACGGCCTTGGGCAACTGGCTGATCATATTATAACAGGCGGGGTTCAAAATGCAGACTATATGGGGATGGTTACCAGCCATCTATCTGTTCCTCGGTGGTCTAGGGGCCGGGGCTTTCCTGGCGGCCGCCACGCTCGAATTCACACGCAAACGGTACGAGATTGACATCTGCCCTATCACGTTGGTAGGTGCCATCCTTCCAGGCCCCTTGGTTGCCTTGGGCACGGTGCTCCTGATCTTCGACCTGGGCGCAGGGTTGCGAGAGCCCTGGCGCATCTTCTATATGTTCACCCACTTCAGCTCCGTGATGACTTGGGGCATCTGGATTCTGTCCGTTTTCATCCCTCTGTCGCTCGTCTATGGCTTCCTGGAGGTGATGGATAGCTATCCCATGGTGTGGGAACGGATGGGGAAGCGACTGACTTTGCTGCAGCGAATACCTGTCCGACGGATCAAGCGTATTGTGGCCGCTGTTGGGTCCGTCTTCGCTGTGGGCACGGCCCTCTATACCGGTATTCTGCTCAGTGCTGTAGGCCCGGCGATCCCTTTCTGGTCCACCTCTGTCCTCCCCTTCCTACCTATTCCCATGATGCCGCTGCTCTTCCTGGTCTCGGCGATTTCGACCGGGATTGGACTGACCGTGGATTTGAGCGGCACCCTGGCCCTGCCAGACATGCAGGAGCGCTTCCGCCGGCTACCTCTGATCCACCTGGCCCTGATCGGCATAGAAGCTGTGTTACTTGGCTTGCTGCTTTTGACGGCCTTCGTTGAGGGAGGAGCAGCGGCTCGAGCAGCGCAAGACATCGCGATGGGGCCGCGTAGCCTGGTCTTTTGGATCTTGATCGTCTTGCCTGGCTTTGCCTTTCCCTTGGCCGTCCATGCGTGCGCGCTGGGGCTGGGTAGGCACCCGCGACTCGTGCACCTGGGAGCGGGAATGGGTATCGTCGTCGCGGGGCTCATCCTGCGCTATGTTGTTCTTGTGAGCGGTATTCCGGTTACTCTGTAAGGAAGGTCCATAGTATGCTTCCTAGCAATTGGCCACGATGGATCACTGTCCCTATCGGTTTTGCTCTTGCCGTGGTAAGCATCGTCTTCGGCTTGATCTTAGTACTATCTGTTGAAGCTTTCGCCTCCTCTCCGGAGCCGACGCCCACACCGCCTCGTATCGCGTACGCCGCTCCCCTTTCGGGGGAATGCACTGCCTGCCATACTGACCAGGAGGAGCTTAGGGAGACGTCAGCGAGCGAAGAGGAAGCCGAGCGCATGTACATTGAGCTCTCCCAGACGGAATCTTTGCATGGGCGACTGGGCTGTGTTACCTGTCACCAAGGGACCCCAGATACAGAGGATATCGACGCGGCTCACACTGGACTGGTCGACGACGCTTCGGTGTACTTCCAGGAGGACTGCCTCCTATGCCACCGCGAACTGCCTGACGAGTATGCAGATGACAATCTGCTCGCGCCTCACGACGCGGTTGTTGACGGTTCTGCGGAGGACCTCACGTGCGGGGATTGCCATGGATCCGTGGGGCACGGGTATGATCCCGTCACGGGCGAAGTGATCATTTCCATGGCGGCCTGTATGGAGTGCCACGAGGAGCGCGATTTGGACGTGGCGTGCGAGGTCTGCCACGTGGAAATGGCTGCGTGGAGCCCCGATACGGACTGTGCTCTCTGTCACATGGTCCCTAATGTGGAGTCCTTGGAGGATACCAGCCTGCTGGCCTATGACCATGCCCAGGAGGGTTTTGCCTGTCTGGATTGCCATAACGACCTGGAAGGACTGGAGCAGGTACATGAGTACGCAGTTCCCGGTGGGCCTGTCTCAGCGCTGAGGGTTGAGATGGAGTTCTGCTTGGACTGCCATGTGGCCAATGAGCACACCAGTTACGAACAGGTCATCGAGCTGACCGAAGAGTACGCCATAAATGACGAAGAGATCAACCCCCACGATCCCCACGCGGGCCTCGAACAAGCAGAAATTGAATGTCGCTACTGCCACCAGATGCATAAAGAATCGCCGCTGATCAACGGCTGCTATGGGTGCCACCACGAACGCAACTTTGAGAATTGCAGCGAATGTCATTAGTAGTGAACATCGACTAGCTAATCTTGCCTGCTGAGTTAGGTGATTGGGCAATTGATTCCTAGACCAGAGTGCTGTTACTGGTCGCGGAGATATCAAGAGGGGGGTGATGAATCGGCTCTAGGGCCTGACAAAAGCACGATTTGGGTTTGTTTAGTTGTGATCATCGCACAAAGGAAGGTCAAGTATGAGTAGCGAGCAGAATAACGATAGTGCAGTATCACGCAGTCAGTTCACAAGGGAGGAACAAGTGGCAAAGGAAAAGGAATCACCGAAGAAACTATCGCGAAGAGAGTTCGTCAAGGGGGCTGCCGCGGTGGCAGGCGCGGGCGCGTTAGTCAGTTGTGCCCCAGCCGCGACCCCCGCCCCAGATTGTCCCCCTGCTGCAGAGTGTGCGCCGTGCTCAGTCCCCGGCGTGCCGGAGACGTGGGACAAAGAGGCGGATGTGGTGGTCGTCGGATATGGAGGATCAGGGGTCGTTACGGCCGTAACCGCGCATGATGCGGGGTCGAAAGTGCTGATCCTAGAAAAGGCCCCGGTACAGGGTGGCAGCACCAGCATGAGCCACTGCGGTATCATGGGGACAGATAATGTAGCTGCTGCAGCAGACTATTTCTATAGAGTTGCCTGGGGCACGACTCCGAAAGACGTGTGCGAGGCGTATGCCGAGGGTGCGACTCAGACCAAGGGCTGGCTGGACAGCATGGGCATCGAGTATTCGGAAGGGTCACCAGGGTCTGGCGAGTACCCACTCCTAGCGGACACTGACTGGAAGAAATCTCTCTCGATACCCGGAGAGTGCCAAGTCTACTGGCCACAGCTCGATCAACTGGTGAAGGATAGGGAGATCGAGGCGCTGCTGGAAACCCCGGCGAGGCGGCTGGTCCAGCATCCTGAAACCAAGGAAGTACTAGGGGTCATTGCCGAGAGCGGGGGCAAAGAGCTGGCCATCAAGGCCAACAAGGCCGTAGTGCTCTGCTGTGGGGGGTTCGAATTCAACGAGGAAATGAAACTGAATTTCCTCCGAGCCGCCCCATATCACTTCTATGGATGGAAATACAACACCGGCGATGGGATCACGATGGCTCAAGAGGTTGGTGCGGCCCTTTGGCACATGAATGCGGTGGCCTCGCGGGGTTGCATGTGGTTCCCAGAGTACGAGATCGCATTTACCGTCCGTACCCCAAAAACCAACAACTTCATCTTCGTTGATAAATACGGCAGACGGTATGCCAACGAGAAGGCAAGGTGGATGGGTCATGGCTGGGGATACAAGTTAACGGATTGGGACCCTGATGTGCCAGAGTTTACCCGCATCCCAAGCTTCTGTATATTCGATGAGACTGCAAGATTAGCTGGTCCACTCGGCTCCCTGACGACCGGCATCTGCGTAATCCCTGAGGAGGTGGGAGGCGCTCCGGCGTGGAGCGAGGACAATAGTGCCGAGATCGAGAGGGGATGGATCCAGAAGGCCAATACCATCGAAGAACTGGCGATGGCGATCAATGATACCACGTATGTGGGCTACGCGGATGCAAGGTGGTCCCCCCTTGGCGATGTAACGATACCCGTCGAAATAGACCCCACCGTACTCAAAGCGAGTGTAGACACCTACAATCGCTATACTGCAGACGGGAACGACCCGGACTTCGCCAGAGACTCTGAAGCACTGGCTTCAATAGAAACACCACCATACTATGCCGTCGCACTGTGGCCAAGTGGGTGCAATACCCATGGCGGCCCCAAGCGGGATGGAAAGGCTCAGGTGGTAGACCACCACGACGCGCCCGTTCCTCGCTTGTACAGCGCCGGGGAACTGGGCTTGGTGGAGGGATTCCTCTACGAGGGCGCTGGCGCCATGGGCGAAACCGTGATCTTTGGCCGCATCGCTGGAAGCGAGGCGGCTGGCTTGGAGCCCTGGGGCTAGGCCACCGAAAGTATCATCGTCGCCAATCTGGCAACTCTCAAGGGAGAGCCCAATTTGTCGGGCTCTCCCTCTCTTTGCATGGAGGTGGAAGTCACGCCTCATTTGGGTGTGCCAGAACTCCTCGTCATCTTGGTCATCATCGTGCTGGTTTTTGGGGTTGGGAAACTCCCCCAGATAGGTAAGGCGGTGGGCCAGGGGATAAGGGAGTTCAGAGAGGGTGCTCAGGGCTTGGGAGGGGAAGGTTCCCCCGAGGCCGGCTCTAGCAAGAGCGCCAAAGCCTAGCCGCCCAGGTTGAGCTGAAGACTCCTCGGGCGCATGGCCTTACGTGCCGAATGGTCTGAGAGGGGGGTGATAAATCGGCTCTCGGGCCGGTATATCCCATGTCAAATGCGACAAGCAGGTGCTAGAGGGGTTTGCATGTCGAGGGCCAAGTGAGGGCGCTCGTAGTGATAGTAGCCCAGGTATTCTTGGACCTCCTTCTGTAGTTCTTCCCTTTCGCTGAGCTCGTAGCTACACCGGCCAAGGCACTCTTTGCGCAGAGTGCGGGGAAAGCTCTCCACGAACGCCTGTTCATTCTTGAGATAGGGCGGCATGCCGGGCAGAACGCGGCCGGCGAGGAGCCTTGGGAGTAGATCACACATAACGCTATCACTGTCAGTGTAGCAGCGTACCAGGGGGAGCCCGAGAGATCGGGCTCCCCTCTTTTGTATTCGGCGCGAGGCTCGTGGCGCACTCCGCTGCCCCCCGATCGGCCGATCCCGGCCGGGATGCAAGGGGCAGTCGACATGATCGAGGCCTGGGGCGGGCCGGTTGCACACAGCGGATCCGGATCGCGCGAATAGGTATTCTTGCCTATATGGATTAGGTGTTTTGGCTCTTCCGAAAATCGGATAGTGTTGGTATGATAAGTAGGTGATGGGACGCACCTCACTCTAGGACGAGCGCCAGGAGTGCGCGTATGGGCTGAATGCGCGGCATAGGCAGCGAAGCCGCAGGGCAGGTCGCTAAGAGCACCGTTGCCAGGGTGGCAACCTACACGGACGGTTCGAGTCTCATTCCCCCCTCTTCTGTCCTCAGGTTGCGCATCAGTTGTCGTGTGCCATCTGGTCTGTCTGCGTGTAGTCCTGTCGCCATGGAGTTCCAGCAGGTTGACCTGCTGGTGGGCATCGAGAATTGAGGGTACTTGGAGCGGCGTTATCCCGTTTGGACCTGTTTAGAACAGGATTTGGACCTGATTTGGACCTTGGGCTGGTATACTTCTCGGTGGTTGAGTGGTGCACCCGTAGACGCGTCTCTTTCACGGCGGAGTTTGTGAGATGACGTACCCTATTGAGCTGATCGCGAGTCACAGTGAGCAGCGGAGCGCACTGCTGGGCGTGGTAGTGCTGGGCGGCGTAGGAGCGGTAGGCTTCTGGCAGTACCACGAGCAGCCCCAGTTCTGCGCCACCTGTCACATCATGGAGCCGTATCTGGAGTCGTAGCAACTCACTTCTTTTCTCGAATAACGCTATTCAACGGGTCCAGTGGCGCAGGAGCGAAGGCGAGACGAGGACCAAAATCAATCGGCGGGATTTCGTTAAGCTAGACTCCGTGTCAAGTCACTGCCAGGAGGATTACGTGGATCTGAAGGGGAAAGAGAGTCGCTCTATGGAGAAGACGGGACTTTCGCGACGAAGGTTTCTGGGCTTGGCGCTCGCCGGCGGAGCGGTAGCCTCGGTTGGGGCCGGGTTTCTGGAGAGGTTCGGTGAACGGGGCACAGAAGAAGTGCGTTACTCTCCCTACGCTCTGGTCATTGACA
>Ga0307379_10010330_pt1 | contig 12360 bp, 11 predicted proteins | sample UN2MG_FD_202237 | JGI IMG/M metagenome (GOLD analysis project Ga0307379, IMG submission 202237) | Soil microbial communities from Risofladan, Vaasa, Finland - UN-2 | ecosystem: Environmental > Terrestrial > Soil > Coastal area > Acid sulfate soil | place: Finland: Risofladan, Vaasa | collected... | reverse complement strand
GAGAAAAAGGTATTAACGTTGATGCAATCTTTACAGATTTAGACGGAATTACTAAAAATGAATTTGAATATGCAAGTTTTAATATCATTCATGCTCATGGTGACAATATCGAAAGATTAAAATTTTTTGAGAATGAAATTATATCATTTGAAAATGTTATAGGAACTACCCAAGTAGAACCAGTAACAAATATAATAAATACGGGTGGATTTACGGATGGAGATAGAATACTCTTTTTTTTACGTCCTTTATTATTATCACTTCATAACTTATTTCTTATAGGAATGGATTTTGGAAGTATCATTGGGAAGTATTCTAAATTAGATGTAAATAGAAATCAAGAAGCAAATCCTATTAAAAAAAAAAAACTTCTATATGCCATGAAATTAATAAAATGGTTAAAAAAAAAGATCAAAAACAACATATATTTTGTTAATTCTGAATGTAGAGCCAAAGATTTTGTAAATCTCTCAATAGAGGAATTCTTAAATTTCTAATACTTTAAAACTAAATTTTGTAATCTTGGATTCCCAAAGAAGTTATTTTGTATAGCAATCTTTTTTCAGGAAGGCTCATAGAATTTACTAATTGAATATATCTTTGATTATGTTCTTTATAATCTAAGTATACATATTCTGAAAAGAAATGATTTAAAAAATGGTTACCAACGGGTAACACTTTTATCGAAGTATCTTTAATTAAATTAGAAGTTACTTGTGCTGTTGCTATAGTGATTAAATTAAACTTGATGGTAAGTTCGTTAATTTTAGTTAAAATCCTCATAAAAATATCTTTAGTTTTATTAGTAGAAATTTTTTTATCTGCAATTTCAGAATTAAAATGGTTATTTATAGTATCGATAATTAATAGATTAATATCATCCTTTTCCAGAATGCTCTCTAATTCCTGTAATGATAATAAGAGAGCAGAATTACTCATAATTTTAGATACAAAAATATTTTTAAGTAATTTGTTATAATCAACTTCTCGTGACATTATGAGTTCATTTAGCCGTTCTGGGCGGAATGTATTCTCTGTATCAAAATAAAATATAAACTGTTTATTTAATATTTGAGATCTTTCATTTAAACGAAATGATTGAAAATATGCTTGAACAGATAATTGATGACACAATTGAGTCTTACCCGTTTTGTTTCCTCCAAAAATCAAATATTTCTTACCTTGGTAAAAACCGCCTCCTATTGTTTCATCAAAATTTTTGGCTCCTGTAGATATATTGTATTGTAATTTTTTCAAAAATCGATAATCCTTTAGAAGTTCTTTTGTTTTAACAATTTGATGTTTATCGATTTCTAATACTTCATTAATGCTTATCATTATTTATGATTGAACTTTTTAATTTAAACACAATTCGAAATTATTAATATAAAATAAGCTACTTAATTATATTAAATCTGAAGAAAAACGAAAAATTATTTTTAAAATATTCATAAAGATAAGATCATAGTACTAATAATTTTATGAAATTAAATTAACTCTTCAAAATTATTTCTAAAAGACTATTAAAATGGCAAAAAAAAAAAGGGAAGTATGCCCTTATTGTGGCAAAAGTTTTGCTTATCTATCCCGACATAAATGCAAGATTAAAGAACGTGTTGAAGGCCCTTTAGAAGAAAAATCTAATGTTGAGAGAAGAATTGAAAGAATTGAAGAAAAAAAAAAGGAGTTTAAACGGAATTTACGAAAAGATGAAAAATTAATTCTCAATATTATAAACAGGGAAAAAGATATCTTATTTAACAGACTTAAGGAACTTAGTAATAAAGAGCGAAATGATTTAGAAGAAATTTTAGAATTATTAGTTTTGCAGTCAAAAATAAAAATGAATCGAGAATTGGTTGATGCTTCATGGACGAAACATATTTACGCTCTTGAAGAAATTGATGTGAAAGTAAAAGACCTTAAAATTAATAAAAACAGAAAAGATTTCATTTGGAATATGTTTTCTAGACAACCATGCTTTATTTGTCCTTTTCGAGATAAATGCAATGAAACCAATTTAGACCAGTTTAATCCTCAGCATTGTCCATGGTTAACTGAATGGATTGAAATAACGTCGAAAGGAGAAGAATATAACATAAACTTTAGTGAAATTGAAGCAAGAATGCAAGATGTATAATTATTTTTTTTGTAAACCAATTAGATAAATTTCATTACTTTTTTTTTTAGAAGCTTTTGGTTTATAAGATTTTAAAAATCTAAATATCGATTTCATTTCTTTCGCAAATGTATCAAAATCAGAGCCTTGGAAAGCTTTAATTACTGCATTACCTTTATATTTTAGATTGTTTTTTACGATTCCTAATATGTTATAACAGAGGTTTAGTTGTCTAATGTGATCTGTGAATTTATTGCCAATCTTTTTAATAGATGCATCTGATAAGATTATATCTAATTTAGCTCGAAAGTAAGAATCAATCTGCTCTTTGATTTCAAGCTTGGTAAGATCTGCTTTAATAGTGTTAATATTTTCGATTGGTGATACTTTTTTAATATCAATACCAATTATTTTGTAATGATCCCGATAATAGAATTGATCTTTATATTTTTCTAAATTTTCTTCAGCAAATTTTTTAGCTACTTGCAACCATGAACCAGGAGCGCATCCTAAATCTAATATATAAAAAGCTCTTTTAAAAATATTAAATCGTTTTTGAATGTCTAACAATTTATATGCAGATCTTGCACGATACCCTTCTTTTTTTGCCTGTTTGTAGAATGGTTCTTGTTTATGCAATTCTCTTTTATTTGCCATTTTAAATCGAATAATTACTCTTGTAATTTATATATAATATCTTTTATAGCAGGTAAATCCAAATCACTTTTTATAGATAAAAAATCAAAATGTGTCCTCGAACACCGATATCCCATTTCTTTAATTCTATCAATTATAACTTCTATTTTCGGAACAGAAGGAAGTTTTAAATTTTGACATAATTTATGAACGTTATAATAAGAAATCGGCATATTATTTTCTTCAATGGCAAGAGTTAAGAGTTTTTCTATTCTTTTTTTATTGGGAGATTTAAGATTTCTATTTAAAATAAGAATCTTTTGAATAAAGCCAACATCATGAATTTTACCAATCCATAAAGGTCCAGCATAATCAAGAACACCTTTATTATTACATAAAGGACATTCGTTAGGTAAATCTAAAATATTATTTCTAAATGCTGAGCGGTAACCACAATTATTACAATGGATAATATAACCGATTTTTTTAAAAAAGCTAGAAATTTTCTTCTTATTTTTAAATGATAAACACAAAAATCTAATAAAATGGCCAGAATAGAAAGTTAAAAGGGGAACTACTCCTATATTATTTATATTTGCTATTCGAGAAACGAAGTATATTAAAATACGAGCACCTATTTCTTTACAATACTCAGTATGGAGAGGTTTTGCCAAATATTTCCTGATACATGCATTCGACCGTACTCCAAATAAGACAGCTGTATCAGTAGCGGTAATACACATTAACCCATTTATCTTTTCTATTGTTTTGAAGGCAGAGTCCATATAAAGATTGGGTGTTCCAAATGGATCAATTGAAATAATATTTGGCTTTTTATGCATTTCATTTGAGCTATTTGCAATTTCAGAAAAAAGTAGATTTGCGTCCTTGTTTGTTATTTCAATTTGACCGCGATCCTTACCTAAATTGTTTAATCTTATATTTTTCTTAATTAGTTTAACGGCTTCAGGATTAATATCATTAATAAAAATTTTTTTTACTTTTATACACTCTTTTAAAATTCTGATAGCACTTAATCCAGATGCCGCCATAGAATCTACAATTATTAGCTCGTCTTTTTCAAATAAATCCCTATAAACATTAATAGCTAATGTTGAAATGTCACGATTTATCTCCATTCTCTTATTATAAAAAACATTCATTGCTTTCGAAGGGATGGATCCCTTATCAATAGTGTGAATGTAAAATTCTGTTAATCCCTCTTTAATTAAAGTTAGAGCTTTTTTTTTCATCGTTCTATATCAAATATATAGTTCAGGTATACTAAAGTTTTCTAGCAATTGTTATTCAAATCCTTCTTCTCTCAAATTTAAAGTGAATTCATATAAGCGGTTTTCAGATAGATTACTAAATATAAATTTTCTTTGATTTAGAGTTTTAGTCTTGGCAATTTTTAGATTAAAATTTATCCAAAATTCCATAGCTTTTCCACCACTTTGGACCTCGATAAATTGTTCATTATAGTTTTTTCTACTTAATTCATTAACTATTAAAATTTTAATGCTATATATTTCATTTAAATAAGTTAGATTAGCTAAAATTTGATGTAATTGGTAATTAAGATTATAATTCTTTTCTTTATTCTCTTGGTTTATTTCTAATCGATATAAATTTGTAATTGAATCAATTATTATTAATTTTAATTTATCATCATTATTTTCTAATTTCCTTAAGATTAAAAATTCTAAATTAAAAATAATATTATATAAATCCTTAAAATTCAGAGGTTTAATAATTGTAATTCTATCAAGAACTTCTTCTGAACCTTTAGATAAAGATATAAGTTTTTCATAAGGTAAATTGGGTTTTGTATAAATATAAATAACGTTTTCATTATTTTTAACAGTATTTATGGCTGTTTGTATAGCAAAAGTAGTTTTTCCAACACCAAAATCACCCCAAATAGAAAAAATACCTTTAGTAGCATTTATTTTTCCTATAATTGCATTTAATTTTGATGTCGGAAATTTCATTTGATTTAATATTTTTAATTTATATTTAATTAATATTTATAACTTGAAAAAAAAAATTTATGTTTTAACAGAGGATTTATCTTTTTTTTTTCAGTTAAATAAGGAACTAAATCACCGAAATATTTCATTTAAAATTTTAAGTATTGAAAATAAAATTCCTGAGTTTAATGCTTTACTATTAACTACACGCGAGGAATTGGTAAAGTATAATCTGAATAATCTCAATACTGAAATTCTTGCCTATAATAAGAAAGAAAAGTTTGAAAAATTTCTGATTAAATTAATTGCAGCGTTTAAAATTGGTTGTAAAGATAATTATTCAGAATTAACATTTTCAATTGATCCCGGCACAAAAAATATAGGATTAGTAGTGTTCTTAGATGATTATTTTTTAATTTCTCATACAATCTATCACAAAGAGGACTTAATTAAAAAACTCAAAGATTATGTTGAATATTTACAAACTAGAAATAAGAGTAGTTTAAAACTGAATTTCAAGTTTGGAAGAGGAGTTCTTCCACTTACACACCATTTGGTTTCTCAAGTTTTTAGCATTTTTTATAATAGAGAAAATATACGAATATTTTTAATTGATGAGTCTAAATCTTCAAAAATTAAATTATGCAATGAAAAGGGGAAGAAAATTCCTAAAGATGAAGCTTCAGCCTTAATTTTGGCTTTAAGGAACGGAATCGAAGTTAATCAAAATAATTATATGAAAATTTTTAACCAGATAAAATCAAAAAAACTGAAAACAAAAACATTTATGAAAGAAAATTCTAATAATTGCTATGATTTAACCCTAAATGCGAAAAAGTTAGTAGAAAATGTGTTGAATGGAGAATTTTCTCTAAGTAGAGCTTTAGAAATTTTACACCAAGATCAAGAGTTAATCTAATATATTTTTTTTCAATAGCTTAGAACTGGAATCTTCTTTTAAGTCATTTAAACACTATCAAATTAGAAATAGATAAAAGTTCTTATTAATTCTGGTATATATCTCAAGAATTATCTTATTTACTCTTATTTTCTCTAGATATATATGAAACGATTAAAAAGTCTCGATATGTTTCGGGGATTAGCTATGTTATATATGCTAGTGGGTCATATGGTTACATGGTGGCCTGTTCCTGAAGAAAAATGGATTTTAATTAGTTACGTATCTATTCTTTCTACATTAGGAGCAGTTGGATTTACTTTCATATCTGGAATAAGTACTATGATATCATATAGAAATAGACTTATTAAGATAGAAAAGGTAGAAAATTTTAGTTTTACTCAAATCAAATATGAATATTTTTTTAGAGCGACTTTTATTGTAATCCTTGGTTTAATCTATAACATATTTGTGGCGATAATGTTCATGGATCCCTCTCAAATATGGACTTGGTTCATATTATTAACAATAGGAGTATGTCTTTTAATGTCATGGCCATTATTAAGGACATCAAAAAAATTTAGAATATTTTTTGGAGCACTAATTTGGATAATTAATCAAATAATTTTAGTACTATTAACTCCATTTGAAGGGCAGTTTAATTTGTACGGTGTTTTATTTCATATTTTATACAATAGCATTGACCAAAATATTATACTCTCATTTTTTACATTTTTTATAATAGGGACTGTTATAGGGGACATAATTTATGATTTCTCTCTTATTGATAATGAGTTTGAAAGAAGGTCAAGTGTTAAAAAAAACCTATTATTCCCCTCCTTAGTAATAGGGACTATTCTAATAGTAATTGGATTTTATTTTTTATTACCTTTTTTTTTTACGGAAGAAATTCTATCAATAAAATCAAATTTATGGTGGTTAATGTATTCTTTAGGGATTGAGATAATTTTAATTTCTGTGTTCATAACAATTGATGTTTATGAAGTATTTAAACCAAAAAAGAGCTATAGGTTCTTATATTATTTTTCTTACTATTCCCTAACAGTCTTTTTATTACAAAATATTAACTATTTCTTTTTTTATCAATCCTTGCATTGGTATAATCTATGGTTCTTTATTCTAATAACAGTTATATTATATGAACTACTTTTGAGGTTATTACATAATAGATGGGGTTCAACTTTTTCTTTAAAGATCCAAATTGGTCGATTAGCATCAGGAATAACTAAAAAAATTATGAATAAAAAGATGCTATTGTAAAACCTGATAAATTTTAATTGGGATTAAAATTATTTTAAGTCGATTAAAAATATTTTATAAAGATAAAATTTGATTTTTATCTTATTTGATTATTATTAGAACTATTTTTATTTCTTAGGGTAATTCAAAAATGTTTTACCCCATTCTGATTGAAAAAATTTTCTTATTCTTCGTTTTCCAATAGTAGGATACCATAACATATCATGAAAAATCATAGAGGCATATGTAGGTCCTAGAAAGAAGAGTTCACTTTTAAAAAGAGGATAAAGAAATTGCAGCGGTCCTTTTCTTACCATTTGGTCTCCCCAAATGACTATACTCCGTTTAACCTTAAAATTCCAATTTAACTTTGAGATATCTTCTCCAATAATTTCAATTTGCTTGAAATCTCCACATCCTAAACCTTCTTCATGAGCCATTCTTATTGCTGGTAATCCTAATGGTTCAAATCCCATCATTTTAGCAACAATAGTATCAATAGCAACTTGATCATACCCCGCTAGAATCATATTCTTAATCCGTGGTATCATTGTTCTGGGTCCTGCACCATCACCACAGACAGTCCCATCTACAACAGCCATTATATTTGGATGGATTTGTTTTTGGATGATAAGTAAATCTACTAATACTTCAGACATATGTTGATGTGAAAAATGTCTCCTTTTTGTTAAAAGCCCTCCAAAAGCATTCTTCATGGCGCATGTTATACCTCCTTGTTTCATTTCTCCACTTGTTTGTTTCAAAGCCCCACCAATAGCTCCAGTATGACCATGAGTTTTCATAGTTGGGAGGTGTATTATTGGTTTGCCAACATAAAACTTCGGAATAAGAAACCCTTCGGGAAAAATTTTTGAATCTAAAACATGTAAACTTTTATTTTTAAATGTAAGAAATTTGGTTCTTAGAGATTCGTAAGGTACAAATGGGATTCGAGTTAATGGAACAAACCAAACTCCGTATTTATCGAAAATTGGACCCCACTTGTTTCCCTTTAATCCTTTTTCTATATTTGTCACTACAGTTCTATTTTCGGCGGTGAATATTTTCTTTGGATTGTACCCATCTTCTACCATGGTTTTCAATACTCCTTCTACTTGCCATGGTGGGCTAGAACATGCGGGAAAGAATTTAGACCAGCTTAGATTTAATTTTATTATTATGTTTTCATCTTTACTAAATATTTTTTCATAATTTGTAAGTTGCATTAAATTTTTATAATCATCCAAGACTGTCTTAGGCGAAGTTTTGACAATAAATACTTGAGATTTTTTTGGGTTCATTAGGTGAAAAAAAAAAGAATCATTTAACTTTATTTCTAAATTACAATCATTCTATAACTTAAATTATTAAGAATAATTGAAAAATGAAATAAAATAATAATAGTAAAAATATTAAGTTGATTAAAAAATATAAAAATTAATCGGAAATATATGTCATTCCTTCATAGGATTTACTTTCCTTTTTAAAGGGTAAACATACCATATAATGGTCTCCCCCTAAATGAATTTTTCTAGGGGTTTCTACACCACAACCTATATGCTTATCTTTATCGGGACATCTAGGGTGAAATGGACAGCCTTCAGGTGGATTTATAGGGCTAGGAACATCACCTTCTAATATAATTCTATTAGATTTTGAACTGGGATCGAATGTGGGTCTTGCTGATAATAAAGCTACAGTGTATGGATGTGAAGGATTGTAAAATACTTCCTCAATAGTACCTGTCTCGACAAATTTACCAAGATACATTACGACTATTCTATCAGCTATATGTTGCACTACACTAAGATCATGAGTTATGAATAGAAATGATAAATCGAATTGTTTTTGAAGGTCTTTTAATAAATTTAAAATTTGAGCTTGTACTGAAACATCGAGGGCTGATGTAGGTTCATCTAAAACGATTACTTCAGGATTACATGCTAATGCCCTAGCAATCACAATTCTTTGTTTTTGACCCCCAGAAAACTCATGTGGATATCGATCTAAGTGTTCTCTTTTCATTGAAACTATTTCTAGAAGTTCTAATACTCTATTTCTAATCCTTCTTCTTTTTGATATACCTTCTAAAATTTTTAGCGGTTCACCTATTATATTTACCACTTTCCAGCGTGGGTTTAAAGAAGAATCTGGATCCTGAAATACCATTTGAATTCTTTTTCGAATAAATTTATCAATAAGAAAATCTTTTTGAACTTGTTTAGCTAACATTTTTGTTTTGTCATAAGAAATATCTCTCGATAAGATAGGTAGAGCCAAAACTAGAGTAGATAATAGACCAAAACCAGTCAATAAAGCTGCTATCAATCCGAAAGAGATTACACTAAAAGTTAGACCAAAGCTTGTCAAAAAAGAAAAACCTAGAATGAACAAGAATTTAATGGTCTTAATAGATGGTAGTTTAGTCATCCATAAATTGAGTTTTTTACGATATTTCATAGAAATGATTGGGTAAACCATGGTATAAAAATTTCTGAATCTTTGAGCTACACTTTCAAATGCTCCTTGCAGTCTTTTATGATCAATCCTTCTGTCTTCATAATAGATTTCTCCAGCTGTATTTGGTACTAAGTTTAAAATTGTATTTCCAATTGTTGTTTTACCACACCCACTCTCTCCTACCAATCCTAAAGTCTCACTTTTATAAAAATTAAAGGAAACCCCATCGACAGCTCTGACTTCACCAATTTTACGTTTGAATAAACCACCAAATATAGGAAAATATGTTTTAAGATTCTTTACTTTGATAATTACTTGATTTTCCCTTTTTGAATTTTCTGGTTTCTCCAATTTAATATCTTTAGTTTTTAAATCTGGAACAGTCATTTTATATACCTTATTTTAAATATTTTAATTTAATTAAATTCTATACTTTAGAAAGAATTTCTCCTTCTTTTTCGATCAAATCAAATTTAGGTGAATCTTTATATTTTGGATCAAAAAGATGGCATGCCACAAAATATCGTTCAGCGATTTCATTTAATTGTGGCTTGACTTTATCACAAATTTCAAGTCTATTATCACATCTGGGATGGAATCTACAACCAGATGGGGGATAAATGAGATTTGGGACCATTCCTCGAATAGTTTGTAATTTTTGATTCTTTTTTTCTATACTTGGAATCGCTCCAATCAATCCTTTTGTATATGGGTGGCGTGGGTTTTTGAATAGACGTTCTGCTGTTGCATATTCAACGATATTGCCACTATACATTACTGCTACTCTATTACACAATTCAGCTATAATTCCCAAGTCGTGGGTTATAATAAGGATTGATGTATTAAATCTTGTCTTCAGATCTTTCATTAAATCAAGAATTTGAGCTTGGATAGTTACATCTAAGGCGGTAGTTGGCTCATCAGCAATTAAAAGAGCTGGATTGCATGAAAGTGCCATAGCAATCATTACACGTTGTCTCATTCCACCACTTAATTCATGAGGATATCGTTTTAGTATTCCTTTTGCATCTGGAATTCCGACTTCAGTTATCATTTTTTCAACCCACTCAAATGCTACATCATTTAACCTCGGGATATGAGATACTTCTTTTTTAAGTTTGTCAATTTTAGTTTTAATTTCTTTCTCTTCTTCTTCTGATAATCTGCCATCGTCCTTATTTAATAATGCTTTTAAATCACTTTTTTCATCTATCTTTTTTTTTCTCTCTAATAAACGATTATCAAGTTCTTGTTTAATCTCTGTTTCTTGATGTAACATAAAAACTTCTGAAATTTGTTTACCAACATTAAAGACAGGATTGAGAGAATTTAAAGGATCTTGAAAGATCATTGTAATTTCTTTACCACGATACTCTCGCATTTCATTCTCCGTTAATTCTAAAAGGGCTCTTCCTTTAAAGGTAATATTTCCATCAATAATCTTGCCTGGTGCTCTTACAAGTCGTAAAACTGAAAGTGCTGTAACAGATTTACCACATCCTGTTTCACCAACAAGACCGAGAACTTCATCTTCATAAATGTCAAAAGAAACACCATCAACAGCTTTAACTATACCCTCTTCAGTATAAAAATATGTTTTTAAATTTTTAACTTCAAGTAATTTTTTAGGAGGTTTTGATTCAGTTTCAGCAAGAACTACCGGTTCTTTCTCATTTTCTGCTATTTCCATTATTGTCTTTTTTTCCTATAGTTTAAGTTTAAATTAATAAAAAAAATGCATGATTTAATTATAAGTTTTTCAATCTTGGATCTAAAGCATCTCTTATACCATCACCAACTAACATAAATCCTAATACAGTTAGGAAGATCATAAATCCAGGCCACAATCCTGCCCATGGTGCTTCATAGGGATTCGCTCTTGCCACATTAATATCATTTCCCCATTCAATCATTATAGATTGATTCACACCCAAAAATGAAAGCCCTGCTAAACCTAAGATATAAGCACCAATATCAAAAGTAAAAAACACAATAATTGGCTGTATTACATTTGGCAGTATGTGGCGAAACATTATTCTCCAGCTTCCTGCACCTGAAACTCTTGCCGCCTCTATATACGGGAGTTGACGCGCTTGTAAAACATTACCTCTAATCAGTCTTGCATAAATAGGAATTCCTAAAAATCCCCAGACAAGCAAAATAATTTCAATAGATCCTCCAAAAACAAAAATAAGGGTTAAAGAGAGTATTAATGAAGGAAAGGCAAGCATGATATCACAGATTCTCATTATTAAAGAATCAACCCATCCTCCAAAGTATGCAGCAATAATACCAAATAAAACACCACCAGTTACACTAAGTGTAATCGATGGTAAAGAGATTGTTAGAGAAGTCCTAGCACCCCATATTAGTCTTGATAATACATCACCCCCCATAGCCGTTTTTCCTAAAGGATATTCTGGAGATGGAGGATTCCATGAACCAGAATGAACGAGCATTGCATCTGCATAACTTTGAGGAGAGAGCCATGGAGCGTATATAGCTAAAGTAGCAATTAAAAATATTACAGCAAAACCTAAAATAGTCAATGGATTTTTTAATCTTCGTAACAGACTTCTTTTACTGACATTTTTTTCATATTCAAATTGACGAGCTGCTAGTTCTTCGATTCGAGAACCTGGAAGGATAAGAAATTTAATATTCTTAAAAATCCAAGATATGATGTTTTTTGTAATCTTTTCTTTCTCTTCCACTTCTTCTAATTCCTCTTCTAATACTAAATAAGGTTTTTCCATTTTTTTTTCACCTTTTTTTTATTTTTAGTTATATCTTATTCTTGGATCTAGAATTGCATAGAGAACGTCTGTTATTAAATTTGCAGTTATAAAAATAATTGTTACCAAAAAAACTACAGCTGTTATGACCCAATAATCTGTTTGCAAAATAGCGTCAATAAATAAACTTCCCATTCCATTTAAACCAAAGGTGGTTTCAGTTAGTACAGCGCCGCTTAATAAACCAGCAATACTCAATCCAATAACAGTTACAGTAGG
>Ga0307379_10010328_pt1 | contig 12361 bp, 12 predicted proteins | sample UN2MG_FD_202237 | JGI IMG/M metagenome (GOLD analysis project Ga0307379, IMG submission 202237) | Soil microbial communities from Risofladan, Vaasa, Finland - UN-2 | ecosystem: Environmental > Terrestrial > Soil > Coastal area > Acid sulfate soil | place: Finland: Risofladan, Vaasa | collected... | reverse complement strand
TGAGTCACACTGCCGAATCTCTCTGCATCTTTGATCACACGTCGACGGAAGCATGCCATTTGTCGTATAGTAGTCATGCGGGATTGGGACCTCCTTGCTTGGCTTGTTTGCTAACCATACCAATACCAGAGAGCGTCCCTTTCCCGCAACCCCGAAGTGTAACACATGTATGGTAAACCAAGACATCCGGGAGTACCGCCGATTGACAAGGTGAACGAAATGTGATATACCACACGAGGCTGTGATCACTCAGCCTGTTTTTGAAAGGGGAATTGCCGGGATGGCAGTAGAACCAATAGATCGCGATCACCTACTGAATACTATAGTGGACATGGACGGCTCGGACCTTCATATGCACTGCGGGCACTACCCGATCCTCCGGGTCCACGGCCATCTGGTGGCACTGGATCAATACGGAGTCCTCGAGCCCGATCAAACCGAGGCTTTCATGAGATCAATCGCCCCACCGCGGGCGCTTGCCGAGATGGAGGAAGTCCAGGGAGCGGACTTCGGATACACGTTCACCCGAGCACGATTCCGATGCGCCTGCTACTATCAGAAAGGCACTATAGCCGTAAACATGCGCCTTATCCCGTACAAGCTGCGATCCTTCGAGGAGCTCATGCTGGATATGCGCCTTCAGAAGATGTTGTATGCCCCCCGAGGGCTTTTCCTGGTCACCGGCCCGACGGGTAGTGGTAAAACCACCACCCTGGCTACGATGATTGATTTCATCAATGAGAACCGGGACTGCCATATCATCACAATCGAAGACCCGATCGAGTACTTCCACTCGCCGAAGAAGTCAATCATCACCCAGCGTGAGGTGGGCAATGACGTTCCTTCATTCGCAACTGGGGTTGTCAAGTCCCTACGCCAGGACCCGGACGTGATTTTGGTCGGCGAAATGAGAGACCTGGCAACCATCTCGTCGGCGGTAACGGCAGCGGAAACCGGCCACCTGGTATTCTCAACACTGCATACCACAGGCGCAGTACGAACCGTTGACCGAATCGTAGACGTCTTCCCGTTCGACCAGCAGGAGCAGATCCGAACTCAGCTCGGCAGCAACCTGATCTGCGTTCTCTCTCAGCTCCTCCTCCCCAAGAAGGATGGCAAGGGGCGCGTGGCGGCATTCGAGATCATGGTGGGTACGCCGGCGATCCAGCACATGATCCGTGATAAGAAAACCTATTCCATCCACTCAGCGATTCAGACCGGCCAGCAGGCGGGTATGATGACTCTCGACGCCTCACTGTGGGATAGGTATTCCAGAGGGTTGATTGATCGGAACGAGCTCCTGCGAGCGGCGGAGAAGCCGGAAGAAATCCTCGAAAAGTTGGGCGAGCGCACCGTCGGCGACAAGAAACAGCAGCAGCAGCAGCAGTAGATTATCTTGGAAGAAGAAGGGGCTCGCAAGAGCCCCTTCTTCTCGTTGTTTCTACCTTCTTCGGCGGATGAGTCCCGTGAGGCCCACCAGACCCATTCCAAGCGCCAGCAGGCTGCTCGGCTCAGGGACGGTCGAGAGCTCGAAAGCCGTATCCCAGCTCTGGAAATTGCCGGTGGTGTCAGTGAAGCCGACGCGGTCCCATCCGCCGGCCGCATTGAGCTTCACAGCATCGTCCATATAGTAGTGTGGCCGAGTCTTCCAGCCCCATGGATATGAGGGAACTGTGTCATACAGGGCCACTATGCTCAACCAGTAGATGCCGTCAATGGACGGATCCTGACGGAACCACTCTGTCTCGGGCAGCATCACATTGTACTGGAACGTGCTGTCTTTTATGAGTCCGTCGCGGGGATCTTTGTCATATCCGACAAACACTTCCTGGTACCCGTTTATTGCGGGGGTGACATAATCCCAGATCAGATTGCCGGGATGGCTGTGCTCGTCCGCTGACGCCGGAACGTCGGTGTACATCCCAAACCAGAAAGCGCGCGGGCTCACTGGAGGTTCCTGCTCGAGGTAGTTAACGTATGAACCCCACCAGTGGATGTCCGTTACCGGGCGATTGTCCCTGCACGGCCAGTCATCCGCAACCTGAGGCGGCCCGACAGGCGGATCATTTCTGTTCCAGGACGGCTGATCCCAGCCGTTGTATACGGGCATTCCCTGGTAGAACTCGCCGTCTATTTTGTCAATCGGCTGTGACCATTTCCAGTAGGTACCCGTCGGCACGTCAGCCGTGGCGGCGCTTGCGAGCGACAGAAGCAAAACAGCAATCAGCAAGAACAGTGTCTTTTTCATTTTCTTTTCCTCCTCTGATAAATGGATATGCGTTACTTGGCGAAGCGAAACTTCTCGGAACAGACTACGATGTGGCACCAACTCCCTTCGATAGAATCAAGTCTGGAAACTCGTCAGAGGCATCCGTCCCCCGGTCTGCATCCGCGTACTTCTTGCGGATCGATTGCAGAATCTGAGAGACAGCCTGCCTGGATATGTTCAGAAGCCTGGGTAAATCCCGCCGCTCAAAGCCCTGGCAAAGCAGGCGGTAGCATCTGAGTTCCGATGGGGTAAGCGCCATCTCTAGCCGCCCTAACGCATCAGAGACTATCAGACTCCGGCATGGGTCCGTGTGATTTCTTGACTCGGTAGCGGCGTCCAAAGCATGCTCATGGCCATGCCGTTCTCTAGCGCGCGCACTGCCGATCGCGAGGTTTCTTACGGTTGTCCGCAGGAATTGCTTCGGATAGAGGATCGGCTTGCCGTATTGGAGGACCGCAAGGATCGCCTGGGATGTCAGGTCCTGCTGATCATTATAATCGCGGGCGAACTGCCTTGCGCAGGCAGAAGCGATCGCTTGCAGCGCTTGGATGTCGAGAAGACTCCCAGCAGGCGCTGAGCCTGCACGGGCAATGCTGGTATTCATCTTTTTCCCTTTCGATTGTCTTGGCGGCCCTCGCCTTACTGGTGAGCGGCCCATAATCCCTGAGGCGTTGGTTTCGCCTTCTACCCTAGAGACAAGCGAAAAGGGGAAATGTCAGCCATGCGATCTTACTTGACAAGTTGACGACTCGTGCGTCTATTGAATGGAAGCTGCTGGTTCGCAATCAAGCAGATCCATCGCTGAGGATGATTGCTATGTGGATAATACTCTGGAAAGACAGGATGACCGGACAAGCCGGCGCCCTAAGGTGCCCAGGCAGGCAATCACAGGCAGAAGCAGAATCCCATGCAAGGGCGCTGGGTGTTCTGTTCCCGGAAAGGGCTTTCCGCATTATCTGGGTGTGCCAATCATCTCAGCCCGCCTATTGCTAATCACTGCCCTCCATTTCTAAAGATAGATACTTCCGCCGTATTCCCGCTAGCAGCTTGAACGCAGTTTGTCTGGATATCCCGAGAAGTTTCGGTAGGTCCCGCTGCTCGTAACCGGCCTTGAGCAGGTTGTAACACCCGGCTTCGGCCGGAGTCAGTCGCTCCAACAAATGATCCAACGTATCCCGCAGTACGCTGAGGTCGGACAGGTTTATCTCCGAACACTGGTCACCTTCGAGATCAAGGTCCGAGTTGCTGATCTCTCTGGCTCCCGGTCCAACGACCCCTTGGTTGATAGCCAGGTTCCTCACAGTGGTTCGAATGAAACCCTTGGGGTGTTCAATGTGCCCATCGTATTCCAAGAGGGCCGTTACGGTATCCGATATCAGATCTTCCCGCTGGTCATAGTCAGCCGCACACCTGGCAGCACAATCCGCTATGTAGCGCAGCGCGTCATCATCCAGTATGGGCTCAGTAGTAGTCGCCTGGTTTTCCCCCTGGTACATCTTGCCCTAACCTCCTTTCCATCCTGGTAAAAGTACCAGGTGCAGACTTCGTGCCAAAAGGCACAAATGGCGAAAAACTATTTCACAATTCCCCTTGGCCACCCTGAGTATGGTAGAATAGAGTCAGTCATGGATCACGAGGAATCCGCGCGCAATCGGCTTCCGTCAGGGGTCAACACACAAACAATCCTTTTCGGCGCGGACGAAACCCGCGGTATAGTGGCGGTTGAGGCCGGTGAGTCGGAGGCCCTTGTCTACCTAAGAGAAGGGAGCGATGTCACTCTGGTTCGCGAGCCTTTCGCTCCCTGGCTGCTCGTCACTCGGGCGGAGGATGTCCCTACCAGCGGCCAGGCGATTGAGCTTGAGGGTGAGGGCTACCGGTTCCTGGTCACGTTCCCGAGTTGGTCAATCTTCACCGCCGCCAGGAAGTCGCTCAGGTCGAAGAGTATCAGCCATCACGCCTACGCCGGCGCCGAGAAGCAGTTCCTCCTCCTCACCGGCCGGACGCTCTTCAAGGGCCTGACTTTCAACGATATCCATCGCATGCAGGTTGACATCGAGACCGGCGGATTCGATGCATCGTCGAGCGAGATCCTGATGATCGCAGTCTCGGACAATCGGGGCTGGGAGGCGATCATCGAGGGCGAAGAGCCGAGCATGCTTGAGCAGCTTGTCTCAGTCGTCCAGGAGCGAAACCCGGATATCCTCGAAGGCCACAACATCTTCGGTTTCGATCTGCCGTTCCTCCACACACGGGCGAAGAAGCTGGGCGTCAGGCTGGCTTTGGGGCGGGATGGTTCGGAGCTCACGTTCGGCGCTGACAGAAGCTGCCCCATTGGCGGATACTCCAGGCCGTTCACCCCGGCGTTCGTGTATGGAAGGCATGTCATAGACACCCTGCTCGCGGTGCAGCGGTTCGACGTCGGCAGGGGCAAGCTGGAGCGTCATGGCCTGAAGGAATGCGCCCAAACCCTCGGCCTCTCGGAGGCGGATAGGATCATAATTCCAGGCGATAAGATCGCGAAAACGTGGAAATCTGACCCTAAGACCGTCAAGATCTACGCCCGTCAGGACGTTTGCGAAGCAAGGAGTCTGGCGGGGCTCGTTTGCCCATCCGAGTTCTACCTCGCACAGATGACGCCCGATACCTATCAGTCCGTCGCAACCACCGGCACGGGCGAGAAGATTAACTCGATTATGATAAGGGAGTACCTGCGCCAGGGCCGCTCGATTCCGATTCCCAGTCAATTTCGCGAGGTCCCTGGTGGATACACGGAGCTTAGGGCGTCAGGGCTGATTCGAAACGTCGTCAAGTGCGATGTGGAGAGCTTGTACCCCAGCCTCATGCTGAGCAAGGGTATCAAGCCGGCAGCCGATGTGCTGGACGTTTTCCTCCCGGCGCTGGCGGAACTCACCCGGCGGCGGATGGAGGCGAAGGCGAAGGCGAAATCCGGCCCCGATACCGCCTACTGGGACGGCCTCCAGGGGTCATTCAAGATACTGATCAACTCGTTCTTCGGCTATCTGGGCGCGCCCTTCCACTTCAACGATCCCGATGCCGGCGCGCTCGTCACAATCTCCGGCCAGGCCATCGCGAAGCAGATCGCTGAGTCCATCGAACGGCGAGACGGCAGGGTGATCGAGATAGACACGGACGGCGTCTACTTCCAATTGCCAGTCGCTGATGAAGAGGCTGAGTTGGCGCTGGTTGAGGAGATCGGGCGCGACCTCCCAGAAGGCATCAACCTCGTTCACGACGGGCGCTATGAGGCCATGCTCTCCCTCAAGATCAAGAATTATGTGCTCGTGGATTATGCTGGTCGGAAGACTTTCCGCGGGTCGTCAATTCGCTCGCGGGCCGATGAGCCGTTCGGTCGGCGGTTCATCTCGGAGGCGGTTGACCTCCTGCTCGCCGGTGATAAGGAAGGCGTGGGCCGGCTGTATATGGACTATGCAGACGCGATCCGAAATGGACGATTGCCGATCGAGGACTTCGCTCGGCGCGAGAGGATCACTCAGAAGACATTCAACAGCTCGCAGAAGAAGCGCATGGCATCGGTGGCGGAGGGGGTCAAGGTCGGCGAGTACATCACCATCTACGAGAGAAGCAATGGCGAATTGGGCCTCGCCTCAGACTACAACGGCGACGTGGATAAGGACTACCTGCTCGACAAGCTCTACAAGTTCGCCTGCCGCCTCCGGGAGGCATTCGGCGACGAGTTCGACCAGCTCTTCCCCCACCCCACCCGCCAGTCGCCGGGACAGGGAACGCTGGAATTCTAGACAACGAATAAGCGAATGAAAGCCAACGAATAAACGAATCTGCAGGTATGGGAGCGATGGTAGTGCTGACAAAGTGGAAAGTACCGCAGGCGGCGGCTGAACACGCATTGAGGAGAGAGCTTGAGAAAATGCGCAGCCTTCGCTGGCGCTACTTGATGTGGTGGCTCCTGCTAGGCGGGCCCACTCTCTATGTTGTTTACAGATTGGATCCCAGCAGCCTCACACGCACAGCCATTGGCATAGCTGTGTGCATGGCTTGGTTGCCCCTGGTAGTGTACATTAGCCTGCGTTCAGGGTCTAGTCCCACCTATGAGTTGAATGAGAAGGGTCTGTTGCGTCGCTCAAGCAGTCATCTATACAACTGGAAGCAGATTCAGGGTTATCGCTTCGGAGATGACCCGGACCTGCCTGGCCTTCGATGTTTCGAGTTCAAGGCATGGTCACTATATGGCTCAAAGTGGCGAATATGGCATTTCGACCCCTCGGAGGTTGATGAGTCCCTGCTTCGCTCGATCCTGGAGGAGCACCTCCCCGGCAAGTGCTTGGATAATATGCCAGAGGGCTCAGATTAAGGGCAAAGGACATTCATTCAGGGGTATGGCACGATGTCGTCTTGGGTGCGGGGGCGGACGATGGGGAAGTAGGTAGTGCCGGTCTTCTTTCGAGAGCAGACGCCGGTGACTGCGACGTGCGAATATTGCGCTGGAAGTGTGAGGCCGCTGATCCGCTGGCTGCAGTCAGCCCGAACTCCGGTATAGCCCGTGCCGTCAAGACGGCCGAAGCCATCATCTACGTAGAACCAGCCGGAGAGGTCGTTCACAAAGGTTACCTCACCCCAAATGGTTACCAATAGGCCGGTGTTATGCGTGCCGATGCCGCCGGTGATCCCCGGAGTATTGGCATTCAACGAACTGCCACCAACACTCCTGGTGATCATCCCCAGCGAGTCAACCGTATAGGTTGCAGTTCGCGGATAAACAGACGGGTTTAAGATCGCCCGCTCGGAGTATTGCGAGCTCAGCGTACCGAATACATCCACCCCATCGCCTGCAGAAACAGTGACCGGCGAGCCATAGACCTTGATGCCGGACGAGCGATCCTCATCCTCGATATAGAATGTGGCGTTGAGCACGTCATTCCCAGCTGTCACGGTCTTGCCGGTGACATAAACAGGCGTGTTGTCGGCAGCCTCCTTCAAAGAAGCCACCGACGGCGATGGGCCGACGGCATAGTCCCAAGAATCAATCAGGACGCCGGAGTCGTTTTTCGCCTCGCAATGTACCCGATTGCCGTCAACACTCACGACCACGTAGTGGTATTGGGCGATTGTGTTGGGATACCCGGAGGCAATCGGAGCGCCGCATGTGCCGTTGATCACCTGGGTGATGCTCCCATGCTGTGAGCGCTGGTACAAGTGCTCGTGCCCGCAGAAGTACGTGCGGACGTCCGCATCGGTCATAATATTCCAGAAGTCATCGCGCTCGGAGGGGTAGGCATCCAGCGAGCTTCCGATATGCGGTCCTGCCGGATAGCCGGGATCATGGGCCATGACGAAGATATGGGGCTGAGCGGTTGTCGCAAGATCGGTAGTCAGCCATGACCGCTGGACTTTGTGCTGCTCGCCATAGTGATCGCTGTTCAGGAACACAAAATGGGCGTTCTCGTGATCGAATGAGAACACCATCTCCTCATGTCCCAGCGGGCCGTTGAGCGGTTGATTGACCTTTGCCCGGAGGACATTCGCTTCGGCGGTGGAAGTCTGAATCTCATGGTTGCCCGGAGTGTAGTACCAGAGACAATTGAGCTTATTCATCTCCACCAGCCAGGTGTCCATTTGGGAGCTCAGAGTGGCGTCGCTGGAAGAACCGGTTACGGCATCGCCCTGGAAGATGACCAGGTCAACGTTCTCGGCATTGATCCTGGTCACTATGGTGCTGAGCGTTGTGACATTCACGCCATTGGTGGTCCCGCGGCTGTCCGCCATCGAGACGAACTTCCACGCGAAGGCCGGGCCGGCGAGTATGAGCACTACGGCGGCGAGAATCGCTATTCGGCGAATGCTATTCATGGTAAACATCCCTTACTGCAAGATAACACCATTATAGCACACGGGAACCACCGCACAAGGAAAAAACACTCGAACGCCGAACACTACAACTCGGAGGGCCACCATGCCGGTGTTCGACGAGAGGGCGGTCATTGAGTATCTGAGGCGGTCGTACATGGCGGTTGACGGCCTGTGGTTCGTCAAGGCGGAGGAGCACCTATCCCACGGGGAGGCCCTCGAGCTCGATGAGCAGGTGTGGCAGATCATGCCGAAGATTCAGGCCCGCAAGGCGAAGGAACTCCTGAAGATCGAGGGCGGCTCTCTCAGCGACCTCGCGCTCGCACTTTGGCTGAAGTTCGCCGCCGAAGGGTATGAGTACCGGGTGGCCGAACGAACCTCGCACATCCTGCGAATACACATTCATGCCTGCCCCTGGCTGGAGATCTTGCGGAAAGCCGGCAAGATGTCGCAAGCCGCCGAGATCTGCGATCGGATTTGCGTCAGGGAGGGCGGCATCTGGGCGAAGGAGTTCTCGCCTGACATCGAATTCTGCCTGGAAACCAAGATGCCCGACGGAGCGCCCGTATGCAACTTCCTCTTCACCCGGCCGCTCTCGGCCGACGCCATACCTCCGCCGGAGGAGCAGATGGAGGCCGCCGGGTGAAGCCCGTGAACGGGGCTGGTGTGACTAGACCGGTTGACCGGGCTTCTCTTGGTTACGTCAGACCGGTCGTTTACGGCCGGTGCCAGGATTCACCTCACGAATTCCGGCCTTCGGTCTGACCATCTGCGCTCGAAGAGCAGGGGAACCAATATCACCCAGAAAAGCATGAAGAGCATCTGGATTGTCGCCCTTGTCATGTAAGAGGCGACGTGATGCAGCCATGTCTGTGGAATCAACGAAATCACCGTCGCTTCGCCTGCTAAACTCACGGCCACTATGCCGCTGAACAGGACTACCAGCTTCCGATGCCAGGTGATGGAACGAGCGTACGCAAGCGCAGTTACGATGATCACAAGCGCCGGCAGAAGGTCCAATGCCAATGTGACGATCCACCGGCCCGGCACCACTGGATGCGAACGCAAACCGACATAAAACGCAAACAGGAAGAGCGATGCCTGCGCGGTGTTGCCGTATGGGTGGCGGGCGAAGACGCGCAGGGCCAATGCCATCACAAGCGGCGCAGGCACCAACAAGAGCAGAGGGTAGAACCAGCCGGTATGGACTAGCGCCGGATGCATGACGTACATCGCTTCTGCCAGTATGGTCCATCCACCGAGGATAAGAAACCATTTGGTTGAACGACGGAACGTCGCCATAGCTGCAATCCCGAACACGAGTATGAATATGAGCGATGGAACAATGTTCTCTTGGTTCGCGGGAAGCTGCTTGCGAATCAACTGCTCCAGCAGATACACCGTGGCAATCAACTCATTGATGCCGACCACGAGCCACGTTGCCAGCCACACAGGCCGCCGGTTGCGCATAAGCTCCCGTATGCTCCCGGTGAGGAGGATCGCTGCGAAAAGCACTGACAGGATCAAGAGATGGGCCAAATATGAGTGGACGGCAGATAGAAAAGCGGGTGAGGCAGGCAAGGCTCTTGCCACGGGGATATGCAGAAGGGTCGCGAGTATTCCGGTCACAAACGGGAATGCCGCCAGCAAGGCCGTCTTCCACGTCGCCCGGCAGTGGATCGCCTGCAGACGAAATGCGACGTCCGCCGGGTCGCCGAGCCTCCGACTCGTCTCCCGGGCGGCGAGATCAGCATCCATCCCGGAGGCAACCAACTCGCCCTTGAGCTCCTCATAATGCGATTTCAGCTCTCGAATGACTTGAGCCTTCTCACCCGGCGGCAGGTCGAGCTTCTTTTCGACTTCGCTTAGGAAATCCATTGTCGCTCTCCTATCCCGCCTCGGGCGCAACACTCAATACGCGATTGACGTTTTTCTGGAACTCTCGAAGCTCTGCCTGGCGGCGGGCAAGCTCGTGTGTTCCCTTCTCAGTGATTCGGTAGCTCTTCCGATCCCGGCCGCCGGAGACATTCTCCCAGTAGCCCTCGATCAGTCCGTCCTTCTCCAATTGATGAAGATGCGGATAGAGAGTTCCCTCGCCCATGGCGAAGTACCCCTCGCTGAGCTGATCCAGCTCCCGGGCGATCCGGTAGCCGTGCATCGCTTCCCTCGCGAGCACCGACAGGATGAGCACCACGGCGTTCCCTTTCACTAGTTCAGTTGGCGCAGACATCACATACCTCCAAGTACAATACATCGGACTTAGATGTATTGTACCACACTCCGCCGGCTTGTCAATACCCCTGGCAAAAAAACTTTCGGTCTTTCTGCCGAGTTTGACGACAACAGGCGCAAGATGCGATAATTGCTTTGCACTTATGCGTGAACTGAGAGCTGGAACTCGAGGGAGCAGGCTGGCGCTGTGCCAGACGGACTGGGTGGTCGGTGAGCTTAGATCGCTCGATCCCGGCCTCATCATCGAGGTCCGAGTCATCAAGACCCAGGGCGACAAGGTTCTCGACCTCCCGCTCGCGAAGATCGGCGACAAGGGGCTGTTCGTCAAGGAACTGGAGGCTGCCCTGCTGAGTGGCGAGATTGACTTCGCCGTTCACAGCGCGAAAGACCTGCCGACCGAGGTTCCGGATGGCTTGTGCATCGCCGCCATCCCTGAGCGAGTTGATCCGAGCGATGTCCTGATCTCGAATGGCCTGGGACTGACGGATCTGCCGCCAGGTGCAAAGATCGGAAGCAGCAGCCTTCGACGAAGGGCTCAGTTGCACAACTTCCGGGCGGACTTTGAAATCTGCGATCTGAGAGGGAATCTGGACACCCGGCTTCGGAAGCTGGAGACCGGCGAGTTTGATGCGATCGTGCTGGCTTATGCCGGCCTTCACCGGATGGGCTGGGCGGATCGGATAACCGAGAAGATTCCGACCGAGATATGCCTGCCGGCGGTTGGTCAGGGCGCGCTGGCGATCCAGGCGCGCGAGGGCAGTGAGGTGGTAGGCATCCTCCAAGCACTCGATCATGCGGAAAGTCGGGCGGCGGTCCTTGCCGAACGAAGCCTCATGCGGGCGCTCGAAGGCGGCTGCCAGGTCCCGATCGGGGCGCTTGGGACCGTTGAGGACGGCACGATCACCCTCCAGGGAGTCGTAGCGAGTCTTGATGGCCGAAGCCTGGTCATGGGAGATGCTTCAGGCGAGGATCCGGAGTCTGTCGGTCAGAAACTGGCACAGGTACTATTGTCCGCGGGTGCGAAGGAGATATTGGCTGGCCTTCGAGCCCAGGGTTGAAAACCCTGGGCTAGAGGGGAGCAAAGCCCTCCGGGCTCTCCAACCCGAAGGGTTTTGCCGGTTATCCAGCCCAGAAATTTATCCCTGGGTATGTCAGGGGAAGCAAGGCAGATCATGTCCATAGACGTTGATTTTCTGGTTTTGGGAAGTGGGATCGCCGGCTTGAGCTTCGCGCTCAAGGTGTGCAAGTTCGGCCGAGTGGCGCTGATCACCAAAAAGAGCGACACCGAGTCGAACACAAACTACGCTCAGGGCGGGATCGCAAGCGTCATGAGCGACGACGACTCGTTCGACTTGCATATCCGCGACACGCTTGTCGCAGGCGCCGGCTTATGTCACGAGGACGCGGTCGAAATACTGGTCAAAGAAGGGCCCGGCTACGTTCGGGAGTTGGTCGAACTCGGCGCGCGCTTCAACGTCGAGAAAACCCCTGAGGGCAAAACCGACCTCGCACTCGGCCGTGAAGGGGGCCATTCCAAGCGGCGGATCGTCCATGCCGCCGACCTCACCGGAAGGGAGTGCGAGCGCGCCCTCATCATCCAGATCAAGCGCGAGGACAACATCCGCGTTTTCGAGCACGAGATCGCCGTTGATCTGATCGCCAAGAATGGCGTCTGCTGCGGAGCATACGTATTGGACACTGAAACCGAGGAAGTCACCGCGTTCCGTGCCAAGGTCACCATGCTCGCGACCGGCGGCTGCGGCAGGGTCTACCTCCACACCACAAACCCCGACATTGCGACCGGCGACGGAGTAGCAATGGCTTATCGGGCAGGCGCGAAGATCGCGAACATGGAGTTCATCCAGTTCCATCCGACCTCCCTGTGCCATCCCGACGCGCGCTCATTCCTCATCTCTGAGGCCGTTCGGGGCGAAGGCGGCATCCTCCGACTGCGCGACGGAAGCACTTTCATGGAGAACTACCATGAGATGGGCTGCCTCGCGCCGAGGGATATCG
>Ga0307379_10010326_pt1 | contig 12362 bp, 6 predicted proteins | sample UN2MG_FD_202237 | JGI IMG/M metagenome (GOLD analysis project Ga0307379, IMG submission 202237) | Soil microbial communities from Risofladan, Vaasa, Finland - UN-2 | ecosystem: Environmental > Terrestrial > Soil > Coastal area > Acid sulfate soil | place: Finland: Risofladan, Vaasa | collected... | reverse complement strand
GTATGCCCGGCAGTCCAGACGTAGGTTGTTCCTGTATGAGAGATTGCTGACCATGCTGATCAGCGGCCGGCGGCGATGCCACAAGCTGCTGCACACCCTGCGCAGAATGCGCGGCATGGAATAGAAGTCCCGGTTGCAGGAGATCATTTCCTGGATGATGCCGTCCAGAGACAAATGCTTATAGCGGGCCACGGGGAATGTCAGTGTGTAATATTTCCAGTCTTGCGGGAAGGTATTGAGGGCGATGCGGTCCTTCGATGTCATCTGGTCCCACAGCCGCGTACCGGGCAAGGGTGTCAGAAACAGCACGTTGAGATTGTCCACACCGTACTGACGGGCTACCCCGGCGATACGTTTACCGATGCCCGGTTCATCTATGTCCAGGCCGATGATAAAGGAACCCATTACCAGAATGTTGTGCCGCTGTATGCGCCGTACTGAGGCGCGAAAATCCCGGCCTTTGAGAAGGTTGAATTTCTTGCCGATCTCCAGAAGCCCTTCCGGTGCGGGGGACTCAAAGCCGATGAAGACGCCTCTGCACCCGGCCTTCGCGGCCAACGCCAGAAGTTCTTCGTCATCGGCGAAGTTAATAGTTGCCTGGGCAATCCATTCCTTTCGCAGTTTCGCCTGTGCTATAGTGCGGAACATGTCCTTAGCGCGGGTGATGTGTTCAGGGCGTGTGCCGATGAGGTTGTCGTCCACCACAAGAACACGTTTCTCACGAATCGACTGGAATTCCAGGACGACATCTGAAATGGGTCGCTGGCGGTATTTGGCCCCGTTGAACGCCGTCACGCTGCAGAAGCTGCAGTTCAAGGGACAGCCGCGTGTAGTCTGAATGGCTCCTAAGGCATATCCCGTAGCCAGCAAATCATGGCGTGCTAACGGGACATTTTTTATTTCTGCAAGCCCTCCGTCATACCGGCGATTCAGGCTGCCATGCCGGGCATCCTCCAGGACCTGCGGCCAGATGCCCTCAGCTTCCCCCGTGACGACTGAATCCACTCGCTCCATGACCTCATCCATGCACATGGTTGCATGAATGCCGCCCATGACCACGGGTACACCCAGATTGCGGAAGTGAGTGGCCACTTCATAGGCGCGGTTCGCCTGCGAGGTGAAAGCGGTAATGCCCACCAGGTCAGGCCGAGGCATGGCCGCGTAGTCCGGTGCGCCGAGGTTCTCGTCCACAATCGAGATTTCCCACTCCGGCGGGGTCAGACCCGCGAGAACCATAAGGCTGAGCGGTTTCCACACGCGGTAACGGTTCCAGCGGCTCTCCTTGACGTTGACGACGCTGACGAGAGGATTGGACGGATTGATCAGATAAAGTCGCATAGGCTTATTTTGTCAGTGGCATAACACCCGCCATCTCTCCAATAACATTAACGAGTTCAGATCCTGAAGGAATGACGATCTTGGCATTATTCATCAGGGATTTCTCTAAGGTTTCGAGCTTTCTAAGTAGTTGTGCGTTGCCGATGAAGTAGGTGTTCGCTGCCTCGTTAACAAGTTTAATGGCTTCGGCCTCGCCCTCGGCCGATAGGATCTTGGCCTGTTTGATCCCTTCGGCCTTCTTGATCTCAGCCCTCTTTACCCCATCCGCTTGCCTCTCGGTGGCATTGGCGAAATCCAAGGCGGCAACCTTTTCATTTTCCGCCTTGACGACTTTGTTCATGGTTTCCTGGACATCTTTGGGTGGATCGATTTCCTTCAACTCCGTCCTAACGATAGCCATGCCCCAGTTCTGGGTTTCTTTGCTCAATGTTGTAAGCAGGGCAGTATTTATTTTGTCTCTTTCGCTGTTTGCTGATTTCAGCGTGAGCGTACCGATGATGTTACGCAGTGTGGTACGGGCCAGGTTCACAATCTGAAATTGATAGTTGTTCACATTGTACTGGGAACTCTTAACGTTCTCCTCATCGTCCTTGACCTTGAAGTAAACCTGGGCATCCACCCTGGCATTAAGATTATCATTGGTAATGATCTCCTGTGGCTGGGCATCCACCATCTGCTCGGTGATATTGACCTGAATCATTCTGTCAATGACTGGGATGATCCAATTAAAACCCGGTGCGGCAAATTTTTTGTACTTGCCGAGTCTCTCAATTAGGCCCCTGTGAGTAGGACGCACAATTCTTATGCCTAAAAGGAAGATGAGTACAACAAGCGCAACGATAACAAACACAATGATCTTGATCGGATCCATAAGATCCTCCTTATCTGGGATTTCCCATATAACATTGTATATCCTTTCTCAGCTGTGTCGCTGAGTCACATTTTCAATAGAATGCCGCGTCTGTCTTGAAAAGTCAAGTTTTTTGGCTATTGCTCAAAGATTCTTCAGGAAGAATAAACGCAGAAAAATGAATGCTCTTGTCTTGACTATACCTTTGGTGCACTGCGATCTCTGAGTTCTGCTACTTTGGCTCATCAGGACCCACGTCCAGGCGGATTTTTAAGAAAAGCCTAAAGAACAAAATGAGTTTTAGCTTTTCTATCTTGTCGAAGTGCAAAATAAAGTGATGCTAAGTTATGGTGAATATAACTGTCGAAATTACGGTTACGCTTGTGCCCGTAGCGAAGTATACTCTCATAGATCTTTATAGCATCCTCAAAGCGGCCTTCGTATATGGCTTCTTCGGCTCGGTGTATAGCCTTTGTTGGATGTTTTTTCTTCCTTCCATAAGGCCATACCCCCTTTTGAACAAACAGCTTAGGGTCAAAAGTTGTTGTGGCTTCAGCCTGCCATATCGGGTCATCGTCTGAAAATCCCGGCATAAACGGTCGTGAAACATCCTTCCAATTAATACCTTTTCCGAAATGCCCTCTGCCGAACAAAGGAAGAATGAGTTTACCAACAAGCCTTTCTATTAAACCTGCTTTTCCCCTACGTTCCGTTAACAACTTTTCCTGAAGAGATTGTAATTTTTCTCTTTCATCCTGATTAACCTCGTTTTTGTGAAAATAATACATAAAATAATTTACAGTTTGAAAATCTGGAATTTCTATTCCAGACTCTGCTGCAAACCAGGAGAGCATATTATAATACTGTCGATAAACTCTCTCTTCGCTACAGCAATGTTCGATAAGTCTGACGAGATCAACCACAATGCTGTCTAAAAATTGTGGTCTTGTCAGATTACAGCGGTGTGCACCTTCTTCCCAATCCGAAATCGTCGAGGAATTATCAAAAAAGAGGGTATTGTTAAAATGGACTTCATAATGAACTAACCCAATATCGTGATTTTTGCGCATTTCAACAACTATCTGGGCATGATGTTGGTGCATCCAAGTTAGTGCTTGTTTAAATGCTTTCCACTTTTCTTCTTCTGAAGAAGAGACTTCAATTTCATCTAACATGTGGAAAAATCTGGCATCTAATTCATCTGCTGATCTTAAATCATCAGGATGCTCTATGCCCCAAATAGAATAAGCTATCGGCTCTCCTTTATATAAAAGCTCAATGTCTTCATATATCCCTATGCCGATAGGAACCATTACCGCACGGCCATGTGAAAAAGCATATTGTGTGAGAAGGACTTCGTTTAACACACTACGGAACCTTTTTGCCCTATAGGGTTCCCCTACATCGAATCTGATATCTTCTCTTGTTCCATCAGGATTTGTATAAGGAAGCAGAAATGGAATGTTACCCAGGCCGAGAAAACGAATATGACGAAGCTCGCCTTTTTTAATCGTTTTAATTCGATTCGATATGCCTTTAATTTTAATAGCCCTAACCCAGCGGTTATTTACCTTAATGTAGTCTTTCGGGTCAAATTTAATAATTAAGCTTGTTGGTTTCGGAATGTTACCAAAGTGTTTGAGGTAAACTACTTCGCGAATCTTGTCAAAATATTTAGCTGGTAGTTTATTTGCTACCTGAATAAAAAGCCCCCAATAAGGAGAAACCATTCCACCATTTTTATTTTGTATTTTAATACCTTTAAGACCTCTAATACACGACTTGATTTGCTCAATAGTCATTTCAGAAGAAACTTGTTTTGATACTTTTAGATTGTCCATAGATAAACTTGTCATTTTATGTAATTCTTCGCCTCGAACAACTTGTCTTTTATCTAACATACAAGGGTACTTTGGTACGTCTCATTTGCTTTTTTTAAATACCCTTTTACCTTCGGACTGCACTATAATATCAAACACTTCTCTGAATTGAAACGAGGTTCACAGATTCAATAACTTACATGAATATGGCCTGACCCCCAAATAACCTTGCTTTTAATGCTTTTCACAACACCTTGCTCAGTTTCAAAAGGGGTCTTCATGCCAGGCAGTTTGTCCAGCAGGTCTGTCATAGCAGGAAACCTGCCGTGAACAAATTAAACCGCCACGCTCTTACTTCTAAAAAACAAACATTTGCTTTCCCAAGCTCGTCGAACTATACCAAAAACTACTGCCTTTCCCCTATAGAAAAAACAAGCCAAAGCCTGATTTACATAAAATACCAATTGGTTACTATAAAACATATGATGTATAACTTTTTGGTAAACCCTTGCTTCTTGGAGGCGGCTAGGCGTTGCTGGATGAAAACTATTCCGGAGCCGAGCCAAAACTCGACGAGCATCAAATGAGCGAACTTGAAGGCTATCTTGAAGAACATATTCTGCCCGACGCTAAATCGGTCATCACTCATATTGATAAGCAGTACTGCGTATGAAGTACCCATTATTCGCCACGATATGAGTGATCTCTACCGGGACAGGCGTTTATCAAATCACCTTAGAGGCCAATTGTTCAGCTTGCTCACAAGGTCTGCACAAAAGCAGGAGTTGGAAGAAGTGTGGGTCATAAAAAACCATGTTTTTGTGTAAATTTTCAATAAAGCTGCCTCGGAAAAGAAAATCTTTGGTAGTTAAAAGTGTTTTTTGTAAAATTATTGAGGTCGTACGGAGGAAATTATATTCTGTAACCGTATAAATGTGAAATCCTATTTTAGAACTTTTCAAATAGTAAATTGATTATTGAAAGGGTTTAAGATGTCACAGTTTATAGATGGATATGAGATGCCACCGAATATAGATGCCGCGAAAGCAAAAAAAGCAACTTCAAAAATTCTCAAGGATATGGAAATACACGAAACGATAGATTTGGGTCGTGTTCATATCTTGAGAGTATGGGCTGGTTGGATTTACTGGAGTTTTGAGGACTCGAAAGTTGTCGCAGCAGTCTTTGTACCTCAGACAACGTCAGAACAGTCGTAATCACAACATTAATACCCCAAAAAATCTCATACCTACCTTTGTCTGGATTGCCCGGTCGGCGCGATGTGGTACAATACTTGAGGAAAACAAAAGGTGTTCAGGAACTGGAAAACACCCTGATTTCCAGGTGACATCTTGTCGCCAAAATGTCTCCACAAATGCCAAATTTGACGATTGATGGAAGCACTAAAACCCATATTTTGTCGAAAAAACAAAGATTTTTTTATTTTTCCCGGATTAAGTAGACGGCTCAAATGAAATGTATGAACGATCCTACTGAAAGCTTTTGACCTTATTGTTATTGTTGTAATAAGTTCAACCAAGAAAAACAATAAATATTCAAACCATAGCTGCTATTTCATTTTTTAGATAAAGTTTCTTTCGGGAACTACCCTTTTTTTGTGTTGAACTATTCAAGAAAGTTTACTTCTTTTCTACCATAATCTCTATGGGTTTGGTCCGATCACTGTTTTCCGGTTGGTAGTACTCGTATACTTTTGACGAGGGGATTGTTGCTCTAATCGGATACAAGGCCTTCATTTCATAGATAAAATTTAGTGGCTTGTCCGGGATTATACTTCTTATATACAAAATGTATCGATTAGCATTTACTTCATACCTCGCTAGAATTCCAGATTTCACAAGATGCTCAAAAATGGAGGTATCAACCATGAATCCCGGTGGCACACCCAGATTAATAATAACCATACCACTGGGATTGTCACCTCGTTTGTTAACCTGCACATTACATGTCAGGACATCATCGACTGTAAGATGATCCTTATCATAGTTAACCTTTAGTTTAAGGTCTTTCTCGGAAGAAGTATCAGTTGGTGTTCCAGGTACCCAGTAGGTTCCCACAAGGCTATAAGGCAGTTCTATGGCCTGATTCTGTGTAATGTGTATTTTATTTTCACCCTGCTGTAAGTAGCTTGTAAGGTTTTTTGTATATAACAGGTCTCTCATATCGGATGTAATCTCAATCGAGCCGGCAGACCGGTTGTTAACAGTGACATCAATTCGGCTTGATTTCGCATTATTACTGCCGGGCTCATCAGTACCTGTTGTTAATGCTTTTATTGCCAGTACCGTTGCCTGGGTAGAACGCCAGGTGCCGCGTATGTCCTTTTGTTCGAATAACCAGGCAAGGCCTTTTCGTGCTGTGTCGGCATACGGATTCACTTTCATTATGGCAAGGGCTGATAATGCTGTTGTCTCGATATCCAGACAACTGCCTCGGGAGTGCATTGCCCCAAACCCGGAAGAGGGGACATACATCGAATTGCCTTGAAGCTGGAATTTTGAGGTGAGCTTTGATACCAGTTGCATACCAAAAGGGTCGTTAAGATTATTAGCCAGTAAGGCATTGGCAGCCAGGGCAGTGGTGTATGAACTATCTGCTTCGCTCAGGTTCTGACGTAGAAAGGCAAGTGCTTTGTCCAATAAAGGGCCTTTAATATCGGCCTCAGCCAGAGCCCATGCGATGTAGGCCGTATTGTCCGTGCTTATTTTATTTTTAATCTGGGACTCTTTCGGTCCAAAACCATCCCATGAGCCATCCTCTTTTTGCCTTGACATGAGCCACTTGCTTGCCCGTTGAATGACGGCCTGATCAATTTCGTGGACCTTTGAAATATCGATTAATTGCATAATGCCGTATGCAGTCAGCTTCTCCTTGGCCGGTGGTTCACCGAACCAATCGAAACCCCCTCCGCTGACTTCGAAAGTCAGCAGTCTCTGGTAACCGGTGGTAATAAATTTTCTGGCTTTGGCTTCTATTTCAGGAGTCACCTGGCCTGTACTTTTCATATAAAGCAGCGCCATAACATTCGGATATGTAACAGAAGTGCTCTGTTCGAAGCATCCGTAAGGCATACGAAAGATAGTGTCCAATCCCTCGATAACTTTACTGAACCTGGATGGATAAAACTTCAATAGAAGCTTCTGGGAATTGGCAATAATCTCTGCGGGTATATTAAAAGAATGTTCGACTGAGTTTTTCAGTATTCCATTTTGCAGATCTACTGCCTCCACTCCGTCCGGCTTGACATCGATACTCCGCTTGATAGCATCACTCAGATTGACGCCTTTGGCAATTACAGTCAATTCATGTGTTCCGACTTGCTGTGCTTTTATATGAAATCGGACGGATTTAGCATCGTTCGGTGCCAGCTCAATCGTTTTAGTAACGGATTCCAGTGCTTCGAACCATGGACTTGTTTGAAGAGTTAATTGAATAGTCTGGGGCTGTTGAAGGTAATTGTAGCAGACGACCGGAATCGAAATTTCGTCATTTCGGGTCAGGGCAACAGGTAGATCGACGTCAACGAAGAAATCCTGAAAGACGGGAATATTAATCTCCGAGCTTCCGAGCTTACCGGCAGCCTAGACCGCATCGATATTCATTTTCCAGTTGGTAATTGAATCTGCAAGTGGTATCTCTGCAAATGCATGTCCTTTGTCGTCGGTTATCAGCTCAGGCTGCCAAAAAAGTGTTTCAGGAAAGTACTCACGTATTAGCGGTGGTTCTTCAATTTGTTCATACTCTCTCATACCTCCCATCATGCCACCGCCCATACCTCCCATCATGCCACCACCAAAACCTCCCATACCGCCATAATAAGCTATTGAGCCCCGACTTGAGCTGACTATTGTCCTTCGGGTTGATGTCCTGAAAGTTTTTTTGAATGTTTTCACAACATCTTCCATCGGAAGCATAACAACAAACATAAGGATGATCAGGGTTTGTGCGAGTCCTGTTACTAATACGATATGTCCTGAGCGGCCAAGTTCGGAGAAAAACCTGCCAGGGGGTTTCCGCGATGTCCTGCCGGCCATCAGGTAAAACGCTACACTCAGTAGGAATAAAATAATAGTAAACAGAAGGGTAGTTATATCGGTGAAGATTATTTCTGTAATTGTTATGGCCGTGCTTGACATGATGATGAAGACAAGAGCGATGCAGATTAGTGATAACGCGAAACATCTGATTGTACTTTTTCTTTTCTTGTGAATTGATGTTGTACCTGAGGAACATAAAAGGGGAAATGTGACAGTTGCGAGTGCTATCGTTACCACCACAAGAAAAGGCAGGCCAAGATCGAAATAGTCGTCTAAATAGTAAGAATCACGCATTACTCCAATGACAACTGATATAAAATACGTGACTGTTGGGAGCAGAATAAAGAACACAAAGAAATAGATGCGCTTGTTCTCAACGCTATAAGTCTGTGTTTTTGTAGAGCTAAATTCCTGCAATGTCAGCTTGCGAAAAAGCCTGAAGATACTGTGGGCAAAAAAACCGAATAAACTAAGTGGGATAGCCAGCACACCCACGATAAGCAGAAATGCAAGTGGTATATTAATATAGCGATGACGAAATGTTTTTAGTTGTGTCTGTTTGTCGGATTGTGTTTCGACCTGGATAGTGTAATCTTCTTGCATATATTTTGGATACTCGGTGATACTCTGCGATTCCTGGTCTTCCTCGATGTTGGGCATTACAAACAAGCTTCGCCAGTTTATGTCCTGTGCCTCGGAAGAAAATAGTACGCGTGCAAGGTTCTGATACTTGTCTTCACCGCTCAAAACTTTTGCCGGAGAAAAAGCAAAAGCAATCTGGTAAACAGGTCCCAGAAGCTCTTTGTCCGCGAGGAAGAACTGCTCCAAATTGCCCGGATGGTTTTCGCAGACATAGAATACGGCTTCGTCAACAGAAGCCAGGCTCAGGGCTGCAGGTGTCGGTGTTCCGTTACTATCGGTAATGATAAGATTAAGTCTGGCGGTATCGCCCGGCTGATAAACTTTTTTATCAAGAGATGTATCCACCCGAAGACGGTTCACTCGCCTCACATGAACTACTCGGGAGTCCATGATAGAGCTGATACCGGTTCTATACTTATATTCATTATTATTTGATGTGAAAGCATAGGCATTAATTTTAAGAGTCCCGCAAAGGTCATCCGACAGGTCGATTGCCATCTCGGCTTTGCCATTGTATGCAGGCAGGGTTTTAGTCAGCATTGTCTGCCCGTTTTTCATAATATCCACAAAGAAGGTTACACTGCCCATCGATGACAGGATGTTTAAATTTAGTTTTTCACCTGCTTGGTACACGGCCTTGTCGGTCCTAAGAATCAAATATTTTCCTCGGTGCCAGAATCCCATTTTATCAGTAAAAGTGCCTGTCAGTCCGGCCGGGTCCCGGGCCTTGATATTGAAAGGTATTGATTGAGTATTTATGTTCGTCTTAAAAACCGTGATTCCGTTTTCATCGGATTTGTAAGCTGTGCCGTTAATTTCTACATCACATAAAGCGGGCTGTCCATTCGGGTAGGCTGTCATAATGTAGAAGATATTCTCGAAACCGGAAAGGAAATTGCTGCCCTCGGGAAATATATGAATGTTGATTGATTGCTGGGCCAAAGTAATTTTTTTCACCGAAATCTCTTCATGCCCGGCGCTGTCGGTCACTTTTACCTCCATTTCCAGTGAGGAATTCATGGCCGGCATGGCCTTTCCCGCAAAGTATTTGGCAAGTTCGGCCTCAAAACTGAATTGGCCGATTAAATCCGTAGTTCCTGTAACTTTGAATATGTCCGTCGGCTCTTCAAAATATGTCCTGCCGGTTACCTCTACTTGAGCGTTGGCGACAGGTTTGCCGAAAAAGTAATCTGCTTTAATCGAGCAGCTTATTTTTTCGGATGGTAAGTAGAATGGTTTATTGCTTGTAAGTTCTATCTTAAACTTCGGTAAAACATAACGTTGTACCGTAACAGTCTTTTGAGTCTTCACCTCATCGATAATTGTGTGAATTTCATATTGTCCCAGGTTGACTTCATCAGCCAATTCGAAATCACAGGAGGCTATGCCGTATTCTGAGCTTTTTAAATTTTTCTTAAAGACCTTATTTCCCTTTGAATCTATAATCTCGAATAAGGTCGGCTGGTCTGCATACGGCTTTAGCGAAAGTCTGTTTAACACCAGTGCACGTATGTGTATTGTCTGGCCGGGCTGATAAACCGGTTTGTCGGTCGTGAGGAACACAGCATACGCACGTTTTATCTCAATAGAACTTACAATATGGTCTTTGCCGGCCTTTGACTGGCTATCCACGATAAGTTTGTATTTACCGCAAGGGACAGGTGGGATGTAAACGGCTTCTGACAGACTTCCATTTGAATTGGTAACGAAATTACTTAATTCCCGATTGATTCCTTGTCCTTTAATACTTAATTGTACATTAGCACCGGATATTGGCAGCGATTTTCTGTAGTCTCTAATCAAAATGCGAAAAGCAATGGAACTGCCAGCAAACAATTTGTCTTGACCGAGTAAAATTGTTTCCTGAGGATCCGGTTTATATCGGGCTACATACGCCAAATACAGAGCCAATCCGACTGCAACAGCAACAGTAATGGCCTGGAATATTCTGCTTTTGAGAACAATCATGTGAAACGGCATTTTCTTCGGCTCAATACGAATCTTTTCCTGTTCAATATCGTCTTGATTAGAGAATTTGTCTCCCTGGGAATTGTTGTTCATTTTCTCGCTCCATTTCTTTGTGGAGATATTGTTTGGCGTGGTGCATCCGGGATTTGAATGTACCCGGACTTACCGGATATGTCAGGTGTTTTTTTAATGATAATATTCACGCAATAGCTTCCACTGTTCACGCTATCTCCCATAATAGTTATACACTACTCTTCACTTATTTAAGGCACTTCAAGAGAAAAAAGTAACATACTTATTAAAAGTTTTTTTATTTCATTGATATCAACCCAATTTCGGACATTTTAATTCCTGAAATAAAAATTGGATCTTCATATTCCAAAAGCCAGAAAAATCCCTGATTTTCGGGTGACAGTTTGTTTCCAAAATGACACCACAAATGTTGATTTTGCCTATATCGAGTCCGAATAAATGTCAATATATTGTGAAAAAGTGAATATTTTTTGAGAAATATCTATGTGTAATCGGATTAAGTATATGGTGACGAAGAAATGTATCAATGATATCACTCCTCTGATGGTATTATTGAAAAATCAAGAGGCCTATACCAAGTCGGTATAGGCCCCGAGTTTACAAATCATTTGCATTAACTACAAATTTACTTAATAGCTAAATCCTGCTTACTGTGCAGGCGGGTATAGACGAATATCATCGAAGTACATCGTGCCTGTACCACCTGTCCCCGAGCTAAGACCAATAGTAATTGAATTTACATTGGCAAGATTCACTCCCTGGTCAGCAAAGGTCTGCAGGTCGATATTCCATTCTGTCCATCTTGTTATCGTTGTTGCATCAGGATCATCATGGTCAACCCTTACATTACCGTTGAGAGTAACGTACAGTTGCTCGGCAGTATTAGACGAACTGCCCCTGAACCAGATCGTCAATGTGTTGACACCATTCACAGTCCAGTCGCGTTTATCAGTCAGTGTCAAAGTTGCCTCGGATTTACCGACTGCATTGTCATAGTACATAGGCATTGACTGATTGCCACCGTGAACAATGGTCTGCTCGGCAATTGGAGGAGGATCATTACCAACGACAGAGCCATTTGACGGGTCGTCGAATCCATCCGCCCATGCTAAATATATTCTATTGCTGTCGGGTTCACCTTCATTAATGTCATTGTAGCTCTCCATATCGTCAATGATAAGGAAGTTGGCCGTAGTGAAGCTCCATAGCGGACCTGTCCACGGACTGTCGGCGTTTGCGTTATTGGCCTCATCAACGCGCCAGTAGTAGATAGTATTCCACTCAAGCTGGCCGGGTTCATAGCTTTCTGAACCGAGGTTGCCACTGCCTTTTAATTCCAGAGAGGCTGCATCGGTGCCGAAGTAGATTTCATGTGAAGCACCAAATCCCGGTGTCCAGGTCAGAACAGGTGTCTGCGTTACATCCACAGCACCATTAGCCGGGTTCGGGCTGCCAACTGCGCCCTGGGTTGTAAAGCTCCAGACATCTCCTTTATGCGTTTCGACAATATCAAACTCATCGACGCGCCAGTAGTAAGTTTTGGCCATTTTAAGTGTGCCGGGAGTAAAGTCAGTAGTTCCCTGCGGAAGGCCGCCTGTTGCACTATCCACTTCATTAAAACTTTCGCCGAAGTAAACAGTGTGCAGTTTCGCA
>Ga0307379_10010321_pt1 | contig 12364 bp, 9 predicted proteins | sample UN2MG_FD_202237 | JGI IMG/M metagenome (GOLD analysis project Ga0307379, IMG submission 202237) | Soil microbial communities from Risofladan, Vaasa, Finland - UN-2 | ecosystem: Environmental > Terrestrial > Soil > Coastal area > Acid sulfate soil | place: Finland: Risofladan, Vaasa | collected... | reverse complement strand
CGCTGCTCGTCTATCCCCGCGTCCAGCGCGGGCCGAACCCGTTGCACCCTGCTTCTCGCGCAGACGCCCCCGGCCCCCACCGAGGGCCGTCCCGGTCGGTCCTCCCGCGCGGCCGCACTGGCGGCGGCCCGTGGCGAGAACCCGTTCGCGGTCGCTGCGCAGGGCCATACCCCTGGCCCGCCCCCGCGAACGCACGTTGTCTCCGCCGGGTAACCCACAATTCCTGTGCCAGCCGCGTTTGAAGGGGCGCTTTGAGGGCCTCGAGCGGCTTTTCTGGCCTGGAAACGCCGATTCGGCAGCCAGATCAGACTAGGTCCGATTGTTCCGTCGGCGTTGATTCCAGGAAACATCGCAAGGTACCGCACGCTGGCGGACGCTGCGTGTTCGGCCCTAACGCTTTGTGGCACAAGGGATTACGCGCATTCCGCCGGCGCGGCGACGGGATGTTGCCCAGGCCGGCGCCTGTTGCGGAACAGCAACATCTTCTAGCACCCAGCGACTTCGAGCCAAGCGTGCCCGAATCCGCGCAGCACGTAGGGTGGGTCCTACGGACCCACGCCGATTCACAAGCACGTAGGCGGGGTCCTGTGGACCCACGCTGATTCTCAAAAGCACGTAGGGTGGGTCCTGTAGACCCACGCTGATTCACAAGGCCATGGGCCCACCATGCGGCGTTGCGGCGACCGGCGGCCCGGCACTCGAGACACTCCCTTCCGGCAAGACACAAGGCGCTGCTCCCACCGATGTCTTTTTGCGGAAAGGGGCCGATCTTTACCGTCTTTCCCGCCCCGTGCTCCCCCGTGACGTGCATGCCAGCCGGCATTACTGTCTACCCACGATAGGAGAGCCTTCCGGGCAACCGGATTGGCCGAGTTGAGTGTCGTGTCCCCGGAACTCCAGAGCAAAATCACAGAAAAAGGCTGTTTTGCACAGGCTCCGTAAGTCCTTATAAAACTTGAGGTTACGTTGCTCGTTCTCGTTGGTCCGCGGAAAATTTGTGAAGCCGGGCTGGCGTTTCTACCGATTATGTGATATACTACGAATACGGAAGGGACGCTAGGGGGGCACTGGCGCATGGCGAAGCACACATTTCGTTCAGGCGTGAGTGGCAACTATCTGGTGAAGGCTGTTAGGTCCGCCCGAACTGCTGCTCGGCGGTTGTTCCCGAAAACACGCGATTGCATGGAACTCCGTGCCCATGCGCTCAAGTTGAGGTATTGGCCAGAAAAGAAACCGACAGATGATGCCGGCCGCTTGCTTGACCTCGATTGGGCGTGGATCAAGTCTTTGAAGGGCGACGGGGTCGCAGAGTTGAGGATTCATGGCCCCATTGGCGGCCGAGAGAACATACGGCTGATCTTTTTCGTCAGGAAGAAGCAGACAGGGGCCGGCCACCCCATCATTTGGCTTCTGGACGTTAAACAGAAAAAGCGGCAACCCTTTACGAAGCATGATTTGGCCGTGTTTAAGGCCAGAAGGCAGTTGGTATTCTTATTCTACGGAGGTGCCACATGACCGCGACCGGGCACAGTGTGTCTCTGAGGGGTCCAGTACATGCCGACTTTGTGCATCCACTGGTCAAACTCTTTGCTGGGATGTTCCCGGCGTACCGACACGGCGCGGCAAAAGTGAAGCGAATCATCGAAGATATGGTTGCTATTGTGAACGACCCCAAGTCATCGGATGACGAAACGCACGCCGCCCTGGACACGCTCGTAGAGGTTCTGTTTCCAGAGCCAGCCAGCTCCGGGTTTGATCTAGAGGATTCATCCGATTTTTGCGAGCTAGATGCGACATTGGAAGCCTCCATGCAGCGGGAAGAACACACCTTTGCGAGCAACCTAAAGGCCGCCTTGAGCAAGCAGGGGCTGAGCCAAAAGGACTTGGCCAAGAAGGTTGGTGTTGGCCAGTCTGCCATCTCGATGATGATAGCACGTAACTGCCGCCCGCAGCGTCGTACCGTCCGGAGAATCGCAGAAGCGCTGGACCTTGAGCCTGGCGACCTATGGCCTGGGTTCTCTGACTGAAAGCGCCCAGCAAAGTGCGCTTTCCCGCCCACCCCTTGTGTGAACTCCGTCACGGGCGTCAGCAGACATAGACGACCTCCCGGGTTCGCAGGATCTCGTCGCGGCGGAACGGGTTCCGCAGGCCCTCTGCTTCCACAAGGTGCACCTTGCGGCCGAACAGCCCTTGCAGTTCGTCCTGCATCGTCACCAGGTCGAAGAGGCTCCAGCCGGCTTCCGCCTCGAAGCGCACGAGAACGTCCACGTCGCTGTCGGGTCCGAAGTCCGGCCGGACGGCCGAACCGAACAGCGCGAACTCCACCACCCGCCACCGGCGGCAGAACGCCGCTATTCTCTCTCGCGGAACCGTCAGCATGGCTGCCCCAAACGCAGTGATTGCTTTCTATCCCGGCCGAAAGATACCGCGCAGCCAACCGAACGGCAAGCGCCAAGGCGGGTGGTGACCTGGCTGTCACCCCACCACGTTGTAATCCCGCACATTGAACGCCACGCCCAACTCATCTTCGGCCAGCCGCCGCACGGCTTCGAGGTCCACCCCCGGCACGGCCACGGCGGTGGCGCGGACGGTTGCGATGCGGCCGCGGCAGGCACGCAGGAAATCGCACACCGCCTGGAAGGCATTCGGAATCGTGGGCCGGCACAGGCGCTCGTACGTTTCGGCGTCGGCGGCGTCGAGGCTCACGCTGACGGCGTCGAAGGCCCCCGCGAGGTCCGGCACGATGTCGCGGCCGTTGACGGCCGACCCCTGGCCGTTCGTGTTCAACCGCGTGGGCAGGCGCCAGCGGTCTTTGACGGCGCGGGCCACCTCGACGACCGCGTCCAGCCGCAGCGTCGGTTCGCCGAAACCGCAGAATACGACCTCCTCGTAGTTCTGCGGCCGGGCGCCCTCGATCGCTTTCAGCATCTCGGCGGCCGACGGGTCGGCGTCCAGATGCAGGTCGTGGCCCTTGACCAGCAGTTCCCCGTCGGGCCGGGCGCGCGGGCAGAAGGTGCACAGGTTCGAGCAATCGTTCGTCACGTTCACGTAAAGGCTGCGGCGGATGGGGTAGACGATCGAGGGGCCGCGCTCGGGCAGCGGTATGCCGAACAGCCGCGAGGCGTTCCGCCGCGTGATCCGACGCACGTCGTTCTCGCTCAGCGAGTGCACCTCGGCCAGGCACCGGATGACGTGCACCACGTACGCCGGCTCGTTCGTCTTGCCGCGCAGGGGCACCGGGGCACAGTACGGCGAGTCGGTCTCGACCAGCAGGCGCTCGAGCGGCACGATGCGGGCGGCGTCGCGCAAGACCTCGGCCTTCGGGAACGTCACGACGCCCGAGAACGAGACGTAAAAGCCCCGCGCGAGCGCCTCCCGGGCGAACTCCGGCGTCCCCGTGAAACAGTGGAACACGCCGCGCGGCAGCCGCCCCGCCACGTCGAGGACGGCCAGCGTATCGGCCTCGGCCTCCCGCGTGTGGACCACGAGCGGCAGGTCCTGCTCGCTCGCCAGGCGGATGCCCTGGGCGAAGACGTCGCGCTGGGCCGCGCGCGGCGAATGCATATAATGATAATCCAGGCCGAACTCGCCGAGGGCGACGACGCGCGGCCGGGCGGCCAGGTCCTCGAGCACCGGCCAATCGACCGCCTTGACCTCCGACGCCCCGTGCGGGTGGTACCCGACGGCGGCGTACAGCATGGGCTCGCGTTCGGCCATCTCGGCGACGCGCGGGTTCTCGGCCGGGCCCGTGCCGACGTTGATGATGGCGTCGAGCGAGGCGGCGCGGGCACGCTCCAGAACGCCGAGCAGGTCTTCGGCCAGACGGTCGAAGTGGACGTGGGCGTGGGTGTCGATGGCAAGTTCGGGCATGGGTGGAAGCCGTCCAAAGTCCAACGTGCAACGTCCAAAGTCAACAGCGGCAAACGGCAACGCGACCCTCGTGCGCGGCGGGCCTGAAGCACCCGCCAACGTCAACAGCGGCAAACGGCAACACGACCCTCGTGCGCGGCGGGCCTGAAGCACCTGCCGCGGTCAGTCGCCTTTCAGCGCGATGGTTGCGGAAAACCACCGCGCGCGACCGGCCTCGGCCTGCTAGGTGAGTCTGCCTGTGGCGTCGAAGGCGGCCGGGTAGTGGCGGATGTCGGGCCGGCCGCGCGCCTCGCCCGCGAAACGGACCGTGACGACGTCGAAGCGCACCGGCCGGTCGGTCGCCCGCCGCTGGGCGAGGAACGTCTTGGCGGCCGAGATGACGCGGCGGCGCTTGGCGGCGGTGATCGTCTCCTCGGGTTCGACCCCCGCGCCGGAATCGCCGCCAAGAGCGCGGCTGCGGACCTCGACGAAACAGATCGTGCCGGTGCGTTTCTCCTGCGTCACGAGGTCCACCTCCCCCTGCCGGTACGTCACGTTGCGTGCGAGGATACGGTGCCCGCGCTTCTTGAGGAACCGCTCCGCGGCCCGCTCGCCCGCCCGGCCGGTCTTCTGACGCGGGGTCCGCTTGTCCCGCGTCCGACCCAGGAACCCGAAAACGGCCGCCATAGCGCTCCCCCCGATGCTGTCAGAACCCCCCGGTGTGCCGCCGGTGCCGCAGATTCTATCCCCCGGCGGCACACCTCGCAAGCAGGCCTTCTCGGGCAAAAGCGCGGGCCAGTTTTCGGTTGCATCGGTTCCGGGGCGGGAGTATAGTCGTAAGCCTAGGTCGGTCGGTGGGCCCGAGAGGGTGGTCCCGACGACCCTGCGGCAGCGAGCGGGCGTAGCTCAGTTGGTAGAGCATCACGTTGCCAACGTGAATGTCGTGGGTTCAAGTCCCATCGCCCGCTCCATTTTGTTGGCTGCATAGGCGGCTCGGCGCCGACCAGAGCGAAGGTTCGGGCGACGCCGCTTTTTTTATAAGTATCGGCCGGGGAACAGGACGTCGGCGCAGCGGCGCCGAGCCCTGGGGCGCGGGCACCGGATGCGCAAGGAGTGCACTCGACATGGACGTGACCGTTGAGGACGTGGCCACTTGCAGGAAGCGGCTGACGATCACCTTCCCGCGGGACGAGATCGACCGGAAGTTCAACGAGCGGTTCACGGAATTGGAGCGCGAGGCCCTGCTGCCGGGGTTCCGGCCGGGGCATGCCCCGCGGCGGCTTATCGAGAAGCGGTTCCGCGACGCCGTGACCGAAGAGGTCCGGGCGAAACTGGTGGCCGAGGGCTTCGAGAAGGCCGTCGAGGAGCAGAACCTCGACGTCATCGGCGAACCCGACGTGGACCCCGACAAGATCACGTTGCCCGACGAGGGCGAGATGACCTTCTCGATCGAGTTGGAGGTGCGGCCCGAGTTCACGTTGCCCGACGACTACTCGCAGATTCCCCTCGATAAGGTCGAGCGGCCCCAGGTGACCGACGAGTCGGTGGCTCAGGCGCTCGAGCGGTTCCGCGAACAGCACGGCCGCATGGAGCCGGTCGGCGAGGACGGCGAGGCCCGCGACAACGATTTCCTGACGTGCGATCTCTCGGTCCAGGCCGGCGACGTCATGGTCGTGGATCGGACGAACGTCCGCCTGCCGGTGGCACAGATCGCCGTCGAGGGGATCCGTCTCGACAACCTGCCGGAACTGTTGAAGGGCGCCAAGGTCGGCCAGACTCTGACGGCCGCCATCACCATCGGCCAGGAGGCCGACAACGAGGACATGCGCGGCAAAGAGGCCGAACTGCGGATCAAGATCGGCGCCATCGCCCGGGTCGTCCTGCCCGACGACACGGCGCTTCTGGCGGCCGCCGACTACGCGGACATGGACGCCCTGAAGGCGGCCATGAAACGCCAGCAGGCAGCCCAGGGCGAGACGGCCTTCCGCCAGGCCCGGGAGAAGGCCATCGAAGACTGGCTCCTGGAGAGCGTCCCCCTCGACCTTCCGGCGGACCTGACCAAGCGACACGCCAGCCGCCTGCTGTCGCGGCAACTGGTGGACCTGCAGTACCGCGGCATCCCGTCTCAGGAAATCGAGAGCCGCCTCGACGACATCCGCGGCGCAACCGACGAGCGGGCCGCCCGCGACCTGAAACTCCACTTCATCCTCGGCGCGATCGCCGAGAAGGAAGAGATCGAGGCGACCGACGCCGAGGTGGACGCCCGCGTCCGCTTCATCGCCGCCCAGTACCGCCGCAAAGAGGACCGCCTGCGCGAGGAGATGGCCTCCGAGGGCACGCTCGACAGCCTGCGCGGCCAGATCCTCGAGGACAAGGTCCTGCGGATGCTCCTCGAGAAGGCGACCGGCGGCGGGGCCGAGGACGCGGCGGCTCCGGACGAGCCGGCGGCCGAAGCCGAAGCCGAGGCGGCCGACACCCCGGCCGATGAGGCGGCCGACGCCCCGGCCGACACCGCAGCCGATGAGGCGGCCGACGCCCCGGCCGACGAGGCGGCCGACGACGAGGTCGAATCCACATAGCCCCGCGCCAGTGGGGCAGACAAAGCCGGCCCGCGCCGGGGACCCACAACGATTGGAGGACAGAGGCGAGCGATGCCATACCATACGAACGATCCCGATCTGGTCCGTCATCTGGTCCGGCCCACGAGCGCCATGACGCTGCCGTACCAGCAGCAGCGGCAGTTGACGTTGTCGGACCTCTTGCTCGAAAACCGCATCGTGTTCGTCGAGGGCGTCATCGACGACCACACGGCCAACCTCATCGTGATGAAACTCCTGTACCTGCAGAGCGAGAAACGCAAACAGGAGATCAACCTGTACATCAACTCGCCGGGCGGGTACGTCTCGAGCACGATGGCCATCTACGACACGATCCAGTTTCTGGATGCCCCCGTGGCGACGTACGCCATCGGCCTCGTGGCCAGCGGCGCGGCCCTGCTGCTCGCCGGCGGCGCGAAAGAGAAGCGCTTCGCCCTGCCGCACGCCAAGGTCATGCTCCACCAGCCGGCCGGCGAGGTCGGGGGCCAGGCGGCCGACATCGAGATCGCCGCCAAGGAGGTCCTCCGCGACAAGGAGAGCCTCATCCAACTCTTCGCCCACCACACCGGGCAGCCGCCCGACAAGATCCGCGAGGAAACCGAACGCGACCGTTACTTCACGGCCACCGAGGCCAAGGAGTACGGCCTCGTGGACGAAGTGCTCGAACACCTGACCGCCGACGAGGGTCCCAAGCAGGGGAACTGAGCGTGCACACGCGCAATCAACTCATCCCGCAGGTCATCGAGGAAACCGGCCGCGGCGAGCGGGCCTACGATATCTACTCGCGGCTCCTCAAGGACCGCATCATCTTCCTCGGCGGCGACATCGAGGATTACCGGGCCAACCTCGTCATCGCGCAACTCCTGTTCCTTCAGAACGAGAACGCCGAAACCGACATCTCGCTCTACATCAACTCCCCCGGCGGCATCATCACGTCCGGCATGGCCGTCTACGACACCATGCAGTTCGTCGGATGCGACGTCCGGACCTACTGCATCGGCCAGGCCTCGAGCATGGCCGCCGTGCTCCTTGCGGCCGGCACCAAGGGCAAACGGTACGTCCTGCCGAACAGCCGCGTCCTGATCCACCAGCCGATGGGCGGGGCGCGCGGCACGGCCACCGACATCGGCATCCAGGCCGAAGAGATCCTCCGGATGCGCGAGCGCCTGAACGAAATCCTCGCCGAGCACACCGGCCAACCCCTCGAGCAGATCGAGAAAGACGTAGACCGCGACCGCTTCATGTCCGCCCAGCAAGCCGTCGAGTACGGCCTCGCCGACGAGATCGTCAAGAGGCTGCCGAGGAAAGAAGAGTGACGGAGTGACGGAGCATGTAGGGTGGGTCCTATGGACCTGCGCCGATTCATAAGGTCATGACGGGTGGCATGGTCATCCCGCTCGTGCTTCGTAGCGAAGCGCTGCTTCGCAGAGTAGCACAGGGTGACCATGGTTCACTTGGTACGTGGCATGTTATTCCCGGCTATTCCGGCCCCGGAAAACGGCATTCTGTTCCCGGAGCCCGTCCCGGAATCCGAGCGCGGTTATGGGTGTCCCCAGAACTCCCAGAAGAGCGACCACCGGGCAGTGAGAACCTTCAACTTCAGCTCAAGCCAGCTTGCCCAAAGTGCCGACAGAGCAATTGGTTATCCTCCGCACATCAGTGCCCGATTGCACGGGAGACCATGCTTTACTGACCCACCATAGCCGTCCACGGGGCGGCCAACTATCCCGTGGAGAAGGATTGACGTGACCATGTGTGACTCAGAGGCCGACGCGGAAGAGTGGCGCAGTGCCGAGTGGTTTCAGGTTGAGTACATCCCTAACCCAACCGCGCCAAGCCGTGGACTACGACGCGTCGGGCCAGCCAAGCTCGTTCCGCAACGTCCCGATCCCAGGTTTCGGGGGAAGAGGTGCGGCTCGGAGTTCGAGATCGAGTACCGAGGGCATGTTACGCGGAAAGAACTTCGCAGAATGCTGAAAGTGTACTTGGCCGACGTTGGCGCAGAGGCTCGGGCTGAGGCCGCGACTGTGGCTGCCGAGTCCGAGATACAGAGGATTGAGAAAGGCTCAGCAGGGGACCGCGCCACATCACAGAGGCGTGAAGAACCGCCTGCCCGAGATCCGTTGTGCAAGAGGATCCTCTTCTACGTCCGAGTGGTACCCAAAGAGGGAGGCTTCTTGGTCAACGTCATTCGCGCTGAGGGGAAAGGGCTTATCCTGTTCGGTACACAGCACACTGCCACCGAGGTACGCTGACCCTCCGACGATCATCCGTGATGTGCATTACATGAAAAACAGCAACCGGCCCCTCGCGGTGTTGTGAAGAACACCGTGGGAGCCGGTTTGGCTCCTTCCTTCGTCTCGCCGAGTAGAAAATGCCGGAGCTGTAGGCTACTGCCCCTCGCGCACCACCCAAAGTCTCGTGTTGGAGTTAACGATAGCGGCCAGCAGGCCTTCGGCAAAGGGAGTCCCGCTCTCCAAATCACGAATAAGGTCTGCGCACGTAACTTCTCGCCCACATAGCTCCGTGGCGAAAACGTCCTCACTGCTCTGTTGCAGGCGGTCCAAGAGTGCTTTCTCAAGGACGCCGGTGTCAACCTCCACCTTCATCGCCGCCTCCCACGAACGTCATCGCCGCAACCGAACTCCAGTTTCCTGTCACCGACATCTGCGGCTCAGGGAGGGGCGCGCTCCCTTGCGGGGACTCCCGAACACCTTCCCCCCGTTGCCGTCAGCCCGCTTAGATCGCCTGGCCACACCGTTGGGGCCAGACCAAGACAGACCGAGGCCGGCAAGTATACCACATTCTCAGGGAATGTCAACCACAAACATCCTTCCTTGGGCTGGTTTCGCCCGCGCGCCCTGAGACGGCGCCAACAGGAAACCCCTTCCCAACACCACTCTACCACACCTCTTGCTGGGCGCCAACGACCTTTACCAGTTTCTGCGCCGTTCGCGCATAGCCTACAGACGTAAACGTACAGTCGCTACCGAAATCTCAGGGAATCCACGGCAACACCAACAATCTCCTTCAGGACCTCCTGGGCGAATCCCCGGTCGCTCTGTATGCTCTCCAGAACTTCGGCGACTTGCCTCTTCTCGCCCCGGATAGCGATGGTTGCTTGGGCGTCCTGGTCTAGCTTTCTGCGCAAGGCCCTCTCTAGGGCACGCGTGTCTATTCTGACTATCACAGCTCTCTCCCATCGATGTCATACGCTCGGCCATCGTGCAGGTTCAAAACCAGACCTGTCCGAATCCCATCCACAAAGAGCGCAAGCGCGGCGCTTTGCGGGAACGGCACCTCGTAAGAACGGTCCTCGGCCTCATCCGCCGCCAGCTGCATAGCTCGAACAATCTTGAGCGGCTCATCAGGGCTTTCAATCGCCGCCAAGGCAGGAGCATTGAGGCAGTTGCCGACGACCTCTTCAGTCCCAAAAGGCAGGTAAATCTCATCGGTGAATCCCAGGAAGTATGCTCCGGCAGCTTTCGGTGCCGCCTTCCCCAGACCCCGACCGCAGTTACAGGCAATCGCAACGACGCGAAGTGCTTGCAGCACATCCACATTAGCCATATCAAGAAGGCGGCGGTGGCTACAGTGTTCCCCGCCACGCTCAGCAGCCATATCGCCAAGCTCCGCCTCATCCCCGTTATGCCTGCAGTGCCCGCTTATTTCGTCTTCGCTGGGGCCGTGGGCATAGATCACGAGAACCACCGGCTCATCGCCACTTCCATCAAGACAGGCCTCAAGGCGACATCTTGTAGCTCTTCGCCCAGCGAGGTCGACGACCTCACATGTCTTGTGGGCCTTATCAATCACGGCATTCGCCACTGAGTGGCACAGATGTGTCGCTTTATCATAGGCAGGTCTCACGACAACGATCCTCATCACGTTTGGCGCCTCCCACGCCGCAGGATTCAGGGTTTGTGCGGGCAGGCCACGCGAGGCATTGCGCGGACACCGGCACAGATCTCGCAACGGCGGTTTCCACGGCACGCCGACATGGTGCCATCGCAGAATCCCGAAACCTTCACGGCTGCTCCCACCAAGTTCAACATGACGCGCATCTAAAAGCCAAACACACGAATGACCCACAATCTAGGCTGCAGGGACATGGTGTCAACAGTTTTTTTGCCAATTGTCACGCCACAGCGATTATGTCACACCCCCAAGGTGTATTCCGGGGACACCCATAACCGCCCTCGTGTCAAGGGCGATGTTGGCCCGGATGCCGTATGCTACGCTTGGATGGGGATGCGTGCCAGAGAAAAGGCGGTGGCGACGCGGCGTCGAGCATGTAGGGTGGGTCCTGTGGACCGACGCTGATTCACACGGTCATGGCCCTCGTGGGTGCAAGCACCTACCCTACGCACGAAGTCACCGAGCGACGGCGCGTGGCATATCACGGCGGGTTGTTGGGGCGCCGGGAAGGCGCCTCCTTTCACCGGAATCCCTTGACCGGAACCATCCGCCCCACAAACGGTTCAACAGAATCGGGCCGGGACCTCTTTGCGCGAGCGACACCGGCCGGACGCCTCGGCTGGAGAGGGACGGCCTCGGCGGACCTGTTAAATAGACAGTGATTGTTTCAATGAAGGGTTAGAGGAGATGCGGCTATGAAGAGCAAGGCAGTACTCGGTGTATTGTGGCTGCTGGCAGCGATGGCAATGGGACTCGCAAGCGCATCGGCGGCAGAGAAGACAAGTACGGATCCGAGGCAGCAATTGCCGGACCCGGACGGCAAGCCGGCGGACATGTCCAAGCCGGTCCAGGTGTTCATCCTGCTGGGCCAGTCCAACATGCTGGGCGCCGGCAAGATAGCCGGTGGGGAAGGGTCGCTGGAGAATGCGGTCAAGGCGAAGAACAAATACCCCTACCTTGTGGATGACGCCGGCAACTGGACCGAGCGGAAGGATGTCCGCAATGTGCGTGTCATGGGGAGCGGCACAGGAGCGATGCGGGAGTTCAACAACGAGTGGATGACGATCAAGGGCAAGACCATCGGCCCGGAGTACGGCATCGGGCATTACGTAGGGCATGCCACCGATGCGCCCGTCATGATCCTCAAGAGCTGCATCGGCAACCGCAGCCTCGGCTGGGACCTCCTGCCGCCGGGCAGCAAGTCCTTTGAGTTCGAAGACAAGGGCAAGGTCTGGACCTACGCCGGATACAAGCAATCCCCCATGCGCTGGGAGAAGGGCACTGAGCCCAAACCGGCCGGCTGGTACGCCGGCATGCAGTACGACGGCGACGTCGCCAATGCGAAGACGGTGCTTGCGAATCTCGACAAGTACTACCCCGGCGCGAAGGGGTACGAGGTCGCGGGATTCTTCCTCTGGCAGGGCGACAAGGATCGCTACGACGCCGGGCTCGCCAGCCGCTACGAGCTGAATCTCGTCCACTTCATCAAGCAGTTGCGCACGGACTTCAATGCCCCCAACGCGAAGTTCGTCTGTGCCACCCTTGGCCAAACCAAGAAGGGCGCCGGGGGGAATGAGGGAAAGATACTCGAGGCCCAGCTCGTGGTTGACGGCAGGATCGGCAAGTACCCGGATTTCAAGGGCAATGTGGCCTCTGTCTATTCCAATCCCTTCTGTCATGGCGGCGCCTCCAACGGCCACTACGGCGGCAACGCTGAAACCTATATGGATGTCGGCGAAGCCATGGGCCGGGCCATGGCGGCGCTGCTGAACCAGCCGAACGCGGGTGCGGCGGCAGCGGCAGCGCGTCCCGTCGATGACAGGAAGGCCAAGATCCTCGAAGAGAACCTGACGCGCCGGCTCACGCTGGCAAAGAACTACCTGAAGAGCGGCAGCACGACGAACGCGCGGCGGATCCTCTCAGACCTTGCGGAGAAGTGGCCCGACACGCCGCAGGGCCAGGAGGCGGCTCAACTGCTCGAGCCGGCCACCGACAAGTAA
>Ga0307379_10010319_pt1 | contig 12365 bp, 9 predicted proteins | sample UN2MG_FD_202237 | JGI IMG/M metagenome (GOLD analysis project Ga0307379, IMG submission 202237) | Soil microbial communities from Risofladan, Vaasa, Finland - UN-2 | ecosystem: Environmental > Terrestrial > Soil > Coastal area > Acid sulfate soil | place: Finland: Risofladan, Vaasa | collected... | reverse complement strand
GCTGACGAGTCTCTGCAGACTGTGGAGCGGGCCCGGGAGACACTGCTCTCCATAACGGCACCAAAACGATGGCTAAAAATCCTATAAGCCCAAGTGGGCCATATTGAGCCAGGATACTTAAAAGAAAATTGTGCGGGTCTGCAACGGTCTCCAGTGCCGCTGCGGCTTTGTAGTGCGGATAGAAGCTGCCGAAATTGCCGGGGCCAACGCCCGTCAAAGGATAGTCGGCGTACATTTTTGCAGCGCCGGTCCAGTATTGCCATCTCACGAACATTGAACTTCCGCCCGGCAGCCTGCCGTAAGACAATCCATACCAAACAACCACGCAACCGCCGGCGATAACTAACAGCAAGCAGACGCACAATATCGCTTTCTTGTGGGCTTTGAGCCAATTTCCGAACAAAAGGTACGCAACAAACATTGCCACAGCGGTAAGCGATGCTGCAATTGCGCCTTTGCTCCGCGTAATAATAAAGCCCAAAATAACTATCGCAGCCCCGATACCGGTGATAACTATACGAAGAGACCCATACGTATCATTTTTTAGACCTTTTAATTTGCCGATAAACAGACCGATAGCCGCAAAAGAAGCCAGCAGTGCAAATGAACCGGCGGAATTACTGGTTGTGAAAAAGCCGCGCACTCCCCTTGTATAAAGGCGATGCTCGAAAAGAAACTGGGCAAATGTGCCGGGCTGTATGCCGAGCGGCTCAAGTACAGCATCCCGGTCCTGTTCGTACTGCTCAATCATCATTTGGTTGCTGACGGAGAATTGTTCAGCACACTGATAGGCCGAGACCACACCCAAAGCAGCAATGACCGTAATTAGCAGTCTTATTTTTGCATGCGAGTCCAGTATCTGCACCAGCAAAACAGCCATGAGGACAGGGCCAAGCAGTGTTATAAAGTTCGTGATTGCAGCCCGTTTGTTTGCCGCAGCAAAGCCGGCAACAATAGCCGCTATGCAGAAGATACACAGACCGACTTCTATACCGCTGAAGCGATATATGAACCTCTTACTATACAAGCCCATTATAAGCCAAACAACGAACGACAAGAACAGAACAGCCGACATCGACAAGCTATAGACGCTGTCATTTAGATTGGCTGGCAGAGCCGCCGACTGCGCGGCTGGGCTTTCAGTAAACATTGCTCGAAGTGTGATTACACAGAGGCAAAGGGCAAGCAGAACATATTCTAAAACCACTTGTCCTTTGCTCTTGGATGAGCTTGAGCTAATTGCCGCTTTTGTCATTTTTGGCGGTGGTTTCCAGGATAGCGATAATGGCCAATATCATAAACGTTTGAGTAAAGATTAGGATTGCCCCGGCCAGATTGACCTGATAGAGAAAAATTGCGCCAAGGCCGGTGCAGAGCGTAGCTAAGTATAGCGTCAGGACTGTCTGGGTATCGGTCAACCCGTGCCTTTTTAACCGATGAGAAAAGTGCTGGGTGTCACCGACAAATGGGCTTTTGCCCTGGCTTATACGCAGCAGCGTTACGCTGATAAAATCATAGAGCGGGACCGCCATAACGACCAGCGGCATAAGGACCGCATACCATCGGCCGCTTTCTGCTTCGTGATAATACGTGGTACGCAGGGTCAGAAGTGCAACGAAAAAGCCCACTACAAGTGAGCCGGCGTCTCCCATAAAGATTTTAGCCGGTGGGAAATTAAATACCAAAAATCCTAACAATGTCCCTATCAAAACAAGTGCAAGGCCGCCGACGAAAACCTGGCCGCTTATAGCCGCTGCGGTAAATAAAATACTGCTTATTATGAGCGCAATACCGGCAGACAGGCCGTCCATATTATCGAGAAAATTAAAGGCGTTGATAATCAGGACTATCCAGACGGCTGAGAGTACAGAGGTAATTATCTTGTTTTCAATAAAAAACTCTACTCTGACATCTGCAAAAAAGGCAGCGGTTATTGCAACTGCGAACTGAACAGCAAGTTTGAAAAACGGCCCGAGATGTTTTTTGTCGTCCCAGAGGCCAAGCGCGAACAAGATGAGAATGCTTAGTAATATAACTACGAGCTGGTCGACTTTGGCCAAAAAGTCAGCTATGTCAATATTTGCCGTTTGGACAAGTGAATTAAGGCGGCCCGGAAGACATTTTATTGCAACCGTTGCACCGAGGATGAAAACCATCAGTGTAATAAAGATTGCGATACCACCGCCGAGAGGAATGGTTGTTTGGTGATACCTGTCCTCGACCGGACGTGCTGCGAATCCGGTGCGAACAGAGAGCTTTCTTACAACGGCTGTTAAGAAAACTGACAGCACAAAGGAACCTGCAGGCAAAATTATTGCTAATGTGTTCAACGTTGTGATTTTAGCTGCTCCAGTAACCGGGTCCTGACTTTAATGAAGAAGTCGAAATAGCACTTCTGTCTATAGTCGGGGTACGTATGCCCCAAAGCCCGCCAGCAACCTTTATCGAAAATAAGCGTTACTTCGGCGTACATCTTTTTGCCTATATATATACGATGCGAAAAGTTTTTTGTTGTGGCCAGAATCAATTTCGAAGGTTCAATTATGCCGGGGTCCAGATTCACCGGCCTGGTCAAAGGAAGGCCTAACTTTTTCGCCAGCTTCTGCTCAATCTTATTTGTCTTATGTTTGATTTTCGCCAGTAAAGCCGGGTCAATCAGCTTCTCAATGCTGATAAATTCCCGCAGGATATTCGGGCCGGTCTCGTCATTATAATAATCGGTTTTATCGAACTGCCAGACATCGCTTACAAAATCAGCGTGGCCGAACTTGTCGGTCAATGCTTCTATTGCCACATGCAAGCATTTTCTATCCGCTGCCAAAATCCCAATTATCAGCTTGACCGGCTTAGGGCCTTTTAGCTTCCACATCTGTTCAAACTTCAATTAAGTAACTCGAACTCGGCGATTCTATACTAACAGGCCTCTCTCCATACAATGTCACACGTCGCAAATCCGCACGGCATAAGCCAGAGACTTAATCGGGTCTTTTTTCGGAATAAACTCATGCGCAACATAGCCTTTATATCCGCTGTCGGCAATAGCACGCATAATTGCAGGGTAATATAACTCCTGCGTTTCGTCTATTTCGTTTCGGCCGGGATTGCCGCCGGTATGGTAGTGTCCCATGTAGTCCTTATAGTCACGAATCGTGCGAATTATATCGCCTTCCATAATTTGAGCGTGATAGATGTCGTACAGAATCTTGATTCGCTCGGAGCCTACCTTTTTGCAGACCTCGACGCCCCATTTGATATTGTCAAACATATAGTCCTTATGGTTGACTTTGCTGTTGAGATATTCGAGGCAGATATTAACTTTCTTTTTCTCGGCGTGACCTGCAACTTGCTTGAGTGCTATGACGGAATTTTCGATTCCCTCGTCATCAGACATGCCGCGCCGGTTGCCGGGAAAGGTAATCACATTTGGAAAACTATATTCGGCAGCAGCGTCTATAGCATCCCGGATTCTTGCCAGGCACTCTTTGTGATTTTCTTTCCTGTTTAGCCCGTTGCCCAGGCCGTGCGTATTAATCATCGAGCAGGCCAGCCCGTGCTTTTTAAGAGTTGGAAAATCACGCGGTCCAAGCAAATCGATCGCTTTCATGCCCATTTTTTTGCATATCGCACATAGCTCATCAAGCGAAAACTTGCCATAACACCACTTGCTGACCGACTGGTTGATGCGGCCATTTTTGACGATACGTTTGACCTCAGCGGACGCAGCCGCTGACTCACGAGCCGACACACCTGTAATTGTCCCTGCGGCCATCAGAGAACTATAACGGATAAATGTGCGTCTTGAAACTTTCTCTTCTTTCATCGATTCTCTCCTTTCACATTTTGGGTTGGCTTTGGCGCCACCCCTTGTAATTAACTAAAATTTTGCCAATAACTATCTTCGGGATTTATCAATTTACTGACTATAGCAAATAACACTGATTTAGGACTTTAGTTGTTCCTTTAGTGAATTTACCAGCTCAATTACCTTATCTGTCGCTTTTTCAACAGCGACTTTCTGACTTTGAGATTCGGTCCTCAGCTTTAACTCGACATTGCCTTCGGCAACAGACTTTCTGCCGACTGTAACTCTCACCGGTATCCCGATAAGGTCAGCGTCTTTGAATTTTACTCCACCGCGTAAAATGCGGTCGTCTAACAATACGTCAACACCCTTGGCCAGTAACTGCTGGTAGATGTTCTCGGCGGTCTTTGCAACTTCTTCATCATCCTGATTAACGCAAGTAACCAGGACCTCAAACGGGGCAATACTAATCGGCCAGATAATACCGTTTTTGTCATTACGAGTTTCAGTGGCAGATGCAAGTATCCGGTTTATACCGATGCCGTAGCAGCCCATAATGCAGGGCTTTTCGACGCCTTCTTCGTCAAGGAATTTTGCGCCGAGTTTTTCGCTGTATTTGGTTCCCAGCTTGAAGACCTGTCCGACCTCGATACCCTTCTTAAAAAGCAACTTTTTGCCGTTATACGTATCGCCTTCAACGGCGTAGCGAATGTCGGCGAAGGTAACGTTTTCGCCTTCGAGCGGAAAATCTCTACCGGGCACAACATTCCTGACGTGATAGTCGGTCTTGTTAGCTCCAGTAACACCCACCGCCATCGCCGCAACAGCGTGGTCGATAATCATCTTCGAGATTTTATCAGCTATTCCCATCGGCCCGGCGAAACCGACTTTCGCTCCAGTAACTTTTTGGATAGTCGGCTCATCTGCGAGTTCGGTGTGTTTGCCGCCAACGGCCTGGGTAAGTTTTTCCGGATTCAAGTCATGGTCGCCTCGCACTACAGCCGCGATTATTTCATCGCCCGCAGCATATATTAGGGTCTTGACCATATCCTTCGGCTCGGTTTTCAGGAAAGCACAGACCGCTTCGATGGTGCCGATATTCGGGGTGTGGACTTCTTCCATTGGTGGAATATCAGCATCAGCTTTTTCTTTTGTCAAAGGGTCCACTGCCGCCCTTTCGAGGTTTGCCGCATAAGAGCCGTCTTCGGTATAAACGATTGTATCTTCCCCGGATTCGCACGGGATGGTGAATTGGTGTGAGCCGGAACCTCCCATCTCTCCGGACTCGGCCTCGACGATTACATAGTCGAGTCCGCAGCGTTTGAAAATGCGGCAATATGCGTCGTACATAGCCTTGTATGACTCATCGAGACCTTCAGGGTTGGCATCAAAGCTGTACGCATCTTTCATTATGAATTCGCGCGACCTCACAGGTCCGAACCGCGGCCGGAACTCATCGCGGAACTTAGGACTTATCTGATAAAGATTGATGGGCATCTGTTTGTAAGACTTTATCTCGCCCGCGACAAGGGTGGTGAAGACCTCTTCGGCGGTGGGACCAAGGACATTCATTCTGCTGTGACGGTCTTCGAGACTGAACATTGTCGGGCCGTAGTCGACGCTGCGGCCGGTCTTGTCCCAAAGCTCCTTTGGCTGAAGGGAGGGAACAAGGATTTCCTGTGCCCCGGCTTTGTTTATCTCCTCACGGACGATTGCAATGATTTTAAGCAGGCTGCGCCAGCCGAGCGGCAGATACGTGTACGTTCCGCTGGCGACCTTTCGTATCAAGGCCGCTCGAATCATCAATCTGTGACCGACTGTCTCCGCATCAGAGGGCACTTCCTTGACCGTTGGTATAAACATCCGGCTGTATCTCATGTTTTATGCCTCATATTGAGTAAAATCAAACTATATGAAGCACGTTTATAGTCCAAAATGCGAAGCTTTGCAAGCCTCGTCAGAAACTTTTTCCTTTCGCTACCTGGATTAGGCTGGAATTGGCAATTTACTTGAAGCGCCAAAGTTCAGGGAAAATTAGCAGAAATAGTCTTGGCTCTTTTGCGCAGCTTCGATAAAATTTACCCGTTCACAAACGGCTATCTCAGGTGTTACCTGGAAAAATCCAGATACTATATTAGCCGTTTAATGCGTCGAATTACTTACAGGGTAGCATAACAGAATGAATAGCAGGATACAGAGTAACAAAAGAAAAACTGTCAATGACACTGGTTTGGATTTGGTCCGTGGAAAACGTCTGGGCAAGTATCGTCTTGAAAGACACCTCGGCACCGGCGGAAGCTGTGAGGTCTGGAAAGCCAAAGACTGCGTCGAGGGCATGTTCGTAGCTTTGAAGATACCACTGATGGATGTTAGCGGCCAGCGCAACAACCAGGCTCTATTCCGCGAAATACGCATGGTTACTAAATTAAGACATCGCCACATAATGCCGGTCAAAAATGCCGACATCATCGAAGACCACGTTGTGCTGGCAACTGAATTGTCCTTCAAAACACTCGATGACTGTTCCAGGCCCATGTCCGTCCGCCGAATATTATCAATTATTGCACAGGTCCTCGACGGTCTCGCCTATGCACACCGGCATCGTCTGATTCATTGTGATGTGACACCAGGAAACATATTTCTGTTTCCAAACGGTCGGGCAGCATTGGGTGATTTTGGAATCTCTCAACAGTGGAAGGGCCGGATGAAGACTGTTGATGAGTTCGGTACCCCCGGCTATGTCGCGCCTGAGCAGGCATACGGCCGACCAACATATCGCAGCGATTGTTTTGCCGTCGGTCTAATTCTTTATGAATATATCACTGGCTTTCTGCCACGGTGGCCCTTCCGCTGGCCTGCACGAGGCCATAAACGCCTCCGTGAAAGAACGAATCTAGCGCTGGTAAAATTCGTCAAGCAGGCTCTTTTAGTTGATCCTGCACGGCGCTTTGCCGATGCCGGACAAATGCTTACCGCGCTTTTGCAGGCAATGCCCAAAAAGCTGCGATATGGATTCCTTCTGGAAACGCATAACAAAAAGCAACCCGATTGGCGTCAGGTACGACGCGAGGACTTCGCCGGACGATATAAAAAAATCTTTACCGCGTTTTACCGCTGCGTTGAATGTGCTGAGCCGGTAGCTGAGAGCATGCTGGTATGCCCCTGGTGTGGCAGCAGCCGAAATCGCTTCGATACACGCAGCCGGTTTGATTACATTTGCCCTCGCTGCCACAGGGGAGTGTTACCAGAATGGCGTTTTTGTCCCTGGTGTTATGGTCCGGGTTTCGAGTCACCGGCTTCCACGCGTTCCATCGGCGTGCGCTACCATGGGCGGTGTAAATATTGTAAGGGCAAACTCCTACGATTCAGCCGATATTGTCCATGGTGTCGCCGAAAAATCCGAAAAGCTTGGCAGGTCCGACCGTTCCCAGAAATATGCAGCCGGTGTGGCTGGTCGGTGGACACGTCCTTTTGGAATCATTGTCCTTGGTGCAAACAAATTTTAATCGTGTAAGGGCATCCTGCCGGGATTTCAGTTATGCCCTGTGCCTAAAGAGCTATAACGATAAAGACCGTTAATAAATGAAAAAAGAGCCACAAGATACACTAACATCTTCTTTACCGTTCAGTTGTGCTGCCGAAAGTCACATTGGGAAGGTGCGAGATGAAAATCAGGATACCTTCTTCATAGACCAGGAGCTGGGCCTGTTTATAGTCGCTGACGGAATGGGAGGCCATCAGGGTGGGCAACTTGCCTCAAAAATCGTCAGTGAAGATTTACCAGTCATGATTGAGCTCAGGCTTGATAAGCTAAAAGTCGGCAGCCCGGCAGCTATAAGGTCAATGTTCAAAAAAACTATCGTGGAACAAAGCAGACAATTACAACTCGAAGGGACAAGCGAAACCGGATACAAGGACATGGGGGCGACGCTGGTCGCGGCTCTGCTGAGGAATAACCGCGCTTATATTGCCAATCTGGGTGACAGCAGAATCTACCGTTTTCGCAAGGGAAGGCTTGTGCAGCTTACAAAAGACCATTCCGTTGTATCCGAACTTTTGGATAAGGGCAAAATCAAGGCCGAAGAAGCCCAAAACCACGAGGCTCAAGGTGAAATCACCCATTACGTAGGTATGGAAGACAAGGCCAAGCCTTATATACGTTCTTTCAGTCTTAAAAAAGGAGACCGGTTGCTGCTATGTACGGACGGCCTGACAGATGCAATAGACGATAAAGCCATCGCAGAGATTTTAGCCAGGCAGGACGATTGTAAAACGGCCTGCCGAGAGCTCATCGATGCTGCCAATGCTGCTGGTGGCCTCGATAACATTACCGTCGTTATTGCGGATTGGCTAAGCGGTTCTTAAATAGCTGAGAGCCTATAACAGAACCAATTAACCTAATAGAAGGAACCGCTTCACGGACTGTTTTGAATAGATTTCTCGACTCCGCTACGCTCCGCTCGAAATTACGGTATAAGTTTTGTTAGACGCTCTTATAATCACTCCTGTTTTATACCAAAATACTTCTTACAGAATTTACAACCGTTCTTGCATAAATGCTGGTAAGGTAATATGATTGGTATTTGATTATTAGCCACCATTTATCAATCAGCAATAATTAACGGAGATAACGATGGCACATAAGTTTATCAACGAAATCGAGGCGGGCGAAACAATCGACGATATTTATATGGTCAGAGAGCCAATCCTGCGAAGCACAACGCGAGGCGACTTATATATAGCAATGTACCTTTCTGACCGTACAGGCCAAATGAATGGACGAATGTGGCAGGCAACTGAGACGATTTATAAGGCGCTGCCGAAGCCCGGCTTTGTCCACATACACGGAAGAAGCGAGCTTTATCAAAACAACCTCCAAATCGTCGTAAATAACATCAGCATCGTTGATGCAGGTCAGGTTCGTCTTGAGGATTTTCTGGCGAGAACGGACAAAGACACGCAGCAGTTGTTCGACGAGATAAAAAAGATTGTAAGCCGAATAAAAAATCCACAGTTAAAGTCGCTGGTCGGCCAGTTTCTGACCGACTCCGAGTTAATGGAGAAATTCTGCACTGCGCCGGGTGGAACAGCACTGCATCACAATTATCTCGGCGGCCTGCTGGAGCATACTCACAATATGCTGCGAGTGGCTGTTGCGATACTGCCGTTGTACCCAAAAGTGCAGGCAGATCTGGTTCTTGCCGGGATTTTCCTTCACGATATGGGCAAAACCGAAGAGCTTTCGTACGATATGGCCTTTTCATATACCGATTCAGGCCAGCTAATCGGTCATGTTGTAAAGAGCCTTCTTATGATAAATCAAAAAGCTGATGCACTGGGAGCGAGGGGAACGCAGGTTGAGCAAACAGTCCTTGATGCCCTTGGGCATATTATCCTCTCGCACCACGGTCAATATGACTTCGGCTCGCCGAAGCTGCCGGCCACTCCTGAGGCCTTTATGGTCTATTACATTGACGATTTAGACGCAAAGATGAATCAGGTTACGGCGGCGATTGATAACGAACCGGGCGATTCAAACTGGACCGCCTGGAAAAACGCTTTGCAGACCCGCCTTTACAGAAAACGAATAGAATAAAGCAGGAGGTGTTCTATGACAGTGAAATATTGTGTTCTCCTGTCAGTCTGGTTCTTATCGCTTACAGCAGAGATTGGTTTAGCAGCGCAGTGGTATGCAGGGCCTGATGGTGAATCTACAAACCCAGGCACGCAAGATGCTCCCTGGGATATCGCCTCGGCTCTGGACGGTAGCCAAAAAGTCGACGCTGGGGACACAATATATCTGCTTAAAGGCACCTACAAGCGACGCCCGAAAGAGCTTTTCGATATTCGTCTCGTCGGCGCTGCCGAAAAGCCGATCCATATCCGCCCTTTACCGGGTAAGCGAGTAAGAATAGACGGCGGCCTGTCGATGCAAAGCCCCTCTGCTCATGTGTGGGTCCACGACCTGGAGATATTCGTGTCAGAACCGGTGCCAAAAAAACCGGTCAGCCCAGGCTCTCACCCCAAAGACCTGAACCGACCTTGGGGCGGTCTTCATATGTACGGTGGAAAGAACTGTAAGTACATCAACCTGATTATCCACGATTGCTGCCAGGGTATCAGTTGTTGGAAAGGTGAAATCAATCCAGAGATTTATGGGTGCATAATTTACAATAACGGCTGGCTGGGCACCGACCGCGGCCACGGGCATTGTATCTACACGCAAAATGACCAAGGCGTTAAAGTGATTTCAAACTGCATAATGAGCTGCCGCTATGACGGCACCTATACTTTACACGCCTACGGCTCTGAACGTGCGTACGTAGATAATTTCCTTGTCGAAGAAAATATCTGCTGCAATAAAGGCCCATTCTTAATCGGCGGCGGAAGGCCAAGTAATAACATCCGAGTATTCAGAAACTACTTGTATGGTGTCAGCATGAGAATTGGTTACAATGCGCCGTACAACGAAAACTGCGAGGTCCGCGATAACATAATAGTCAACGGCGACTTGAGCATTGCCCGATACAAAAAGGCCAAGCAGGAAGGTAACCTTATCATCAAAAAGGGCCAAAACCGGCCAGAGGGAATAAAAAGTGTTCTTCTGCCCAACCGATTCGACCGAAATCGCGCGCATCTTGTAGTCTACAATTGGGACAAGGCGGAAAATGTAAAGGTTCGAGCAAAGCCCTTTTTGAAAAATGGTAATTCCTTCCGCCTGATGGACCCGCAGAACTTATTCGGTAGTCCTGTGGCTGAGGGCAAGTGCTATGCAGATGTGATCGAGGTACCCGTAAAAGGTGAGTTTGCAGTCTTTGTGCTCTTAAAAAACGACTGAATTGCTATTGTAGTGTAACCTTATTTCGGCAATCAAAAACGCTTACCGCGAGTGGTTCGTGGTTTGATCCACAAGATACATTTCACAAGTCGAGTCGAAGGGCTTCACGAGGCACGAACTCGATGTTCTGCGTAGGGTCTCGCTTCAGCACAATACCGGCAAATCGCCAGATTTTCTCGAACTGCTCGTGTGTCATCAACTTCCTGCCCAGAACGGGGTCTGCAATCGTGATTATACGGTCCGAGACCTCAAGAACAGCAACACAGTGGTTGGACAGAAATCCAACCCTGACCACAGCTAACGTGATGCCTGCATTCCTGAGCTGATTAATCGAGTCGAAGTAACGGTACTGACATTTTAGCCCATCAGTACCGTAGAGCTCCCGAAGAGCTGAGCTAAGGCAGGTTGGAAGGGTACCCGCGACCGGACTGCTATAAGAAAGTACAGCTATTTCTCCCTCGTCTGCGGATAAGCCTAATCTTCCAAGGGCCGTTACCGCAGCAGCCGGGCCACAGGTATAATTGGTGCTCTGAAAGCAGATGCCATCCGAATCAAGCCTTGTGCTAAGATTCAAGAGTCGGTCTTTAATTAAAGCGGGAACAAGAAAAGGCGAAACTGAAAACCAGGCTACGACGACACCCATCAAGATACAAATTATGACCTTCTCACATCTGCGGGGCAGACGTGAGAGCGGCGTACTCAAGCCCATTGTAATGCCCAAAGCTAAAAGGATGAACCTTGTCCGCCCCATTGTGAGCCAGGAAAACGGCGGCACAAAGGCCAGCGTATTATTTAACCTGGTCAGCACTAACATCGCGATGAGTATACAGGGCAGAAAATAGCCCCATGTCCAATATGATTTGCGAAAACGTGAGAACAGCCTGCCCAAAAGGACCCCCAACAGAGCCACTAAAATAACACCGATAGTTTCAAGCCAAGGATTCATCGCCCATCCTCAATAAACATGCCATCTCCTATAAGACATAATCATTATATCAAATCAAGGCCCGCGAATCAAGGAAATTATAGCCGGCTAAATAACACCTTGACAAAACTATTAGATAGATATGAACTCCCCGCTTCCCGTTAAAGCTAAGAAAAAGGCCGTGAGTCCTGATGTTATAGGGACTCACAGCCGTAGACAGAGGGAATGAGATTGCCACGTTCCGTCCAAGTGCCGGACTTTCAGCGCAGGGAAATGGTGGGCACGGCCCACCCTGTGTAGCTGTTATCCATAACTACGAATAAAAACTTTGATTTTTTCAAATCCTTGTCTATAATATAACTGTAATGAAAAAGGGGCGAACCAGTGTTTGAGTGAAAACGTAATAATGACGATAATATTATTTTGGCAGAATATAGAAAAACGTTAATTTTGAGGAAAAAAGATGGAAACAAACGAAGGTAAGGCACAACAGAACGAGAGCTGCTCCGATTCATCAAACTCGGGTGGTGATTGCTGCTCGTCCGGTTCCGTCGGCTGGAAAAGCTGGAAGACAGCGATATTTATTCTGGTAATACTGGCGGCCGGTGCAGTGGCGGCCCGTTCGGTGCTGACAAATGGAAATGGGGCCAGTTCACCCTGCGGAGCAAAATCTGGCTGCCCTTTGAACATGCCCTGTGGATCCAGCGAAGTCTGTGGGACCGACGAGGCCAGCCCCAGCGATGTAACTTGCCCTTTTGAGAAGAAGGCGAATAATCCCTCTTCGGATTGTCCTAAAACAG
>Ga0307379_10010318_pt1 | contig 12365 bp, 9 predicted proteins | sample UN2MG_FD_202237 | JGI IMG/M metagenome (GOLD analysis project Ga0307379, IMG submission 202237) | Soil microbial communities from Risofladan, Vaasa, Finland - UN-2 | ecosystem: Environmental > Terrestrial > Soil > Coastal area > Acid sulfate soil | place: Finland: Risofladan, Vaasa | collected... | reverse complement strand
GAGATTTCTGTTCTGTTTGGTCCGCGTCAGTGCGAGCGCCCGTCAGTTATGTCACTGACGACAAAGGTGCCGCCGTTCTCTGGGGGGATGCAATCGGCGAAAGCAACTCAGCGAGGATTGATGCTGCGCAGTTAAGAAGACTTTGGAGCGACCCCAACCATCGTTCAAAGGCGGTCTTCGATGGCTTCTATGCAGGTGTTGTCTACGACATGGATACAGGATTTGTCGCAGGGGCGGACCTGCTTGGCATGTTCCCTGTTTACTACTGGAATAGCGGAGATGTTTTATTGATGGGTTCGAGTCCGGAACTGTTTCGGTATCATCCTGCTTTTCGAATTGAGTTCAATCCAGCAGGTCTTGTAGCCATTGCCCTTACCATGCACATATTCGACGGACAGACACTGCTGAAAGACGTGCGTCGCCTCTCTGCCGGTCACTTATTCTTATGGCAGCCTCCCAAGGCCCCGGCAGAACATTTGCAGTACAAAATCGCGTTATCAGAAAGATATTTTAGCCTGCCGTTCTCAGCCCATGTAGATATTTTAGACCAGGTCGTCGACAAAACCATTACCCGCCATGTCCCAACCAACCATGAATACAGTCTTATGCTCTCAGGAGGCCTCGATTCACGAATGCTGGCAGGCTATCTTAGCAAAAAAGGCGTATCTGCAGACGCGCTGACACTGGGAATGCCCACTGACCTGGAAATGCGATGTGCAATACCGGTAGCCAAGATCCTTAATCTGGCGCACCATCCAGTGGATGTACCATTTGACCAGTATACCCTTTGTGCCAGCCTGCAGGCTAATTGGGAGCACCTTGCAAATGGCTTTAATAATATATGCAACTGGGGCATTCATTCACTTGTAAAGTGTTTTGCTCCTCGTGTGATTGTCGGCCATACAACAGATGCCGTTATAGGTACAAGGTACATCAACTGGGCTTATTCCCCATCTTCTCATACGATGTCCTTCGATACGTTTTTCGCTAATCTCAACATTTGGGGAATCAGGCCTTCATTTTTGAAAAAGCTGCTTCGCCGCAAGATTTTTGGCGACCTTGTTGACCAGACTATTTCTCGTATCAGAGCAGTTTATGAAAGTTATTCTGATATCGAATCGCAGCGGGCATGGTGCTTTAACCTTTATAATCGCCAGCGTTTTCATGTGGCAGGTGCGGCGTGGCCGTTATCGTTTGGTGCCTGGCCAGTGATTATGTCTCTTGATCGCAGGTTTTTAGAAACCGCAGGTGGCATGCCAGCCTCGACGATTGCTGAAAGGCGTGCGGAAACAGAGTTGGTTTGTAAGCGGTTCCCTGCACTGGCAGCCCTGCCACTCGACCGCAACAGCTACAATACCAGGCCGCTTCAGCCAAGACTTCGCTACCAGGTTTCCAGGTATTTTTATAATCATCTCAAACCATTAGGTCGATTCGCGCATTTAGCAAGAAATGGAAAGCCGGAGCAACGTTATTATTTTCGCATTTATGACTTTAATAATTCCGGCTGGCTTGCGGTACGGCGCCAGGCAGAGCCTTATCGACAACGATTATTTCACATTTTCAATAAAGATGTGCTGGACGAACTGCTGCCGGGCCCGCAGGTTCCCATACATTTTACAGATATGATAGCAAAAACATCCGGTTTGAAAATATTGCTCGGCCTGATGCTTTGGTCAGAAAACCATTCGTTTTAGGCTGTTTTTTGAACGGTAAAAGGGCAAAAAAATGACAAAAAAAACACATCTTTGGCCGGAAAATATTGTTGAAACTGAGGGGCAAATCCTTGTCAGCGCTGTCGTCGAAAATCAGAACCAAAAGCGTACCAATCTCTGGTATCGTCTCGGGGCCGAACATCGTCACCTGCTTACAAAAACATCCGACCCCTTTGTAGTAGCAATGATTTTTAACGCAATGCGAAAGTCCACAGACCTTTATGTCCACGGGCAGGTGTCTCCTTCACTTTTGCTAAATCTTGAAGAATTTCAGGCAATCTGGAATTGCTGGCTGCCCAACAGATACACCAAAATCGAGATAAATGCGGACATTGAACAGCCGCAACCTAAAAGAAAACGTTCAGAAAACAGTGTTATGGCTTTCTCGGGCGGTGTCGACTCATGCTTTACTGCCTGGCGTCATCACAATGGCTCTTGCGGGCGTTCAAGGCGTAATTTGCGGGCTGCAATAATGATACACGGTTTTGACATCCCTCTCGAAGAGAAAAATGTCTTCGAGCGGGCTGCTAAAAATTCCCAAAAAATACTTACCCCGCTCGGTATAAAATTGACCTCTGTAGCAACCAATTTTCGCGATCTGGACGATTATTGGAATGATGCTCATGCAGCAGGGCTTGCGTCCTGTTTGATGTTGCTGCAGGAAGGTTATGAAATCGGTCTGATTGCAAGCAGCCCACCTTACAACAACATAAGCATAGCCCCCCCATGGGGCTCCAATCCTATAACCGACCGGCTGCTTTCAAATGATACCTTCGAAATTATTCACGATGGTGCAGCTTTTACCCGCGCTGAGAAGATTCGTGCGATTTCAAACTGGCCGCAGGCATTGAGATATCTTCGTGTATGCTGGGAGGGTGAAGAAAAAGACCGAAACTGCTGTCGATGCGAGAAGTGCATTCGGACCATTTTGAACTTCCGTGTCATTGGACTGGCTTTGCCGGCTTGTTTCGAACAGGACATCACAGACAGCCAGATCGCAGCGGTGAGAGGCCTGAATGCACAACATCTATTCGACTACAAAAAAATGCTCTCAAATGCAAAAGCTGCCGGCATTTGTGATTCGTGGGTCACTTCGCTTGAAAAGTGCATAAAACAAAATGAAAATATTTTAAATCGGCGTCGCAGTTTATGGCAAAGAATAAGAAAAACGGTCGCTTTGAGGACACATATGCGCCAGCTCGTTCTGCAAAGCGATTTTCGTAAAGCCTCTGCAGTGCAGGGAGCTAAATGATGTGGAATATACTTTTGGCGATGTGAGGAGTTTTGTGATAGTGCAATCGTCACCGGATGAATTAAAAGAGATGTTGAGTCGCTATTCCGGATGTTTTGTTCATGTTTGTCTGCCTGGTGGCAATATGGGCGACCAGTTGATATATGTCGGCTTACGCGAACTGTTATCTGAGTATGACATAAAGTTCAATGAGTTTCTGCGGGGCCAAGAAATATCCGGAGATACCTTGTTTTTTGCAGGATGCGGTGGCTATTGCAGATTCTGGCATGATGGAATACCCGGCGTGCAAATGTATCTCGGTGCATTCAACAGAATTTTTATATTGCCTTCGACATTTGATAAAGATTACAAACCGACACGAGACTTCCTTAGAAAACTGCCAGAAGACTGTGAAGTATATTGTCGAGAGAGAACCAGTTACGAATTTGCGGCAGACATTTTAGGCGACAGAGCCCACTTGTCGAAAGATACCGCTTTCTATATTCGGTGGGAGAACTTCATACGTCAAGGACATGGTGTTTTACATGCTTTCCGGGACGACAAGGAAAGCGCTCGCAGGGTTAATATCCCGAAAGATAACATTGATATTTCTGTTGAGGTGAAAGACTGTGACGATATGCTCAGGAAAATTAGTTTGTATAATGAGGTTCATACCGACCGGGCACATGTAGCAATCTCAGCCTCGATGCTTCAAAAAAAAACAGTCGTTTATGATTGCGGCTATTCTAAGCTCAAGGCGATATATGATTATTCACTCGCCGGTTTACCAAATACGAGATTCAATAACAATCTTCCAAGAAATCTCTACTGGTTAAAATGGCACCTTCGTAAGTTGAAGAATAATATCATACATCAGAAAAAGAGAAAAAAATGAGATGATAAGTTCTGATTTAGATATATCAGTTATTATCGCGACAAATAATCGCGACTGCGTATTAAGGGAAACGTTACAGCATATGCTCCGATTAGACCGCTCAGGGATTAATGTCGAGTTCATCATAGTTGACAACAATTCTGCAGACAAAACAAAAGATGTGGTGATGGATTTTTCCGAGCGATTGCCTTTAAGATATCTGTTCGAGTCGAAACCCGGGCAGAATTGCGCGAGAAATCGAGCCCTGGCACAGAGTCAATTGGGTGAGATAGTTGCCTTTACCGATGACGATGTAGAGCCGGAGGAGAATTGGCTTCAAACAATAATGTCTGTTTCACGGCGCCAGCCCGATTACAGTATATTCGGGGGAAAGATTTATCCTATCTGGCCTGAGGTTAGTCTTCCCAGATGGACTAAGAATCATTTCATTCAGCAGTTTGGGTTTGCTGCATACGAATATGCTGACTCGGAGTGTCTTTATGCCCGAAATCAATATCCCTCCAGCGCCAATTTCTGGATTCGGCGTGAGCTCGTAACCAACGGGAAAAGATTCGATGAATCAATAGCATGGCACCCTAAGAACCGCATTATGGCCACGGAGACTACCTTTCTGCGTGGACTTTCACAAGATGGTTACCGGATGTTTTATTCTCCAGAATCCGTTGTCGGCCATAAAATCGCTGTCGAACAATTGTCCCTTAGATACCTTATAAAAAGGGCTTACAGTTGGGGACGGGGAATGGCACATATACGACCATTATGCCGTCGTGCTCTGCTTGATAGACACCCGAGTCTTTGGCGGTGGATTAGAATAGGCGCTATTGTTCGGCTGACCTTGAATATGGCGGCATCCGTAGTGCCTACCGTTCTTAAAAAACCGCAAAAGTCAATTCAGGCGATGCAGTGGATCGGATACAACATCGAATCAATGAGAATCGCAAAAGGGGAAAACAGTTTATAACCCTACTCCTACAATTAGTGTCATAATACCGCTTTACAACAAGGGCAGGTATATATCGCGTGCCCTTGACTCTGTATTTGCTCAGACATGGACAGATTACGAAGTTATAGTGGTTGACGATGGCTCCAGTGATGATGGTCCTGAAAGAGTCAAACGATGCCGAGACGAACGACTACGGCTTATCAGGCAGGATAATGCAGGCCCAGGGGCTGCTCGAAACAGGGGTATTAGTGAAAGCATCGCCAGGTTTCTGGCGTTTTTAGACGCCGACGATGAATGGATGCCGGAATTTCTTCAAAAGTCGCTGTGCATACTGCAAAGCAATCCCGCCTGTGACCTGACAGCTTCGGTTTATTTCCTCGGTGAAGACTGTATCGAGACAACCCCGATGTTTAAAAAACGCGGCATGACTAACGGCCCGTGGCAGATACGAACGGGGATTTCCGTTGAGGAAATTAAATCCGCATTCTATATCTTCAATTCGTGGGCTATTTTATGCAAGCGTATGGTAGTGGAAAAATACGGTTGCTTTCGCAGCAACAATCGCTGCGATTATGGGGAGGATACCTATCTATGGGTGCAGGTAATGTTTAACCACCAAGTTTACCGGATATTAGAGCCGTTGGTGTGGTATCATTCGGAGGCGTCTGGACTGGGGCCGGGACGGACGACAAGTCAGCCTTTACAGACTTTCCTGACGGCCCCCAGGCCAATACGCATGAACTGCCCCGAAGAATATCGTGGGCTTTTGGAACAATTCCTTGCCAGCTTTGCTTTGGCAACAGCTCACGAATACGCAGCAGCCAGGAATAATACTGATAAGCTGCATTATCTTCTAAAGGCATTTCCTCTGATGAAAAGATTTCGGTGGGAATATGCAAAACTCAGGCTAAAGATGAGTATTCCTGAATTAATCCCGATTATCAGGTACATAAAAAGCTGTTCAAACGAAAGGCTTTAATGAATATTTGCCTGCTCACTTTGGAATGGCCGCCATATGGCTGTGGCATTGCTACTTATATGTTCAACTTAGCACAGGGTTTGCGCAAATTAGGGCATAGCGTCACCGTAATTACAAATGATAAAAGACCATTGGCTTGTGATGGAGTCAAGATAACACACGTCCCGGTCCCGTCATTCAAAACATCGTTGTGGTATAAGATTCAAAAATGGCGAATGGAACCATATTATTCCTGGTCTATAAGGGCCTACGAAAAATTTAGAGCGATTTGTGACAGTTGTGAATTTGACATTATCGAGACGGCTGAATTTGGTGCATGGGCGAGACATTTCGTAGGACATCTCAACATTCCTGTGGTTGTACGGTGTCATAATCCGACACACATAGTATGGTCGATTAACCAAACCTCAGACCACTCTTACAGACAACCTTTGTGGCTATATTTCCAGGATAAATACGAAAGACAGCAGACGGCCTGTGCGAACGCAATTGTTTCACCAAGTCATGCGCTCGCAAATCACCTTAGCCTGAGTTGGGTTATCCCTCGAAGTTCTTTTACAATTATAGCTAATCCCATTGATTCCGATTTGTTCTGCCCAAGCCGAGCTGATAATAAGGAAAAGAACGAAATACTGTATATCGGCCGACTGGAATACAATAAGGGGGTGTTCGATTTGACTGAGGCTGTAAGGCCGTTATTGAAGAAATATCCGTGGTTGGTGGTCCGGTTGATTGGTATGGATTCAGAGGCACCGAAGCATTTGAAAAAATACGGCAAAATGGCTTCAGAGGTAATACGTTCGCTGATGCCGATTGAATATCATAACCGGGTTATTTTTACCAGCCATATTCCGGTTACTCAGACGGTTCAATTTCAACAAAAAGCGTTATTTACGGTAATGCCCACCCGAGGCTTTGAGAGCTTCTCTTACATAGTAGTTGAGGCAATGTCATGCGGCTGCCCGGTGGTTGCAACTGATTGTGGCGGGCCGACTGAAATAATAACCAATGGGGTCGATGGCCTGCTGGTGGCGCCTGGTGACAGTGGGGGTCTTCGAAATGCGATGGAAAGACTAATCGAAGACAAGCAACTGCGTGAAAGCATAGCTGCACAGGCCAGAAGCGTGGTCGAACATAAATTTTCCACGGCTGTGGTGGTGCCTCAGATAATTGAACTGTATGAAAATGTTATAAGCAACTACAAAGCAGCAACTGAAACCAGCTATACCGAATTATGCAGGAAGTAAATGGCAATACCCAGCGAGTAGTTTCGGTCGTAATCAGGGTACGGAACGCGGCTGAACAGTTGAACCAATGTTTGCAGAATCTAAAACAACAAATTCTGCCGGCAAAAACAAGGCTGGAAATTATAGTTGTGGACAATGAGTCTACCGATGGTACCGATATTGTAGCCCGGTGTAATGGGGCTACGGTTCTTGCTATTTCCACGGAGCGATTTTCCTGGGGACGCGCCTTGAATCAGGGCATTGCCGCAACGGAAGGAGATGTGGTGCTCTTATTGTCAGCCGATGCATACCCCGCGGATAAAAGCTGGATTTGTGAAATGCTCAGACCATTTAGTGACCCGGACGCGGCAGCGGTGTATGGTCGACAGATTCCATATTCGAATGCCCCTGTGGACGAACGGGTGAGATTGTACAAGCATTTCGGCACCGACCGCAAGCGGTTTGATAAGGATAATCTCGGGATTGGTCCAACCGGAAAGGGGATGATTGTCTCCAACGCCTGTGCAGCTATCAGGCGCTCGGTCTGGCAGCAGACACCTTACGATGAGAATATCGAAGCAGGCGAAGAATATCCATGGTCGTACAATATAATCCAACAAGGTTATGCTATCATCTATCAACCCTTCGCCAGGGTGTATCATTCTCACAGGGACAGGGCATTTAAGCTGGCATGGCGACACATGGAACTTTTAAAAAAGAACCTCAGTCTCAGCAAAAAACGTTTAACCGGGATTAGAATACTCAGATGGGTGGCGAGCTTTGCCAAAAGACGATTACTGAACTGTATGTGGCCAAACATACCATTGTCAGTAAGGCTTAAAGGGCTTGTTTGTCTGCCACTTGAAATAATCGCATTTGCTGTTGTGGGGTTTTGTCCTGAAAATCACTCTTTGAAGCCAAAACTCAAGTTGCTGTTCTGGCGGTAGACAAATGGAGATTTGGTGGTGATATACGAACCGACGATATTTATAGCTGTATTTCTGGTAATTTTAACTTTTGCGGTGCCACGAAAGTATTTTCTGGTTCCTTATGTCGTGGCAGCATGCTTTGTGCCGACAGACCAGCGCATTATCATTATGGGGCTGGATTTCACTATTCTGCGAATTCTTGTTGTGGCCGGCGTGCTGCGAATTCTGCTTTATGGCGAACAGAAGCTTATCAAGTGGAACAAACTTGATATGACGATATTGTTATGGGTATTTTGCAGCGCTTCGGTATATGTTATTCAGTGGATGAACACAAGAGCAATCATTAACAGGTTCGGGGTTATATTCGACGTAGTAGGCTTATACTGGCTGTTCCGACAAAAGATACGTTCATGGAATGACGTTAAATTTGTTTTTACCCTTCTGGCTATTGCCGTTGTGATATTGGTGCCTCTGGTCGCACTGGAGTGGTCAACAGGGCGCAATCCCTTTGTTATTCTCGGCAGAGTGATGACCGATGTCCGCAGCGAACGGTATCGGTGCCAGGCAGCATTTCCCCATTCAATTATGCTGGGGTTGTTCTGGGCCACGCTGGTGCCGTTATTTGTGGGGCTGGGGATAACACAGGAGAAAAAAGTACTCTACTGGATTGCCGTAGCTGCTGCTGTTTTTATCACAATGGCATCGGCCTCGAGCACGCCGATATTAGTACTGGCGATAGTCTTAGTCGGATTGCTGTGGTTTAGGTGGCGACAACTTACCAGTAAAACAGGTTTATTCCTGCTGGCTTTATTAACAGTTCTTCATATTGTTATGCGAGCCCCGGTTTGGCATCTGCTTGCCAGAATTAATGTTATTGGGGCCTCCACTGGCTGGCATCGTTATAACCTTATCGACAAGGCTATAGAGCATTTTGGCGAATGGGTTTTTATTGGATGCCGTACTACCGACCACTGGGGATTTGGGCTCGGAGACCTAACTAACCAGTATATACTCGAAGGGGTGCGGGGAGGATTCATAACTCTTCTGATTTTTTTAGCAATGATCTACCGAGTATTAAAAACACTTCTTAACCTTTCTATACAAGAGAAGGACAGTAAAGAGCAATTTTTAATCTGGTGTTTTTTTACGATGATTATTGGTCATTGTGCGGCTTTTCTGGGGGTGTCTTATTTCGGCCAGATAACAATGCTGTGGTATATGATGCTGGCAATAGCAGGTTTGCTTACGGAATATAAATGTTTCCTTGAAAATATCACGGACACTCCCGTTTCTGCAAATCTTTCGCTGGCTGGCGCACGATATTACAGATAAGTCATAATCCGTATGGTGGATAAATGAATTCCGTTGATGTCTCGATTGTCCTGGTCAACTGGAATACTCGAGAGCTTCTCTACAATTGCATCAACTCGATATACAGGGGTACAAGTAATTCAAATTTTGAAATTATTGTGGTCGACAACGCTTCGTCTGATAACTCTGTTGATATGCTGAAGTTGGAATTTGGCGATGTGAAAGTAATAGCTAATACCGAGAACCGTGGTTTTGCGGCTGCGAATAATCAGGGGATGCTTGCTTCAAAAGGCAGGTACATATTATTGCTGAACAGCGACACCATAGTTTTGGATAATGCCATCGATAAAGCAGTTGCTTTTGCAGATGCTCATAAACAAGCTGCGGTCGTCGGCCCTCGCGTGCTTAATCCAGACAACACACTGCAACTAACATGTTTTATGTTTCCCTCAATACTGAATATGTTGCTCTCGGCCAGTTACCTGTATAAATTGTTTCCCAAGAGCCGATTTTTTGGTCGGGAACGAATGACGTGGTGGAGCAGAGATGATGTACGAGAGGTGGACGTAGTTACCGGCTGTTTTATGCTGGTCAGACGTGAAGCGATTGAAGCGGTGGGTATGATGGATGAGCGTTTTTTCATGTATGGAGAAGAAACCGATTGGTGTTATCGATTTAAGCAGGCCGGTTGGAAAGTAATGTTTACGCCGATGAGCACGATTATTCACCTGGGTGGGCAAAGCAGCCGAAAGGCCAAGACTGAGATGATGATTCGATTAAGATTGAGTATCCTGCAGTTTATTGACAAGCATTATAGCCGGCTAAAACACAAAACTGCATGGTTGCTCATTATGTTGTTTTTTGCAGTTCGGATACCAGTATGGTTTTTTGTTAGTCTTCCTGGAATGCAGTGCAGAAGAAAGGCTGCAGTTAAGTTGCAAGCGTATACGAATGGCATCAGGCAAATGCTGCTAAAGTCTACATACACACCAGAACGAAGGGTGCCGGTATGAAATTCAAAGTTGTTTCAAAGGGGGCCGCTAATTTAATAATCAAACGTTATTCAGGGCCATTCTGGATTCGCAGAAGATGGCTTAACAGAACTCAATGGCTCAGTGCCAGCGAATTGAAAAAAATACAGCTGAAGCTGCTGAAAAGACTGGTTCGCCATTGCTACAATACCGTGCCCTACTATCGCTGGTTAATGGATGAGCGGGGTATCTCGCCTGAAAGCATCAAAACACTGGATGACATAAAACGGTTTCCCATCCTGTACAAAAAGGACGTATTGGCAGCGGAAAAATCGATCTTCTCGGCCAAATATCCTGGATGGATGATGACCACAGGACTGACTGGCGGCACTACAGGCACACCTTTATCGCTTCCAAGAAACCTGTTCGCGGTGGGAAGCGAGCATGCCTTTGTTCGACGGCAGTGGGATTGGGCAGGCATAGGTTTTCGGGATTGCACCGCCTATTTGTCCGGCAGAGTCGTAGTAGATGCGAACCGAAATGATGGTCAGTTGTATGAATATGACCCCTTTATGAAAGAGCTTATCCTTTCAACTTATCACTTGTCGAGAGAGAACGCCAGACAGTTTGGTGAGGCAATGAAACGTTACCGTGTTAAGGCAATCGTGGGATATACCTCATCGATTTATTTTCTGGCAAAATGCTGCCTGGACTTGGGGATGAAGGTCAAACTTAAAGCAGTTCTGCCGACGTCCGAGACAATAAACGACCTTATGCGTGATACAATCGCCGAAGCCTTTGAATGTCGGGTCTTTGATTTTTACGGGGCCGCTGAAAGGGTCTGCTATATTCACACTTGTGACCATGGTTCATATCATCTGATACCGGAATATGGTTATACCGAATTTGTCCCGGCAGAGGACTCAAACAACAATTACCGTAAAGTTATTGCCACAGGATTTTGGAATTTCGCCATGCCATTGATAAGATATGACACCCAGGATTCAGTGATCCTGTCCAATGAAATCTGTCCCTGTGGGAGGGAATTTGCCGTTATCAAATCGGTAATCGGCCGTACCGGTGATGTGATAAGAACGCCTTCGGGCAGGGAATATGGGCCTACACTGCTGGCACGTGTGGCAAAGGGAGCTAACAACATACTGGAATCACAAATCATCCAGGATGCGATAGACCATATAAATATACTGTATGTACCGAACGGGAAATTTACAACCACTGACCTGCTCAACTTTCGTAAACACATGGGCCACAATTTGCCCGACGAACTGAAAATGGACTTCAAACGTGTCTCCTCTGTTGAAAGAACTGCCAGCGGCAAAATGAATCTTTTGATATCTAAAATAAAATCATGAAAAAAAATGGACAGAAAATAGGGGTTGTCTGTTTTGGAGGAGAAGACTGGTGGTACCATAATCGCGGACATATTGATTTTCAATTAATGAGAAGGTTCGCCAAAAACAGCACAGTCCTTTACGTCAATTCAATCGTGATGCAGAAGCCAAAGCTAAACCAGGGGAAAAGATTTTTTGCAAAGTTGCTTCGCAAAACAAAAAGTATGCTGAGAGGATTAAAGAAAAACGACGCGGGTTTCTGGGTGTATAGCCCATTTTCGCTGCCCGTTCATCATGTTTTTGCAGCGCGGCGGCTAAACAAGTGGTTGTTGCAAACACAGCTTTGGCGAGTGCGGAAAAAACTGGGCATAAAAGACTTTATCCTCTGGGTTGCGTGTCCGGCTGCATGCGATCTGGCGATTCATATGAACAAACACAGGTTGGTGTACCAGAGAACAGATGTATATGAATTGTATCCTGATGTTCCAACTGAGATTATCAAAAAGTATGACCTGAGATTGAAGGCTGAATCAGACCTGACAGTGTTTGTCAATAAAAAACTGTACACAAGGGAATCCGCACAGTGCAAAAAAGCGATTTACCTCGACCATGGTGTTGATTTCGAGATGTTTGCTACCGCCGAGGAGTTTGACAGAGTACCTTCGGACATATCCTGTATAGCAAAACCTATTGTGGGTTTCTATGGTTCGATTAACAGCAGGAACACCATAGATACTGAATTGATCGAAAAGGCAGCCGCTTTTTTGCCGGATATGTCTTTTGTGCTTATAGGCAAGGTAGAATCAGACTGTGCAA
>Ga0307379_10010316_pt1 | contig 12368 bp, 12 predicted proteins | sample UN2MG_FD_202237 | JGI IMG/M metagenome (GOLD analysis project Ga0307379, IMG submission 202237) | Soil microbial communities from Risofladan, Vaasa, Finland - UN-2 | ecosystem: Environmental > Terrestrial > Soil > Coastal area > Acid sulfate soil | place: Finland: Risofladan, Vaasa | collected... | reverse complement strand
TGCAGATCGGCCGCGCCCGGACCTCGCGGCCCTGCAGATCGGCCGCGCCCGGACCTCGCGGCCCTCCACATCGGCCGCGCCCGGACCTCGCGGCCCTCCACATCGGCCGCGCCCGGACCTCGCGGCGGCCCGGGCAGGGAGCCTGCGGGGACCCAGAGAGGCTCGACCCCGGCGCGCCCGTGTGCTAAGATGGACCCCGCCGGAAGGACGAGGAGCCTCGACCCATGCTCGGCGTCGGCATCGTCGGCCTGCCCAATGTCGGCAAGTCTACCGTTTTCAACGCCCTCTGCGCCGGCGGTGCAAAGGTCTCCAACTACGCCTTCTGCACCATCGAGCCGAACCACGCCGTCGTCTCCGTCCCCGACCCGCGCCTCGAGACCGTCGCCCGGATCTTCGGCCAGGAGAACATGGTCCCGGCCGCCATCGAGTTCGCCGACATCGCCGGGCTCGTCAGAGGCGCCAACCAGGGAGAGGGCCTCGGCAACCAGTTCCTCGCCGCCATCCGCGAGGTGGACGCCGTCCTCCACGTCGTCAGATGCTTCGAGGACACGCAGGTGGCTCACGTCGAGGGACCCATCGACCCCGTGCGCGATGTCGCGGTGGTCGAAACCGAGCTGATCCTCGCCGACCTCGGCGCCGTGGAGCGGCGCCGCGAGAAGATCGCGCCCGCGCTCAAAGGGCGCTCGAAGGAGGCGATCCGCGAGGCCGAAGCCCTCGATGCGTTGGCGGCCCATCTCGCCGCCGGACGACCCGCTCGAACGCTCCCCGAGCGAGAGACCATCGTGGAATCCGCCCAGGTCTTCCTCCTCACAGACAAGCCGGAAGTCTACCTCGCCAACACCGGCGAGGACGAGGGCGAATCGGCCGCCCACCTCCAGCGATTGTCCGCCTGCGTGGGGGGCCCGGTCGTGGCGCTGTCCGGGCGGCTCGAAGCGGATCTGGCGGAGATGGAAGAGGGCGAGCGAGAGGCCTTCGTCGCCGAGCTTCAGCTCTCTGCCTCAGGCCTGGAACGGGTCATCCAGGCCTGCTATGAGACCCTCGACCTCGTCACCTTCTTCACCGGAGTGGGAGCGGAGGCGCGGGCCTGGGCCCTTCCCCGCGGAACCACCGCGGTGCAAGCAGCCGGTCGCATTCATACGGACATGGAGAAGGGCTTCATCCGCGCCGAGGTGATCCCCATCGAGGAACTCGCCGAAGTTGGATCGTGGCAGGAGGCCCACCGCGCCGGCCGGGCGCGCACCGAAGGACGGGACTACGTGGTGCAAGAGGGGGATGTGCTGCTCATTCGCTTCAACCCGTAGCCGCAGCGGACGCCTTCGCTCAGTGACTTCGCTGCCGGAGGCAGCACCTTGCGCGCTGGGGCCGAGGCGGCTTGACAGGAGAAATGCCGCTGTTATACAATACGTGCGTCGCCTGGTGAAGGTGTCTCTGGGTGATTTTCTGGGCACATGGATGACGGCGAGAACGGCGGGCTCACTGGAGGAGCCGTGGTCGCGGCGACGAGGTGCGGCGCCTTCGTGGAGCTACCTAAGAGACGCGCTGGCCTCGTCCATCTCGCTGAAGGGGCTGGCGGGCGGGCAACGAACATAGGCGATCATCGTCACCTGGGTGGAAAAGCGCGGTCCCGCAAGTTCGAGACCGACAAACGAGGGTACACGGAGGTTCCGCCGCAGTGGAGCATGCCGGAGCGGGCGGAGCCGAACGTCCCGGGGGGGGAAAGGAATAGCAGCACCTTCGAAGAGAAGCTCAGGCGTTTCCTGAAGCAAAGCCAGGAGCGCCAGGGCGAAGTGAAGCGCAATACCGAGGCAAAGCGCGGGCGCGGCCGACGGAGGTAGCGCCCGCAGGTTTGCCGCCCCGCGAGGACGGTCGATGCCGGAGCTACGACGGGACCCCATCACGGGCGAGTGGGTTATCATCGCGACCGAACGGGCGAAGCGCCCCAGCGACTTCGCTTCTCATTCGCCGGGTAGGGAAGAGCAGAGCGCAGCACACTGTCCTTTCTGCCCGGGCAACGAAGCTATGACTCCGCCGGAGATCATGGCATTCCGCCACCCTGGCAGCCAGCGCAACGGCCCCGGATGGTGGGTGCGAGTCGTCTCCAACAAATTCCCCGCCCTCGGCATCGAAGGCGACCTCAACAAGGCGGGGGTAGGAATGTACGACTGGATGAACGGGGTCGGCGCACACGAAGTCATCATAGAGACCCCCGAGCACGACAAGCACCTCGCCTTCCTCGACAACCGCCAGATCGAAGACGTCCTGTGGGCCTACCGCGCCCGCTACCTGGATCTCAAGAAGGACCCCCGCCTCAAGTATATTCTGGTCTTCCGCAACTACGGCCGAGTGGCGGGCGCCTCCCTCACTCATCCTCACTCCCAGCTCGTGGCGACCCCCGTCATCCCCGGCGTCGTCTCCAACGAGCTTCGGGGCGCGCGCCGCTACACGGAGTACCGGGACCGGTGCGTGTTCTGCGACATCGTGAGGCAGGAGCAGGACGAGGAGAAGCGGGTGGTGGCCGAGAACGCGCACTTCATCGTCTTCGAGCCCTATGCCGCCCGTTCGCCGTTCGAGACCTGGCTTGTCCCCAAGCGACATGGCGCCTCTTTTGCCGCCATCTCAGCGGAGGAGCAGACGAGCTTCGCAGCCATGCTCGGGGAGACCCTCCGGCGGCTCCACGTCTGCCTCGACGACCCTCCCTACAACTTCAACGTCCACACCGCCCCTTGCGACGAGGACGAGGGAGAGGAATTTCACTGGCATCTGGCGATTTCCCCCCGTTTGACCATTGCCGCGGGGTTCGAAATGGGTACTGGTATCTATATCAACGTCACGCCGCCCGAGGTGGCGGCAGAGTATCTGAGAGAGACTGACGTGAGTGAGGCAACTCTCGTAGCGGGAGAATCGACCGCCCGCGCCGAAAAGAGCGGAGAGTAGCTTCAGGCAGCGAAGACTCGTTAAGCTGGGCCGAGGAGGAGACCCCTCGCGGCGTCAGGATTGAGGTCACGGGTTTGACGGAACCGACAGGCCAGGTTCGACAGGACGAGGAGATTCGAGAGGAGCTGGATCGACTCCGCTCCCAGATAGCCGATCTGCAGGAGTCGAAACGGCAGCTCGAGGCGGAGCTGCGAGACAGCTCCGCCACCGCTCAGGCGCCCATCACAACCTCCGCCGAACTCGAGGCCACCCTCCGCTGGTTCCTGCGGCGCGTCGGGATGATCCTTCAGGCCGAGAAGGCCGCCCTCATGCTCTACGAGCCGGAAACCGGCGAGCTCGCCGCCCAGTGGCCGGCGCTCGGAATGACCAGGGACGACGTCGAGGCCTTTCGCGTCCGCGCCACACAGGGCGTCTCCGGCCAGGTCTTCCGGGAGGGCCGGCCGGTCATCACCGATGACGCCATGAGCGACCCCCGGACCGTCAAGGAGAACGTCGCCCTCCTGAACATCCGCAACGTCCTCACCGTTCCCCTCGCCATCGAGCGCAAGGACGGTGACGGCCAGGTCGTCGAGAAGAGCGTCATCGGCGTCTTCAACGTCTTCAACAAGCGCGCCGGCCAGCGCTTCGCAGAGGAGGATGTCACTCTCCTCACCGCGCTCGCGAAGAGCGCCGCCTCGGTTATCTCCAGCGCCAAGCTCTACATCGCCGTCGCCGACGAGAAGCGCGAACTCGAGCAGACGCTCCAGGGAATGCTCGCCGGCGTCCTCGTCGTCGGCGACGACAACCGCGTTCGCCTCATGAACTCCGCCGCCAAACACATCTTCGGCATCCCCGGCGACGACGGCACCGGCAAGCTCCTCGGCCAGGTCATCCGCGACGAAGAGATCCACGACCTCGTCCGCTCCTGCCTCGAGGGCAACTCCGAGGCCACCGCCGAGCTGTCCATCTACTCCCCCGAGGAGCGCATCTACCAGGTTCAGACCGCACTCCTGCTCGGCGAGAACGGCGACGTATCCGGCGTCGTCGCCACCTTCAACGACATCACGGATCTGCGCAGCGTCGAGCGCATGAAGAGCGAATTCGTCTCCACCGTCTCCCACGAGCTGCGCACGCCGCTCACCTCCATCAAAGGCTTCATTCGCACCCTCCTGGACGACATCGAGGGATACTACGACCGCGAAACTCAGATGGAGTTCTACCGGATCATCGACACTGAGTGCGACCGCCTCGTCCGGCTCATCAACGACCTGCTCAACCTCTCCCGCATCGAGTCCGGACGCGCCCTCGATCTGGTCCTGGGGGAGGTCGACCTCGGCGACCTCATCGGCCGCGTCGTGGACAGCCAGCGCTCCTATACCGATCGGCACGAGTTCGACATCATCGTCCCCGAGGATCTGCCTCACATCAACGCCGACCGAGACAAGCTCGACCAGGTCCTCACCAATCTCCTCTCGAACGCCATCAAGTACAGCCCCGACGGCGGCAAGATCACCATCCACGCCCGGGAGATCGACGAGAACAAGGTCAGCGTGAGCATCACCGACCAGGGCATCGGCATCCCCGAGGACCAGATCAGCAGACTCTTCACCCGGTTCCACCGCGTCGACTCCCGCGATTCCCGCAAACAGTACGGAACCGGAATCGGGCTCTACCTCGTCAAGCACCTCATCGAGGCGCACCATGGAGAGGTCTCCGTCGCCAGCACCCAGAGCGAGGGCTCCACCTTCACCTTCGTGCTCCCCTCTGACCTCTCGCTGGATGAAGACGAGGAACAGACCACATCCTCTTAGGGCGGGCATCGGGAAACCGGAAGCACGACAGCGAACCGAGGTCCCTCACCGGGGCCTCTTTTTCAGCCACAATCGAACCCTGACGGGAGGTCTCATTGCGCGTCGCTCTCGGCTCGGACCATGTCGGCTTCGATCTGAAGCAGCTCGTTCTCGGGTGGCTCGCCGAACGCCACCTCGAGGTGCTCGACATGAGCCCCGGAACCTTCGACCCCACCGACGACTACCCCGACTTCGCCCGGCGCGTCGCCGAAGCCGTCGCCCGCGGCGACGCCGACTACGGGATCGCCATCTGCTCCACCGGCCAGGGAAGCTGTATGGCCGCCAACAAGGTCAAGGGCATCCGCGCGGCGCTCTGCCATGGCATCCTCTGCGCCCGCCTGAGCAAGCTCCACAACGACGCCAACGTGCTCTGCCTCGGCTCGAACATCGTCGGCCCCCTCCTCGCCCGAGAGATCGTCGACGCCTGGCTCGCGGAATCCTTCAGCACCGAGGAGAGGCACCGGCGCAGAGTGGCGAAGATAGCGGAGATCGAATCCGACAGCGGCGAGGGGCCGGAGTGAAGGCGCGACCGAGCTGGGACGAGTACTTCCTCGAGATGGCCCGCGTCATCGCCAGCCGTGCCACCTGCCTCCGGCGAAGCGTCGGCGCCATCCTGGTCCGAGACAAGCGGATCCTCGCCACCGGCTACAACGGCGCCCCCGCCGGCCTGCCCCACTGCGCGGAAGTCGGCTGCCGCCGCCAGCAGCTCGGCATCGCCTCCGGCGAGCGCCAGGAGCTCTGCCGCGGCCTCCACGCCGAGCAGAACGCCATCATCCAGGGCGCCTTCCACGGCGTCAGCGTCCGCGGCTCGACCCTCTACTGCACCACCCAGCCCTGTGTCATCTGCGCCAAGATGCTCATCAACGCCGGAGTCGAGCGCATCGTTTACGAGGGCGACTACGCCGACCAGCTCTCCCTCGAAATGCTCCAGGAGGCCGGTGTCGAACTCGTGCGCTTCTCCTGCCGGGACGCTGCCCCCCAAGGCGACGAGATGGCATGACCCTCCACGGCAACGAGGCAATCCTGATTGCCTACGGGGTGGGGGCCGCGGTCACGTGCGCCGTCACCCCCGCCGCCCGCCGTTTCGCCCTGCGCAGCGGCGCCCTCGACCACCCCAACGAGCGCAAGAAGCACACGAGCCCCCTCCCCACCTCCGGGGGCGTCGCCATCATCGCCGGCTTCTTGCTCGGCGCCCTCGCCGCCGGCGGCTACCACCAGGTTGCCCCGCGAGCGCTCATCGGCATTCTCGCCGGCGCTCTCATGGTCGCCCTCGTCGGGTTCGTGGACGACCGTATCGATATCCCCGCCAAGACCAAGCTCGCCCTCCAGATCATCTGTGTGCTCCCACTCCTGTTCTCGGGAATCACCATCAGCATGCTCTCCCACCCCCTCCTCCGCCAGCAGCAGATCTTGCTCCCCGTCTGGCTCTCCTGGACCATCACGACCCTCTGGGTGGTCGGGGTGACCAACGCCATTAACCTCATCGACGGCCTCGACGGCCTCGCCTCCGGCGTCGCCGCCATCGCCTGCGTCGCGCTCGCCTTCATCGCGCTCATGTGGGGCCAGTTCCCCGTCGCCCTGCTCTGCGCCGCGCTCGCCGGCGGCGCCGTCGGCTTCCTCCCCTGGAACTGGCACCCCGCCGGCATCCTTATGGGAGACACCGGCGCCTACTTCCTCGGCTATGTCATCGCCGCCGTCACCATCCTAGGCGCCTTCAAGATGGCCGCCGCCATCGCCATCTTCGTCCCCCTGCTCGTCCTCGCCGTCCCCCTCTTCGACACCCTCGTCTCCCCTCTGCGCCGCTTCCTCAACGGCCGCCCCGTCTTCGCCGCCGACCGAGAACATCTCCACCACCGTCTCGTCGCCCTCGGGCTCTCCGAGCCCAGAGTCGTCCTCCTCACCTACGCCGTCACCGCCCTCTGCGGCGCGGTCGCCATCTGGATGTCCCGCGCGGGGTAGCCGAGGAACCGCAGGACTCCCGCTCGTCCTGCCGTAACACACTCCAGAGGCAGGAAGGCAAATGCGCTTTGCCATCACATTGCTCGCGACGCACGCCATGATCCTCTGCGCGGCGGCCGGCGGCTGCGGCCAGGCCGCTGACTACCACGTCAGCCCCGCCGGCTGTGATACCGACCCCGGCGCCGCGGCCCATCCCTGGAAGACCATCGCCAAGGTCAACACCGTCGATTTCGAGCCCGGAGATCGCCTCCTCTTCGAGGGCGGCAAGACCTTCGCCGGCCCCATCAAGCTGGAGGCGCAGGACAGCGGCAGCGAGGGCAACAGGATTGAGATCGGGTCCTACGGCGAGGGCCGCGCGACGATCGACGGCGGCAATGGCAGCGCCCTGATCGCCAGGGGATGCAGCCACTTGGCCGTCAGGAATCTGAACTTCGTCGGTTCCGGCCGCAAGGCCGGCAACACCAAGAGCGGCGTCTTCCTGGTCGACGGCGACGACGTCGTGGTGGACCAGATCGAGGTGAGCGGCTTCCGCAGCTCGGGCCTCCTGCTGGGCGGCCTTCGCCAGGCGCGGGCGACGCACGTCTACGCGCACGACAACGGGGCCGACGGGATTGCCGTGGGATCGGGAGAGCGGCCGGAGGGGCGGTGGTCGGAAAATGTCACCCTCGGCTACTGCATCGCCGAGAACAATCCCGGGGACCCGTCGAATCTCACCAACCACAGCGGCAACGGGATCGTCGTCGGCCACGTCACCGGCTGTGTGATCGAGTATTGCGAGGCGATGAACAACGGCTGGGACATGCCCCGCACGGGCAACGGCCCGGTAGGGATCTGGGCCTGGAACGCCGACAGGGTACTCGTCCAGTTCTGCGTCGCCCATGACAACAAGAGCCCCGGGGATGACGGCGGGGGGTTCGACCTCGACGGCGCGGTGACCAACTCGATCATGCAATACAACTACTCGTATAACAATGAGGGGCCCGGGTACTTCCTCTGCCAGTACCCGACGGCGCCGGAGTGGAAGAACAACATCGTCCGCTACAACATCAGCGTGAACGACGGTCTCAAGAACAACCGTCGCTCGGGGATCGACGTGTACGGCGGCGACGAGCGTATGTCGGACGCCGAGGTGTACAACAACACGGTCTACAACAACCAGGGCCCGGCCGTGGGCTTCGGCGGGCTCCCTGTGCCGCGGGTGCGGTTCCGGAACAATATCTTCGTCGGCAGGGGCGAGCTGATCACGGGCGATGCCAGCTCCTCCCGTTTCGAGGGCAATCTCTACTGGTCCCCGGACGCCGACGGCTCTCTCGCGGCCGGCTGCAAGACCCTCGAGGAGTGGGCCAAGGTTACCGGCCAGGAGCAGGTTGAGGGCAAGTTCGTCGGCCTCTTCGCCGACCCCCTCGTCACCGGCGCCGGGACGGCGCCGGACATCAAGCCGGCGGACCTGGGGAAGCTCGCGGCCTACCATCTCCGGGAGGGCTCCCCGTGCATCGGCGCAGGCATCCCCATCGCCGACAACGGCGGGCGGGACTTCTGGGGAAACCTTCTGCCCGAAGGCGCGAGGCCGGCCATTGGCGCCAGGCAGGGGCCGTGAGGGCTGGAGGCAGGGAGCGGCGCAATGGGGGCTCTTTGCTCCGCTGTCCGCGGCCGTTGCGCGAAGCCCCACAGACTGTTATACTGAGGTTCGTATAGGCCGGGGGCCCATGGTGGCTGCCCCCGGTTATGTTCGGCAGGAGCGGAGGACGTGCGTATCGTCATCTTGGGATGTGGACGGGTCGGCTCGACCCTGGCGGCGATTCTGACGCGCGAGGGCCATCACGTCACCGTCATCGATCGCGACCAGGCGGCCTTCGACAAAGCGGCCCAGCGCCTCGGCCCGGCCTTCACGCAGGACACGGTCTGCGGCATCGGGATCGACCAGGTGGTCCTGCGCCAGGCCGGCATCGAGGAAGCCGACGCCTTCATCAGCGTCACCAGCGGCGACAACACCAACATCGTCGCCGCGCAGATGGCGCAGAAGCACTTCAACGTGCCCAAGGTCCTCGCACGGGTCTACGATCCAATCCGCGCCGACGCCTACCGGGAGGCGGGGCTCGAAACCATCTGCGCCACCACCATCATCGCCGGGCTGTTCCACGACCTCGTCCTGGGGCGGTCGCTGCGAACGATTCAGGAGTACATCGACACCGCCTCTCCGGGCTCCGAGAGGTCTGGGGACTGAGAGGTTTCGAGCCGTGGAGCGCAACCGATGTATGTAATCGTTGTGGGCGGGGGCAAAGTCGGGTACTACCTCACGCGAACCCTCATTTCCGAAGGCCACGAGGTCACGCTCATCGAGCAGCGCCGTCCCCGCGTGGCGCGCCTGACTGCCGAATATGGCGAGGCGGTCGTCGTGGGCGACGGATGTGAGGTCCGCGTCATGGAGGACGCCGGCATGGCGCGCGCCGACTGCGTCGTCGCCGTCACCGGCCACGACGAAGACAATCTCATCATCTGTCAGATGGCCCAGCGCTACTTCGGTGTCCCCCGCCAGATCGCCCGCGTCAACAACCCCGAGAACGAAGACATCTTCCACCTGCTCGGCGTCGACGAGACCGTCGCCAGCACCCGCATCATCTACAGCCTTATCGACCAGGAGGTCGAGACCGGCGCATCCCTCCTGCTCACCGCTCTCAAGCGCGGCAATATCGTCATCGTCAGCGTCGACCTTACAGCCGAATCCCCCGCCGGCGGCAAGATGGTCAAGGACATCCATCTCCCCGGCGAGTGCGTGTTGGCCGCCATCATCCGACAAGAGCACATCCTCTTGCCCAGCGGGACCACGGTGCTGGAACCCAATGACACCGTCATCGCGGTCGCTGACCCCGACTCCCAACATGCGTTGCGGGATGCCCTGGTCGGAGCCCCCGCGCCCGGGCCGCGTCGGAACAGCCAATAAGCGATAACCAGGCATATACGCGTTCATGAAAAGGAGACGGATCTCGTGAAGATCGGAGTGCTCACTGGAGGGGGAGACTGCCCCGGGCTCAATCCTGCCATTCGCGCCATCGTCATGCACGCTCTCGACTACGACGACGAGCTCGTGGGCCTGCGCCAGGGCTGGAAGGGCCTGCGCGAGGGCATCACCATGCCCCTCACCCTGGAGGTCGTCGAGCCGATCATCAACCAGGGCGGCACCATCCTCGAAGCCTCGCGCACGAATCCGCTCAAAGACGAGCGGTCCACCAGCGACTGCCTCAACACCGCGAAGAAGCTCGGGCTCGATGCCCTGATCGCGCTCGGCGGCGAAGACACGCTCGGTGGGGCCCACGGCATGTGCGCCCGCGGGCTCAACTGCGTCGGCGTCCCCAAGACCATGGACAACGACCTCAGCGCCACCGACTATACCTTCGGCTTCGACAGCGCCGTCTCGGTCGCCGTGGACGCCGCCGACCGCCTCAAGGACACCGCCCGCTCCCACCAGCGGGTCATGATTCTCGAGGTCATGGGGCGCCACGCCGGATGGGTCGCCCTCCACACCGGCGTCAATGCCGGCGCCGACTACATCCTCATCCCCGAGATCCCCTTCGACCGCGCGGCGCTCGTGAGCCACATGAACGAGATGAAGGCGCGCGGCAAGGGATGGGGGCTCGTCGTGGTCTCCGAGGGCGTCAAGCCGCCCGAGGTCGAGGAAGGCGAGACCCACGCCAAGGACGAGTTCGGCCACGAGAAACTCGGCGGCATCGGCGGATACGTCGCCGCCGTCATCGAGAAGGATACCGGCATCGACACCCGCTATGTCTCGCTCGGGCATATCGTGCGCGGCGGCGCGCCGACGCCCTTCGACCGCTGGCTCGCCACGCGAGTCGGCCTCAAAGCCGTCGATCTGGTGCACGAGGGCAAGTTCGACCACATGGCCGCCCTCCAGGGCACCGATATCGTCGGCGTTCCCCTCGAGGCCGCCGTCGGCGAACTCAAGGTCATCCCACGAGAACTCTACGATGAGGTGAAAACCCTCTTCAGCCGATAGACCGGCTCCGAGTCGCGCCAGCCAGGGCGGCCCGGCGATGACAGGAGTCCGGCCGCCTTCGCGCGACAGACAGATCCCGAACACAGGAGGAAACGGGCATGCCGTTAGTCACATCCAAAGAGCTGTTGCTTCAAGCGCAGAAGGGCGGATACGCCATCGGAGCGTTCAACGCCAACAACATGGAGTGCGTCAAAGCCGTCATCGAGGCGGCCGAGGAGGAGCGCGCCCCCGTCATACTCCAGGTCAGCCAGGGCGCCATCAAGTACGCCGGTCTGCGGATGGCCACGGAGATGGTCAAGACCGCGGCCGAGGAAGCCAGCGTCCCCGTCGTGCTCCATCTGGACCACGGCACCAGCTTCCTCCAGAACGTCCAGTGCCTCCACGTCGGCTTCACCTCCCTCATGTACGACGGCTCCGCCGAGCCTCTGGACACGAACATCGAGATCTCCGCCAAGATCTGCGAAATCGCCCACGCCGTCGGGCTTCCCGTCGAGGCCGAACTGGGTAAGATACCGAAGATCGAGGACTATGTGGACGCCAAAGAGGCGGACGCGCTGCGGGCCAGGCCCGAGGCCGAGCAGGTGGACGCCCTGCGCAAGCAGGCCGGGCCGAACGTCGAAGCCCTGATGGCCGATCCGTCTCAGGCCGAGCGCTTCGTCAAGACCACGGGCATCGACTCGCTCGCCGGCGCCGTGGGTTCGATCCACGGGATGTGGGCCGACATCTGGCCGCTGCGCCGCGACCGGATCGAGGCGCTCCGAAAGGCCACCAATCTGCCCCTCGTCTGCCACGGCAGCAGCGGCGTTATCCGCACCCGCGCCGATGCAGAGGCGAAGGGCGTGACCCTCAAGCCCAACGAGTGCACGCTCGAGGAAGCCGTCCAGATCGGCATCTGCAAAGTCAACGTCGCCACCGCCGTCAGCATGGCTTTTCTCAAGGGCGCTTGGGAGGCGTGGCAGGAGCGCCGCACGGAGAAGGATCTTCGCAAGATCCTCCTCCCCGGTCTCCAGTCGGCCAAGGAGCTGGTCCGCGGGTACATGCGGCTCTTCGGCTCCTCCGGCAAGGTCGCGGGCGCGTCGTCGGTGGCGGCGAGCGAGATCAAGCACTCCGAATAGAACCCATTTCATAACCTGCCTGCCACAGGATACGCCTCTTCCTGGGCCGCTGTCTGCCGGTTATGAAATAGCCCCTAGCCACATTTGAGTTACGAACTGGAGGTTGTGACAGTGAAGCCTAGGCTCATCTTCGGCTGGACCGCCCTCTTCGGAGCGGTCTCCAGCCTGGCATTCGCCGCGGAGGCGGATGTCGTGCTCCCCACCTTCGAGCAGAGCGACTGGACCCTCGTCTACATCGTGCTCGCCTCCGCCTTCGTGGCGCTGTTCTACGGATGGCACCTGGCGCGGAAGACCACCGCCCACGACCCCGGCTCCCAGGCCATGCAGGATGTCAGCGCCGCCATTCAGCAGGGCGCCATGGCCTACCTGGGACAGCAGGTCAAGACCATGGTCTGGTTCGTGATCGTCATCGCCATCGGACTCTTCTTCTTCTATCGGGGCGCCCCCGGCATGACCCCGACCCTCGCCGCCGGCATCTCGGTGGCGTTCCTCATGGGCGTCGCCGCCTCCTACGGCGCC
>Ga0307379_10010315_pt1 | contig 12369 bp, 13 predicted proteins | sample UN2MG_FD_202237 | JGI IMG/M metagenome (GOLD analysis project Ga0307379, IMG submission 202237) | Soil microbial communities from Risofladan, Vaasa, Finland - UN-2 | ecosystem: Environmental > Terrestrial > Soil > Coastal area > Acid sulfate soil | place: Finland: Risofladan, Vaasa | collected... | reverse complement strand
AGGGAAGCACAGAAACGTGGAGACGAACTTGGACTTACAGATGAAGAAGTCACATTTTACGATGCGTTGGCAGACAATAAAAGCGCGAGAGATTTGCTAGGTGAAAACATCCTAAAGGCTATGGCACGAGAACTTACAGATCTCATTAAAAAGAACGTGAGCATTGATTGGAAGTTACGGGAAACCGTGAGAGCAAAACTACGAGTCATGGTGAAAAAACTATTAAAAAAGTATGGTTATCCACCCGATAAAAGACAAATGGCAACAGATTTAGTCTTAGAACAAGCAGAGTTATTATCAGATAAATGGGCAATATAAATAAACAACACCGTATATGAATTTCATATAACTATCGAAAGGAGGAAAAAATGGACGACCCTAAGTCATTAGATAGCGTCTTCAAAGAGAAAATCTTTAGAATTCCTGATTATCAACGTGGTTATGCTTGGCAAATAAATCAATTTAAAGATTTTTGGGAAGATTTGATGAATCTCTCTGATGACGATGAACGCTCACATTATACTGGAGTCCTTACATTAAAACAATTTGCAAAAGGTGAAATTACTAAAGAACAATTTGAACAAATGAAAAAAGACCTTGAATATTAGTACAAACACATTAAATTAAAACCGTGTTAATGCTTTCTCCCCTCTTGTCCCTCAAGATATGTTTTTAAGGCAGGAATTGTTTCAATCTAGGGTTGCGTGACGTAAAATGCCTTCATTGGAGGAACATTGTGCTGTCAGTAAAAAAAGAACCGGCAAGGAATACAGAGAATTGCATGAATGGATTGATGCACCAAAAGAATACCTTGGTAAAAATCACAGGATAGAGCGACATGCAGGCACAGAGATTTACAGGGCGTTCATTGCGGAGAAATTCGGGGATAAAGCGGTTATCGAATGGCTTTTCCATATCGCTATTGATAACCTTCAAACAGCATACAAGGCATCCAATGATATCTATAGGGACCGCACTTTTAATTATTACAGGTTTGCATTGTCGAAAGGAGATGAAGTGTTTTTTGACTGCGGGAAACTTAATGAGGTGCAATTGTTAAAGAAATTCAAAGGGGAAGAAGATTAGAATTAAAAAAATATATCCGTGTCAATGCTTGACCGCTGATAGTATATAAAGGTATCATTTTGTATGCTTTTTCTCCATATACATGCTAATAATCGTTATGTTAACTATTCTATAATCAGATACATCGGGATGACTAACACATCCCCACTTTCACTTTGTCTAAAATTTCTTCGATTCATTTTCTACCTCCCGACTTTACGACATTATATTTGATGCGAGAAGTAATATACATTTATCTTTTTAATTCTTTTGCAATAAAATTTTTATAATACCAGTGTGACAGATCTTCAACATCAAAGTATTCTTCAAAATGAAAAAAGAAAAAAACAACCCTTTGTTGTATAGTATTGATTATTTGAGTTTTTTTAGGATCAATTTCGCTACTTTCTCCCCAGAAAGAAGCATGCCACCAAAAATCGGACCCATACGCGGTGCTCCGTAGACTGCATTTGCACCCATCCCCGCAACAAAAAGACCAGGATAGACCTCTTTTGTATTTTCCACCACGGTCCTTTCCCCTACCTCAGCACACATGGAACGTTCTTTTTCCAAATCACCGCTTGGTGTGTTCAGAGCACCAACCTTTCGTCTCACTATATGACAAATCTCAGCTGCATGCCCCGTGGCATCGATACAATACTTCGCACGAATCGATAGAGGGTCCACATGCAAACCTGCAATCTCAACCGCACTCCAGTTGATCACAAAGCCATTGACCTTCTTTTTGTTCAAAAGCACATCCTCAACAGATATCGTATTGAATATCCGAGCACCTGCATCAATTGCAGCTGAACAGAGTTTTGTGGTGACCTCAAGAGAATCAGCACTATAATACCCGTCTCCCTCGTTCTTCACTCGGACACCAACATCCTCTAAAATATATTTAGATTCTTCTTGCACGACAATAACAGGGAATGTCATACCACCACCCCACATACCACCGCCTACCGAAAGCTTCCGTTCGAACACGATCGTTTTTTTACCTGCATTAGCCAAATATTTCGCAGCGGTTAAACCAGCAGGGCCAGCACCAGCGATAACGACATCTACATCAAAGCTATCGCTGAATTCTTTAGAAAAACGTTCAAAGATAATTCTGGTAACCATGACATCATCGATACTGATATGAAACACCTCGTATCGACCCATATTTCACGAACATTATTAAACATACCGCTAACCATTTATATTCTTGTAGATGTTCACCGTTTGTGCTGAAAATCAGACGTGCGCAACCGAACGATATTTTTCCAGTAATCGACCTTGCGTTCGACACGTTACCAGAGCGCTACACCCCCTCAATCTTCAACCAATTCTACGAATCATTCCCCGCCGGTTTTTTCATAGCCCTAAAAAATAATTCAATCATCGGTTTTCTTATCGGTATTAAAACCTCACCAAATATCGCACGAATCCTCATGCTTGCAGTAAAAGAAAAGAATCGGAAACAAGGCATCGGTACAGCACTGCTTTCGCAATTCCTCTCAGAGATGAAACATCAAAACGTCAGTCGGGTGGAACTTGAAGTCCGCACGACAAACCAAGGTGCTCTTGATTTTTATAAAACACAAGGATTTACCCTTCAAGATATACTTCACCACTTCTATCAAAATGGAGAAAATGCATACAGTATGAGAAAAGATCTATAGCCGATGAGTTTCTTTTTCTCGCTCAGTCATAAACCGGATAGCCATCTGATCCAGACGATTCGCAATTTTCTCTAAACCAGGATCACCATTATTGGTCGAAAGAATCCCTGCGACATCTTTACTTAACGTAAACACCGCGAGTTTATGCTCTCGTTTTGATTTGTGAATCTGATAGGGTGTAATCTCTAATTTCTCATAGGAACTATGGTCACACCCATTATGTTCACAGATCTGTTCAAGTTGACTTCGTATCTGATATAAAAACGTGTGGAGTTGGATAAGTTCGTCTTTCTGCATTGTTACTGCCTTTCCCATGTCAAGAATACTATATTGACCTTTTATATTTTTTCACGGTTGTTTCGTATGTAACTGCCTAACACTCGCATGATTGTTTAGGTGTTTTGTATGGTATAAAATTATTGAAAGTCATTTTTTGTCAACACTTTGACCGCTTTAGGCATTTTGACGACGTTCCCTAGCTTGATACCAACGATTTCTTTAACGTTTTTGTTATTTGCGATATCCAACAATCGTTGTGTGACAATACCGTCAAAGACGACCGCAGAGACATTATCACCTTTCTTAATCTCATCGGTGAGCTCACGGACAGGGATAGTACGGATTTCTTTTCCGTTCGCATCCAACAACACCGCCTTTAAGGAGCCAGATATCTCATTAAGAATCGTTTCGTAATTCTTTTGTTTCTCTGTCGTAATCACTGGTTCTTCAACGTCTTCAGAGCTATCCTCATCTTCCTTCCGCGTCTGTTGCTGTTCCTTTTTCTTTGAGAAAAATTCTTTTTTCATCCTTTGTGGCTGCTTCTCACCGTTCTCTTGACGCTTGTCTTCCCCGTTCTTGCTTTCAATTTTGATATTATACATATCCATATATTGCTCACGTGGTATCTTATTTTTCAATGATTTCATGATGAGTTTCTGAGGGATTTCCTCAACCTCTCTTGTCTGCGGAGCCCGTGCAATAAAATCAACATCAGCAACCTGCAAAAGCTCTCGTAGAATCAACTCTCCACCACGATCGCCATCAACAAAAACAGTCGTTATTTTTTCTTTTGAAAGATCAATAACGGTTCGTGGGACATTGGTACCACCCACTGCAATGACGTTTTTAATCCCATATTTCAACAGGTTTAACACATCACGTCTGCCTTCAACGATAACAATCGCATCACTCTCATTGATGTTCGGACCAGCAGGACAGTGATCATGACCGAAGCTTGTGATTTCCTCTATTTGAACGGCTTGGCGAACATTCTCTGATATACTTTCGCTATCGGTCTTGCTTTTTTCCATCACATCATTTAACAATGCCTTCGCTCGCTCAATGACCTGTTTTCTTCGTGAGACACGTACATCCTCTACTTCCTCGACATGAATCGTGGCTTTACAAGGACCGACACGATCGATACTTTCGAACGCTGCTGCAAGGATAACCGTTTCTACCTTATCTAACGACGTTGGTAATGTTAGAACACCATCGCTTTTCCCGTTCTTGGAATCAAGCTCTACCTCAATTCTTCCAACCCGGGCGGATCGTTGCAACTCACGAAGATCAAGTTCATCACCAAGAAGCCCTTCGGTTTGACCAAAAATGGCTCCGACGACATCGGATTTCTCAATAATTCCATCTGCCTTTATTTTAGCCTTAATCAAATATTTTGTAGTTGACGGGTCAATGACCATTATCTTCACCTCTATGTTCACATCAACTCTTTGAAAAATAGCACCTGCTTCTGCACGAAGCGACAGAGGTCTTTCTTTTTTCTCTCAACCTTACGTCTTTCTTTGCATATATTTCGAGAGTAAGTAAATCGGTAATCTTAAGGTAATGAAGTACCATTTTTCATTAAGTTGATACTTAATATTGTTGTATAGACCTTGCGTCATATTTAAATGTTGTGCTTAGTATTCAGACATGATTTTCATGGCTGAGAAAATTTTTATTGGCGTCGCATGGCCCTACGCGAATGGATCCTTACATCTCGGACATATCGCCGGATGTTACCTTCCAGCGGACATCTTTGCTCGATACAATCGACTGAAAGGTAGGGATGTCCTCATGGTTTCTGGGAGCGATGAACACGGTACCCCTATCACGATTACCGCTGATAAAGAAAAAACAACACCACAAGCAATCGTCGATCGGTACCATAAAGAACATACCGAAAATATGAAACAGCTCGGTATCTCCTTTGACCTTTTCACCAGAACAACAACAACGAATCACGAAACAACTGTCCAAGAAATCTTCCTCGACCTGTATCAGAAGAAACATATCAATCGAAAAAGTATAGATGCTTTCTTTTGTCCTAACTGCAAACGATTTCTCCCGGATCGCTATGTCGAAGGAACCTGCCCACATTGCCAAAAAGAAGGAGCCCGAGGAGATCAATGCGACAACTGCGGAAAACTCCTTGATTCATTCGAACTACTGAATGTGACCTGTAAAGTATGCGGGGGAACACCGGTCAAACAAAAAACAGAACATCTATTTTTTGCCTTAAGCTTCTTTGAACAAAAGCTCATCGAATGGCTGAAAGATAAGAAATATTGGAAAGCAAACGTCCTGAAATTTACAAATAATTGGTTACAGAACGGATTACATGACCGTGCGATCACCCGTGATATTAGTTGGGGGATTAAGGTCCCTGTGTTCAGCTTTGAAAACAAACGCATCTACGTCTGGTTTGACGCGGTGATAGGGTACCTGTCAGCAAGTAAAGAGTGGTCAAAAAAACAAAAAGAACCATCGAAATGGCAGGAATGGTGGAAAAACCCAGCGGCAAAACATTACTATTTCCTTGCAAAGGACAACATCCCGTTCCATTCCATTATCTGGCCATCTATCCTGATGGGGTACGATGACACATTGAATCTTCCGTATAATATCCCAGCGAACGAATATCTTACGTTAAAAGGAGAGCAATTCTCAAAAAGCAGAGGCGTCGGAATTTGGGTTCCTGAAATTCTGAGACGGTTCGACCCTGATGTCATTCGATATTATCTGTCTATAAATATGCCGGAGAATAAAGACACGGACTGGACATGGAACGATTTTGTCTCAAAAAATAATGACGAACTGCTTGGAACCCATGGGAACTTTATCCACCGAGTCGTTACCTTCACAAGCAAGAACTTCGGCGCCATCCCAGATGCTAGCACCCTTAACGAAATGGATAAAGAGGCTCTCCAAAAGATACAAGAAACCCATAAAGAGGTTGGAGAAGAACTCGAACAATGCTCATTTAAAAAAGGATTACGAGCAGCAATGAACCTCGCACAATATGGGAATGTATACTTCGACCACAACCAACCCTGGATACTGCTCAAAACCGACCCAGAACGCTGTCGAACCGTCATGCATATTAGCTTACGTCTCGTACAAGCACTTGCGGTCTGTATGGCACCCTATCTTCCATTCTCCTCAAATCGCATTTGGAAAATGCTTGGACATACACACCCGATAAAACATTGGGATGACGCACTTATGGAATTACATCAAAAAACACCTCTTGAAACACCGACACCTTTATTTAAGAAACTCGAATTAACGGACATCGTGACCACCACGGATCCGTTCTCCAAACTTGACTTACGTGTCGCTAAAATCCTTGAGGTTTCAGATCATCCGCAGGCTGATAAGTTGTATATCATGCAGGTTGATCTCGGACCACTGGGAAAACGGACAATCGTCGCTGGGATGAAACCCTACTACCAGAAACAAGAGATCGCAGGAAAATCAATTGTGATGGTTACAAATCTCAAACCTGCGGTGATTCGAGGTGTTGAATCAAAAGGAATGCTTCTTGCCGCAACCGATGCAACGAACATAGTATCCTTATTAGACCCAAAAGATGTTTCTGCTGGTGCTGAGGTCGGAGTCGACGGTATCGCCAGAGAACCAGCTGCAGAGCTTGAATTTGAGGTGTTTAAACAAGCACCAATGACGGTTAATGAGAAAGGAGATGTGGTGTATAACGGAAAACCATTGAAAGCAAAAGACACCATCATCGTCACCGATAGAAAAGTAAAGGAAGGCGCGAAAATATCATAAGAGGCAAAAATACCATGAACACATCTATCGTAGTAGATACAGAACTACCAGTAAAAATACTCAATAAAGGCAAAGTACGGGATATCTACGAGGTGAATAATCATCTCTTATTAATAATCGCCACTGACCGAATCTCTGCATTTGATATTGTTCTACCAGACCCGATACCGTCGAAAGGCGTCTGTCTTACCCAACTGTCGAAATTTTGGTTTGACTACATAAAAAAAAGTGTCCCCAACCATGTGATATCCACCGATGTGAAAGATTTTCCAAAGGAATTACAGGCGTATCATTCACAATTAGCAAACCGCAGCATGCTTGTCAAGAAAACAAAGGTCACCCCAATAGAATGCATCGTACGTGGATATATCTCCGGGTCAGCCTGGAGTTCCTATAAAAAAGATGGGACGGTCTGTGGGATAAAGCTCCCAGGGGGCCTACAGGAGTCAGAGCAATTTCCTGAACCACTTTTTACTCCATCTACGAAGGCAAAATCAGGTCATGACATCAACATCTCAGTCTCGGAGATGAAACAAGTGGTTGGTTCTGATATTGCAGATATATTAAATGACTATTCTCTTAAGATTTACAATACCGCGGTTACCTATGCAAGAAAACGTGGGATTATCATCGCAGACACAAAGTTCGAGTTTGGCATATTTGACAATGAGGTCATCTGGATTGATGAGGCCTTAACCCCTGATTCATCACGGTTTTGGCCTACTGAGAGTTACATTTCAGGTAAAAGACAACCAAGTTATGATAAGCAGTATGTTCGTGATTATCTGAATTCAACCGGATGGGATCATAATTCGACCCCACCGACTCTCCCGCAAGACGTCATTAATGAAACCACAAAGAAATATCAAGAGGCTTACGAGAAAATAACCGGAAAGAAATTTCTTTTCGCTTAAAAAGAGAACAATACTGGAAACATTTTTTCAGATACAAAGCAAAGACGACAAAAGATTTTAAAAAAAGAAATCTTTGTAACAGGTGAGTAATTTTATCTGATTTAATTGAATTTCTTGAAAAAAATTACATAAAATCTGAACCTCGAACACCAGTTCGTTCATATCACATACCATAAAAATCAATGCGTATAACACCATCGGTTATACTACAGAACAGGAATTTACGATTGAAAAGTTCCTCTTAGGCGTCGTTATCCTTCCTGAACGGGTGAACGCCAATCAAGACCAGGGGTCCTCACCCCGATTTTTGGAACGAGAGGGAAACGTCGTTTATGCTGACTTGTTATACGCATCTTTCGGATACGTTCGATCTGTCCCTTGGACGCATGGGTTGTTTTCTGTATTTCACTGATATCAAGTTTAAGCTCCAACCCAAATAAAATCTGATCAAGGGTCGGATAACCCATGCGAAGCTCTTTTTCATCGGTCTGCCCTGCCCATAGTCCCGCGGTCGGTGGTTTTTTGATAACCGGAGCAGGGACCTTCAAATATTTCGCTAGCTGATACACCTGGGTTTTATACAGATCACCAAGAGGCTGAAAATCAACGCCACCATCCCCATACTTCGTGAAATACCCGACCAAGATCTCTGATTTATTGGACGTTCCACATACCAAACTACCAGTCTCATTAGCATATTCATATAAGAGAATCATGCGTACACGTGGTTTGATATTTGCTAGCGTTATTTTCTTTTGTTGCTGCAGGGAGCTATGGAATGATTTCACAAAGGGAGAGATCTCTATTTCCTCATAACGGATATGAAATGTTTTTTTAAGGAGGTGTATGTGTTTCCTATCAAGAGCAGGTGTGGTTTCATCAGGAAGAAAAATACATTGAACGTTGCTGACCCCAAGTGCCTCTTTACAAAGGATCGCACTCACCGCGGAATCCACACCACCAGACAGACCTAACACCACGCTGGAACAACCAGAGCTTTCCACATAGGTTTTAATAAATTCTTTTATGACGGTTGCAACATCTTTGGGATTAATAGAGAGATTAATCATGCTCATTTCGCCACCCAGGTTTCGATCGATTCCAGTATCAGAGATTCTGCTTCTACCAAGACCTTGTTATCAACAGAACTAAATGAAGAACGAGCAATCGCAAGGGGGATTCTGCGAAGGTAATCAGACATCCGAAGGTCCCTACGCAACGTCGTATTGTAATGATCTTCCACAATGTCATTCATCAGGTTGAGATACTTGTTGACATTTTTCTCAGAGGCAGAAATCGTTGGCTCATACCGTCGGGCAAGTTTCACCCATTGATCATAATAATCATGTTTCTCTTTCATCTCACTGGTACCGTAGAATTTTTTCCGAAAGAGATTGAGCCGATCTTCTTTCCCAATGTTTTGGACTTTTACGACCAATGCACATCGACTCATCAGAAGCGGAGATAACCCGATATCTTTTAACGCGTTCTTCCCGAATACCTGAGATTTCGGGTTTGCAAACGCGATCATAATAAACCTGCTTTCAATGTTCTGATGCAGTTTTGCGGAATGCACGCTACATTTCCCATTCGAAAGCAATTCATAACAATACTCAATGTCGTCCCCAGGTATCTTATCAAACTCATCGACTAAAACAAGTTTCCGGTTTGCATGAGGGAGCGCACCCAGATCACCAGTTCCAAGATGGCAGACAAGACCCGATCGAGTGGTGTTTGCACCAATGGTAGTGATCTCTGAGAATTGCTCGGAGATGATTTCCTTAGCCATAGTTTTACTACTCCCTGGTTCTCCGATAATCAAGGAATGCACAGGTTCATCAAACGTAGAAAACATGCTAGCAGCTATTACCTTTTTCATGATGTCATTGCCATGGATCTCCTGAAACACGTTCTTCCAAAATCCGTCAAATCCGCGTTCCTTTGCAAACTTTTTCAGTTCATCCTCAGGAAGATAAATCCCGCTTTTTTCACGTTCCATTATCTTCTTTGAATCAAGGATCTCCCGAAGACTTTCCGCTTTTGAAATAACTTTGGAAAACGCCTCTGATTTCCGTGACAGCTTCAACACGTTCCCTTCGATGGTTAACGCCGCGTTTCCCCAGCCGACCACATAGACATCTAAGGCGTTCAGAATCGATTTGATGACTGCTCTATCAGTTTTTTTAGAGGTAACCTCAATAAGATCTCCGTTGGTAATAGCGATATCAAGGATGTTTTCGTTTGCAAGGATATTTCGAGCTCGTTGAACAAGCATCGTACCTTTACTGCCTCCCATCCCCAGTGAAGAAACAGACATGATGGCAATCTGCTCTAACGTAGTAATCCCCATATTTTCTAATTTCTTTCGATCAGAGGGAACAACGCTAAGTAAGGTAAGATCATCTTCCATAAGACACCATGCGAACAGGCAATATCCATGTAGGAGAATTAAAAGTTTCGGGTACAATACGGATTTAAAAGAACACGCATTTTTTATTCACGATGAATCCGTCTGCTCAAGTGATATTTTTTCATTTCTCGTTCAAGGTACCGATACACCGTTGGGTGTTCGCTACCACTCAGCAGCATATCAAGTGCCTTTTTTGCAATATCCATCGATTCAAAATCTGCTATCACAGCAACAGTATGACCATAGACTGCTAGGATTCCCCCAGTCAGACCTTCGATAACTCGCTTTGTTTTTCCTTCACGTCCAATGACCCGTGCTTTCACTCTGATAAGATGGGACTCCTTTTTCCCGATATAATCATAGATATCAAAGATAAACAACTCTGTTTCCTCCCCAAATAAACGAAACGCATGGTCCGGTGAAAACCCCCGTCCGATAGCACGGACAACATCCTCAACCTTCAAAGGGACAAGAGGGTCTTTTGCCCCCTGTTCATTAAACGACACATCCCCTTCCTCAGAATCGATTTCCAGGTGCATCTGTGAGATCCTCTCAATCGTCTTTTTCGTCTCACCGTCCTTGCCGATCAAGACACCGACACGTTCTTTTGGAATACGTACATATTTCATCGTTTATCCCTTCTTTTTTTTCACCAATTTCTCAAAGATGAGGTGTTCATCGCTTTCTATGTCGTATCTTTTGAAATAGTGGACGATATTATGAATATCCCTCTGGAGGAATTCTAAGGAAGACGGATGATCAAACAACACTCCTTGACCAACGTCAATGATATATGGTTTCTGACGAAACATTAGAATATTAAATGCACTAAGATCGGCATGGACGACTTCTGCTTTGTACATCCTAGTGATAAAGGTCATGATTTCGTCAAAGACCTTCTGAGGGTTTCGAAGAACCACGTCCTTTAACATAGGCGCTGGTTTATTCGCATCACCAATATACTCCATTATCAAAATGTTTTGTACACATTTTAATGGGGCGGGTACACGTACGTTTGCTTGACGTAATAAAACAAGGTTTTTATACTCTTTTTTTGCCCATTCTTCGATAATATCCCGTCTGTTTTTATACCCGTAAGCAAACCGAGGATCACCTTCGATATACGAAGCGATATGTTTAAAGGTCATCGTTGACGTTCGGAAGATTTTAATCGCAACAAACTCTTTTTCAGGGGTGGTCCCCCGAAAGATATTTGCCTCTTTTCCCGTGGAAATTGGAAAATCTACTTGATCAATTATTTTATCTGAAATCAATTTCCCTAGTCGCAGAAGTGTCTGTTTATCAAACACCTCGCCAAACGTCTTTCGATCAAAAACCACGCGGTCTAATATCACCTGTGATTGCCGATCGAGTTTTTTCAACCACTTATCATTAAGAAGTTCATCAGAAGACATTAATTTCCTCTGGAAGCATTTTTCTTCTGCTCAGACTACTTGCCTGAGTCCTACTGTAACGAAAAACAATGTCTGCTTTCTCATTTTGGATATCCCATGGTTTGATAATAAGCAGATCACCAGCGCGCACCCGAGCCTTCCGTTTCATCTTTCCAGGGATTCGAGCCATACGAGATTTTTTATCCTCGCAGACAACATGGATACGAGAACCACCAAGTAATTGATCTGCAATTGCAAACAACTCATTATGTTTTCGATTCGGTAACGGTAACCGATAGTATCCTTCCTCGCCATCTTGTGTTGTCCCCTTCGGATTATGTGTCCTTGCATACGTATTCTCAGGTGGTGTCATATCTCAAAGCCCCAATGAATCAGAAACCTTCTTAAGCGCATCTAAACTCAGCTCAAGAAACGTCTGAATTTCTAGTTCCATATCTCCACACAGTTCAATTCGTTTTCGGTTACACCCCGCTGCAAAGGATTTATCCTTAAACTTCGCTAGTAAGGTCTTTGGAGTCACATCCGCGAGCTTCTTGGAGGGCATAACGAGTGCTGCAGCAATAATAAGACCAGATACCGCATCAGCAGCAATCAATGATTTATCAAGATAGGTCTGCGGAATCTGAGCGGTATATTGATAGTTATGTGCTTTAATTGCGTTAATTGCCTCTGCAGGTAACAAATCATATAATACTTTTACTGTTATTTGTGAATGCTTCTCTGGCTCGTTTTTTGTAAAATCATAATCTAAGTCATGGAGCAGCCCTGTCAATCCCCAGAGTTCTGGGTCTTCGCCTAATCTCTTTGCCATCTCCACGAGGATC
>Ga0307379_10010314_pt1 | contig 12374 bp, 11 predicted proteins | sample UN2MG_FD_202237 | JGI IMG/M metagenome (GOLD analysis project Ga0307379, IMG submission 202237) | Soil microbial communities from Risofladan, Vaasa, Finland - UN-2 | ecosystem: Environmental > Terrestrial > Soil > Coastal area > Acid sulfate soil | place: Finland: Risofladan, Vaasa | collected... | reverse complement strand
AACGAAGACTGGACCTCCTTTCACGCCGCGCGCATCGAGCGGGAACAACAAACGCTCTACCCCTATCGTGACCACCTCGCCAGCTTCCTAAACCACGCAGCTTGACGCGATCCGGGGGTTGCAACCGAATCAATTCGGCGCCGTGACATGGAGCGTAGCCGGAACGCCCCAGGAGCTGTCTAAGGATGGCCCGGCCGCCGGGGTCCCCAACATTGCCCGACGGAACATTGACTGGTAGAGCCGCTGCCGACGGCATAGAATGCTCCCGTAGTAGACGGGCGGCGAAACGCGATTCATCTTGGACGGTCGCCCGGCTGAGAGCGACGTACGGCGAAGGCGACGTTTCCGCACAACTTTGAACTTCCCATGGGCGACAGGTGAGAATGCGGAGGATTTCACCGTCTGTGTGCCAGACGGCAGGAATGTTGATGATAGGAGCAGGGCGAGCGGTGATGCTGGTCGCCGCCATTTCGGCGGTGTTGGCGTCCCCTCTCTACAGCCGCGAGGAATCTCGCGCCCCGGCCGGCAGCAGCTTGAATTGCACGACCTTTTGGCGCGTGCTGTCGCTGTATGGCCTGGCCGACCCAAGAAGCATTGCCGAAGCGAATCGGATGCTGGATGCGGTCCTGCCCAGGGGCCAAGAAGAAGCGACCGATCCGGAGGACAAGTTTACCTCGTGGAAATGGGTACACGGAAAGAGTACCCCACGCTCGCCGAGTTCCGGTGGCACGTCCAAACAGGCACCTTGATTTCGCAAAGCTACCAGGAAGGCATCTGGGACGTGCGTTACCGAAGCGGCGACCGGGAAATGTCTTTGCCGAAGGACCTCATTAGGGACGTGGTGCTCGACAAGTGCGTAGATGGCGTCCGGGTCGAGCCGAGCGTGCACGTCAGCAGCTTCTCGGAGCTGAAGGACGGCGTGCTCACGGTCCGCTGGAAGGGCCAGGTGCACACCGTCGACTTGCGGCGGGATACCGGAACCGTGTCGACTCAAACTATGCGGTAATTCGTGCCAGATCTGCTGATGGGAGGGGGGATTTGCAGGTTCATCGTGTGTGGTTGCCCTTCCATCCGGGCAGCGCGGAACTGAAGAACCCGAAGGCGTTATCGCCCATGGTGTCCAAGACCTGGGCGCGATTGCGCGACTTGACGTTCGACAAGTAGTAGAACTCATGATGCTCGGGCCGAGAACTACTGGCGTTAACTCAAACCGGAGGTGCCAACCATGAAATCGACAAGATGCACGTTCGTCCTGTTGATCCCGCTCTTGCTCTTCGCGGGCTGCATTGTCGTCGACCAGCTCACTACGCTCACCATCCATCCGGACGGGTCGGCTGATCTGGTGATCTTCGGCTCCAATCTCCACTCGACGCAGACTGGCGAGGAAGGCGAGCGGGAACTGGCCGAGTACAGGGCCAGGTTTGATTCGCAGAGCCAGGACGAGATGGTGCGTATTCGAGAAGCCGGCGGCAAGATCCTGCAGACCTCCTGGATTCGGCAACATGCGCCTCTCTCCAATTCTGTCTATGTCCAATTGCCCGACGCGTCGGTGCTCGAGAAATTCGGAACGTCTAAGAACGACGACGGCAGCCTGCAGATCACGACTCAATTGCAGAGTGAAGACGTGCATCGCAGGCTCGACATCCGGATCACCGCTCGCCCCGACACGTTTGATCCGTCCCCATTGTCTTTCCCCGACGTCCGGAAACTCCGACAGATGTTCGCCGACGGGATTTCGGAAACCCGCGTCGCAGTAACGAGCGGCTCGATCACCAAAGCCCTTGGCTTCACCGTGGCGAGTGACGGACAATCGGCGCTGCTGGATCTGAGCGAGACTGCGAAGATACTGCAAACGAGTGGAGGCAAGGCGGAACTGTATCTGGAGTGGGAAGTGACGAAATAGATGGAACCGTGGTAAGGAAAGGCGCCGACGAGGAGACTCGTGCCACGGCTGTGAGGTGACCGCACCGACGCGTCAGCATCGTTGACTTGAACGAGGACTGTGTGTCGATCAGGCCTTGTTTCGCAACCACTTGTACCGAACGTTTCGCGGCGTTAACCTGCGATTGTCTTGATCGGGTGGCGGAGAGCCTCGGGCCACGTGTATGCAACGTACTTTGAAAGCCTGTACACCGAGGGTGTTCCATGTTCCATTCAATTCCTGACGACGGTAACCTCTGGACTCGCCGGCATTGGCTCAAGGCGGCCGGCGCCCTGACGGTTGGGGCAACGTGTGCGCAGTCATTGCAGGCGGCAACGGAACCCGACAATCCGCCGGCCTCGACAATGCAAATCGGCATACTGATGGGGACGTTCGCGCGCCCGACGTTAGAAGCAAGATTGGACGCCGTAAAGGCCTGCGGGCTGGATTGCGTGCAACTGAGCATGAGCTGCGCGGGCCTGCCCATGATGCCCGATGAGATCCCGCCGGAACTCGTCACCCGGATTCGCCGCGAGACGGATGCCCGCGGGATTACGATTGCTTCGCTCGAAGGGACGTTCAACATGAGCCACCCCGACGCGGAGCATCGCCGGGCTGGATTGCGGCGGCTGCGCGTGTTGGCCGAGGTGTGCCAGCCGCTGGGTACGTCGAAGATCCATCTGTGTACCGGCACTCGCGATCCGGGCCACATGTGGCGGCGCCACGCGGACAACGATTCGCCTGAAGCGTGGCGCGACATGGTGTCTTGCGTCCGCGAAGCGACCGACATCGCCAGGCAAGCGGACGTGATCCTGGCCTTCGAGCCAGAGGTCAACAACGTGGTCGATTCGCCGAAGAGGGCCCGGCGGCTGATGGACGAGATCGGCTCGCCACATTTGAAAGTCACGATGGACGCGGCGAATATCTTTCACGCCGGCGAGCTGGCGCGGATGAGCGAGGTGTTGGACCAGGCGTTTGCCTTGATCGGTAAGGACATTGTCTTAGCTCACGCCAAGGACCTCAGCCGCGACGGAGACGCCGGCCACGAAGCGGCAGGTCACGGCAAGCTGGACTACGATCGCTATCTCTCCCTGTTGCATGCTTGCGGGTTCCGGGGTCCGCTGTTGCTGCACGGACTGTCGGAGGCGCAGGTCCCCGGCTGCGTGGCCTTCTTACGCGACAAGCTCGCCCGCCTGGCCACGGCAGGCGAAAAGTCCTCCTCCGGTTCAAGGTGAGATTCAACGTGGCCACTGCCGCCAGTAATCGTTCCCGCTCGGGGGAGGATACTGCGGGACCGTGGGGCAACGCCGGTCACCGGCTCACAAGCCCCATCCGCCGCCCGCAGGACACCGTAGACGTACTTTCCAGTCTTCCGGAGATCACGGACATGAGAACTCTCTTTGCCGTCACCTTCATCACCTTGACCGGCTCCATAAGTATCGGATCAGAGCTGCCACGCAGCAGCCCGGAAGCGCAGGGCGTCTCCTCCTCGGACATCCTTGCGTTCGTCGAGGAGGCCGACAAGAACATCGACTCGCTGCACAGCTTTGTGTTCCTGCGGCACGGCCACGTGGTGGCGGAGGGCTGGTGGTCGCCTTATCACGCCGAGGCTCCACACTCCCTTTATTCGTTGAGCAAGAGCTTCACGTCCACGGCCGTGGGGCTGGCCATCGCCGAGGGGAAACTCAGCCTGGACGACGACGTGTTGAAGCTCTTTCCTGAGGATGCCCCGGCCGAGCCGAGCAGTAACCTCAAGTCGATGCGGGTCAGCGACTTGCTCCGCATGTCCACGGGGCATCAGACCGAGCCGCCACGCACTCCGGATCAGCCTTGGACCAAGACCTTCCTGGCACATCCCGTCCCGTTCAAGCCCGGGACCCATTTCCTCTACAACACTTCAGCGACCTACATGCTCTCGGCCATCGTGTAAAAAGTGACGGGTGAAACCGTTCTCGACTACCTCCGGCCGCGACTGTTCGAACCTCTGGGCATCGAACACCCGACCTGGGAAACCAGCCCGCAAGGCATTTCGGCCGGTGGTTTCGGTTTGAGCATCCGTACCGAGGACATTGCGCAATTCGGCCAACTCTGCTTGCAGAAGGGCGAGTGGCGGGGCAAACGGCTTGTGCCCGAGGCGTGGATCGAGGCGGCGACTGCCCGACAGACCTCGAACGGCAGCAATCCGAACAGCGATTGGGACCAGGGGTACGGTTACCAGTTCTGGCGCTGCCGTCACGGTGTCTATCGAGGCGACGGAGCATTCGGGCAATACTGCATCGTGTTTCCCGAGCAGGATGCGGTGATCGCCATCACCAGCGGCGTGAGGGACATGCAGTCCGTCCTGAACCTGGTCTGGGACAAACTCCTGCCGGCTATGAATTCCTCAGCGCTGCCCCCCGACGATCAGGCCAGGCAGAAGCTCGAAAACACACTGAAGGGGCTGTCGTTGCGACTGCAGGAAGGTTCCGGGTCTCCCGCGGAGCGCTCGGGCAAGAAGTACGTCTTCCCGGCCAATGAACGCAAGCTGGATGCGATCGCGGTCGAGAGCGACCGAGAAGACGGCCCCGTGACGTTGGTTGCGCAATTCGACGGTGTCCAACAACGGATCGTCTGCGGCCGCGGCACATGGGAGAAGGGGCAGGTGACCTGGGGATCGTTACCCCGACAGCCGGTGGCGGCGAGCGCTGCCTGGACCACGGACAATACGTTCACGGCCAAGCTCTGCTTCTACGAGACGCCGTTTATCGTGACGGTCAGCTTGACGTTCTCCGGGGGTGAAGTGCGCTGCAATTCTGAGGCGAACGTCGGGTTCGGACCGACTAAGGAAGCGGAACTGGTGGGGAGGGCTCGTTGAGAACCGAGCCGACAATGTGGCCGTTTTCATCGAGGAGAAACCGATTCGGGTCGCCTGGCGGGGCGCTGGTGTCGAGACACGCGATTCCTTGCCGCGGAAGTTGGCCCGGCCCCCGTCTATCGCAGGCAGGCACGCGGGTCTCGGCGGCGGCAGGGCCGACCTTCTTGACTTCCGCGTTTGTTCGGCTTAGGCCTTCCCGCCGAAACGCCAACCGAGTGTCTCCCGCCCGATTCCCAACGCGGAACTTGCGGAACGGAAACAGCCCTGCGCCGCACCGCCTGCTGCTGAACTAGCCGGGAAGTGGGCGTTTGACAGCCAAAAGACTCTAGCCGGTTGGACGGTTACGGGCGACGTGAGCATCGACACGTCAAGAAATCGCGACGGCAATCGCGGCTCGCTCAAGATCGGTCCCGGCGGCAAGGCCGTGTTGAGGCTGCGCGATACCGACGAGTCGGGCAGAGTCGAAGTCTGGGTCTTTGACGATGGCGCTACACCGGAGGACGTCAAGGCCCACCGCGCGGGCCCGAGGTGGGGACTGGTCCAGAGCGACGGAAAGGCGTTGGTCATCGGAGCCCTGTACGCCGACTATCTCGGCGGCGACGAAGGCTACACGGCCAGCGATTGCGACGGGAAGGATTGGTTCGACAAGCTGTTCTGGCTGGGTGTCCGCCGCCGGCCGGCTGGCATCGTTGGACCTTCGACTTCGATCCCGAAGCCGGCCTGCAAGTGCTGCACAATGGATACGAGGTCACGGCGATCGACTCCCGAAAGATCGGTTTGAAAGGCTTCAGAGCAGAGAATGCGCGTCTGCATGCCGAGATCGCTCGGCTGAAGAAGGATTCCTCGACCTCCTCGAAACCGCGAAGCCGCCTTCCAGCGACGTCGTCAAGCCGCCGCGGCCGGCGCCGGTCGGCGGCAAGCGGCGGAAGCGTCGCCGAGGCGGCCGGCCAAGACATCCGCGGCACACCCGCCCTCTTTTTCCGCCCGAGCAATGGGACCACGCCTGGACCTATGAGCGGTCGGAGTCGGAGTTGGGGCCGGAGGGGAGCCGCTCGACGAGTTCCGCAACACGCTGACCGACCGCGTGACGCGCCGTTACGCCCAGAAGCTGCTGACGAAGATCAAGTGCTCGCTCCGCGTTTGGCACCGCCGCGAGCAGATGCCGGCCGAAAAGTGGCGACGTGCGGCCGATCGCGCCCGGAGGGCCGTGTCGCAGCGGTCGCAGCGGGCGCGGCGTGCGCCGCAACGGAGCGAAGCGCAGAACATCGCCGGGCGGTTCCGTGACCACGGCCCGTATTACTTCACCTTCCTCAAGGCGCCGGGGGTGGAGCCGACCAATCATGCAATGGAGCAGCGGATGCGGTTTGTGGCCATCGACCGCAAGATCACGCATTGCACGCGCGGAGAGCGTGGGCGACGCTGGTGCGAACGCATCTTGCCCGTGCCGGCCACCCGCGTGCAACGAGGCCGGTCGGCGTTCCCGTTGGCGGACCGGCCGCAGTCGAGGCGTCACTGTCTGATAGCCTCCGCACCAAAGCACAAGACGTGGCCGTCTTCGAGGGACGCGAAAATGCGCGCCCGGTGGTCCATGACCAGGCCTCCCTTGACAACGGGAGCGGGAAGGGAATGGCGCCAAATCTCCGCGCCGTCGGCGATGTTCACCGCGGCAAGAAACGCGCCTTGGCCGTCGGCGGCCCGGCCGGCGGTCAACAGCACCTCCGGCGCCACGACGAAGCCGTTGTACTTGTCCCCCGGCTTGTGCTGCCAGACGATTGGCGGCTTCACCCCGGGTACGGCTCGTTGCGGCAGGACTCGCCAGTCGGGCGGCAATCGATGCCCGCCGGGGGGCAGTGGCCCCAACAGCGCAAGCGTACTGTGCACGACCCCGCCATAGTCGGCCGTGTAGCTCAGGGTCTGGCCGTCGCCAAGCGTGTGGTTGAGCGACACGAACTGGCCGTGCTCCGGGTAGTAAGGGTAGAAGGCGGTACGGGCCATGGCGACGACGCCGGGGGCGGGGGTGCTGGTGCATCGGCCGGTGGCCAGGTCATAGGCCGCCGCGGAACAGACGTTGCCGCCGGCGAATCGCAGTTCGCCCGCCTCGAGATAAAGTTCGCCCTGCAAGCTCACGCCGCTGCCGGTCTGGGGCGAGAGCGTTCCGGAGGTGTCGTTGTACCACTTGAGCTTTCCGCTGAGGGCGTCCAGCGCATAGACGTGGGTCCCGTCGTAGTGGGCGATGCCGGCGGCGGTGTAAAGCGTGCCGTCCTCGACGACCACGCCCCCGGCAACCGGCCAGGTGGAGATGAGCTTTCCGAAGACGGGAATCCGCCGCTGGGCGGGCGCGGCGCGGAATTGCCACAGCGGTCGCCCGGTTTTCGCCTCGAAGGCATACACCTGTCCGTCGGCCGAGCCGGCGTAGAGGCGATTCTTCCAGATCGCGGGAGGGAAAAAGACGGCGCCACCGGTGTAGGCCTTCCAGAGCAACTTGCCGCCGGAGGCCTCCAGCGCGCGGAGCAGACCCTGCTGATCGGCGACAAACAACATGTTGCCGGCCGCAACCGGGGCAGTGGGCATCGCGCCGATGGGCGGCTGGTAAGTCCACCGCCTGTGCACCTGCCGGGGAGCGGAGACCCGGGTCGTCATTGTCCGCTCGTTGTTGCCTTGATAACACGGCCAGTCGCCGGGCGCGAGATCCAGTTCTGCGACGCTGTTCAAATCTCCGAGCCCGGAGTGGAGGCGTGACCCATCGGCCCCGGGCCGAAAGTTGAACGCTCCGGCCGCAGCCAGGCCGATGTTGCCGTAGAGCGACAACGGGCAACGGCACTTCCACGCTCCCCAGTGCAACAGGCCGCCGGCAATGATCACGCCCTCGTAGCACGGGGGACGCATGGGAGCGATGTGCTCCTCGCGGCCCGTGGCGAGATCCACGCGCACCGTGCCCTCGGCCGCGCGGTAGAAGATGCCGTCGACGCTGCCGGTTGCCAGGGTGCAGCCCCGCCGGCCGAGGAAGCTCGTGAGGGCTTTTCCCGTCTGATAGTCCATGCGGAAGCCGCCATCGCCGCGGGGCTCGCCGACGGCGTACAAGCCCTTATCGCGCAACAGCAAATGGACGCTCCCGCCATCGGCCAGCGAGACCTCCTTCTGCCAGAGGAGCTTTCCGTCCCGGGTCGAAACGGCCACCACGCGTGGCATGCGCGGCCCAGAGAAGAAGAGACACTTCTCGTCGCAGCGGACATAGGGAAAGGGAGAGAGGCCCGTCCATCGCGGCTTTTGGGGGAAAAGGGGGCCGATGGCCTGGAGCAGGTCCGCGTCGGAAGTCTTCCAGAGAAGGTCTCCGTCGGCGACACGAAGACAGGCGAGGAACCGCTCGGGGCTGAGGAAATAGAGGCGCCCGTCGCTCATGCACACGGCTCGGCCATCGACCAGGTCCGGCGCGCGATGTCGCCAAAGGAGCTTCCGGGTCTTGACGTCGAAGGCCACAAGGGTCCGGCCCTGGGCCCAGGCGGTTTTCGGATCCTGATAGTCGAATCCCGGCCAGTTCGTCCGTGGCCAGCCTCCCACCCCGAACTCGTCGGAAGGCGAAAGGGGCGCTTTGAATTCCGGTCCGCCGAGCAAGGCGAGGAGAACGCCTTTTTCCAGTGCCATCCACTTCCATACCGAGCCGTCGGCCTCCGGATCGGGGGAACGGATCTCGCCTCGAAGCCGGCCCGCGGCCGTGTCGAGGAGTTGACAGGACTGATCGTCGGCCAGGTAGAGCGTGTCGGGGGTGGCAATCATCGTGTTGCGGAGGACCATGAAGCCCTCGCGGAGCGGCCGCTTCCAGAGGATCGTTCCGTTGTAGGCGTTCACGGCCAGCAAAGTGTTCAGCATCGCGTTCTGGTTTGCCTTGTGAGCCTGATGCCCGCAAGCGCGGAAAATCCTTCCCCCGGAGGCGACCGTGATGGCCGGCGACGGACAGAACTTCGGCTCGGCAATGAACTGGGTGAGGTAGGGCGCCCGGGCGAGCCGGTCTTTCGATTGCGGATTGTTGTCGGGGCCGTGGTAGGGATGGCTCCAGTCGTCCACGCCTTCCGGCTGCGGCTTGGTGAGCATCTTCCCGGCGAGCCACGCCTTGCCGCCGGGTCGCACAACGCGGAGCAACTCGCTCTGGCCGGCACGGGACAGATCGGCATTGCAGGCGACGGCCACGTCGGCCAGATTGTCGGCCAGGCCGATGTGCGCATCCGGGCCATGCTCGACGTATACCCGCCGGTTGAGTAAGCCGGCGTCGTCCAATGCCCGGCGGGCCGCCGCAAGCTGTTCCGGGCCGTCGAACTGCACGTAGACGAGCAGTTCACTGGCGCGAGCCAGTTCCACGGCGAGTCGCGCTTCCCGATCGCCCACCAGCGCGGCAATCCCGCGTGGGCTTTCGAGTTGACCGAGGATGGCCTGCACGGAAGGGCCGTCCCCGCCGGCCGCCATCAAGGGCGACGCCAAGGCGAGAGCGAGGATCCCAGAGAGCGTCGGCAGCGGATTTCGTCTTCGCATGGTGATTGCCTCCGATACGGGGCTAGAGAATTCTGATGCTGGATGGCTATGGGGAGAGCATGACGAACGTTCCCAGCGGGTACGTGAAGCCGGCGCCGGCGTCGTCGGTGTAACCGAAGGCCGCCGGATCGGGCTTGCCGTCGCCGTCCATGTCGATGCAGGCGATCCCTTGCCAAAACAAGGCCCCCCGGGCCAGACGCATCCCACGGGGGTTTGCGCCCCTCAAGAGCACCCACGGTGCAGGCCCCCAGCATCCCAAGACAAACCGCCTGAACGAGAGGCATGGTCTCCTCCACGTAGGATTGCCCGATTTTAGCGTTCCGGAGCCATGCAGGCAATTTGGCCGCGCCGGGCGGAAACCATTTATTATCCTCCGTGGAAAAGTCTACAATCAATCCGGTCCCTGAACCGCGTCCAAAGGGCCTTTTTCGGCGGACTTTTCTCGAACGCTTTTGCGGGAGGGCAGCGCCATGTGCCGACGCGGTCTGTGCGGAGTGTTTGCGGTCTTTTCCTTTGCGATCGGGGTTTTCGGGGCCGCGGGGCAACTTCGACCCTCCGCGCAATCGATTCTCAATCCGCTCGAGTCGCCACGCGGAATTGTCGCGATCCTCGGCGATCGCGACGTGCAGCTTGCCGCGGACCTGGCCAGGGCAAGCGAGCTGCTCGTCTACGTTCAACTGCCGGAGGCGGCGCAAGTCGAGGCCGCGCGGCGAGCCTTGAACGCCGCGGGCTTGCTCAACCGGCGGGTCTACGGCGACGAGGGGACCGGCAGCCACATCCACCCGGCCGACAATCTGGCCGACGCGGCCGTCGTGTCGAGCATCAGCATGCCGGAGAATGTGAAAAGCGAAGCCCTTCGCGTGGTGCGGCCCGGCGGCAAGGTCTGGCTCAATAGAACGACGGTGACCAAGCCCGAGCCGGAAGGCATCGACCAGTGGAGCCACCCCTACCACGGTCCGGACAACAACCCGCAGTCGGCGGATCGGCTTGCCCGGGCACCTTATCTCACCCAGTTCCTGGCCGAGCCCTGGTATTGCCCGATGCCCGAAGCGACCGCGGCGGCCGGCGGACGGCTGTTCAAGGCCTTTGGCAGCCGGGCCTTCCTCCGTCCGCAGTGGCCGATGCTCAATACGCTCGTCGCCATGAACGGCTACAATGGCACCCTCTTGTGGCAACGGAAGCTCGATCCGGACTTCATGATCCACCGCAACACGATGATTGCGGCGCCGGACACCCTCTACTTGGCCGACCACGTTTCGTGCAAGCTGCTCGATGCGGCGACCGGGCGTCAGGCCGACGAAATCCGAGTGCCCGACGGCATCAGCGACGGCCCGGTCTGGAAGTGGATGGCCTTGGAAGGCGGAGTGCTCTACGCCCTGGTCGGAGAAAAGGACCCGCCCGGCGACGCATTGAAGGGGGCCGGTTTCCGCGGCGCCGGCTGGCCGTGGTGGAAAGTGCCCGACTACCGTTGGGGCTTCGGGCGCACGATCCTGGCCATGGAGCCGACGACCAAGAAGGTCCTTTGGCACCACCGGGAAGCCGGGCCGCTGGACGCGCGGGCCATGTGCATGCGCGGCGGCCGGATCTGCTTCTACAGCCACCGAGAGTATCTCGGCTGCCTCGACGCCAAGACCGGCAAATTGGTGTGGAAGTCGGATGACGCAGCCGTGCTCCAGGCGATCGGCGAGCACCACCCGGCCCAGTTCCCGGCCACCGGCTTCGCCACCAGTGCCTACGTGAAGTGCGGCGAAGAGTGCGCCTACAAGATCAAAGGCAACTTGAACCTGTCGGCCGGCTCGATGAGGGCACCTGGTCGACGGCCTCGCGGGTGCCGCTGCCCATCAACGCCGCCACCATGTACCCGCACTCGCAGTGGGCCTACGCGTCGATCTGTTACGACAACGAGAACCTGTACGTCGGGCTTCGCTCCGCCAGAAACCCGGGCCCGTTGGTCGTTGCTATCGGCCGGCGCGAGGGAAACGTCTGGGAAGACGACGCCTTCGAACTGTCTCTGACCCCCACGCCCAAGACTCCCAAAGATTTCTTCCAGTTCGCCTTCAACTCGGCAGCGGCGATGTTCGACGCCCGGCACGGAAAGAGCGACTGGAACGGCAAGGTTGCGGTCAAGACCGACGTCGCCGATGATCACTGGACGGTTGAAGCGGCCATCCCCTTTGCCGACCTCGGCGCCAGCACGCCGAAGGCCGGCGAAACGTGGTTGGGCAACTTCTGTCGCGATTGGGCGCGCCCCGGGCCTGCCCAGCCCATCCACACGGGCTGGGCCTACATCCAGGGCGGATTCCTGACGGAACCCGAGAAATACGGCCGCTTGGTCTTCACCGACAGCACCCGCGGGGCGCGTCTGGACCTGTCACCCGCGATGAACACCGGGACCCTCGACCTGACCGCCGCCGTCGGCGGCCCGGGCAAACTCGACGTGTCGGTGAAGTCGGAAAGCGGCACGGTGTTCCAGCAGACGTCTGACTTCGACAACCGGACGCAGCTCCGCCAGCGGCTCAAAGGCGTCAAGGAAGGCATGCTGTCGATCACGATGAAGGCCGACGGTAAGGACGCCCTTTCCTTCTCCATGCGCTTTATGGCCAAGGAGCCCATCGCAGTCGCCTGGCTGCCCGACCCCGCGAACAGGAAATTGGGATTGATCGCCGACCTGTCGAACGTGGATCCCGAGTGGCTGCCCCCGATCACCGCCGGCAAGGCGACGCTTGAGGTGTCGCTGGCCGGACCGAAGGCCGACAAGGGCGCCGCCTCGTTCCCGCTGGATCGGCCCACGGGCACGTTCACGATCCCGCTGGCTTACGAGGTGGGCAACTACGAACTGACATTCCGGCTGAAGGCCGCCGAGACGGCTGGTCCGCTGGAAATGGTCAAAACGCCGGAAATTCCCGAACTCCCCTGGGTCGACACAAAGGTCGGCATTTCGGATCAGGTGCTCGATCCGTGGACGCCTCTAGGCCCTTAGTACTACTGCGCAGGATCAGGCCATCGGCAGCGGATGAGGTCTCGGAGGGAGATGCCCATTTCCCGCAGTTTTTCCAGCGTTCTTCGCGTGTGGCT
>Ga0307379_10010313_pt1 | contig 12375 bp, 6 predicted proteins | sample UN2MG_FD_202237 | JGI IMG/M metagenome (GOLD analysis project Ga0307379, IMG submission 202237) | Soil microbial communities from Risofladan, Vaasa, Finland - UN-2 | ecosystem: Environmental > Terrestrial > Soil > Coastal area > Acid sulfate soil | place: Finland: Risofladan, Vaasa | collected... | reverse complement strand
GTTTCCCCACTTACCTGTCCCTGCGTGCCACCGCCTTTACACCGGAGAGGCTTTGGCGTTCATTGTCCCTGTTGCACCTTCCCGCCAAAGTTCCAGCCTTCGCCACCTGATTGCAGGCTCGGCCCTCTCTATCCCGGCTCTCCCAGTTTCTACCGCCGGGTTCTGTTCACGATGCCTCATCGGACGTTCACTTTCGTTGCGGCCCGCAGGTTTGCCTTGCACCCCTGACTGGGTACAGACCATCCCTTTTGAGGACAGCCTTCTCGGTGCTTTGTCAGACTTGCTCCGACGTGGCCGGTTGCCCAGCCCCGCCTAGTCTCAGGCTACCTGACCGAACAGGGAAATTGTCAGGACACGCTCCTTTCATCGTGTTAGGTTAATGGCCTTCGGTTCACGCAATCAGCATTCAGCAATCAGCATTCAGAAAGCGGGAGAGCCAGGGAAACCACCACCCGCAACCCCACATTGCCGCTGAAGTAGCCAGGGATGTCCCCGTGGCGGGAGGCGCAGCGGGCGTCCCCCTGATTGCCGAACCACGACCCCCCACGCACCACACGCCGTTTGGACCCAGGCTCCCACTCGGAGGCAGTCCATTCCCAGACGTTGCCAGCTCCATCCCACAAACCTTCGGGACTGGCACTGTAGGGATAAGTGCAAACTGCCGTGGTGCTTCCACATTTGCTCTCCCAGGTATTCGCCCGGTATGTCTCGGATTCATCTCCCCACGGATACGCCCGTCCGTCGGTGAACCGCGCCGCTCGTTCCCACTCCTCCTCCGTCGGCAACCGTACCACATGGGTCTCAGATCCCAAATCGAAGGTTGCGAGTTGCCCGTCGCGCCACACCTGGAACTGGAAGCCTGCGGCCTGCAGCCGTTCCGTGAGCCACCTGCCATAGGCCGCTGCCTCGAACCAGGTGACTCCAACCACAGGGAAGATGGGATTGTTCCACTCCGGGTCGTCCCACCTGGCTGGCTGCTCTCTTTTCTCCTTCACCTTCCAGGCCCAGCCTTCCTCGCTCCAAAATTTCCGCTGCCCGTAGCCGTTGTCCTCTACGAAGCGGGCGTAGTGGACGTTGGTCACCGGGTAGCGCCCGATCCAATAGCGGTAGGGGATTTCTCGCCGCTCCCGGTCGTCCCCGTACAGGAAAGGGCCGGGCGGGATCTCCACAAAAGCGTCGAGGTCGTCGGGCTGCCAGCCCAGGCGGCCTAAGACAAGCCCGGCCTGGCGCCGAGAGCGGGCAGGCACGCCGGCCCCCTGCATCGTCTCCACCAGGCAGCCCGTGACCCGCACGGCTGCCCGGCGGCCCACGCCCACCTCGCCCACGTCCAGCAGCGCCTCTCCGGCGATCAGGACGTTCTGCCCCTGCTTGTCTCCTGTCAGGCCGACCTGGCACAACTGGCGCAGCACCTCGCCCGCCGCCAGCGGTTGCTGGGCCACGACCCCCAGCGTTCCCACCGCCAGCAGGATCGTTTCGTGCCAGTTGGGATCGTCCAGGTGGTGCAGGATGGTCTCCACCGCCCCGGCCGGCCCCAGTTGGGCCTGGGCGGCGATGCCCTTGGCCGCCAGCATCTCCTCGAAGGTCAGGTGCAGAAAGCCGTACTGGTCTTGTCCGCGCTCGACCAGCAAGTTGGAGTAGTGATTGACCGCCCGCAGAAACTCGCGCGCCTCCCGGCAGGCCGGGCCGGTGGCCATTTCCCACTCGCTACGATAATACTGGGTCAGCCAGTCCTCCAGCGCCGTGTGGCTGACCAGCCCGGCGGTGGGGTTGGTCTCCCGCAGCCACAGGCTCAACGGGGCCAGTACCTGCACCGTCTCCAGGTAGTCCATCTCCGGTCCCACCGGTCGCTGGTCCAGCGAGCGGGCCTTGTTCCAGGCGTTGATCAGCGTGCGCAGGTAGAGTTCGTACAGTTCCACGCGCCGCTGCGGGAGCGTCACCCCCTGCCGCTTGATGAGGGCCAGGATGGTCAGCAGCAGCGGGTTGCTGGCCAGCCGCTCGATGCCCGGGCTGGCAAAGATGGCCGCCAGCAGGTCGTCTCGTTCCTTGTAAGCCGCCTGGCGGGCAGTCTCCGTGTCTCCATGAATGGCAGTCTCAAACGCCAGCGTCCAACGATCGGCAAAGCGCTCAATCTCCTCCCGGCTAAAGTCCACCAGCGTGTAGGTACGCCAGCGGGAACCTGTGAGCGGTGCTTCCCGGTAGCCGACGATGCGGCTGGTGACGACCAGCCGGTTGCCGTGCACAGGGCCCTGCTCGGGCACCGGATCCGGGATGTACTCGGCAGCCAAGTCCTGTATCAGGCGTACCAGGAAGGCCCGGTTGGCTTGGACCTCGTCCAGCCCATCCAGCAGGACGACGGCCTGTCCCTTTTCCAACGCTGCGTCGAAGAGAGGGCCTATGTCCCTCAGGCGATGCTGACGGGTGGCGAAGTAACCGGCCAGGAAATCGTGCAGGCTGATCTCCCGCTGTTCCAGGGCAGCGGCGTAGGCATTCAGGGGGGCCAGGATGGGCAGCGGCCCGTCCGCACGGCGAGCCAGGGCCAGGGCCAGCACCTTGAGCAGCGTGCTCTTGCCTGCTCCCGGATCGCCCAGGACGACCAGCGCCGGCGCGTCGGCCAGGGCCTGGTCGGTGAAAACCGGCTCAGTCGTCAAGGCCTGCCTGTCCGGCGAAGACGCAAGAGCCCCTGTTTCATCCTCAACCGTTTCTTCGCCCTTCCACGGCCGCCCGGCCACGCGCCACCACGTCTCCCCCTGGGGCATCTCAGGGCGGGCGCGTAACGGTACGTAGACAGCGTCGAGCGGCAACTGCTGGGCGATCTTTTCCACCTGGGGCAACCCCTTAAAGTCCAGGTGCTGGTAGGCGTCGAGCAGATAGGCCAGATAGTCGGCCCGCAGCCGGTCCAGGTCGGGCTTTTGCTTCAGCGTGAACGGTGCGGCCTGCCAGGTGACGTTGATCGTGACCTGGTCCCGGCCGATGAAGGTGCCGGCCGTCACGTCGCCGTGGACGGCGGCCCCTCCCCCGGTCTCGATGGATGGATCTGCCATGCACTACCTCCTGCTGTTGATCGGGGGGACGCCCCCGTGCCGCGCCTGGCGGGCAGGGACTTGCCCTGCCCCTACTACGGGGCACGGGGGCCGGTGGGCACGAGCCCCACCAGGATTGTATTTGGCCGGCCGCCGCCCCCCGACGGCGGGCGCGCCCCCTCCCCATACCCCTCCCCCACAGCAATCAGGAGCCAGCAATCAGCATCCAGCAATCAGAAGATCAGAATTCAGCAGGCGGGAGAGCCAGGGAAACCACCACCCGCATCCCCACACTGTCGATGAAGAAGTCTGGGATGAACCTGAGGCGGAAAGCGCAGCGGGCGTCCCTCTGATCGTAGTACCACGACCCCCCACGCACCACACGCCGGCCCTCGGCCCCCGGATCCTCCCGCCCGTCGTCGGAACGGTAGGGGTAGGGCCGGTACAGGCTGGAGGTCCACTCCCACACGTTGCCGGCCAGGTCCAGCGCACCGCGTGGGCTGGCTCCCGCCGGGAAAGCCCCTACTGCGCTGGTCTCGCCAATGCCGCTTTCGTCGGTATTCGCCTTTCCCTCGGCCCACTCGTTCCCCCAGGGCCAGCGGCGGCCGTCGGCTCCCCGCGCCGCCTTCTCCCATTCCGCCTCTGTTGGCAGGCGCACGGCGGTGGTTGCAGGTTCCCCACTCCAGGTTTCAAGTTGTCCCCCGCGCCAGATCTGCCATTTGCCATTTGCTATTTGCCATTTGCTATTTGCGATTTGCAGTTGTTCCTGAAGCCAGCGGCAGTAGGCCATCGCTTCGCACCACGTCACCCCCACCACCGGCCGGTTGGGCAGCCCCCAGCGCGGATGGCCCCACCAGAAAGGCTGCCCCCGTTTCTCCACCGGCCGTCCCGCCAGCCAATCGGTATAGGACTTTCTGAGATCTTCGTCGTCAATCGAGGACAGGTCCGGCTCCCGTTCCCCGGTCCGCCAGGCCCAGCCCTCCGGAGTCCAGTGGTGGGGCTGGTCGTACCCGCCGCCCTCGACGAAGGGCCGGTATTGGGCATTGGTGACCGGGTAACGGCTGACGAGGAAGGCCGGCATATCCAACGAGTGGTGGGGACGCTCGTCTTCAGAAGCCATTTTATCGCCCTTGGCGCTGCCCATCAGGAAGGGGCCGGCCGGCACTTCTACCCACAGGATGTCGGGGAGAACCACCCTCACCCCAGCCCTCTCCCTGGGAGGGAGAGGGAGGATTCCTACGCCGGGGCGGGGGTCGCCCAATTGCCCGAGCAGGTCCCCTGCCTCCGCCCGCTCGCGTGGGGCCAACGCGTCCGGTGTCTCCAGCAGGGCCACCAGCCAGCGGCGCACCCATTTTAGCACAGCCTCGAAATCTGGCTTGCCCACCGCCACTTCCGGGAAGCGCAGATCCACCAGCGCCTGGCCCCCTAGCACGGCCGCTCGCCAGTGGCTGTCGCTGCGCTCGGCCACTTCTTCCGGCCCCTCCGGCACCAATACGTTGACGACGTGCACCGCGTTGCCCAGGCCTCCCTGCTTGGCCTTGCCCACGCCCAGCAGGAAGACCTCCCGCCACCAGGCCGGGTCGGCCCACACCCGCGCCCGCAGTTGGTCCGCGAAATCCGGCCCATTGGCCAGGTGGCAGGCGGCCAGGTACTCCTGGAAGGAGCGGTGGGGAAAGGCGTACACCCCCGGCGCGCGGCCCACCAGCAGCCCGGCCCGCGTTTCCAGGTAGTCCAGCAGGACACGCGGGTGAAAGTCGTCCGGTAGGAGTGGGGCGAAGGCGGCCAGCACGACTCCCTCGCCGACGTCCGCTGGCCCCTCCGTGCGCTCTTTTCCTGCCCCCTGCTGCTCGTGGACCTGGCAGGCCAGCCGGTGCAGTGCCGCCCGAATGCGGCCCTCTTCCACTGCCAGGACCCTGGCGACGCCCGGCTCCAGCACGGTCTGCCCGTCCGGCCTCTTCACCTCCCGCGCCCGCTGCCAGCGGCTCAGGAGCAGCCTCACCGTTTCCTCGTACAGGTCCGCCCGGTCCTGGGGCAACCGTCCCCAACTGGTGTGCAGCGTGGCCATCAGCGTGAGCAGCAACGGGCGGGTGGCCAGGTCGGCCAGGTACGGCTGTTCGGCCAGCGCTTCCAACAGCCGCTCCCCCCGCTCCCGGCCCGTCGCCTCGTCCCATCCCATGGCCGGGCGCACCGCCTGGTACCAGCGGGCGACGAACTGCCCAACCTGTTCCTGGCTGAAGGGGGCCAGGGTCAGTGTCGCAAAGCCGGACAGGTGCCAGCGGGGATCGGCGTAGGCGTAGGGCCGGGCGGTCACCACCACCCGGCTGCGGTCCGACGGGAGCGCAGCGGCCAGGTCACCCACCGCCTCCAGCAAGCATTTTCGCTGCCGGTCGGCCTCGGGCACCTCGTCCAGCCCATCCAGCAGGAGCAGGCCACCCTCCTCCAGCAGCCGGCGTTGGAGATAGGGGAAAAGCACGCCGGCTGCCTGCTCCCCCAGCCGGTCGGCCAGGTCGGCCCGCAGCGCGTTCCACACCATGCATGCTTCCCCCTTCGTCGCCTCCGCCGGGATACAGCGGGCCGCCACCTCCCGCAGCACCAGCCGCACGGGAAGCATCCCCTGCAGAGGCATATCAGGGGGTACACCGGTCGCCAGCGCGTAGGCCAGGTAGTTGACAAAGGTGGTCTTGCCAGAGCCGGGGTCGCCCAGCAGGACGAAGCGGGTCGCCTGGGGATGAGCGATGGCCTCCAGGAGGGAGGTCTGCTCGCCGCCCTCTCCCCGGCCCAGCCGCCCTGTGAAGGCCGCTTCCCCTTTCTCTCGCTCCTCCCGCACCGGGGCGACCACGTCCAGGTCCACGTAGACCTCCGGCAGCGGCAATGGAGTCTCCGGCCCGGCCTGCAAGAAGCGAGGGTCCACCGCGCCCAGGGGCAGGCGGGAGCATTCAGCCGCCAGTGCACGCAGATAGGCCTGCAGGAGTGTGTCAGGGGCTACCTGGTCGGGCGAGAGGCCCACGTACTGGTCTCCCAGGATGATCTGCCACTTGTCCCGTCCCACCAGGTCGCCGCGCTCGACGGCCACGTCGCCAACGATCAGAGCGCCGCCGCCAGTCTCCACCAGCGCACGGATACGGGCCTCCAGTCCAGCCCTCGTCGCCTCGAACGCCTCAGGGCTCAGCACATCCCGCAATGACTCCAGGTTCGCCTGTTTGCGGCACAGTTCGGCCAGTTCGATGCGCATAGAAGATATGTCGCTCACCCTTGCCTCCTACTGATCGTCCTCCCTCGATCGAACCACCTTGTCCCGCCCGACAAAGTCACCGCCCTCGACCTTCACGTCGCCGAAGATGACGGCGCCACCGCCGGTGACGATGGTCGTCCCGCCCGTGGGGTGCCCGGGTACGCCTGCCGGCCCGGCGGGCTCCCCCCACTCCGCCAGCCGGGCTTCCAGGCCGGCGATCTGCTCCTCCAGCCTCCGCTCCTGCTTGATCAGGTCGAGCGGGATGGCGGTCTCCATCACGTACTCGGACTTGCGCTCGCGGATGAGGCGGCGGTTCTCGCGGGCATGCTCGAGTTGGGACTGCAGCGAGGCCCGTTCTCGCTCACCTTGCTTCCCGGCGGACTGAGGGCCGGGCGTGGAACCCGCAGGTGTGGCCGCCGGCTGGCGACCCACCTGGGCCTGGCACAAGTCGTTGAAACTCCGCCCCAGCCGCGCCCGGCCGGCCAGGTCGTTCAACGCACGCACGGCCTGTGCTCGCTCGGCACGCACAGTCTCGGTGCTTCCGTACAGGTGCTCGTGCTGCAGGTTCTCCAGCAAGCGCGCTTCCAGGGTGTGGAATTCCGAGAGCAGCGCTGGAGCCTGCGCACTGAGCGACTCCCGCAACCGGCCCAGGCCGTACTCATAGTCCAGCCGGTACGGTTCAGCAGGCGCGGCCGCAAGTGTGGCTGAGACGCCTGGGGTCGCTCCTGGCACGTCCCTCCACGTGACGTTCGGTCGCTGTCGCTCGCAGACGTGCACCAACTCAGACAGGCGATCACGGCGCTCGAGATAGGCGATCAGTTCTCTGGCCTTGTTGGTTTTGCCCTCGCCCGGCAGGTCGTCGTAATCTACCCCCAGGTCGAAACACAGCGTGCGCAGTTCGCCCGCGTCGAAGTACGTGACGAGCGTCTCGCGCAACCGTACCAGGTATTCTCTATCCGATGTCGGTGTCATAGCAACCCCCTCAGATGCCCCGCCAAATGCCGCCGGATGCCGCCGCCGAATGAATTGGTGATGGCAAAAATAGTGTAGCACAAACCAGCCGCTCGCGCAACACCCTGGCCGCCCGCGCTTGACGTCCCGGCAGCACGGCGTACAATACAACAAGATAAGGCGTAATGCGTAATGCGTAATGCGTAATACGTGAAACGTGTTCCGTGGTGCGTGTTCCGTCTTCACGCAACACGCAATACGCAACACGTACCACGCCCTACGCCTTCACGTTTCACGTTTCACGTGCTCAGGAGTCATCCAATGCAAAACATCCCCTCTCCCTCCACCCTCTGGCCCCCTCCCGCGGGCTTTATTCCCGTACCCTCCCAGATAGACGGCATCGAACTCTACGCCCCTGCCCCCAAGGAGAAGCCAGACGAGACGCGCACGTTCAAATGCCGCTACTGCGGCGGCTCCATCGCCTACAGCGCTGCCCAGCGCCAACTGACCTGCCCCTACTGCGGCCACGCCCAGGACCTGGCCGCCGAGGAGGTCGGGCAGGCGGCGGACGAGTTCGAGTTCACCCTCGAGACCATGGAGCGCGCCCGCTTCGGCTGGGGGGAGGCACGGCGCGAACTGGCGTGCGAGGCCTGCGGCGCGGTTGTCGCCGTCGCGCCGGACGCGCTGACCGACACGTGCGCCTTCTGCGGCTCCCACCGCGTCCTGGCCCGCGCCGCCGTCGGCGACGTCCTGCGCCCCACGGCGCTGGTCCCCTTCGCCGTGGACCGGGAGCGGATGCAAGCGCAGGTGGCCGAGTGGCTGGGCCGGGGCTGGATGCACCCGCCGGAACTGCGCACCGTGGGCGCGTTCAGGGAACTCGCCGGCGTCTACCTTCCCTTCTGGACGTTCGATGCCCACATCCAGGCCAACTGGAAGGCGGAGGTGGGCACCGAACGGACCCACCGCTATCGGTCGGGCGGGGAGTGGAAGACGCGCACCGTCATTGACTGGCACTGGCGCTCGGGACAGGTGCACCTGCCGATCAACGACCACCTGGTGGCGGGCACCGAGCGGGTCAGCCGCGTCATCCTGCGCAAGGTGGCCCCCTTTGATCTCAAGGGGCTGGTGGAGTACGATCCGGGGTACCTGGCGGGCTGGCAGGCCAAGGCTTACGACGTGCAGTTGCAGCCGGCCTGGGAGACCGGCAAGGGGGAGATGCGGGAGCGGGCCAGGCGCGCCTGCTACGCCGACACCGGCTCCCACCACGTGCGTAACTTTCAGATGGCGGCCGATTTCGCCGACGAGCGCTGGCGCTACGTCCTGCTGCCGGTTTACCTGGCCTCCTACCGCTTCGACGAGCGCACCTTCCAGGTGATGGTCAACGGGCAAACCGGCCAGGTGGCAGGGCAGAAGCCGGTGGCCTGGCTGCGGGTCTGGCTGGCCATCGCCGCCTTGCTCTCGCCGGGCGCGTGCCTGGGTCTGGCGGGCCTGCTGACGCTGCCGCTGGGCGGCCTGGGGGCGGCCGGGCTGGTAGTGGGGTTCGTCCTGTTGGTCGCCGGGCTAATCGGGGCGATCGTCCTGTTCAGGAAAGCGCGGGAGTCGGAGGAGGTGTGAGTGGGGGACAGGGAGACAAGGAGACAAGGAGACAAGGGGACAAGGAGACAAGGGGACAAGGAGACAAGGGGACAAGGGGACAAGGAGACAAGGAGACAAGGGGACAAGGAGACAGGAGGCAGGATGCAGGAAGATAGGGAGCAAGAGGCAAGAGGGGAGGAGCAGGGGCAGGGCGCGGCGGGCCTGAGGGAGGCGTGGGGGGTGCCGCTCGTGGCGGTGCATTGTGCCCGCTGTGGAGAGGCGCATCTGGTGCCGGAGGGGGCGATTCCGCCGCTGTGCCCCGCCTGTTTCCAGGGGCCGGTCACACCACAGCCAACGGCCCTGCGGGAGGAGCCGCCCGAGCAGGCCTTGCCCTACCGCGTCTCACAGTCGCAACTGGCCGGTATGCTGGAGCGCTGGGCACACGGGCTCTGGTTCCGCCCCGCCGAATTGAAGGGGGCAGTGCTGGCACAACGGGTGCGGCGCTATCTGCTCCCACTCTGGCTGGTGGATGGCCAGGTCGCGGCGGCCTGGCGGGCGGACGTGGGCTTTAACTACCAGGCCGTCAGTTACCAGGACCGCTACGGCGAGGGGAGAGGCTGGAGTTCGCAGGAGGTGCAGGAGCGCCGGGTGCGCTGGGAGCCGCGCGTGGGTCGCCTCGAGCGGGCCTACGAAAACCTGGCGGCGCCCGCCCTCGACGACCACCGCGCCCTGATGGGCCGCCTGGGCGAATACAACCTGGGCGAGCGCACCGGCTACAGCCCGCAGGCGGCGGCGGAGGCGGCCGTGCGCGTGCCGTCGCTTACGCCGGAGGCCGCCTGGCCGGGCGCGGAAGCGGCCTTCGTCCAGGCGGCCCAGGGGGAGTGCCGCCAGGCCGCCGGCGCCGACCACATCCGCGACTTTACGCTCGAGGCCCAGTACAGCGACCTCAACTGGACGTTGCTCCTGCTGCCGGCCTACGTCACCTGGTACTGCGAGGGGGAGCGGGTCTGGCCGGTGCTCGTCAACGGCCAGAGCGGGCGCGTGAACGGGGCGCGGCTGGCCTCGACGCGCAAGGCCAACGTCACGTCGCTGGTCCTGGGGGCGGTGGGGCTGCTCCTATTCCTGCTGGGGGGGCTGTTGGCGCTGGCTGGCGCCGCGCTGCCGCCGGTGGCCGCTCTGGGCGGGGTGCTGCTGGTGGTCGGCCTGCTATTGGCCGTCGTCGCGCCGCTCCCAGCCATCGGCGTGTGGGCATTCAACCGGCGGGCAGTGGCGGATATGGCTGGAGTGCTTTCCAGCACCGGCTCTTCCAGGCCGGTGCGGCCCATACGAAACTCGCCCCCAACCTGAAATGCGCCCGGTTCCGTGGTCGGTTTTGACTTCTGCGGCAGTGGGGCTATACTATGGCTGCCATGCAACAAGAATCTCGTTGCCACGCTGATTTGGGTGAAGGAGGGGGTACCGTGACTAAGCCTGTCTCGCGCACGATCGCGGACCTGGAACCGGGGGACCACCTCTGCTGCATCTACGAGACCGACGCGGAACACCGGCAGGTGGTCACTCCCTTCTTGCGCCAGGGCCTGGAGCGGGGTGAGAAGGTGATGTACGTCGTGGATGCCCGCACCGCCGAAACCATCCTGGGCTACCTGCGGGACGATGGGTTGGACGTGGCACCCTACCTGGCGCGGGGACAACTGGCGATCCTGACGCACGACGAGACCTACATGCGGAACGGAGTCTTTGACCCGCAGGGGATGATCGCCCTGTTGCGCAGCGAGACGGCACAGGCGCTGGCGGAAGGGTACCCGGCCCTCCGCCTCACCGGTGAAATGACCTGGGCGCTGCGAGGGCTGCCCGGTTCCGAGCAGTTGATCGAATACGAGGCCCGCCTGAACGACTTCTTCCCCGGCAGCCGCTGCCTGGCGATCTGCCAGTACGACCAGAGACGGTTCGATCCAGCCGTGCTGTTGGACGTGCTGCGCACCCATCCGACGGCCGTGATCGGCACGGAAGTCTACGACAACCTGTACTACGTGCCGGCTGCGGAACTGCTGGAGGCGGACCCGTCGGCCACGGAACTGCGCCATTGGCTGCGAAACCTGGCGGAGCGCCAGCGGGCACAGGAGCGCATCCGGCAGCAGGCGGAGCGCCTGGAGGCCTTGGCCAGCGAGTTGGAACGGCGCGTGACGGAACGCACGGCCGAACTGCGAGCCAGCGAGGCCCGGCTGCGCACGATTTTCGACGGGGCCGCCAGCGGCGTCGCGCTCGTGGATATGGCGGGCCAGTTCCTGGAGAGCAACCCTGCCTTGCAGCGCATGTTGGGCTACAGCGGCGACGAACTTCGCCGCAAGGTGTTCACCGAATTCACCCATCCAGACGACGCTGCGGTCGCTCTGGACCTGTATCAGGAACTGGCGACCGGGAAACGTGACCACTACCGCATGGAGATGCGCTACACCCGCAAGGACGGCCAGTTGACCTGGGCCGATTTGAACGTCTCGCTGGTGCGGGGAAACGAGGGGGAGCCCGCGCAGTTCGCCATCGTGATGGCGGAGGATATCACGGAGCGGAAACTGGCCCAGGTCGCCCTGATCCGGGCGGAGAGGCTCGCCATCGCGGGCAAGTTGGCCGCCACGCTGACCCACGAGATCAACAACCCCTTGCAGGCGGTCATCGGCTGCCTGGGGCTGGCCGAGGAGACGCTGGCGGAAGGTGGGGACGTCAGCCGGTACCTGCGAGTAGCCCGCGAGGAACTGCGCCGGGCCGCCCGCATCGTCGCCCAGTTGCGCAATCTCCATCAACGCCCCCAACTGGACGAGAGAGAACCCACCGACGTGAACCTGCTCGTGGAGCGGGTGCTAACGCTGGGCAGGAAGCAGTGCGAAGAGCGCGGGGTGGAGGTGGTCTGGAACGCGGCATCTGACCTGCCGGTCCTCACGCTGGCCTCCGATCAGATCCAGCAGGTGTTCCTCAACCTGCTGCTGAACGCATTGGACGCCATGCCGGAAGGGGGCCAGTTGCGGGTGAGCACGCACCATACCGGCCAGCCGGCCGGAGTGTGCGTCGCGTTCGCCGACGACGGCATGGGCATCCCACCGGACAGTCTCTCCCAAGTGTTCGAGCCTTTCTACAGCACCAAGCCGGAAGGGCTGGGGTTGGGGTTGTTCGTCAGCCAGGACATCGTCAAGCAGCACGGGGGCCGGATCGAGGCGGAGAGCCGGGTAGGAGAGGGGACGACGTTCACCGTGTGGCTGCCGGCGTGATCCGCCCCGCACCCGCCACGTTCGGCTCGGCCAGGCCGGGCCCCTCGCTTGACGGGCAGGAGGGGGAAGAGGGTGCGATGGCCAAACAGGTACATACCCTGGTGGTGGACGACGAGGAGGGGGTCCGCTTCTTCCTGGAGGAGATCCTGCGGCGGGCCGGGCACCTCGTCGTGACCGTCTCCAGCGGCGAGGAGGCGCTGGAGCGGCTGGGGGAGGGTCCCTTTGACCTGGTGATGTTGGACCTCAAGTTGGGCGGCCGGGTGGACGGCATGCGCGTGTTGGAGGCGGTCAAGTGGCGCTGGCCGGAGACGGTGGTCGTCATCCTGACCGCCCACGG
>Ga0307379_10010312_pt1 | contig 12377 bp, 6 predicted proteins | sample UN2MG_FD_202237 | JGI IMG/M metagenome (GOLD analysis project Ga0307379, IMG submission 202237) | Soil microbial communities from Risofladan, Vaasa, Finland - UN-2 | ecosystem: Environmental > Terrestrial > Soil > Coastal area > Acid sulfate soil | place: Finland: Risofladan, Vaasa | collected... | reverse complement strand
CGTTCCCTGCGCAGCAGCCGTCTCGGGCTTTTGCAGAGCCTTGGCAGCCGATGCCGCGCCCGGCGATCCCGTCTTGGGCCGCGCCGGAAAGCTCGTCGAAGCCAGATACTACGAGAAGCTCGAAAACAAGCGGGTCGAATGCACGCTTTGTTTCAGGCACTGCCGGCCCGGCGACGGCGAGCGCGGCTATTGCGGCGTGCGCGAGAACCGCGGCGGCACCTACTATACGCTCGTATACGGGAACCCGTGCAGCGGCATCGACGGCGGCATGCCGGACCCGATCGAAAAGAAGCCGCTCTTCCATTTCCTGCCGGGCACGCAGGCCTACTCCATCGCCACAGCAGGCTGCAACGTGGAGTGCAAGTTTTGCCAGAACTGGCAGATTGCGCAGAGCAGGCCCGAGGAGACGTTCAACTTCGAGCTGCCGCCCGAAGGCGTTGTGGCCAACGCCCGCAAATACGACTGCCAGTCCGTGGCCTTCACATATTCCGAGCCCACCGTCTTCTATGAATACATGTACGACACCGCCGAACTCGCCCGAAAGCAGGGCCTCCACGGCGTGATGATCTCGAACGGCTGCATTGAAGCCGAGCCCATGTCTGCGCTGTCCAAGGTGCTGAGCGCCGTGAAAATCGACCTCAAGGCGTTTACGGAAGACTACTACCGCAAGATAGTGAACGGCAGGCTCGATTCGGTGCTGGCCACTCTGAAGCTGCTGAAGGCGAAGGGAATCTGGTTTGAGATCGTGTACCTCGTTGTCCCCACGCTCAACGACAAGCTGGACGACATTCGTGCGATGAGCAAATGGATCAAGGCCGAGCTGGGGCCGATGGTGCCCGTGCATTTCACCGCATTCCAGCCGCTCTACAAGCTGCGCAACCTGCCGCGCACGCCGCCGAAAACACTGGAAGCCGCACGCGACACCGCGCTCGACGAGGGGCTGAACTACGTGTACGTGGGCAACGTGTGGCAGCGCGAAGGCCATCCCGGCGAGAATACCTACTGCCACCACTGCCGCAAGCGCATCATCCACCGCACCGGGTTCAGCGTGCGCGAAATCCGCATGGCCGGCGGCGCCTGCGAGTTCTGCCAAACGCCCATCCCCGGCTTCTGGCACGCAAACGCAAAATAATAGACACCCCGACCGGCTGGCCGAACCACAGCACGCCCCGTTGGCCCCAAAACGCAGTCTCCATGCCTCACGCCAACGGTTCTATCGCAGTTTCCGGGCGAATGGCGCCGGTCTTGCGGATCGGCGTGTTTGAATAAATGAAGACAACGCTATGCGTTTGAAAGATAACGCTTGGCGGCTGTAAACGAAAATGCAGGGGATCGATAGCCTGGCGATTTCCGGAAAAAACGATCCCTTGCATTTTCGTTTCAAGCCAGCGTGCGGCGCCCCGCCCGTCTGCGGGCGCGAAATCCGTCCGCCCTCTGTATGTTCGTTGCCGTTCTTCGCCGCAAGAGGGCGGACGACTTCGGCCGGATGGTCCCTTTGCTCGCATGTGAAAGCGTGAAATCCGGCCTTCGGTCCGCCCCTACAACGACAGCGCATTTGAAGCCGCAACCAATCAGGGCTGCTTTACGCAGCAACTGATCGCCGATCTGCAGGGGCAAGGCACCGCCCTTGCCCTGGGCGGGGCAGCCCCCGCCCCTACAGCGGCTTCGCATTTGACGCGCTTCTGTGTAAGATACTTACTATAAGAGCCCATCTCGTTCATGGCTGGCCCTCGCCGTTATTGAACGCTTGTTCGATGGGGAGTATAAAAAACTTTCATGTCGGACAGCATGCTATGCCCGGGCTGATGTGCAGTGAGGCCGGAATCAGTGGATGCATGGCGGAGGTCGTCGACGACGGTGCAGGTGAGGCGAAACGCGATCAGTGTCTGGATGGTGTTTACTGCCTCTTCTTCGGTATCGGCCTGGCAGAAGAGGCCGAGTTCGGGGCAGCTAGCGGCAAACGTTCCCGCTTGCATCGCCCTCACGCGTATTTCGAGGTTCTCCAAGGGGACGCCTTTCTTTATGGACCGCACGACGGTCCTCGTTCGGTGTGCGTGGCTTGTTGGGCCGTCCGTGGCAGAACTGCTCCTTTCCTACCGCGTATAATATCACTTTCGACGGAATTCTGCAAGTGGGAAAATTCGGAAAGACAAAAAAACAGCCTCGATGGCTGGTGCGGCCTCTTACATATCTTTACATCGAGCCGCAGCCGTTTTGCACTTTAAGGCTTGCAAGAGGAAAGATGTATGTGTAAAATTTGGCGAGAGTCTCGAGCCACAAGGCTGGACACCATACTTTCCAACTGGACACCTACTTTCCAAGTGGAGGCCAACAAATCATGGCTGAAGAGAAGACCGTAGTGCGCGAGGAGCAGGACGTGAACGCGGTTGCCGAGTGTAAGGAAGCTTTCGAGCGCATTAGCAAAGAGATTTCGAAAACGATCATCGGACAGAATGACGTGATCGAGCAGGTGCTGATAGCGTTGTTTGCAAACGGCCACATCCTTCTGATCGGCGTGCCGGGCCTGGCCAAGACGCTTATGGTGTCTACCCTCGCAAACACGCTTTCCGTGAAGTTCAAACGGTTGCAGTTCACCCCCGACATGATGCCCTCCGATATCACGGGCACCGAAATCATCGAGGAGGACCACACGACCGGCCGGCGCGCTTTCAGGTTTGTTGAGGGGCCGATCTTTTCAAACATGATCCTTGCCGACGAGATCAACCGAACGCCCCCGAAGACGCAGGCCGCGTTGCTGGAGGCAATGCAGGAACGCCACGTGACCGTGGGAAAGAAAACCTATCCGCTGGAAGAGCCTTTCATCGTGCTTGCCACGCAGAACCCGATCGAGCAGGAGGGCACGTATCCGCTGCCCGAGGCCCAGCTCGACCGGTTCATGTTCAACACCTGGGTGGATTACCCCAAGGACGACGAGTATCACCAGATCATCAAGGTGACGACGGGCAAGGGCCTGGCGGTGGCCCAGCCTGTGCTCGCGGCCGAAGATGTGATTCGCTACCGGCAGGTGGTTCGCCGGATTCCGATCGCGGACCACGTGATCGATTACATCAGGCGCCTCACGGTTGCCACTCAGCCGCAGCGCAGCGACGCGCCCGAGATCACCAAGAAGTACGTGGCGTGGGGCTCGGGGCCTCGGTCGGGGCAGTATCTGGCGCTGGGCGCGAAGGCACGCGCTATGCTGCTTGGCAAGTATCAGGCCACATGCGAAGACGTGCGGCACGTGGCGCACAGCGTGCTGCGTCACCGCATCTTCACGAACTTCGTGGCCCAGGCCGAGGGCATCGACACGGTGAACATAATCGACCAACTGCTGGCGATGACAAAGGAGTAATGCTCCCGCGTTCGGTTCGGCGTGTTCTGCAAGGCACTTTCGTACCCCGACTAATACTGAGAAGCCATGGGTTTCCTGTTCCCTGCAATGCTTGCCGGGTTGGCGGCGCTTGCGGTGCCGCTGATACTTCACCTGATAGCACGCCAGCGTTTCCCTGAGCAGCCGGTGCCTACTTTGCGCTTGCTGCAAACCGAGCGTCGCACCAATGCCTATGCGGTGAGGCCGGTAGACTTGTACCAGCTTTTGCTGCGGCTGCTGGTGGTGGCGGCGGTGGTGTTTGCGGTGAGCAGGCCGCTGGTGCGCACGGCGGCGATCGGGCGGCCTGCGCGCAATATAGTGGTAGTGCTGGATTGCTCGCCAAGCATGCTTACGGACTCCGGCGAGAAGCCCGACGAGAAGCTGTTTGACCGGGCGCGCATTCTTGCGGCAAAGCTGCTGACGGGCGCCGGCCCGCATGATGAGGTGGCCTTCATCGAGGCGGGCGCAACCGCGCGCGTGGCGGCGCCGCTGTCGGGCGATGCCGCCGGTGCCGCGAAGCTGGCCAGCGAGGCGTCGATCCAGTATCGCGGCGGCAGCAGCATAGGCGCGGCCATCTCGCAAGCCGGCCTGATGCTGGCGCCACGCCGCGAAGTCCTCAGCGAAATATACGTGCTGTCCGACATGCGCCGCAACCTGCTCGACGGATGGAACGAACGCAGCCGGCGCAGTTTTGCGCAAACGGCCGCCAAGCTGGGCAGCAGGCTGAAAGTCCGGTTTGTCGATTTCGCATCCAGCGAGATGGACAACATCGGCTTCGTAGACGTGAACCTCACGCCCGGGCGCCTCAGCACCGGCGCAGATGCACACCTCATCGCCACAGTACGGAATGTAACCGAAAAAGATCAGGACGTAACGGTAAGCCTGGCCGTGCGGCAGAGCGTGAAATCGCGCCGCAGCGTGCACGTGCCTGCAAACTCCGAAGCGGTGGTCGACATGGCGGCCAATTTCGATGCGCCGGTCAACACCTTCTGCAGGCTCGAGCTGTCGCCGTCGGACACGTTGGACGTGGACAACAACCTGACGGTTCCGATAAGGCTGGACCGGCGGTTTGAGGTGATGATCATCGACGGCACCGAGCCGAAGCAGATGGACGCGACGCGGCCGGGGCAGGCGGCCGCACCGCAGCGGATATCGGGCGCGAAGATGCTGGAGTTTGCACTCAACCCCGCGCAGTTTGCCGCGTCGGAGGGCCGCAGCCGCTCGCGAAACGTTGTTGTGAAAAGCGTTTCGCTCAGCACCGTTACCACCGCCATCCTCGGCACCAGCGACCTCTTCATCCTCTATAATGTCTCAAAGCTTCCTCAACGCACCCTCGAAGACTTGCAGGAGCTCGTGGCCAACGGGCGAAGCGTGCTGCTGGTGCCGGGCGAGGAAGTGAACATGATCGAATTCAGGCAGACGTTCATTCATACGAACAACGGGCTGGTGCTTTGCCCTGCGATGGTGGACAACGCGGCGGCGGTCGCACCCGGCACGCGCGTGAACACGGGCGACGTGGTGCACCCGATAATGGAGCCGTTTACCGATCTGAACAAGGGCGACCTGGGCAGCATTCATTTCAAGCAGTTGCGCGGGCTGCAGCCGGCGGCCGGCGCAACGGTGCCGTTTTACGTGGGCACAAGGCCGGCGGCGGTGGAGATGCGGGTGGCGCTGCCAAACGACACGCCGGAGCAGCGGACAGCCGCGCGCCGGGGCCGCATCTGCGTGCTGGGCTTCGGGCTGGAACCGGAATGGTCCAATCTTTCGCTGACGAGGGTTTTTGTGCCGCTCGTGTGGCGGCTGGTGGATCACATAACAGGGCGGCTGGGCTCGCTGCCGGTCGACCTTGCGCGGTCGGGCGAGCGCTTTGCACTGGATTGTTCGGACTTTGCTCCCTCGGCCAGCGTGGCGCTGCTGTGCCCCGACGGCAAGCCGCTGAAGCGTGAAAACGGCTGGCCGCTGGAGCTGCCGCTTGGCGAGAACGGCAGCGCGGTGGTGAGCGGCCTTTCGCTAGTGGGCGCATACGAGATCACCGCGCAGGGCCAGGTGGAAGTAGACGTGAAGCTCGCGGACGGCAGGTTGGTGGGCGGCGCGGCGTACACCTCGGCCGTGATGAACGCTGTGCAGGGGCGATCTGAATCGCTGGCGGTTCGCGGGCGCAGCTCGCCGATCCCGCGTTCCGAGGTTGCGGGCGCGGATTTCGGCCGTGCGGTGATAATCAAGGGCGTGACGGTGGCGCTTGCAAACGGCACTACTCTTTCGTGCGAAGCGACGGGTGCGTCGCTGGATGCAGCGCTTGCGGGGAGGGCGGGCGAGCTGGAGATAGCTCAAGGGCACGCCAGCCGCAAGGTGTCGGCCGGCGAGGTGATCCGCGGGCGGTTTGCGGATGCCGTTCAGTTTGGCCTGCCGCCGACGGGCGGGCGGAAGTCGCGGTTCATCTGCGTGAATCCGCCGGCCGGCGAGAGCGACACTACGCCGGTGAGCGATGAGACGATCGCGTCGGCGCTGGGCGAGTCGCGTTGGGAGATCGTGCCGGCTGCGAAGGCTAGCCTCACTGAGCTGCGTGCGGGCGAGCTGTGGTGGCTGATAACGCTGCTGCTGGTGCTGGCGTATTTTGCAGAGGGTGCGATCGGTCATTGGCTGAGTTTCAGGCGGGAGTCTACGCGCGTGGGCGCGTAGGTCGGATGAAAAGTCCAAAGTCCAAAGTCAAGATGGGTCCAAGGCGAGGTCGAGGGTCTAAAGTTAACGGATAAGGATTAAGAGTCCGAGGTCAGGAGTCCAGGGTCAGACTTTGGGCCTTTGAAGGAATATGTTTTGTCGCTGATATATTGGCTTCTTCAAATTCGTGATTCATCGACGGTGGAGCAAGTGAGCTCGTGGGGCCTGGCCGCGCGGTCGGCGGTGTCGGTGCCGGTGATCGTGCTGATTGTTGCGGCTGGGCTGGTGCTGGCGGGCTTGAATTTTGCGCCGCACATCGTGCTGCGCCGAAATCGTAGATTGCTGCTGTTTGTGCTGCGGCTGGCGGGGCTGGCGATAGTGCTGGTGATGCTGCTGCAGCTTGAGGCGACGATGGTGCTGCAGCGCACGCGCAAGCCAACCGTGGCGGTGCTGGTGGATACGTCTGAGAGCATGTCGCTGAAGGATTGCCCGCAGGGCACGCGGCTGGATGCGGCAGTGGATATTATCGAGAAGAAACTCGAGCCGGCTTTGAGCGCGAAAGCCGAGGTGTCGTGGTATCAGGCCAATTGGCGGATTACGGCCGGGCGGCCGGAGAAGTCGACCGAGCCAGGCGGCCCGACCGATCTGGGCAAGGCGGTGAGCCAGTGCATCGAGGAGGCAGGCTCGCCGCGCGCGATTGTGCTGCTGAGCGACGGCAAGACCGCGCATCCCGACCGTGTGGCCGATGCCGCGCGCATCGCGAAGCAGTCGGGCGTGCAGGTATTCGGCATCAACCTGGGCAAGGCGGGCCGCGCAAAGGCCGTTTCGGTGCGCGTGACCGAGGCCGATTCATACGTGCGGCTGGGCGACGAATTCTCGGTTACCGCCGACGTGCGGGCCGAGGGCCTGGGCGGGCAGACCGTGGACGTGCGGCTGTACGAGAATAAAGACAAGAACCCTAAGATGCAGAAGACGATCCAGCTTGGCGACAAGCCGGTGCCGGTAACGTTCCGCTACCGGCCGACGAGAGCCGGGCGGCACCGATACCGCGTGCAGGTGGGCAAGGTGAGCGGCGCGGCCACCGATATCACAAACGTGGTGAATACCGTGGTGGAGGTGATCGACGAGCCGATCCGCGTGCTATACGTGGAAGGCACGCCGCGATTCGAGCTGAAGTTCATCAACGTGTGGCTGGCGCGCGACCCGGTGATCGACCTGACGACCGTGACCCGAATGCCCAAGGGGGGCTGGTATACGCAGGGCAAACGCCGGCACGAGCGGATCGACGAGGGCTTTCCGGTAAGCGATGCCGAGCTGTTTGATTACGACGTGGTGATCTTCGGCGACATACCGCGGGCGGTCTTCCGGCAGGGCGGCGATGCCGCCGAAACGAAGCTCGCGCAGATCGTCGAGTTTGTTGTGCGGCGCGGCGGCGGGCTTGTTACGCTGGGCGGGCAATCAGTTTACGGCGCCGGCCTCTACCAGGGTTCGATCCTCGAGGCGATTCTGCCGTTCCAGATCGAGGGCTTCAAGAATTACCAGCTCGAAGGTTATTTCGCGATCGAGCCGGCGGAGAATTCGCTCACGCATCCCGTGCTGGCGTTGGGCGACGATCCGAGTTCGAGCCGCGACGCGTGGTTCGACATGCCCCGGCTCGACGGCTGCAACGTGGTGGGCGAGCTGAAGCCGGCCGCGATGCTGCTGGCTTACCGCACGCACGATGACCAGAAGTACCCGGTGATCGTGGCGCATTCGGCGGGCCGCGGCCGCGTGCTGAGCCTCACGTGCGATACCACGTGGCACTGGGAAATGCAGCGGATTGACGACGACGTGGACAACTACCGGAAGTTCTGGGGGCGAGCCGTGAGGTTTGTGGCCGCCGATCCGCGCACGCGGCCGGGCCGCCCGAGCATCCTGGCACAGAGCAGCCGGCCGGTTGTGGGCACCGAGTTCCCGTTTGCCACCACGCTGCTCGATGGAAATTATGCGCCGGTGCGCAACGCGGACCTCGTGGTGGAGGTAACCGAGCCGTCGGGCCGGCAATACCTGATTTACCCGAGCGATTCGAGCGACGCGCCGGGCGTTTATCGCTATTCGGTGCTGCTGCGCGAGAAGGGGCTTTTTGTTGTGAAAGCCAATTACGAGAGCACTGAAACCGTGCGCGAGATCATAGCGGGCGACGCGGCGGCCGAAATGGACGACGCGGGCGCCGACCCGTCCGGCATGCGTCTGATGGCGCGCGAGACCGGCGGAAAAGCGGGCATGGCCGACGAGGCCGATGCCGTGCTTGCGGCAATTCCGCTGGATGCCGAGTATTACCGCGAGGATTACAGCGTGAAGTTCTGGAACCTTCCCGTGCTGGCGTTTATGCTGATTGCGGTAGTGTGCGCGGATTGCTACATTCGCAAGCGGAATGGCTTGGTGTAGGCTTGCAAGGCCAGCCGCGGTCGATGTGTGAGAAGTATTGTCATGGCGCAAGATTCTGCGAAATTTGAAGGCTATGGTGCGGTGTGCAACGCCGTTGCCGGTTTTTCACGCTGCCGGCGCGCTTGGCGTTTTCTGCGCGAGTTCAGCCTGTGGCTGGCGTTGTCGCTGGGGGCCGTGCTCGCGTGGTCGCTGGGCGATTGGCTGCTGCCGCTGTCGCCGTTTGTGGTGCTGGGCGGCCTTGCGGCGGCCGGCATCGTGTGCGTGGCGGCTCTTGCCGGCTGGGTGGTGAAACTCGTCCGGCGGGCGGAGTCGAAATACACGGAAGCGGTAGTAATCGAGCGGCTGCACGGCGGGCTGGACAACCGCCTGATCGGCACGCTGCAACTGGTTGAGGACGTGGCGCGCTCGCCGGAGATGCATTCAGTTTCACTGGTGAAAGCGTTGGCCGTGCAGACGTCGGATACGCTGAGAGGCGAGTCGCTGACGCGCCTGATCGATCGCCGGCCGGCGTTGAGAGCGGCCACGACGGCAGGTGCGGTGCTGGCGGGCGCGTTGCTGCCGGTGCTGCTGGTGGGCGGCTTTGTGAGTGCGAGGGTTGCATCGGTGCAGACGTCTTATCACCTGGCGCAGGAGCTGGTCTGGCCGGTGTATCTTTCGGTGAATCCGGGCGACGTGACGCTGCTGCGCGGCGAGGACACGGTGACGCTGGAGCTGGTGGTGCGCGGCGGGGCGTACAGTGCGGTAAGGCTCACGGCGGTGGAGGGCGACGCCGAAATCCTCGACGCCGAAATCCCGCTTTCAGGCGGCGCGGCGGCTGGCCGCAGAGCAGAGAAGATTCTAAGCGCAGACGCTATGGCCCGTGTGGAAAAATCGTTCACCTACAGGTTCTCCGTGGGCAAGCACGTTACGCGGTGGCACACGGTGCGCGTGGTAGACCGGCCGCATATAGAAAACATGGCCGCCGAGCTGCAGTTCCCCCCGTACACTCAGATGATGCCGCAAACGCTTTCGGGCATGTTCAGCAGCATTCGCGCACTGCGCGAAACGGCGGTGTCGCTTTCGCTGGCCTCGAGCAAGCCGCTGCTGCGTGCGTCGCTCACGTTTGGCGGGGACCGCGAAAACGCGCAGCCGCTGGACATAAGCGGTCGGTTTGCCGCTACGCAGTTCAACGTGAAGGCCAACGTCGAGGCCGAGCTGCAGTTGTGGTGCGAAGACGGCTACGAGATGAAGACGCCGGTTCGGTTTCGGATCGAGACGCAGGAAGACGATCCGCCGCAGATTCAGATATCGGGCAAGGACGAGCAGCCGCTGCTGCGCGACGAGGCCAGAAGCTTCAGCTTTGCGTATACGGCCACCGACGACTTCGGCGTTTCGCAGGTGCAGGTGTTTTACGAGGTGGAGCCGGTGGATACGGCGCTGGGCCGCGAGAAGCGAACGGGCGAGTTCAACGCGATCACGTTCGTTCGGCCCGAGACGAAGGTGCGCGACGTGATATTGAAGCCGTTTTGGGATATCGAGCTGAAGCCGGGCGACCGCGTGCGGTATTGGATGACGGCCACCGACAACAACACGATGACGGGGCCGTCGACCGCGCAGTCGGCGCGGCATAGTTTCGTGGTGGTGCTGCCGAGCCTGGGCGGGTATACGCAGCCGGAATTCGACTGGGCGGCGAGGCGGTCGGAGCTGCTTGGCTCGCTTACGAAGGTGCAGCGCAAGACCGACTTCCTGCGGCTGCCCGAGAAGACGGTGGCCGCCGAGAAGACGGTGCCTCCGCCCAAGCACAAGCTGGCCGCGCACGTGCCGTCGGAAAATTGGCCGGCCGGCGTGGAGCAGGCGGTAACGGACTACCTGAGGCTGCTGAGCACGCATAGCTACGGCGAATCCGCGGGAGACTGAAGATGCACAGAATCATACTTGATGCGGGCAGGTGTGCAATGGCCGCGTGCGCGGCTGCGGCGGCATTGTGCGCGGCTGCGGCGCAGGGCGGCGAATGGACAGAGCGGGCGGCGTCGGGCAATCGCGAGGTGCTGCGCGCGGAAGACCTGGCGAAGGTGTCGCTGGGCGAGCCGGTGAATCGCCGGGGCAAGATTTTCATGCGGCGGATCAAGCCGGCTGATCCGACCATCGACTGGAACACCGATCCGACGGCGATTCCGTATGTAACGTATCAGTTCGAGCAGCGCACGGGCCTGCCCACCTACACAAACAACGACGGCCTGGACGTTGCCACCAGCGAATTGTTCGAGTGCCCGATTGTGTACCTCACGGGCCACTCGAGCTGGCATTTCAACGAGGCCGAAACCGAGAACCTCACGAAGTTCATCGCGCGCGGCGGATCGCTTTTTCTCGACGACTGCTACATCCGGCGCAGCACGTTCACCGATTCGGTGGGGCCCGAGAGCAGCAAGATTGTCCCCGGGGCCGAACTCGCCGCGCAATCAAAGGAAGACCCATACACCGGCAGCCTTTTCTCGTTGTGTTACTCGTTTCCGCCCGAGAGCGCGCCGGGCCGTGCGAAGTTTGCCGGCAACATCACGAACGTGTGGCAGTACGTGCTGGCCGACGGCCGGCCCGCCATAATTTTCACGCCAAACGACGATGGCTGCGGATGGGAGGTTTCCAGCCCGCCCACGGCATCGAATCCCATCGGCGAAGGCATCGGCCACGGCGGCAGCAACGAGGAACGCGAGCAGGTTTACCAGTGGGCTGCCAACGCGATCCTTTTTATGATTACGCACTGAAACAGAGAACATGGATATGAAGCTTGCTTACTCAGCCATTCTGCTTGTTCTGTTTGCCGCCGCTGCCGCAGACGCCGAAGAGAAGCAGTTTGACGTGACCCTGCAATTGGTGAAGGCCGACGCACCGCACGAAACGGTGGACGCAGGCTCGCTTGACGAGACGGCCGGGCACTGGCCGGGCAACGCGGCAATTGTGTGGCCCAAGAATATCAAGCTCGACGGCCAGCCGATGTTCGAGCGATATTTCCAGGGCAGGCTGGCCGCGCGCCAGGCGTCGGTGAAGCCGCCGCTGAAGCCGGGCAGGCACACATTCTGGCCCGGCGATCACAGTTTCGAGGTCGACGAGAACGGAAAGGTATCGAGCAATGATCCCGAGATCATAGCGGCCGACGGCGTGGTGAAGCTGAAATGCTACGCGGTGATGCTGGCGGCTTACCAGGTGAACTCGCCGGAGTCGTCGATGAACGTGGACCTGAGGCTGGTGCCCACGAAGCAACTGAGCATCGGCATAGACGTGCCGGCCGAGCGGAAGCCGGATGATAAGGAAGGCGCGCCGCTGCGAATGGTGTTCGTGGATTTCCTGCCGATATACAGCGAGTTCAAACCTGTAACAATTTACCTGCCGGCCAGCGCCGATGGCAAGCCATACAGCGTGCGGCCCGGCAAGTTCAACCTGGACATCAAGCCGGAGGGGCTGTCGGTGGGCGGCCAGAAGCTGGGCGACTTGCTGATCCGCAAGCACAGGCTTTACGTGCCGTTTCGCAGCTACCCGGTGGTGGGGCGCACGCTGGCCGGGCGGGTGTGCCAGGCGGTTTTCCCTTCGGGCGGATCATTCGGCGTGGGCGCCGGCGGCGGCGACGGCAGAAGCCCGGTGATCGAAGATGAGACGATCCGCGGGGGCGTGCTCAGCCGCACGCAGCACGTGAGCCTCACGGCGTCGACCGAGGCGCACCAGTTTGGCGCGGGCAACAAGCTCAGCCCCGAGGGGCGTTATGTAGACGTCGAGGGCAGCCTGGGCGAATGGCCGGAGAAGGCTTTCTGCTACGACAACACGGCCGCCGAGAGCGAGGAGCCGCGGCTGCTGCTGGTGGAGCGCAAGGCCGAGCCGCTGAAGGTGGGCGAGCCGGTGCCCGTTCGCGTACGGTGGGTGGATGCGCCCGATGCCGCCACGCTGAAGGAAT
>Ga0307379_10010311_pt1 | contig 12377 bp, 11 predicted proteins | sample UN2MG_FD_202237 | JGI IMG/M metagenome (GOLD analysis project Ga0307379, IMG submission 202237) | Soil microbial communities from Risofladan, Vaasa, Finland - UN-2 | ecosystem: Environmental > Terrestrial > Soil > Coastal area > Acid sulfate soil | place: Finland: Risofladan, Vaasa | collected... | reverse complement strand
ATAAAGAATTTCTCTTTCTTTTAAGCTTAAATGGCTATATTTTTCTCCCATTAAGTACACCTCCTTTAACAGCGGATATTATATCCCAGATGCTGTTAAGTGGTGCACTTCGTTTTAGAACTCAAGTATTTTTACCGGACCGGTAAGTATAAATTACTTACCCTGGAATTATTTTTCCCACAAAAACAAAAGCGTTTTTTTGGGGAGTAATTTCAAAAATATTTACCCGCTAAAATTTCTTGGCTGGAACACGGCTAAGTAGCAATGTAAAAGTCAAAGAAATTTGGTGGGTCTTGCACCTTAATAATTTAGTGAACGGAAAACGGTTGGACTAAAGCGGCCAAAGTTACTACTATAGGTTTATTCTGCAGCAGTTAGTAAAGGAGAGAAAAACTTTCTCTTTTTTATTGGCTGCTGCAGAACATTTCTGCGGCTTTGACTTTATCCCGCACTCCCGCACTTTGGGGAGGGGACGGGAACCATATTACATCACAAGAGGTGAGTCATGGAGAAAAGTTTTTTGACAAGGATAGCTGAGGGGTTCCTTGCCCTCTTTGCTATTATCGGCCTCGTGGGGACACTGTACTTTGCCAGCATTGGGCTGGCCCACGAATGGCCCGCGATGAGGGAGGGGAGAGTTGCCATTTCGGCCACACCCACCCCTACAGAAGTGCCGGCTACCCCGACGCCGGCCCCGACCGCGACGCCGATGGTGCTACACGCACCCCGTCGCGCGAAATAACGCATCAAGAAAAGGAGAAAAAGTTTCCATGAAAGTCAAGAGCTTGTCCAATCGCTTGGTGGCGCTCGCGCTGAGCGTCCTGGTTTTGGCCACCGTGGCCTGCGGCAACTTGTTGCCGGCCGTCCAACCGACGAACACTCCGGCCCCGACTCAGACCACCCCGGCGGCCACGGCGGAGATCGTTGAGGTGACGGTCGTTGTCACCACCACACCGGAGCCCGCGTCGACCAACACGCCGACCGCCCCGGTCCAGCCGACCCAGGTCCCGTCGACCAACACGCCGACCGCCCCGGTCCAGCCGACCACCCCGGCCGCCCCCGCCCAGACCGGAACCCTCCAGCCTGGTGCTATCTCCGTTGATCAGTACGTGTCGCCCACGTGCGATGGGCATGAAGAACTGGATGGCAAAAAGGTCCGGGTAATGTCTGTCTATATTTCCATCAGGAATGGGGATGGAGACCTCATTCCAGGATTGAGTGTGGTCGTGGATGGTGAACAGGCTACCGAGCAAAGTGACCATCGGTATCGGCGGATATTCCACCGTGAGGGAAGCGGTGCGTGGGCATTCTCGGTGTACGCGAATGGGACTAAGCTGGGAGATATCTATGTCAAGGATCCCTGCGCACAGGCGCCCGAGGCCACGCCCTCGCCCTAGGTAAAGGAGGTGCCGTTCCACATTAAGGGCAAGAAGAACCAGCGTCATACACGGGGTCCATCCGGACCCAAATCCCCATCTGGGGAAGATATTCGTGTGTGACGCTGGCTTCTTGTTTTTAGCCAGCTTTTTCGAAAATCAGAGGTTTTTAATGATCCGACAATTGCCAGTAATTTTCAATTTTTCAACGTCATTTTGAACTTGACGCCCAGTGTCATCCTGAACTTGTTTCAGGATCTATCCTTAAGCCATAGATCCTAAAGGATTCTGAAATAAATTCAGAATGACAGAAGTAGGTGAAAGATTCTGAAATAAAACCTGTCCTGATGAATATCAGGATTCAGAATGACAAGAATTAGAAATTATTTCAAATATTTTGAAGCCCGTGGTATAATATCCTATAGTTTCAATAAACTGAATATAGTCGCACTAAGTGCGAGAAACTTATGAAATCAAAAAATATTATTGTTTACCAGCGTAAACGCTTAGCAAAAAAGGCGATATGTAAAGGCCCGGCCTTTACATTGACCCAAAATAACAGGCGTATTTGTCAAGGCCGGGCCTTGACATTGAAGGCCTTGGCATTAAATGGTCTTACATTGGCTTTGGGTTTAAGGCGCAAATTAGGCCTGATGTTTTTGGGCCTAGGTCTAGTGGGCTTTTTGTTTTTCTTAAGCCCTTATATTGCCGTTTGGCAGGCTAAAAAGAGAGCCCAGGGTTTTGCACCTTTGATTGCCAAAAAAATGGAGCCGGTTCGGCCAATAGCCTACGAAACCCAAATAACTGCAACTGAGACTGAAAATCCACCCGAACCAACCAAAGAGGAAAAACCCAAGGAAATAAAAAGCTTTTATCTTACCATTGAAAAAATCGGCTTGATTTCTGCGCCAATAGTGGCCCAGGTTGACGTTAATGATAAAAATCAATACCAAAAAGCTTTATCCCAAGGTTTGGTCCATGCCCAAAGCACCAGTTTACCTGACGAAGGCAGAATGGTTTACATTTTCGGCCATTCAACCAACTATGCTTGGTTTGTTAAGGAAATAAACGCTTTATTTTACCAGATCGAAAAACTGGAGACAGGCGACCGGGTGAAAATTGAGTTTAACGGCCAAAGCTTTGTTTATTATGTTTATGACAAAAAGATTGTTGATTACAATGACACTAATCCGATAGAACAAGTGGCCAATGAAGATGTTTTAGTTTTGCAGTCTTGCTGGCCTCCGGGAACAACCCTTAAAAGAGTTTTGATTTTTTGTAGGCCAAGCAAGTTTGGAGGATTGATATATTAAAGTATCCCATAGTGTTGACAAATAGTATTTTATATGCTACAATCGCGATCTGATTTAATAATTTGACTAAATCAATCATTTTAAATATTAACCTGCCTACTTTATAAAGTAGGCTTTTTATATATATAGATAGTATGAATACCAAAAATCTTTTAACTATTTTAGCAATGCTAAGTTTTGGCTTTTTAAATCCGGCCAAAGCTATGGCTTCTGGTGAGTACGGCCAATACGGCGGCCAGTACGGTGGTGTGGTTGCTAAAAAAATCAGTCTTGACAAAAAGGTGAAACATCCGGACCAAACCACTAAAGGTGGCGAGCCGGTTTGGGTTGACAACCTTTTTGTTTCTGATTACAAATTCAAACCCGGTCAGGAATTGGAGTTTAAAATCACTGTTACCAATACCGGGGCTCAGGATTTGGATAATGTCCATTTCAAAGATACTTTACCTCAATATTTACAATATGTTTCCGGTGACTATGATGTTATCTTTACTCTTAAAGCCGGTGAGACACGTGATTTCTACTTAAAAGCCAAAGTTATCGGTGAAGATAAATTTGCCGGTTTGTATTGCATTAATAACTTGGCTGAAGCTTGGTTTGACAGTGAAAAAACTCAAGATACTGCCCAAATTTGTGTGGAAAAAAAGGTCACCCAGATTCAGGTTTTGCCTGAAGCCGGTCCAGCTGAAAACCTGGCCATTTTACTTGGTTCAAGCATTTTGGCTATTACCGGTTTTGGTTTACTTAAAAAAAGAGTATAAAAGATGCCTCCGCAAAGGAGGATTAAAAAAGAGACTTTAAAGTCCTTTACGTCTGCCCTTATTAAAGGGCAGTGAAGTCTCTTTTTTAGTACTTTAGACTAAATAAAGCGAAATGCACTTTGAAAATTAAATAAAATCTAGTTCCGGAATAACTGGAAGATGAAGATGATTTTCTAGTCTTTTAGTCCGTTTATCGAACTTAATCATATTTTTGTCCAGATAGTCAGCAGTATAAGAGGTGTCTTTTTTGATTTTTTTAACGTCTTTTTCAACTGATTTTAATCTTGTATCTATGCCTTTAACATCTTTTTCAACTGACACCAGTCTTATATCAATATTTTTAACATCTGACTTGAGAGTTTTTAGATCTGATTTGATTGGTTTTAAACCATTATTAAGGTCATCCTTGGTAGAAAAGGTCTTTTTTAAGAGGTTAAAGTCAGCTTGGTTAAGAGTGGGTTTTTGTTTAGCCATTGATTAATCTAAACATAACAACATTCTCTTGTCAATGAATTGTTAATTGGTCTTAGAGTTGAGGTTCGAAAAGGGCAGTTCGGACCTCAACTCTGGGACTACTTGCCCGCCTAAATTTCCTGGGCGGAGCGCGGCTAAATAGCCGATGCGAAGCACCAAGAAAATTTGGCGGGAAGTCTCAGAGGTAGTAAGTAATTTTTGTTTTAGATTTAAGCATCTGAAAACAGGGATTATTTACAGCTCTTTAAAATATAGGCATACAGGGAACTCCGCAATTTGCGGAGCGACTAGTCCGCCGAAGGATCAGGCGCGGAACACGAGTGAATAACTCGAGTGAAGCAGCATGACCCGCAGGCGGGCAGGTTTATCCGTCTAAAGGCATTAGCTTTTGGCGGGGGAAAAATTTCTTCTTTCTTTTTCTTTGCCTTTAAGGCAGGGAATGAGAGTGATTGAGAGAAAATAAAGCGCTTAAAACACCTCCGAGGTTGGCGAAGCCATCCTCGGATGGTGGAGGAATTTAAAAAAGCGTTTTGTTTCTTCTCATTCACTCTCATTCCTTTCTTTCATGGAATTAACCATGAGTCACGTTTAACGTGATGGGCGAAACGCCAAGAGGATCCCGAGATCCCTTGAGGAAGGGTAAGGGAAACTGCCGGTGAGGCAGTAGGACCGAGTTTCTGCGAAAACGCAGGAGCCATCGTGAAAACGGGGACTTAGTCTGTTAACTCAGGCTAGGTACTTGGTGAGTAGCGATGCCGTCGGTGAGACGGTAGGAAGAGAGGGGAGAATTGAGATGGAGACGATTTTGTTGGTTGGTGGTGCGTGCTGTTTGGTACCGATCCTGATGGCCTTGGGGCTCGTGCTGGTGGGACCCATTCGCAGATTCCTCGGGGGCCTCGTCAGGGTGGTCATTACCGTGCTGGCCGTCGCGCTGGTCATAGTCGCAGTGGTCGTCCTGGTCGTGTCCGGCCTGGCCTACAAGGGTGTGATTGTCATCCCTCAGATCCCGCAGCTCATGCAGGGTGTCGTCCAGTCGGTGCCGGTCCCTCTCGCGGGGCAGGTCTACTTGAGCCCTCAGGGCCCAGCCTACAATGCGGAGTGGGAAGGCAACCGCCTCTGGCAGAAGAACTTGCCTGAGGAGGGCAAGAGGGTAGGACACGTTCTGTCCATCATGATTCCAAATGGGACGGCCCGCTTCTACGGGGTCAGTTGCCGGCTCCACCTGGATCCAACCCACAATGGCAAGGGTGCCAATAACCCCAAGACGGTGGGGTACGGTAACGGGTTGGAGTTCGAAGTCATTGGGATCGAGGGCGTCGCCTGGGCGTTTGTCGTGTGCGATCCGACCGATGTCACAGGCTTTAGCGTGACAATGGTCGAGTACGCCGACCCGCCCACCACCAGCGACTAGGAGGAGTCGCTATGTGGAGATCCGAAGGGATTGGGGGCTGCCGAAAGGCAAGAAGTTCGCCAATGGCGAGCCCCCGATCCTGAAGGATCGGAAAGTTAGGAGGAAAAGGAAAGAAAAAAAGGAAAAGGACGAACGCGTCCTTTACTTCTCCAAATTGGAGAACCTTTTTTCTGACCTTTAACCTGTATGCCTACTTTCTTGAAAAGATAATTATTTGTCTTTTGAAGAGAGTATATATTTAATACCCAAGAAAGGTGGTGGAGGATTTATGAATTATGAACAAATTATTAGCAAATCGCTTATTGCTTTAGCGATTATCATTACTGGTCTTATTATTAGTGGGAGTATAAAAGATTATTTAAAACAAAAAGCTCTAATTGAACAAAAAAGTATGATTAATGAGGGTATTTTCCAGTGCGGTGAAATTTCCAGCGCTCAGTGGGAAATGACAGATGGCACTCAGGTAAATGAGCCTTACAAGCCAGTTTATGAACAGTGTCTTAAAGATAAAGGAATTGAGATTCAGCGGCCAATTACCGTTACTGACTCAGGAGAAACAGATGAGAAATAAAAAAACATCACCCCGCCAAAAGCTAAAGCATTTAGCTGGGCAGGAATTAGTTTCTATTATTATGCCGGTATATAACGCGGCAGATTTTTTAGTGGAGTCAATCCAGAGTATTATTAACCAGATTTACAAAAGCTGGGAGTTGATAATTATAGATGATGCCTCTACTGATAAATCTTCACAAATAATTAAAAGATTTAAAACCCGGTACCCTAAAAAAATTAAGGTGATTAGATTAGCTAAGAACCTTAATAGAGGCGGAGACGCTTGTGCTAATTTAGCTTTCCAGATGAGCAGGGGAGAGTTTGTAGCCAGAATGGACGCCGATGATATTGCTCATCCCAAACGTTTGGAAAAACAGGTTAAGTTTTTGCAAAAAAATCCTGATATTTTCATGGTTGGCACTCAGGCCTGGGTGATTGACAAACAAGGCCGCAAAGTAGGTAAAAAAGATTTGCCTTTAAGTCCAAAAGACATCTATCGGAATTATGCGGTTTTTCACCCGATGATTCACCCGACCATTATGTTTAGAAAAAATGAAGTAGACTCAGATGAGTTATATAAAATCCGTTTTTCGGCCAACAATGATTTGCTGACCTTTTTTGAATTTTTAAAGACCAAAAAATTTGCTAATTTAAGGCAAAGACTCTTGTATTACCGCGTTCACGGAAAAAATGATTCTTTAACCGGAATTAAAGAAAAATATTTTAATACTTTAAAAATCAGATTATTGGCGGTTAAGGAATTTAATTACCGTCCTAATTTTAAAGCCTTACTCATCAACCTGATACAATTTTTTACAGTTGCTTTATTGCCTGAAAAGGCTTTATTGCTGCTTTATCTTTTAGCCAAAGGTATTATTACTCCTCAGTCTTTGCTTCCTGCTACCTTTAGGTTAAAATTAAAGTATGCTTAAGTTAGATTTTAAGCGTTTTCTACCAATACTTTTTCTTTTAGTTATTGAAGTTATACTTTTTATCTGTAATTTTAAGTCCAATACTTTTTTGGTTGGTTGGGATAATCTTTTTCCAGAGTTAGGTTTTAAGGAAACTATTAAACGTAATTTTTTTGGAATTTGGCAAGAGTATCGAGGTTTAGGCTGTATCGATGGTATGTCTCATGCGGCTAATCTTCCTCAAGACTTATTTAGGCTACTTTTATCCATATTTTTACCAACCAATCTCATTCGTTGGACATATATTTTCTTGCTTCATTTTTTGGGAGGCTTAGGGGTTTATCAAATAGTATCGAAATACATATTAAAAGATAAAAAATACGCGCATTTTATTGCTTTATTTTCTGCCTTGTTTTACCAATATAATTTGGGGGTAATTCAACAATTCTTCTTACCTTTTGAAGTTTTTATCATTCATTTTGCTTTCCTGCCTTGGCTTTATTATTTCATCCTTCAATATTTGGAAAAAGGAGATAAAAAACACTTACTGCATTTATTTATTTTTTCAGTTCTCAGTATCCCTCAGGCTCATGTACCAACTCTTTTTATTGTTTATATTTTCGGTGTGGTAGTTATCTTTTTCAGCCGACTGGTTTCAGCTAAGGGAACACTTAAAATAGTTTTCAAAAGGATACTTGTAATAACTTTATTGACCTTTTGTGTTAATGCTTACTGGGGTTTGCCGTTTGCATATTCTACTTGGAAAAATTCCAAAACGATTCAGAATTCTAAAAATTTTGAGATGGGAACGAGTGATATTTTTTATCGTAACAATAAATATGGTGATTTTACTAGCGTAGCGACCTTCAAGGGTTTTTCTTTGGATTTTGGACATTTGGATTTTAAGACCGGAGAGCCACATTTAATGATGTGGCCCTGGGTACAGCATTTAGGAATTTGGCAGTTTCAAGTACCCACCTGGATTTTTTTCATTTTAGCTATAGTTGGCCTTATTTCTGTTATTCTTAAAAAGAAACGATCGAGTATTCCTTTTACTTTAATTTTTATTTTTGCCTTTTTCTTAATGGGAACTGATATTCCTGGTATTGGCTATCTGTCTCAGTTTTTAAGAGATAAAATATCTTTATTTCAGACAGTTTTCCGTTTTACTTTTACTAAATTTTCTATCCTCTATATTCTTTCTTATACTGTTCTTTTAGCTTTAGGTTTATATTATTTAGTTGTTTTAATCCGCAAAAAGTTTATTTCTTATTTTCTCCTGTTTACTGTTTACTGTTTATTAATAATTTATTCTTTCCCCAGTTTTCAAAGACACTTCTTTTATGAAAATCTAGCAGTTCCTATACCCCAAGCTTATTTTGAAGTTTTTGAATTCTTAAAAAGCCAAGATTACAATTTACGAGTAGCAATTCTGCCTCAGTCTTGGTATTGGTCTTGGACGCAAAATAAATGGGGAACTATTGGTTCTGGATTTATCTGGTATGGGATTCCTCAACCGATTACAGATATTGCTTTTACCCCTTGGAGCAGGGAAAATGAAAATCTTTATTGGGAGTTAGATCAAGCAATTTATGCCAAAGACCAAAAATTATTAGCATCAGTTTTAGATAAATATGATATTAATTTTATTTACTTTGACAAAAGTATCGATCTTGATCCGGCTCATAAAATGATTTACCGCGATTATGAAGAATTTTTTTCCCAAGTTCCAAGTTTAAATTTAACAAAACAATTTGATTTTATCAGTATTTATAAATATGAAAATCTAAAGATAGCAAATAATTTTATCAGTCTAGAAAGTAATCTGCCTCAAATAGGACCTGCTGATCGGTATGATGACTTTGATCAGGCATTTCAGGATTACGGCGATTATTTTACCGTTACTAATCAGCAATTGGCAGGTAACAATGAAATTTACTTTCCATTCCGTTCTCTTTTCAGCTCTAAAGATCCCAAGGAAATTGTTTTCCAGGTAAAAGAAGACTATGGTAATCTCGTTTTTGAGTCGGATTTACCGCAAAATTTTGGCAGTGCTAATTTATTTTTAGATCTATCCAATAAGACGGAATTTACTATTATAAATCCTCCAAATTACGGAGAATCAATTATTGTTTCTCCCCAGATTTATATAAATGATCAGCTACTTTTTAAGCCAGAAAAAGATGAAGATTGGCAAGAGTTGACTGTAAAGATACCACAGGTTAATGATCCAGCAAAAATTAAGATAGTTTTGCCAAAAAATGATTTACTAAAGTACAACAATCAACAAGATGAGGAATTTCTAAACCAGCGCAACGATGCTTGTGAAAGGAATTCTAACGGTAGCGCCCAAATGAAACTCCAGGTTGTTAATGGCCAAAACCTTATTGTTCTTGACTCTCAGAATAGTGAAAATTGTATTAAAGCAAACCTTCCTTATTTAGAGCATAGATTTGGCTATCTTTTTAACCTTAAAACTGAAAATATAACACCTAATAGGGGATGGCGTTTTAATATTTTTAATAAAACTATAGAGAAATCAAATCTTGATATATATTTAGACAATGATGGTAAAAAACATAGTTACTATCTTGTTTTGTCGCCAAAAAATATTTATGGTTTAGGGTATACACTTTATTTTAATAATATTTCTCAGGGTAGAGAAAAGGTTGTTAATAGTTTAGAGAATGTTAATGTTTACCAAATTCCTTACCGGTTTTTGAAAAATATTAAATTAATTTCTCCTGATTTTAAACCCTCAATTACTAATTACTCAATTACTCAATTACTGGATGTGAAACATCCCAATCCTTCCTTTTACAAAATCATTCTTTCCGACGTGGCCACTGCGGTCCACGATCCAGGATCGTTGGATTCTTCGATCCTGGATCGAAACACTACTCTAGTTTTATCTCAATCCTTCAACCCCGGCTGGAAAGCATTCTATTTCCAAGGCAAGCCATTTTTATCCCGGCCAACATTTTTAAAAGACCACATTTTGGTTAATAACTGGCAAAATGGGTGGGTTTTAAATTCTAGTAATCTAAACCCTAGTAATCTAACTATCTATCTCTTCTTCTGGCCGCAACTCTTGGAATATCTAGGTTTTGCACTTTTTATTCTTTTAACCTGTATTTTAATTTTTAAAAGGCCTAGGTTAAAATCTTAAATTTCTAGATAGAATTAGCAGTTATTAATGACTAACTGCCAAAGAAAGCTTTTAGGTTGCCGGAGAATTCAACCCTAGAATTTAATTAAAATTGCCAGTTATGGTTTTTTGGAATATTATTTAGCTAAAGAAAGTCAGTATGAGTAAAAAGCCAATCTTAGATGGAGATGCCCTTTTCAGGGGAGATGTTGCCTTAGCTTACGAGGTTTACAGACAAATTAAGGACCAAACAAATTCTGTTTCTCAGAAAGTTAAGGATGAGAACCTGGTAACAATGCAAGCTTTAGGCATTACTCCAGAACAATTTGACGCACTTTTGGAAGAAGGAGTGACAACTTTAGACGAATTAATAGCCGCTCTTTAGGTTTAAAGACTTTAGACTAAACAATGGCTTCGTTTAAAAAAGAATTTTTACAACATGGTGAATTTGAATGTTCAAAGGAATTATTGGAAAGAGCAAGAGAGCGCTGCATTAAAGTTATTAAAAACAATTTTATTAGCGGTGCTTTTTTGGCCGGACCAAAAATCCACCGCGACTGGTGGGCAACAGATAATCTTAGTGCTTCTTTGGCTTTAGTTGACCTTGGTTTTAGCAAACAGGTCGCTTCAGTGATTGATTTTTTCCTTAGATATCAGAATGAGGATGGCCAGATTCCTTTAAGAGTAGAAAGTTCATCCCACAGCCTCAGGTTTTTTGGAATTAATAAGAAGCACCTTCAGCTGAAACCGATTTATCTTTCCAGCCAGCCGTTTTTTCCTGCCAAACCTTTAGGTTTTAATGCTTTTTTGGTGATTATAGCTGACCTTGTGGCACGTCAACTGGGTTTTGCTTGGATTAAAACAAGGTTCCCCAAAATCAAAAAAGCATTTTCCTTTATCCAAAAACGAAGTCGTGAAGGTTTAATTCCCAGTGGTCGACTTGCTGACTGGGATGACAATGTTCCTTTTAAATCCGGTTACACTCTTTTTACCAATGTTCTTTATTCCAGGGCAGTTTTGGCCATGGCAAACCTTTTTTTACTAGCGGGAGAAAAAGATAGGGCAGAGGAGATGAAAGTTTTGGCTCATCAGGTAGCAAGCCAGATTCAAGACAAATTTTGGCATGCTGATTATTACATTGACTGGCTTTCAGGTAAAAAAAAGCCTTTTTCCCATTTTGATACTTTTAGCAATCTTTTGGCTATTTTACTAGGTATTGCTGATACAAAACAGGCAAATAAGATAGAAAAGTTTATTATTGACCATAAAATTGATCAGCCGCCCTGCTTACAAAAATTTCCTTCTTTACCTTTTCTTCATAATATAATAAACGAGCTTTTAGGTTTTACCTATAAAATCAGGCGTTGTTGCTGGCCGTGGTTGGGTGGTTTTGACATTGCGGTTAAGGTTAAGACCGGTTTTTTAAGAGAAGCAAAAAAAGAACTCATAGAGTTGGCTTTAATTTTTGACAAATTAGGTCCGATTGAGACAATTAATCTTGAAAAAGAACCAATAAACGGGTTTTTTTCCCATAGTGAGCGGGATTTTACCCTTAGCGCTGCCAGTTTTCTTTACGCCCATCAAGCTGTTTTTCCCCAAGAAAGCTGAATTAATTGTTATTAGTCCTAGGTATTTTTTTGTGCTAGACTTTAAATAGTGACAAAAAAAGTAAAAATCGTTATCGCTCTTTTAGGAGGGATAGCTATTACTTTGACCTTTTTTTTAAAAAAGCGCTTTACTTCTTTCCGCTTTTTTCCACCCAGCCGGTTGGCTCAAGAAGTCATTATCAACACCAAGATTAGAAAGCTGACCCTTGAGGAAAAGGTAGGAGCCCTGTTTATGGTTGGTTTTAATGGCATAAGTCTTGATGAGGAAACAGAAAAATTCATTAGCGATAACCATTTTATCCACTTTTTGCTTTTAGGAAAGAACATTGAAAGTGAAGAACAGTTAATGGTTCTAACCAGCGCTCTATGTCAAGGCCCGGCCTTGACATCGGACGATTTAACAGGCGGAAATGTTAAGGCCGGGCCTTTACATTGTATAGTGGCAGTGGATCAGGAAGGCGGTTTGGTTAGTCGGATTGGTTTTGGAGAAATGGACAATACAGCTCAAGCAGAGATTCAAACTGTACCTCAAGCTTACAAGATTGCTAAAAACAGGGGAGAGAGCTTGAAAAAACTGGGGATTAACATGAATTTGGCGCCAATAGTTGAAGTAGTCAGGGACGAAAACTCATATCTTAGTAATCTTAACAGAGCTTTTATTGGTGACGAAGAGTTTGTGTTTGAGCTGAGTGAAGCAATGATTAAAGGCTTTGAGGAGGTCGGAATAATCCCTGTTCCTAAACATTTTCCCGGTGGTTTAGGCCGGCTGGCAGCTGACCCGCACCAGACTTTGCCGGTAGTAGATATTGACCGTCAACAATTAG